>WNFI01033713.1_pt1 | contig 15205 bp, 16 predicted proteins | sample 5400471 | NCBI WGS metagenome assembly WNFI01 (sample SAMN13153348, study PRJNA577476) | soil metagenome | isolation source: 100 cm saprolite on Douglas fir-dominated hillslope | place: USA:California | collected 2013-09-17
TCGTCGTTCAGGTAGGTTAGTTGACCCAGAGGTGTTTCTTCCGAACCTCTCCTTTCTCTGATAGGGATCTCATACTCGGTGATGCAGCGCACCGTTCATAGAGCGTGCCTTAAAGCGCATCGAAGCCACATTGAGCTCCTCGTAGACGATGCGTGCGTCAGGGTGATCCTTGAGCATCTCATTGATGGCCCGATTGATGTCCTGACGCACTTGCCGGCTCAGGCGTTGCCCCGTCACGCTGCTGGTCGAAGGCACCTTCTCCACGCCCCTTTTCTTGAGACAGGCTCTGAGTTTCGCTTTGCGCCGTCGTTTCTCGCGGTCACGCTTTTGTCGCTCACGCAACTTACCGTGAAAGCTGCCGTAGTGCTTGCCTGTCGAGGTCGTCAGGAAGTTGGCGATCCCCGCATCGACGCCTACACACGGGGCTGATGGCTCTGTGTGACGAGGAACGTCCTCATCAAAGCCAAGCGTGAGCCACCAGACGCCCTTGCGTTTATGCAGAGCAGTTGAGGTGTTGATCGTGCGGCCAAGGAGGGCCTTCTGGTGATAGGGGGCGAGTTTGACGGGGATGTGGAGAGGATGCCCTTTGTCCAGCGTGCTAATGCTCAGCCAGTAGTCGAAGGTGCTGTCTTCCGATTTCTCCACCACCACCACGTTGGCGTTGGCCTGGATGCTCGGACGCGTCAGGGTGGGGGTATTCCATTCTTTCCAGATTGGTTCTTTTCTTTTCGGGTCAAGCGTGCTGCCCACAGCCTCCGCTTTCGCCTTGGCCTCGGCATAATCGGCCAGGTCCTCGAGATAGGCTCGTCTTGCGTTCTCGCGGTTCGTCCGCCAAGACTGCGCAATCCCTGCGGCTTGTTGAATGGCAACACGATGCCAGCGTTCGGAGAGAGAGGTTTCAAAGATCGGCTCAGCGTACTTATTGGGCTCGACCACGGTGCAAAAGAGCGTAACATACCGCCCTGTGAGGGCCAGATGGACTTCCACAAGCTGATCCAGCACGTCAAGCTTGCCAGGATTGGCTTCAATCAAACGAATAGGCGTGATCGCACGGGTGATCGTCTGCTTGCTCTTCTTTTTGCGCTTGCGCTTGTTCTTCTCGTCCTCAGTGGCTTTTTGGGGCTTCTGACTCACGCACGGGTCCATTCTGCTGCAAAGCAGCCAGCACTTGTTCCGTTTTGCGTTTGGCTCGTCTGCGACCATATAACCTGGCGCAAAAGCTCGTGATAATCGCGACAAAGTCGCCCATCAAGTCGTCTTCTGCGGTATCAGCCGTGTTCACAACCACCAGTTCCCGCCCTTGCATGGCGAGCAACGTCTGAATGTAGGTAAAGCCAAAGCGAGAAGCACGATCTTTGTGCTCGACGACGATCTGTCCGATTTTGGGATCAGCCAGCAGCGCCAGAAATTTGGGGCGCTGATCGTTAATGCCGCTTCCGCACTCTTTGATCACCTTGCTGACTGACCAACCCTGGGCGTTGCACCATGTGATAAGCCGCTCAGCTTGCCTCTCCAGGTTGTCTTTGTTCTCACTGCTTGAGACACGGGCGTACACAGCAACGGTGCGAACAGGCGTCGAGCGAAGCTCTGGCGGATCAATGATCACCGTGCCAGTAGGCAATTGATAGCCTGGAATCTGGCCGCGTTTCCACATGCGCCAGGCGCTGTTATAACTGATACCAATCTTCTTAGCATAGCTCGACAACTTCATACATCCAAGTCTACCATATCTGTTTGCTTGGTGCAAGAGATGATAATACTTTATGATTCTTGCCTATATAAAATGAATACTGTTACAAAGAGAAACAGGAGGTATTGATGCTCGCACTTGTACTTACACAAAGACCCGATACACCGGCCGAGATTCGCGAGGTCGCTGAGCCATCGGCGTCCCCACACGAGGCTATTGTTGAGGTTCACGCATTTTCCCTCAACCGGGGGGAATTGAGATTGCTCGCAACCAGGCCTGAGGGCTGGCGACCTGGACAAGATGTAGCAGGGGTGGTGATTCGGCAGGCTGCGGACGGTAGTGGTCCGCCCGATGGAAGTCGAGTCGTTGCTTTAGTTGACGAGGGAGGATGGAGTCAACGAGTAGCGGCTTCTACAGCTCACATGGCAACTCTTCCAGACGATGTCAGCTTCGCTGCTGCAGCGACTTTGCCTATAGCAGGTATCACTGCACTACGTACCCTGCGATACGGTGGATTCCTTCTGGGGCGACGTGTGCTTATTACCGGTGCTGCTGGCGGTGTTGGTCGCTTCGCCGTCGAACTCGCTGCCAGGGCTGGCGCTCGCGTCACAGGTGTGGTTGGTGGTCCCGAGCGCGCCGAAGGCCTGCAGGAGCTAGGAGCTGCTGAGGTTGTTACCAGGCTAGAGGATCTAAGTGGCCTGTTCGACCTGATTTTGGAATCAGTTGGTGGGAACATGCTTGCGACTGCGATACACCATGTTGCTCCCAGTGGCACAGTGGTAGTTTTTGGCAACTCATCAGGGGAATCCACAAGCATCAGCTTCGGCGACTTTGCCGGTCGCGCAGGTGTACGACTTCAGAGCTACGTCTCCTACTTGTCAGGAACTCCAGAGAGCTACGGGGAAGATCTAGCGCTGCTGGTGTCGCTTATCGCTGGCGGTAAACTTCATCCTCAGATCGGCTCTGATAAGGGCTGGCGCGAACTGCTACAGGTCATGACTGACCTGCGTGAGCGACACATTCCTGGCAAGGCTGTCTTCCATGTTGACTAGGATAGGGGTAAAATAACCTTATTGAAATTAAACCTACAAGCAGGATGATAGTGAAAGAAAGAAACGAGGGTACATCCTATGCAGGAACAAATACCACTGCAATACCTTCCGGTGAAGGTCTATCGGATGCATGACCACTTGACGGTTGCGGCTCCGATGCCAGGTCTCGAACCAGAGGACATCTTTGTAGAAGTTACTCAGAGTGGTCAATTAATCTTACATGCTGATACGCGCGCAATACTGAAAGATGTCAAAGAGGTGCTACTGGATGAGTGGAACGTAGGGGGATACCACCGAGAACTGACCCTGCCGAAGAACGTCGATGGTGAACATTCCAATGTCACTTATGGGAATGGTGTCCTGGTGGTGGCTCTGGAACAAAGCCAGCAGATGGTTCCTGCCCGCATCACCCTTACGAAGACGGGCACAGCCCGAGGTGAGTATGTGGGCAATGTTGGTGGGCACACCGGGGAATGAGCTAGTTATAGAGAAGCAAAGAAAAACGCCACAGGTACCGGCGACCTTATGACATCTTGCCATCCCAGTAAGCTCAACAAATAGTAGGATGCCCTACGTTTCGGCACTCACAAGCGTGCCTCCCGCTTCAGTGCCTGCTGCCATGCGTGCACTGGGGGTACCTCTTCTAGCTCCGATTTCGTGGGTACATCGATGAACACTGGTTCATTGGTCGTCAGTGCATCGTTGATAGCAGGAATCAGTTGATCTGGATGGGTGATGCGCACGCCACGTATCCCAAATGCTTCAGCTATTCCAACGGCGTCCATTTTGCTAGTAAAATCGACACTAAGATAGTGTTTGTCGTAGTACAGTCGCTGCAGCATCTTAATCCATCCAAAAGAGCCATTATTGAACAAGATGATGGTGATTGGCAGGTGCAGGCTAGCGATGGTCGCGAGTTCTGTGCCCGACATGCCGAAGGAGCCGTCGCCCACCAGGCCAACGATACGTTCACGTGGCCTGGCAAAGGCTGCACCGACTGTTGCTGGTAAGGCATAACCCAGGCCACCATGGGCACGCGGAATAACGATAGAACGTCCGGGACGCCTGGTACGGAACTGGGCCGCAGTGAAAGGGGTCATCGTGCCTGGATCGGCGACGATGATCACATCATCTGGGCTATGCTGCCAGAGGGCATTCATCACACGCTGTGGCGCAATTGGGACATCATTAGATGCTGCTCGCTCAGCTACTTCAGCCCAGAAAGTCGCTGCATGTTGTGCCACTGTTTGTGCAGTCCATTGACGCTTCGGAGCGACGATATTGCGTTCGCGCGCGATCTCCAACAGTGCAGCAAGAGACTCTTTAAGGTCGCCACAGGCTGCAATGGTTGTTGGCACATTGTTGCCCAACTCATTTGGATCTATATCGAGTTGAAGCACCGTGATAGATTGCTGGGGTGCCGGAATTGTGCCGTTCAGCGTGACCAGCGAATTGACTTTGGTGCCTAAGTAAAAGATACAATCTGCCTCGGCCAGGAGTTGATTGGCATACGGACGGCCTCCATTGCCACCAATAACGCCAACGCTCCATTCGTGCATTTCGCTGATACTACCTTTACCATTGATAGTTGTCGCGACCGGGATATGGAGGGTCTCAGCAAGTTGCGTAATTTCATCCCAGGCGCCAGAGAGCATTGCTCCGTCTCCGGCAATGATCATTGGGCGCTGTGCTGCCAGCAAAGTATCGAGCATTCCTTCGAGGGAAATCCTAGGTGCCTGCGTACGATAGGAGGGATAGAAGCGGGATGCTGACTCGGCATAGATCGCTGGAGACGATACCTCTTCCATCAGCACATCTTCTGGCAGGACGACATGGGCAGCACCTCCACGACCGCTGGTGGCAGCGCGGAATGCCCTCCGAACGATGTCAGGGAGCATCTGTGGCCGTTTCACCACGGCACTCCACTTCGTGGCGGCCGCGAGAAGGCGCTGTTGATCGATGGCAGTGAGTGATCCCTTGCCTTCATCGATGAGCGGCACATCAGATGTGAATACCACCATGGGCACAGAAGATCCATTGGCTTCGGCCACACCTGGAATCACATAGGTAGCGCCCCCGCCACTTGGCGCCTCGGTGATACCAGGTTTGCTCGCCAGGCGCGCGTAAGCATCAGCCATAAACGCTGCAGAGCGCTCATCTCGCGCCATAATATGCGTGATCTCCCCGCGAGCAGCGTAGAGCGCATCATAGAGCACCATCGTGGTATCGCCGGGCACTCCAAAGATATGTTTAACCTGGTATTCTTTGAGCAATTCGACCAGAACCTGGGCAGTGTTCATCACCTCTCCTTGTCATAAGTCAGGAGTATCAATCAGAGATGGTCCTCTAAGATGTCGGGGCGATGTTTGAAATAGGCATTGCCCAGCTTCGCACCTTTAGTATTTGCCGAGCTGAAATCCACACCACTGAGGTCTGCATCGCTCAAGTCTGCCCCGCCGAAAATTGTGCCTGTCAACTCTGCACCGGTGAGAATAGTTCCCCGGAGGTCCGCATCGCTCAAATCTGCATTTCTCAATATAACCTCTCTCAGGTCCGTGTCGCTCAGGATCGCCGCTATGAGGAGCGCCCCTTCGAGATCAGCCCTGACCAGGTTAGCACGGCTCAGATTCGCCTCGCTGAGATCAGCATTCACCAGCAGTGATTCGCTGAGGTCTGCGCCGCTGAAATCTGCGCCGTTCAAGCGTGCTCCGCTCAGATTCACGCGTTTCAGATGCGCTCCTCTAAAGTCTGCATGGGAGAAATCTGGTTGGACCGCGTGATGCTCCTGCCTCCACTGGTTCCATGCTTCTATTCCCTGGTTAAGCAAATGAAGATGAGATTGTTCGGCCATTGTCTTTCTGTCCTTTCTCAATAGTATGGACTCCAGGTCTCTTTAAATCGTTCACGCACTGGCAAATATGCTAATTGGTGGAGAAAGGCAAGGCAAAGTACGGCTAGTCTCCGGAAGCTTCTGGGCTTCCGGAGACTAGCTCATACAACATAAACAGCTAGTCATCTTCAGGGCACTTTTTCAGTTCAAGCTCGACTGTGTTGAGGGCCTCCTGGAGGCTCTTGATGATGCTGACCGTCTCAAGTGGGTTCGCTACGCCCTCACGTTCCTCTACCGCCAGGCCTTCTTTGAATGATCTTATTTCTTCGATAAGATTGATGCGTAGCCTGCGTAATTGTTTGCATTTGTCATTGACGTTTTTCAAGGTGTTTATCTCCTCTCTGTTGTGGCGCTTTAATAAGGTTTATCTAATCTTTCGCTATTCTTAAAAATCAGGTTGCACAAACATTATAGAACTTCGAAAACGTAGGGGCAAGCTGATCTCAGCAACTAGGACTAACTGCATTGCAATGAGGAGATAGACGCTGTGCGGCCAATGAGAAGAATAGGTGACAATCTTCGTGGAGCATGCTAATAAAAAAGTGTTACAATAGATTTTGAGCCTGTACTGATGAAAATGCATTGAAGACTACTCGCCATGCCTGCCCCTCTCCAAGTACTTTGGATAGGTTGTATACACAGCAAAAGAGAGAAAGAGGAAATTCCTATGCCGAGCAATATCACTGCTTATGAGTGGCCACTCAATGGAACCACACATATTGCCTATGAGACCGGTGATAACCATATTCATGAAATGGTGGCTGGACGGGATGGAAGATGGAGAGATGACGATATTACACGAGTGGCTGGCGGTCCCGAGCTAGAGGATGCCATCATCACGGGTTATACCTGGCCTGATGGACGTACTCGGCAAATAGCCTACGCCGGTCCAATAAACAATAACGGACATATTCATGAACTTGTCATGCTGCAGGATCACCCCTGGAGCTATGAAGATCTCATGGCTCAGCCCACTGGCGCTCCTTCGGCTGATGGCTTTACCTTAGTGGGCTACGCCTCGAAAGCTGCTGGGACCAAACAGGTGGTCTATTTAGGACTTGATGATCACATCCACGAATTGTCAACAGGTGTTACTGGGATGTGGAGATACACCGACCTCACACAGGTGACCGGCTCTCCTCTAGCAGAAAGTGACACGCTTGCTGCTTATGCCTGGGAAACAAGACGCAGCAGGCAGGTTGTCTATAGTAGTGGCGATGGGCATATTCACGAATTGATGTTGGAAGTGGGTGGCGCTTGGATCCATACCGACCTGACGGATTTTGCAGGAGCTCCGCTTGCAGATGGTTCTGCCCTTGTAGGCTTTGCCTGGGAGGGAGGAAGCACTAAACAGGTGATCTACACGGACATTCGTGGAAATATCTATGAGCTGGTAGCCGGACCGGATAACATATGGAGGTATGCGGATTTAACAAGCTTGACCAGCTCGCTACTGGCGGATGGCACTGCCCTCGCAGGTTTTGCCTGGGAAACAGGTGAAGCGAAGGAAATAGTCTATGTTGGAAGTGACAGCCATATTCATGAATTGATGATGGATGTGAATGGTAAATGGCAATACACGGATTTGACGCGACTCGTCAGATCTCCCAATGCCGGTAATGATGTCCTTGCCGGTCATGAGTGGACTCCTGAGTTTGCAAAACACGTCGTCTACCTGGATACGAGCGAAAATCCCCATATTCATTCACTCATGCTCAAACATGGTGGTGCATGGCATCACAGGGATCTGACCGATTTCACCGGTGCTCCACCGATTGTGTGATCATGCTGCGAGGAGATGAAATTAAGTTCTGCCGTAACTATTCAGGTCTTCTCTCTTCTTGATTCCTCACTGCCTACGGCAGTTCGCCAGGGTTAGGGAGTGAGTGCGGGCTGTGTATGAGTTCCCAACCTCGTGACCGCTGCTGGTTCCATACATCGTAGCGCTAGGGCGAGGCAGACCCGCCCAGGCGAGCACGGCGCTCTTGGGCATTGCGCAAGCGATGCTCAGCACGGGCTTGGCCCATCATGAGCTGCACGAACACCTCGAAGCGCAAAGTCTTCCCCCACAGTCCTTTCAGGGGCACCGTTTTGATCACCTGCTGGCCGTGAACGACCAGCAAGGCGCGCTTGGCTGCCGACAGGTGCAGCGCCACGTGTTGACCAGCCAAGGCACGGCCCACGTAGTAGCTCGCAGAGATCGACGCGCACGGTGCCGTCGCGGCGGACCAAGCGCTACCCGCGTGCAAGCCATCGTTGACCCGCAGCCAGCGGTCTGGGTCCACCAGGTCGGGCACGGCAGGCAGATCAGGTAACGTCGGAAAGGCCACCCGTGGCGGGCGATTGCCGCAACTCAGCCGCTTTTAGCGGGCGACTCCAGGTGTAGTGCTGCTGGAACTGCGCTGTGGCTTCGCGTACCTCTTCCAGAGTCCCAGGGCGGTGCACGGCCAGGCACTCTTCTTGAGACGTGCGATGAGACCGTTCGACAAAGCCATTTTGTTGGGGATGGTGTGGGTCACACACCAGCACGCCGACTCCCAAACACTGGCAGAAGCGCACGAAGGCCGACGGGAAGTCGCTGCCTGCAGGACTGCTGACCAAGCGCACATCGCGGTCGATGCGCACCGCCTCTGGCAGCCCGTGACGGGTGAACAGCTCAGCCACCGAAGCCCGGGTGGTCTCGGCATGAAAGTCGGCTCCCACCTGGGCATCGACCAGCACGGAAGTGCCTTCATCCACCGTGTTGAGCACTTCCACCACATGCTGTCGCTTCGTCCGGCTCGAGCGCGGCAGGCGCTCGCCTTGCAGCTGCTCATCGCGCGGCAAGGAGTACAGGATCGCTTTGGGCCCCGGAGTCCGCTGCAAGCCCTCGGGCGGCTCGTCACGCATCTGGATAAGGCGATCGGTCACGGTTTGGCTGATCCGCTCGGGCGGCTGCTTGCGTGCCCGCGAGCGACTAGGCAGCACCTGTTCCTCCTCCGGTGCTGCCTCCTGCAACCGCTTTTTCCATTTCTTGACCCACCCCAGCGACATGCCCACCGCCTGGGCATACTGCTGGTGCGGGAAGTCGCGGGTGCCGTCCCATCAGGCGACGCAGATTGGCCCGCGCTGCATAGTATACTCCTTCCATGACGGTACCTCCTGGCTGGACAGACTCATCATCTTGCCAGCAGTGTACCGTTCCTGCTCCTTTCTTCGCTAGGCTACGATGTTGCTACACACTTCCAGTCACGAGGTTGGGAACTCATACAGGCTGTGCCGCCGCAGCCCGCACTCACTCCCTAGCTGGGTGAGCCGCCGCAGGCGGCGAGAAGACCTGAATAGTTACGTTCTGCCTAAAATCAAAAACTATTGACAAAACTTAACATCTCATCTATACTTTCAAGAAGATAGAACAAAAGTTCTATCTTCTTGAATTTGTTTACTAGCTAGGGGCCGACCTCCTATGAGCTTTCTCCTGGTCATATTGCTCGTTATTTCATTTGTAGTCATGCTAGCAGGGCTTATCCTCACCCCTGAGCCAAGAATGCGCAGTTCACATGCAGCTCCTAGTGCTGTACGTCCTGAACCTGGACGGCGTGTTGTAGTTAGTCCGGTACCAATGCGTGCCAGTCGTAGGGTTGAACCGCAACCGTTGTATATACGTCCATTACCGGTGGTAAAAGAAGGAGGTAGTGTAGCCTCCATTTCGTTACCAACGATGGTTGAACGTTTTTATGGACGAAGACGAGCAGGCCAGCCGATTCCCTGGACAGTCATCATCGTTGGCCTGGTTTCACTCTTCGTCCTTGGCCTCTACTCGCTGAATATCTTGCTCCCCCATCCTGTTCTGTGGAGCCTTGTCACATTTTATGTACTCTGCCTGCTCCGCTGCTTCGATGACGGAAGTAATTAATGCTTATGGGCATCATTATCGAGTGACTGACATTTTGAAGGTGGAGGCGCAGTTGGGTGAGATCACACCCGAACTTGGTTTGCTGGAGGAGGTTGGCATCCAGCGAACCGTCGCACAATTTGGTTTCAAAACGACCTGGGGCCATTCGCTTTCACTTGATCAGATCATCGATGTCGCAAATCATGGGCGCCCTGTGATCGTAGGCTTTCCTCCAGATAGATATGCTGGCGGTCATCTTCTCGTCGTGACCGGCGGGAATAGCAGCACTGTCTATCTAGCTGACTCATCCCTCTGGAATCGTCATTCACTCTCACGTGCGCAATTCCTGCAATGGTGGGAAGGTTTTTATGCGATTGTGACGCCGAACTAATATGCTCATCTCACTCTACAAAATGTGCTTCTAATCATTCATTCTTTTTGGTTTCATTGCCTGTTGGACCAGCGGATGTGCCTGTCGTGGCTGCCAATGCCTCAGCGCGCATCTCAGGAGGTTGCTCATCCGGTGGGAACTCGTTGCTGTGGGTTCTCTTATAGTTGATCCAGAAGGCAGCACTGAGTGCCTGGAGCAGACCCGCAACGGGAGAGGCGAAGATGGCACCAAACGGGCCGAAGAGTTCGCCGCCAATGGTCAGAGCGATCAGCGAAACCACCGGTTGCAGTCCGACAGCCTTCCCGACGAGTCGTGGGGCAAGTATATAGCCCTCGAAGATATGCACGAGGACAAAGTAGGCCAGCACCAGTATGGCCGTCAGCCATCCTTGCGTCAGCGCAAGCAGGACCGCTATGGCACCGCAGATGATGGTTCCCAGCACTGGGATGAATTCGGTGACGAACGACAAGACTCCGAGCAAGACGGCGTAGGATCGCAAGCCCAAAATAGCCATGCCCGCCCCCACAATCGTGCCGACGATAAGGCTGAGCACAATCTGGCCCCTGATATAACCTCCCACGACGTGCTCCAAGATACTGATAAACTCACTAATGCGTTCTCGTTGGGTGATGGGTGTTTTATCTTGCAGCCATCTCATGGCACGTGAGCCATCGACCAGCAGGTAGATGCTGATCACGATAGTGAGTAGGATGTTGATCATACTACTGGCAACGCTGCTCAAGATAGGCACGATCCCACCAGCAACGGTGCCTGCAATCCCAGTGATTTGAGATCCAAGCTGCTGGGCGAGCCCATTGATCTGATTACGGCTCAGCCCTAAGCTCATCAGTATTCTCACTAAGGGCGAATCCTGGCCATTATTGCCAGGTGTCAAGATGTGTACCATATTGCCGGCCAGTGAGGACAGCTGGATGACCAGCGTACTGATAATCAGGTAGAGTAGTCCTCCCAGCACGATAATCATGATCAGGTAGACGGCCAGAATAGCAAGGGGGCGTAGCATAACACGTTGGAAAAGCTGTACCGCCGGCGCAATCGCATAAGCAATGAGGGCTGCCACTGCGAGGATTAGCAGCGATGTGATAATGTGACTGGCGCCCGAGAAAATCAGGACGGCCAGGATAATGGCAGCCAGAATGGTCAATAAGATGATCAGCCGCCTGGTCCACACATTTGTTGGCGTGGTGTTTTGCTGTGATGGATCGAGTTGATTAGAGGTTGGGAGCATTCTTGATGCCTCCTTATTAGCTAGAGTAGATTACTACCTCTCATTTATATATTACGAGCATCACAAGGAGTAATCGGCGATCCATTTATCTTCGCGCTCGTGTTGTACATGAAATCTTTGGTGCTTTCACCCCTCCATAGCTGAATTCTGCGATGGGGTTGGTTACTCAACAGGATTGACCGTTTCATCAGCATACCGCGAGAGCACCTGCGTGACGGCATCCACGCTGCGATCCCGAAAGCACTGCCCGTTCTCCAGGTGGCTCGTCTCACTGAAGTACCCTTTCGCGCCGGTATGCCCGATCGGTCCCACTGCAATCATCGAGATCTTGCCATCCGCTTTCGCCCGGTTCCAGGGTGAATATGGCAGGATGGGCCAGCGACCAGCATAAGCGATCTGCCCAATCTTTTGCACTGGATCCTTGGTGCCGTAAAAGTGATACAGGTGCTCGATGTAATCCAATCCTGGATCGTCTGCCATCACCCCTCCCAGCGAAATGATCCGCAGCGGCGCTCCCTCCAGCATCGGGTGCAGGTAGGTGGCCGCTCCCAGCGCGATCTGTCCTCCCCCACTGTAGCCGATAATGGTCACCGGTTTGCCACTGCCCACCCGGTAACCCTGCCGCAAGAGCTCGTCTCTGATCACTTCGGCCGTTCCATAGTTGTAGATCGGTCCATAGCGGCGGTCTGCAGAAACGGCCACCTGAAACATGTTGCGCACATTGATCAGGTTGGTTAGCAAGGTCTTCTTGCGCAGCTTGACCTGTATAATGCGCTTCCACAGCCAGGTAAAGAGCCGTTGGCTGGTCAGCCCCCGGTTGTTCATGGCGTAGGGAAACACATCCTTCACCACTATTGTACCAGGAAAACGTGCCGCAAGTTGATTACACAGATCGATTTCTTCCCTTTCCAGAAAATCTCCCGAGATCGCATCAATTCCAGACAGGTAGACCAGGTAATGCTGGGCTTCAGCAGGTAACTGCATTTCTGATGCCTTCTGTTCAGATGTAGCTGCGGCGTTCTTGCCTTCTGATCGACCGAACCAGCCTGCCCACCATCCAAGCGACTCAAAAGGAGCAAGTAACGCTGCAATCAGTAGGAGGAGGATGCCGATCCCCAGCAACTGGAAGATGAAAGGAATCAAAGTGAGTGAGAAAACCCAATGAATCTGTATCAAGCCGGCAAGCAAGGAGGTCATACAACTCCTCCTTCGCTCTTGTCCGTCGCATTCCCGTTGGGAACCTGGACCAGTGCCTGTATATTGGCTGACAATGGTGCACCAGCAACCTCTTTCCTGAGCCAACCCTCCAGTGCGATGATCGGCCTGCCAATAGTATATCTGAGCAATTGAATGATCACCCAGCCCAGCAGTGCACACACGAGAGCTTGCCAGAAGCGTAGCTGCATGGTCACACTGAGCGCGACCACAATCGCCAGAAACGACCAGATATCCAGGACATGATCAAGGAAGGAGCCCAGGTAAGGCAGCAATACGAAGAAGCCCAGCAATAGTGGAGCAAAGGCCAGGGCAATCACCCGTGCCATCAGGGGAAATGGCAGCTGCACCCCAAAGACAAAGCGTCCAACCAACTGGAATATAGCGGTCCAGATGAGCACGCTGACCACGAAGATCACTCCGTTGCACAGCAGACTGATGATAAAGCGACGCGGAGTGACTTTGTTGGCAAGCAGCACCACACTTTGACCAAGAGTCACCGATACACCCGCAAAAATGAGTATCAGCAGGGTCAGCAATTCAGTATTGGCACTCAATTGGACTGCTCTAAAGACATCTGGGTCGAGCCGCAGTGCCCCTCCTACAAGTCCGAAGAAGGATTGCACGAAGTGCCAGAACGTGCTTGTATCTATCGTATACATCGCGACCCCTTCACAATAGCCACTTGGCGACCTCGAAGCAGGCAATTGCCTGATGAGCTCTCTTCTCTTGCTCTCAAACAAGCCAGTAAACAAGGAGACGAAGAAGACTGTATGGTGCTCTTCGTCCAGGCTACTTTTTCCACTCTATCATTTAGCGTGTAATAAGGTCAAGCAGGACCGGATAGACCAGTGCGGTTTGTTGGTATCGTTGGTCCGGGTCAATGATATCGTGGATGAGCTTGTATTTCGCATCGAATTCGTACGTGTCTAGATTGTGCAACCCGCCTGCCTGCCAGCGAACGACCAGTTGCCGGGTGATGTTGTTATTGACGGCAGGGTCAGCGGCATTAGTGATCACCAGCAACGATTGCGCAGAGGCTTTGGTAGTCCTGGCTGCATCGTAGACAGAGAAGCCCAGGCGCATCATTTGCCCCAGGCCGCGTGTGGCAAAGCCACGATAATTATGGCCAAGCCCCCCCTCAAAAGGCTTGAACCACTGGGTCATGATATTGGGCATGATGAGAAACAGGTACATAACAAGCTTGCCGAGAAAGACTCCTAGTAGCGGACTGACCGTGAACGAAGGCGCAATCATTACCGCCTTGTCGACATCAGCTCGGTTCTGTGCGACCCAGGCGACCATGACACCGCCCACTGAGATACCAACGAAGGTGACGTGATCGCCCAGGCCCTGCGCAATATTTACCATGGTGGCACTGCAGTCTCGCAACTCTGTTGCAGTGACCTGCTTGAGGGCATCTGTGTTCGGATCAGCTAGCCCGTTACAGGGCATGAGTGGAATTAGGACATTGTAGCCTCGCTCGTAGAAAAGGGGAGCAAGTTCGACATATTGCTGGGGGCAGTTGGTCATGCCGTGCATCAGGATGATGGCCCGCTCGACTTTTCTCCCGTGCGTGAGCAATTTCGAATGACAAACTGGATTGAGTGACGCGTCAGCCTCTTCCTGGGCTTGCACCTGGGCAAAGCGTGCCAGGGCCATCTCATAGTCCGTGGCCGGATCGATTGGCAGCGCTGCCAGGTCTTTCGTCGAAAAACGTGAGGATACTTTTATCGCAAGACCTGTGAGTGCCAAGAGGGTTCCTGTCATAAGAGCCGCTTTTAATGCGACGCCGCGAGTTGTCTGTCGTTGCATATCGTTTCTCCTGCATCAAGTGAACGTTGGACTCTTTTAGGGCTGTGATTGCGACCACTTCAACGTATACTCATGCATGCTGCTCCGCTGTACTGCAAAACCGATTACTGCCAAGACAAGCCAGATGAGCCCCCAAAACCACGAGTTCCTGATGACAGCCTCGACTGCGCCATTTTGCAGACTCAACAGTGAGATTTGTCCGATCAGGAGCAAGATGCCAGCCAGGATAGTGCTTGCCCCTCCCAGAGCTGTAAACACCATGATTAGCACTTTAGGCAAGTTGAGAGCTATGATCAGAATAGCCAGCACGACGGCGGCGATGATACCGACGAGTACGGTCAGGAATCCCTGGCTGCTGAACCCGATGGCTGACATAAGTCCAATGCCGATCCAGTATCCTACTGAGGCGCCCAGGATTACAACTGCCACGACATAGAAGAAGTAAGCCACCGCTGCAATGATCAGACCTATCACCGCCCCGGCGATCCAACCAAGAACTGTTGCCAGAAAGCCTCCTCCAAAGAGGGCCGCTACCCCTGAGGCGCCGATCAAGAATCCGGCGAAAAAGCCCCAAATAGCGATCAGGACCCGGAAGAACCGGTAGCCGGCGAAGCAGAATGCCGCGCCCAGCAGCAAAGCCAGCAAGCCAACGAAGAGAACCTTGATAAACATAATGCCTCCTAATAAATCCTCGAAGTAGAACAGGCTGCGAAGTCAGCGATGAGCAAGCACCTTGTTTGCGTATTCTGCTTGAATCTATCCTCCACGACAGTTGGCGAGCCTCAACTCCATGATAAAACTATAGCATAGTGTGTACCTGCATGCACGAGCCGAAAGTGGAGCAGCAGGAAATTAACGCCAAGTGCAACAAGAAACTTGCCTTTGGTAGCGGTATGGGGATATAACCACATTAGAACAATTGAGGCTCATATCTTTTTTTACACGAAGGGAGAAAAAGAAACATGGTCATTTCGAACCTGGGCTGGCTCTCATGGATTATCTTTGGGGCGCTGGCAGGCTGGATCGCCA
>WNFI01094646.1_pt1 | contig 15205 bp, 13 predicted proteins | sample 5400471 | NCBI WGS metagenome assembly WNFI01 (sample SAMN13153348, study PRJNA577476) | soil metagenome | isolation source: 100 cm saprolite on Douglas fir-dominated hillslope | place: USA:California | collected 2013-09-17
CCGCACGAACAACATCGAGGTGACGAGCCCCAGTGGCCGGCGCGTCCGGCTGCCGGGGCAGGGTGGCATGGCAGACGTCGCCGACCTGCATCAGAACTTCATCCTTTACCTCACCCGCCACTCGGCGCTCGCGCTGGTCGACTCCGTCGAGCGGGTAAGCGCCGCCCGCTCGCTGTTCGACCCCGCGGCGCGGCTGCGCGCTGGGCTGCGTCCCGGCGTGGTCCGGCTGATCACGAATCTTGGTGTCTTCGCCTACTCCGACATGCGCGGCGAGCTGGTGCTGCAGAGCCTGCACCCCGGGGTCAGCCTGGCAGAGCTGCGCGAGTCCACCGGCTTCGAGCCCGCCGTCGCCGAGGACCTGACGATCACCGCCCGGCCCTCGCCGGAGACCCTCCGGGTGCTGCGCGAGCAGATTGATCCCCTCGGCATACGTCGGCTGGAATTCGCCCCGGCGAAGGAGCGCAGCGCGCTGCTTGCGGCGTGCATCGCGGCGGAGCAGGACCTGATCGACCGAGCCCTGCATCTCGGCCTGCGGCGCCAGGGCGCGCCCGAAGCAAAGGAGTTAAGGACGTGGTGATGCGCATTGCTGTCGGGCAGGCTGCCCGCGCCACGCACGAGTATCTGGCATTCGCCCGCCAGATCGGCGCGGGCGGGGTGCAGTTCAACACCCCGGACCTCCCCGGCGAGCGGCGGTGGGAGGCCGGTGACCTGATCGCGCTGCGGGAGCGGGTCGAGTCCTATGGTCTCCGGCTGGAAGCGATCGAGAACCTGCCGAACAGCTTCTATACAAGCGCCATGTTCGGGCTGCCCGGGCGGGACGAGGAGATCGAGAACGTCATCGCCACGGTGCGGAGCCTCGGCCGGGCGGGCATCTCGATCCTCGGTTTCCACTGGATGCCGACCTCGGTGTGGCGGACTGCTGTGGCGCCGGAGGGCCGCGGCGGCGCGGTGGTGTCCGCATTCGACCTGGAGCTGGCGCGCAGCCCGGAACAGGCCGCAGACGTCTACGTCGCGCGGCGAGACCGCCGCGTCGAGGACCAGAAGGATTCCTGGACGCGCGGCGCGCTGTTTGACGTCCTCGCCGAGCGGGACGACGCGGCCATGTGGGCGTCGTTCGAGTACTTCCTGCGCTCGGTAGCCCCGGCCGCTGAGGAATCAGGCGTGTGCCTGGCGGTCCATCCCGACGATCCCCCGGTGGGCGAGCTCGGCGGTGTGGCCCGGATCTTCCGCAGCGTGGATGCGCTGAAGCGGGCCGCGGATTTCTGGCCGGGACCGGGCTTCGCCATCGAGCTGTGCCTGGGCACCATCTCGGAAATGGGCGGCCAGCAGGCTGTCCTGGACGCGGTCGGCCACCTGGGCCCACGAGGCAAGATTGCCTACGTCCACCTGCGGGATGTGAGCGGCACCGTGCCCTCGTTCACCGAGTGCTTCCTCGGCGAAGGCAACTACCATCCGCCGACGGTACTGCGGGCGCTCCGGGCCGTCGGGTTCGACGGGTTCATCCTCGACGATCACACACCGGCGCTTGTCGGCGACTCGCCGTACGGCCACCGGGGCCGGGCCTTCGCGCTCGGCTATATCCAGGGGCTGATCGAGATGATGGAGCTGGACGACCGCCAGCCCGAGGGGGCCCGGTGAATGGCCGCCCGCTACTGGACGGCCCGCTGCTGCATGGCACCGTCTCGATTGTCATCGGCGGGAGCACGGGCATCGGCCTGGCGGCGGCCCAGCGCCTGGCCCGCCACGGCTCCGCGGTCGAGCTGGCGGCCATCGACGAGCCGGGAGTGGCCCGCGCGGTCGAGCAGATCCGCGCAGCTGGGCACCACGCTTATGGCACTGCGCTCGACGTCGCCCGGCCGGAGCAGATCGAGAGCTTCGTGGCGGCCGTGGAGGCCCGGCACGGGCGGTTGTCTGTCCTCGTCAACTCGGCGGGCATCCAGCGTTACGGCACTGCGGAAACCACCCCGGTGTCGGTGTGGGACGAGGTGCTGGACGTAAACGTGCGCAGCATGTTCCTGGCCGTCAAGCATGCCGTGCCGTTGATGCGGCGGTCCGGTGGCGGCGCCGTCATCAACGTGGCGTCTGCCCAGGCCACGGCAACCCAGCGGAACGTCGTGGCGTACACCGCCAGCAAGGGGGCTATCGTGGCGATGACCCGGGCGATGGCGGTCGATCACGCGCCGGATGGCATCCGGGTCAACTCGGTGAGCCCCGGATCGGTCGACACGCCCATGCTGCGCGCGGCGGCCCGCGACGTCTCCGCCGAGGACCCGGACGCGGTCATCGCCCAGTGGGGCTCCCTGCATCCGCTCGGCCGGGTCGGCGACCCGGCCGAGATCGCCGACGTGATCGTGTTCCTGGCTAGCCCTCTGTCCTCCTTCGTAACCGGAGCCGACCTGCGCGTCGACGGAGGCGTGCTCGCCGGGGTTGCGCTCCCGGCCCCCGCCACCGCCGACAGCTAACCGCGCCGATTCCCCTGCCCGCCCTTTCGCGGTCAGCAACTAGTGCCTTGCGCTCGCGCAGGCGGAGGTCTGTTCCTATGGCGATGTCAACCGAGAGATTTCTGGTCACCGGCGCAGCTGGGTGCATCGGCGCGTGGGCGGTACGGCTGCTCCTCAACGAGGGCGTGGATGTGGTGGCCACCGACCTGAGCGCAGACATGCGCCGCTTCGAGCTCATCTCGCAGGGACAGACCGACGAGAAGCTCGAATTCGCCCGGCTCGACGTGACCAACAGCCGTGACGTCTCGGCCATGGTGGCGGACCGCGGCATCACGCACGTCATTCACCTGGCCGGCCTCCAGATGCCGTTCTGCGCCGCGGATCCGCCGCTCGGGGCTATGGTCAACGTGGTCGGCACAGTCAACGTCTTCGAGGCGATCCGCGTCGCGGGAGGCAACATCGGACTGGCCATCGCGAGTTCCGCCGCTGTCTACGGAAACTCGGCCGACCACGCCGCCGGGCTCGTCGCCGACAGCTCCTCGCTGATGCCGGACTCCTTCTACGGCGTCTACAAGGCGGCCAACGAGGGAACCGCGAAGGTCTACTCGATCGAGCACTCCATCGGGTCGATCTGCCTCCGCCCGTTCATCGTCTACGGCCTCGGCCGGGATCAGGGAATGACGTCCGACCCGACCAAGGCCATGCTCGCCGCGGCCGCGGGCGTGCCATTCAGGATCAAATTCGGCGGCAGCGTGCTGCTGACCTACGCGCCCGACTGCGCGCGTGCCTTCATCGCCTCCGCCCGGGCGGCCACCGGATCGGGCGAGGCGGTCAGCCTCAACGTCCCGGGCCGCCGGATCGGCATCCCGGCCCTCGTCGACCTCATCGAGGACATCGCCCCGGGCTCCGGGCGCTTCATCACCTGGGAGAGCAAGCCGCTCCGGGTGCCCTCACTGCTCGCCGGGTCGGCCATGCGCGACGCGGTGGGCGACGTCCCCAACATCCCGCTCGCCGACGGCGTGCGCGAGACGATCAAGGGTTTCCAGGACGCGCTGGCCGCCGGCCTCATCTCCCCGGTGCAGTCGTGATCGTTCTGTGTTGCGTCATCCCTCGTCAGCGTCTTGTCAGGGGTTCCCGGGTATGGCAGAGTACGGGAACTAAACCAAGTGTGTTTCAGCGGAATGAATATTTCGTTAAATGAAATGTGACGCGTTTCGCCTGATCACTCGGGCCAGGGCAGCAGAACCGGCCGCGGGGATGCCGCCGACGGCAGAAGAACTGGCCGCGGGGAAGCGGCAGGGGGGAGGGACGCTAGGTGGCAGATGACCGCCGGGCGGCTGTGAGCCGTACCCTCCTCGAAGGCGCGGCGCGCGCGCCCGCACGCTCGTACCTGCGGAACATCGGCTACAGCTCGGAGGACCTCCGCCAGCCGATCGTCGGGGTGAGCCACTCCTGGACCGACACCTCGCCCTGCAACATCAATCAGCGTGACCTGGCGGACCGGGTCAAGCTGGGCGTCCGTGCCTCCGGTGCCACTCCGATGGAGTTCTCCACCATCGCTGTCGCCGACGGGATCGCCATGGGAACGGCCGGCATGCGTGCTTCCCTGATCAGCCGTGAGGTCATCGCCGACTCGATCGAGCTCATGGCGCGCGCGCACTATTTCGACGCGCTGGTCTGCCTCACCGGCTGCGACAAGACCACCCCGGCTGCGGCCATGGCGCTTGCCCGGCTCGACCGGCCCGCGCTCATCGGGTACAGCGGAACGGTCATGCCGGGCCGGTTCCGTGGCCGGGACGTCGCGTCCGGAGACATCTACGAGGCGGTAGGCCAGCACGCGGTGAGCCTGCTGAGCGACGCCGACCTCGACGAGCTGGAGGCTGTGGCCTGTCCCGGCCCCGGCGCGTGCGGCGGCCAGTACACCGCGAACACGATGTCCATGATGGTGGAGGCGCTCGGCCTTTCCCCCGTCGGCTTCAACTCCATCCCAGCCGCCCACCCCGACAAGCCCCGGCGGGCCGAGGCACTAGGCGGCCTGGCGCTGCAGGTACTCCAGGCCGGCCTCCGGCCCAGTGCGATCCTGACCCGGGCGGCATTCGAGAACGCGGTCGCCGCGGTCGCCGCGTCGGGCGGATCCACCAACGCGGTGTTGCACCTGCTTGCCATCGCGCATGAGCGGCGCCTCGATTTCTCCATCGACGACTTCGACGCCATCTCGAGGCGGACCCCGGTCATCTGCGACCTGAAGCCGGGCGGCGCGTATGCGGCCACCGCCCTGCACGACGCAGGCGGCACCGGCATCGTGCTGAAGCGCCTGATCGACGGCGGCCACCTGGATGGCTCCGCGCTGACCGTCACAGGGCGTACTCTCGGGCAGGAGTGCGCGGACCTCGCTGAGCAGCCCGGGCAGCGGGTCGTGGCGACCCTCGGCCGGCCGTTCGCCGCCGAAGGTGCGCTAGCCGTGCTCCGCGGCAACCTCGCTCCCGAGGGGGCAGTGACCAAGGTTGCCCATCACGGGCCTCTGGTGCACCGGGGCCCGGCGCGGATCTTCGAGCGCGACAAGGACGCCATCGAGGCAGTGCTCTCCCGCCGGATCGTCAGCGGCGACGTCGTCGTCATCCGCCACGAGGGCCCGAAGGGTGGTCCGGGCATGCGCGAGATGCTCCAGGTGACCTCGGCCATCGTGGGCGAGGGACTGGGGGACAGCGTCGCGCTGGTGACCGACGGACGGTTCTCCGGTGCCACCCGCGGCCTGATGGTGGGCCACGTCAGCCCGGAGGCCGCAGCTGGCGGCCCGATCGCCGCACTGCGCGACGGCGACATGATCGCGATCGACGTGCCGGCCCGCGTGCTCCAGGCCGAGGGCGTGGACCTGGCCGCTCGCACCCCGTCCACCCGCGATCCGTACCTGCGCAGCGGGGCGCTCGCGCACTACGCCCTGCTGGTCGGCTCAGCGTCGCGGGGCGCCGTGCTGGCTGGCCTGGACGATGGCGACGATCACCTGGCAGGAGCGCACTAGTGACGCAGCCGACAACCGTCTCGCAGGCCGGGCGGGGCCGCCAGCCCGGGCCAGCCGTCGCCGGTGGCCCGCTCAGCCACCTCCGGATCCTCGATTTCACCGCGCTGGTGCAGGGCCCGCTAGCGACCCAGATCCTCGGCGACCTCGGGGCCGATGTTGTGAAGATCGAGCGGCTCGAAGGGGAATGGAGCCGGCACTGGGGGATCCTCGATGGGCACACTCACGGACAGACGGACTCCTTCCTCGCCTTCAACCGCAACAAGCGGAGCGTGGCCGCTGACTTGAAGGACAGGGAGGCGTGCGAGCGCATTCTTGCCCTGGCGGGGGAGTTCGACGTGGTCGTGGAGAACTTCCGGCCGGGCGTCATGGGTCGCCTGGGTCTGGGCTACGAGGCGTTTGCCGAGCGAAACCCGGAGATCATCTTCGTCAGCTCGTCCGGCTACGGCCAGACTGGCCCCTACGTGAAGCGCCCGGGGCAGGACATGCTGATCCAAGCGATCACCGGGATGCTGTGGCTGGCCGGGCGGGCCGGGGACCCGCCGACGGCCGCCGGCATCGGAATCGCGGACCAGTACACCGCGCTGCACATCGTCATTGGGATCCTGGCGGCACTGGAGTACCGCCGCCAGACCGGGCAGGGGCAGCGGGTGGAACTTGACCTCTTCAGCTGCGCGATCTCAGCACAGCAGCAGGAACTCACCTACTACCTGAATCACGGCAGCATTCCGCCGCGCCCCGCGGAGAACCACGGGTCCATCTGGGCGACCGCGCCCTTCGGCCTCTATCCGACCTCCGACGGCGGGATCGCCATCGCGATGACGCCGTGCCCGATCGTCGGCTGCGCCCTTGGCATGCCGGACCTGGCCCAGTACGACACGAACGCGCTAATGCTCGAACACCGGGCGGAAATCTACGCCGTGCTGGCCGAGCGGCTGAAGGCCGACACTACTGCGCACTGGATGGAGGTCCTGCTCGCGCACGACGTGTGGTGCGCGCCGGTGCAGAGCTACGACGATCTCGTAAAGGACCCGCAGGCGCTGCACAACGAGATGTTCTGGGAGGTCCCGATAGGCAATGGCGCGACGTCCTTCCGCACGGTGGCCTCACCCTTTGTCTTCTCCGCGACGCCGGCCGCTATCCACCGGGGGGTGCCTGACCTTGGTGAGCACACGGAGCAGGTCCTTGGCGCGGCGACCGGCAAGGCAGACAGCCGATGAGCAAGATCGGCCCGGGGCCGGGTGCTCCCAGCCAGGCCGCTGAGGTACGTGATCTTGGTAACGGGATTTACCAGCTTCCGACGGATTACCCTGAGGTCTGCAACGCCCCGCTGTGGACCTACCTGCTCGCTGACGGCGGCCGGTTCGGGCTTGTTGACCCCGGTATCGCGAGCACGCTGGAGGCGACCCTGGCCGGGGCCATCCAGGCTGTCGGCTTCACGGCGGGTCAGGCGGACATCCTGCTGGCTACGCACGGCCATCCGGATCACTCTGGCGGCCAGGGCTCCTGGCGCGCTGTGGCCCCGGGCGCGCGCGTCGCCGCGCCGCTGGAGGACACGCCATGGGTGGAGTCCTTCGATAGGCAATGGACCCGCTTCTGGGATGACTACCCGGGAATCATGGACCTGACGGACACCAGGGACTTCCTGGCAGGCCTCTGCGTCCCGGAACCACGGGTGGACATCCTGCTGCGCGACGGGGACACGGTCGCGGTTGGAGCGCGCGAACTCGGCGTGGTGGAAACCCGCGGGCACACCTGGGGGCATTGCGCCTACTTCGACGCGGGGAGCGGTGCGCTGTTCACCGGCGACGCGGTGCAGGGTCACGGGATCCCCAGCTGTGATGGCACATCGGTGTTCGCGCCGCTCTACGTAGATGTCGAGGAGGCGCGCTGGGGATTGCGGCGTCTGCTCGAGGTCCCCTTTAGGTTGCTCTGCCCGGCCCACGTCCCGGCCATGCAGCGCACGGAGGGCCTGGCCTTCCTGCAGGACAGCCTTTCGTTCATTGACACTGCCGACCAGATCGCACGGGAGATGGTCGCTAACCGCAGGTCGGCGCCGCTCTTGACCAGAGAGCTCGCCGCAGTACTCGGCGACACGGCGGGCACGAGGCCGCCCGTTTCGCCACAGACCGTTGCTACCGCACGAGCCCATCTCTACGCACTGGCGAGAGAGGGGCTGCTGGAAGCGGCGTGGGTGCCAGGCAAGACGGGGTGACCAGGCCGAACTGGTCACCCCGGCAGACAGCACCTCCAGTATCTGGAGTGGCTCGTCAGGTGAGGTGAGGAACGAACCATGTCAAGAATAACTACCTACCGCCGTGGCTTGGGCTGGGGCGCGCTGGCCAGCGCTCTGGTTGTCGCGGCCGCGGCATGCTCCTCGTCGAGTACGAGCACGCCGACCCGGTCGACGTCCGCGCCGACGGTCCAGCCCGCCGGATCGAGTTCGCTGGACCTCTCGCATCCGACCAAGGCGCTATGCAAGAAGTCCAGCTACAAGATCGGCTACGAAGTCTTCTCCGACAGCCAGCCGTTCGCGGTCAGCCTGAGCGACGGGCTCAAATCGGCCGCCGCCAGCGTGGGATGCGCCCAGGTGCTTCAGACCGTAGACAACATGAACGGCCCCGTGGCGATCGGCAACCTGCACACGCTCATTAACGAAGGAATAAACGGATTCATTGACTTCCAGGTGCTCGCGCAGTACCAGGGAGCCATATCAAAGATCCTCAAGTCAAACAAGATCCCGTCGGTCACCGTGGTCGGCGCGACACTTCCCGGATTCCCGCAGGTCGGCCTGGATCCATTCAATACTGAGAAGAACGCCTCCATGTTCATGGCGAATGTCGCGAAGACGAAGTACCCCGGGAAGGTGCCCTACTTCGTAGGCGGCGCCGAGCCCGAGTCGGGCCCCGCGGTGCTGGCCCGTTACCAGGGCGCCGTGGCCGGTGTTGAGGCCGTCTACCCCGGCATACCCAAGAACCACATCATTGAGGTGGACACCAATGGTGTGGACACGCAGGCGTACAACAACACGCTCTCGGCGCTGTCCGCGGTACCGCACGACGCGGTCGTGATGCTCCAGGCCGTGAACGACGAGGACACCGGAGGCATGGCCAAGGCCGCAGCCAGCCGCGGCCTGCCGAACTATCTCGTCAATTCCTACGGCGGCGACTCCTATGGCCTAGGCCAGGTGTGCTCGAACACGCACTATGTCGGCTCCTGGTATCTCGACCCCGCCGGGTGGGGGCCTGTGCTGCTGTCCCTCGAGATGGACGAGATGAACGGCGTCAAGGTGCCGCAGGTAACCAACATCGCAGGCTACGAGGTGACCAGGAAAACTTCGTTCCTGCACTGTAAGTAGTTTCGCGCGGCCGGGTGCGTACCGTGACGCGCACCCGGCCGCGATGTCGATGGCACGACAGGTAATGAGCGGCGATGGCTCGCGGACCGGGAAGGTGGCATATGGGCAGCCCGCTGAAGCACGATGTCCAGGACGGCGGGGGCGCGGCGCCCGAGAGTCGCGAGGACGAGCTGGCGCTGGAGCAGGAAGAACAGAAACGCGCGGCTGACCGCGAGCGGCGACTGGCCCGCCGCCGGCGCTTCGTGGAGCAACTCCAGGGTGAGGGGCTGATCCTGGTCCTGGCGGTTGTCTTCGTCCTCATGTGGATCAGCTCGCCGTTCTTCCTCACCGAGCAGAACCTGCTCACCGCAGCGAGCGTGATCAGCGTGCTGGGCGTGATGGCGGTGGCGGAGACCCTGCTGGTGATCTCAGGCGAGATCGACATCTCGATCGGCAGCGTTATGGCCTCGACGTCGGTTCTCATGGGCCTGCTCGTAGCGCAGGGCGTGAGCGTCTGGGTCACGGCCGTCATCGGCCTGCTGTTCGCGGGAGCCGTGGGCGCCATCAACGGGATCATTACGGTCTACTTCAAGATCAACTCCCTGGTCACCACGCTGGGCACGTACTCGATCTTCCTGGGGCTCGCGTACGCCATCTCCAACACGGCCACGGTGAGCATTTCCGGTTCGGGCTTCAGCGTGCTGGGCAGCGGGAAGGTCGGGTCGATCCCGGTGCCGGTCTTCTTCTTCCTTGGGCTGTGGCTCGTCGGCGCGGCCGTGGCCCGCTGGACGGCCATGGGCCGGCACATCTACGCAACCGGGGACAGCTACGACGCGGCCGTCCGCTCCGGCATCCAGGCGAACGTGCTGAGGATGGGGCTGTTCATCGCCACCGGGCTCAGCGCCGGCCTGGCCGGGATCATCACCACGTCCGAGCTCGGCTCCGCAGCGCCCCAGATCGGTGACCCGTACTTGCTGTCGGTGGTTACCGCGGTGATCCTGGGCGGCGCGAGCCTGCGCGGCGGGCGCGGCACCATGCTCGGCACGCTGGTCGCGGTGGCAATCCTGGGGGTGCTGCAGAACGGCTTCGCGCTGCTGCAGTTCTCAACCTACCTGGAAGACACGGTGCTCGGCTCGCTGCTGATCATCGCAGTGCTGACCGACCGGCTGGTGCGGAGGGCGGAACGATGAGTGACCCAACCGGCAGCGCCTCCGAAGCCGAGGTGCGCGACCTGGGCCCGGCGGGCGACCCTGCGGCGGAAGGGAACGAGATGAGCGACGGCAGCGCCGCCCAGCCGGCACCGCTGCTGGAGGCGCGGGGCATCTCGCACAGCTACGGCAGCGTCGCGGCCCTGACCGGAGTCGACCTGCAAGTCCGCCCGGGTGAGGTGGTCGGACTAGTCGGCGATAACGGCGCGGGCAAGTCCACCCTGGTGAAGATCCTGTGCGGCGCGGTCCAGCCGACCGCGGGTGAGCTGCTCGTGAACAGTGAGCCGGTCACCTTCCATTCGCCGAAGGACTCGCGCGAGCGCGGTATCGAGGTGGTATACCAGGACCTCGCGCTCGCCACCGAGCTGTCCGTCGCAGAGAACATCTTTCTCGGCCGGGAACGGCGTCGCGAAGGCCTGCTGCGCAGCCTTCGCATCCTGGACCGGCAGCGGATGGCGAAGGAGGCCGCGGCCGCCCTGGAATCCCTTGCGATCGAGATCCACAGCGTGCGGGCCCGGTGCGGGTTGCTGTCCGGCGGCCAGCGCCAGGCGGTCGCGGTGGCCCGCGCCGTGCTGTGGGGTTCGAACGTCCTGCTGCTGGACGAGCCGACGGCGGCCCTGGCCGTCACGGAGTCGGAGAAGATCGGCCAGCTGGTCAGCGAGGTCACCAAGCGCCAGGTAGGTGTCGTGCTGGTCAGCCACAACATGCCCCAGGTGCACAAGCTTTGCGATCGGATCGTCGTGCTGCTGCGCGGCAGGGTCGTGGCCAACCTGCGCCGGGACGAGACCGACGTCCAAGACATCGTGATGTGGCTCACCGGTGCGGCACTCTCCAGGAGCTGAACCGTCCCTGCGGGGGGTTCCAGGGGGTCGTCTCCCTGGGCCAGCACCCGTGGCGGGCCCGCTGACCCTGCGCAACGACGACATCCAGGTCACGATCCTGCCGGACAAGGGCGCCGACATCTACGCCATGGTCGACCGCAGGACCGGCGTGGACGTGCTGTTCAAGTCGCCGTGGGGAGCCAGGGCCCCTGGCCCCTGGCTGCGCGCCGCCTCCTCGATGGAGCGCTGGGTCGAGGCCTACCCCGGCGGCTGGCAGGTACTGCTACCCAACGGCGGCGACGAGTGCGTCGAGCGCGGCGTGACCTGGGGCTATCATGGCGAGGCCGCCCTGGTGCCCTGGGAGGTGATAGAGGCCGGGGAGACGGCAGCGACGCTGGAGACCCGGCTGTTCTCGGTGCCACTGCGGGTGCACCGTGAGTTCTCGCTCAGCGGGGCGGTGCTCCGGCTGACTGAGACGGTCACCAACGAGTCGGCCGTGGAACTCGAGGTGATGTGGAGCCATCACCCAGCCTTCGGCGCCCCGTTCCTGGAAGACGGCTGCCTGCTTTCCGCAGGATGTGCGAGCGTGCTCGCCGACGACGAGGCGCCTGGGACGCTGCTGGCCCCGGGCAGCCGGCACGACTGGCCGCACGCCACCTCAGCCGTCGGGGATCCCGTCGACCTGCGGCGGATCCCGGGGCCCGGGGAGCCTCGGGCAGTGCTGGCCTACCTGGACGACTTCACCAGCGGGTACTTCGCGATCACCAATCCTCGGCTGGACCTGGGAGTCGGGCTGCGCTGGCCGCTGGACACCTTCGATAAGGCCTGGCTGTGGCAGGAAGTGATGTCCGGCGAGGGCTGGCCCTGGTACCAGCGCGCTTACGCGGTCGCGGTCGAGCCCGCGGGCACGATCCCCGGCCACGGCATGAGCGGCGCCCGCGCCAGAGGCTACGCCGGGACCCGCTTCGCAGGCGGCTCGACTCGGCAGGTGGTCCTCGAGGCGGTCCTGTTCGAGGCGAGAACCCCGGTGGCGGGCATTGCCGAAGGCGGCCGCGTCCTGCTTGCCTGAGGCAGCGGCCGGGCCGCGCGGCCGGGCGCGGCTCAACCAGCACCAGCCGGGACAGCAACTCACGCAGAGAGACGGAGAACGAAGATGGTGGGCTCATACGCGCGCTTCACCGGGAAGGCAGGCATCGTCACCGGGGCCGGGATGGGCATCGGGGCCGCGATCGCGCGGGCGCTGGCGGGTGAGGGCGCGGCGGTGGCCGTCGTGGACCGTGACGCGGCCGCCGCTGAGCAGATCTGCGCCGAGATCAGCAAGTCGGGCGGCAACGCCATCGCGGTCACGGGCAGCGTGCTTGATGCCGCCGACGCCGAGCGGGCCGTCCAGGCAGCCACGCAGGCCTTCGGCGGCCTCGACCTCCTGGTCAACAACGCCGGCGTGGTGATCTACGGCGAGGTACCGGAGTACCGCGAGCAGGACTGGGACACGGTGCTGGACACCAACCTGAAGGGCCAGTTCCTCATGTCCAAGTACGCCATCCCCCGGCTGCGGGAACGTGGTGGCGGCGCGATCGTGAACATGGCCTCAGTGCAGGCACTGGCCAGCCAGCGGGAGGTTGCCTCGTACGCGGCGTCGAAGGGGGGCGTCGTGTCGCTGACCAAGTCGCTGGCGCTGGATCACGCCAAGGACCGGATCCGGGTGAACTGCGTTCTGCCGGGATCGGTGCGCACGCCCATGCTGCGGCACGCCGCCGAGCTCGCTCCCGGCGATCCGGAGCAGACCATCGAGACGTGGGGCCGCATCCACCCGCGGGGCACGGTGATCGAGCCCGAGGAAATCGCCGCCGTGGTGCTCTTCCTGCTCAGTTCTGACTCCAGCGCGATGACCGGTGCCGCAGTCGTGGCCGATGCCGGCCTCACCGCCCAGGCGGCGTTCTGACATGCTGGTTCGCGGCCGAGGCGGCAGCGGGCCGGTCACCGTGGCCGTGACCCGATGCGCGGCGGGCTGAGCATGGTCCAGCTGCGCGGATCGTCGTGGAATCACGAGCGGGGCCACGCTCCCCTTGTGGCCACCGCGGCCGAGTACGAGCGGATGACCGGCGGTGCCGTGCGGGTCAGCTGGGAACCGAGATCGCTGAAGGAATTCGGGATTTCCCCGGTGGACGAACTCGCCCGACGCTACGACCTGGTCGTGATTGACCACCCGCACATCGGGCTGATCGCGGGAACCGGCTGCGCCGTCCCGATCGACGACATAGCCAAACCCGCCAACCTGGACGCCCTGGCGGCCCGCTCCCCGGGTCGCTCCCACCAGAGCTACCACTACGCCGGCCACCAGTGGGCGCTGGCGGTCGATGCCGCCTGCCAGGTCAGCGCCTGGCGCCCGGACCTGCTCCCCGCGCCGCCGCGGACCTGGGGCGAGGTACTCGACCTGAGCCGAAGTGGCCGCGTGTTGTGGCCGCTGTGCGACGTCGACTCGGCGGCGAGCATGCTGACCCTGCTGGCTGGCGCCGGCAGTCCAGTTACCTTCGCGGACGGCCACGTCATCGACCGTGGCGCGGCAGAGCGCGCGCTGGAGATCATGCGGGAGGCCGCCCGGGCCAGCGATCCACGCTGTCTGTCCATGAATCCCATCGACGTGCTGGAGGTGCTTTCCGGCTGCGACGACTTCTGGTACGCGCCGTTGATCTTCGGCTACCTGAACTACTCGCGTCCCGGGCATCACGGGAAGCGGGTCGCCTTCGGCGACATCCCGCGGTTCGGCGAAGACGCGGAACCGGCAGGCTCCCTACTCGGCGGCGCGGGCCTCGTTGTTTCCGCGTACAGCCCGCACCGCGACGCGGCGCTAGGCTACGCGCTGCACGTCGCCGCTGGCTCGACGCAGCGCACGACGTACCTCGCGGCCGGCGGCCAGCCGGCCCACCACGACGTGTGGTCGGACCGCGCTGCCGACGAGTCAGCGGGCGGCTTCTTCTCCGCAACCAGCCGGGTGATGGAAGCATCCTGGACGCGGCCGCGGACGCCGGGCTTCGTCCGCTTCCAGAACGAGATGATCGAGTTCTTCGGCGACCACCGGCGGTGGCTGGCGGAGCCAGGCCCATTCCTCGACGAACTGGACGTGGTCTACCGTCGCCGGCTGCCCAGCGGCGCGGCCGGGACGTCGGACTGGCTGGCTGAGCCATGATCGTAAGCGCCGCCGAGGAGCACGAACTGATCCTTGCTGTCCTGGGCGCGCATGGCGCCCTACCGGAGACCGCGACGGTGCAGGCTCACTGGCTCGTAGAAGCGGACCTGCGCGGCCAGGGCTCACACGGCATGCAGCGCGTGCCAGGCACCGCCGCGGTCCGGGTACCGGGTGACCGTGCCAAGCGCAGCCGACGGCAGCAGGCCGGAGTTGACATCCCGGACACCGTGTGGCACGAGGCGCTGGCGCGGCGGCCAGGGCAGGCCGCCGACTCGCAGGGGGCTGCCTGACGGTAGTGCCCGGCTAGGGTGCGCCGAAAGCCTGACCCAGCGTGCGAAGGTATTCTGCTGAATGAATGTGAGGGCGGGAATTCCATGGTGACGGCACGGAATGAGCAGGCAGCAGGCTCGCGCGCGCCCGGTTCCCGGGCGCGCCGCGGTAAAGGCAGTGAAGGTGGACCGGTCGCTGACGCCCAGGCGCGCCGGGCTCGCTCGACCACGGGCGATCTGCTCAATCTCGTCGAGCAGCTGTCCAATTTCGACCGGATCGGGGTCACTCGCCTCGCCCGCCACCTCGACGTACCGGTGCCGACCGCCTACCGGATGCTGCGCGCGCTGGAGCAGACCGGCTACGTCGAGCAGCTGCCCGAATCCAAGGAGTACCGGCTCACCCTGAAGCTGTTCGAGCTCGGCAGCCGGGTAGCGAGCCGGACCACCCTGCGCGATCTCGCTGCCGTCGAAGTGGAGCGCCTCGCTCAGCAGTCCGGGCTTGCCTCCAATGTGAGCGTCCTCGTCGGCGGGGACGTGCTCTACCTGGCCCAGGTGAAAACCGAGGAACTGCTGGCCGTGAACCTGACGCCGGGGAGCCGGGCCCCGGCGACCTGCACCGCGATGGGGAAAGCGATGCTCGCAGTGGAGTTCCGCAATGTGCGGACCGTCGTCGGTCCAGGGCCCTACCCGCGCCAGACGGAGCACTCGATCACAACGTATGAGGAACTGGTGACCGAGCTGGCCAAGATTCAGCGGCTCGGCTACGCAGTCGACCGGCAGGAACTCAACCTCGGCGTGTGGTGCGTGGCCGCACCGATCCTCGGCGTCAGGCAGACGCAGCCAGCCGCGGTGAGCGTCTCCGCTTACCGGCCGCAACTTGACGAGGCCGAGGAGGAGCAGCTTGGCAAACTAGTGATCGCCGCCGC
>WNFI01081914.1_pt2 | contig 15203 bp, 9 predicted proteins | sample 5400471 | NCBI WGS metagenome assembly WNFI01 (sample SAMN13153348, study PRJNA577476) | soil metagenome | isolation source: 100 cm saprolite on Douglas fir-dominated hillslope | place: USA:California | collected 2013-09-17
CGTCACATCCGTAAACGTGCCATCTCGATTGTTCCTGTAAAGCCGGTTGAAGAATGAGGAATCGTCCTTTTCCAAGGTGGGAATTCGAGCGCCGTTCGTGAAGAAAATGTCGAGGAATCCATCGTTGTCGAAATCAAGGAGCGCGACGCCGCCCAGCGTGGAATCGATTAGTGGTTTGTCGGGGGTAGTGCCGTTGTTGAGGACGAAATCGAGACCCGATCTCGTCTGCCGATTTTCGAAACGTATTCCGCTCACCGAATACTTGGAGACGAGGGAAGCACGAGTCTTCTGAGGCCTAAATTGCTGTGAACTGATCGCGGCCAAACCCTTGAAGCCCAGCTCGAGAAAGTACCTGCGCTGCATTCGAGCTATTCTCATTCCCTTATGGCATCTCGGGTGCCGCACCTCTTTGCCGAATCGGCCCCAATTCCGTTCAGAATGCTAAGTGTAGACCGAATTGGATTTGCCGCGGCGGAATGACGTTCGAAGTAATGCGACCAGCCGCTGGGTCACCGATCAAACTATCAGGCGCACCGTAATTTTGAATGTTGAAAACATTGAAAAACTCCGCTCGGAACGATATGACTTTTGATTCGGTCACGAGAAAGTTCTTGAACACCGAGAAGTCCGCGTCAGCCACAGAGGGCGTTCGCAAGACATTGCGGCCGAAGTTTCCGTACGAGAACGAAGGCACCGCGAAGGCGGCTGGGTTGAACCACTGTTTAGCCGTTGGGTGCGAGGGCTGCGGGTTTCCTACCAAGTTGGGGCGGGCGTAATTCCACCAAGGCACGGAGTTTCCGATGTTAGCCACATCACCCGAGACGGCTAAGTTGTACGGCTGTCCAGAACGCAATTGGACAACTCCATTCATCTGCCAGTTGCCCAGGAGCCGGCTCGCGATTGCATGCTGATTGAAGTACTTTTTGCCCTTGCCAAACGGAAGCTCCCAAATTCCGCTCATCGAAAGGAAATGGGGGATGTCGTATGAGGACACACTGCGGCTGCCGTTGGGGTCGTAGTAGTTTTGTAAGGATGAAGATCCTCCCGCTCCAGAGCCATTTTCCGCCGCAAACCATCCGCTGCTGCCGGCATCGATGGCCTTGGACCACGTGTACGACACGAGATACTGGAAGCCATTGGCGAACCGATGATCCAACTTGACCTGTAGCGCGTTGTAATTGGCGTTGCCACGATCGGTTCCAAAGAAGGGAGTGCCAGTGATCCAAGGGAACGGTTGTCGCTGGGCGACTTGGGCAGGAGTTCCAGCTCCCGGCGTCACGGCAGTGTTGAACAAGCCGGTTTCATCCAGCCGGTCGCTGTAGCTGCCGACGTATCCGACAGAGAGCGCAAGATTCCTGGTCATTTGCCTCTGGATCTCGACGTTCCACTCCTGAGATCGCGGGTCCTTGCGATTGGGATCAAAAAACCAATTGGACTGTGACCACGGAGATGGCCCGGGCAAAGCAGCAGCGCCTACCTGCCCGAAGGTCTGCTCGATGGGAGTGAGGGGTTTACCCAGTTGGTTGATCGGGGTTAATGCAAATACCGAACCTGTAGCAGGCCACGATCCGGAGATTCCTTTCCAATCCTGCTCCATGCCCATGAGCGCGTCATAAACAACACCGTACCCGGCACGTACCACCGTATTTCCGGTAACACGCCAAGCTACGCCGACGCGCGGCCCCCAGTCGCTCCAGTTCGGAGCGGGCCCCCACGCCCGGCCATAAGGCGAGAGCATGATCTTGTCCCCGTTCGGAATGCTCTGCAGAGTGCCCGCACCAGGAATGCAAGGCGCTTTTCCCGCCTGGCTGCAGGCCGGCGGTAATTGATTAAGACCGATCCAGTAGTCGCCGTTGGCGGTGAAACCGCTCACGACGGTACTCGACGAGGGGTCGAATGCTCCTCGGCGGTCAAAACGCAGGCCGTAGGTCACTGTGAGGTTGCTGCGCAATTTCCAGGAATCCTGGCCATAGAAGGACCAAGTATTAACGCGGTTGCTGTTGGACACGCTGCCGGTATTGTTGGTCTGCGCGGGAAGCCCCAACAAGGCGGATGTCAGCGAATTTCCAGTTGTGCCAACCTGCTCCGGATTGCCGGTGGTGTCGTTCGTGAACGTATAGTTGCCATAAGGCGGACTGGCGGTGTCGTTGCCCTGCCTTACAAATTGGTAGCCAAATTTGAGCTCGTGCACTCCGCGCACCCAGCTCAGTCCTTGAGAGAAATCTATAACTGGGCTGCCAATCGTGTTAGCGTTTTGCACCCCTCCAGTGCCCCAGGGCGAAGCGAGAGTGATGAGACTGCCTGCAGAACTCGAGAATCCCAGCTTCTGCATCGGACCGAGCCCGGCGATGTCTGTCTGAAAGCGTGAAAACGGCCGGTGCGCTCGCCCGAACCGGCTTTCTAGCATCAGAGTTCCGGTGAACAGATGGTTCCATCCAACACCGATATCCGTCGCCGGCACCGAGCCGCCGGTATCTCCAGAAATGCTGAATGGAGCGAGATTAATCACGTTGAGGCGATCGTAGCGGAAGAACAAGCTATCTTTGCCCCCGAGCTGCTCATCAATGCGCGCCGTATAATGATCTGAATTGTCCACGTGAGGGCGCGTTACGATGGCGTTGAATACCGGATCTCCGGTGAGGTTTGGCGTTCCATAGTAGGTCTTGATGAAGTTCACCGTTGTTGGATCGAGTCGGGCCGAAGGGATCATGTTCGGGCATCCCGCCGGATTCGTGCACACCGAATTGAAATTGGGACTGCTTGGATTCGATGACGCAATGAACTGGCTGCGCGTAAACTGGCCAGGGTTCGCGGGGTCTGGCTGAGTTGTCGCTGGGTCATAGATCTTTTGTTGCAGGATAGAGTTCGAGAAATCGCCGGAGAGTTCCTGGGCAGTTGGGACTCGATAGCGTGTCTGAGCCGCCTGGTTGAAGCGCCAACCCTCATATCCGAACAGGAAGAATGTGCGGTTGCGTCCGTTGTACACCTTGGGAATGAAGACAGGCCCGCTGACCGTCGCCCCAAACTGGTTCTGGTGAAAGGCAGAGGGAGAGCTGCGGAACTCGTCCCGGAACGGATCGCGGGCGTCAAAAGCGTTATTGCGCACGAATTCCCACGCGCTTCCGTGAAGCTGGTTGCCGCCGCTACGAGTCACAACACTGACCACGCCACCGAGAACGCCACCGTATTCGGCCTTGTCATCGTGCGATTGCACCTTGAACTCTTGAATGGCGTCAACAATCGGCGGAATCACATAGGTGCTGGTGTTCAACTCCGTGTTGATGACACCGTCCAACATGTATAGGTTCGAACGGTTGGCCTGACCCTGAATGGACGGCTGAGACACACTGGCTGTAGGCACGCCTAGCACGGCCAGATCGTTTACCCCGACACCTGAGCTTTGGGCGGTGCTGATCGGCGTGGCGCCTGGGGTGAGGGTCAGCAGCTGGGTAAAATTGCGTCCATTGAGCGGTAATTCGTGGATGGCTTCCTGCGTGATCACAGTCCCCAGTTCGGAACCCGTCACGTTAACTAATCCCGCGCCAGATTCGGCAGTTACCGTGACCGACTCGACCGAGGATCCCACCTGTAGCACAAAATTTCGTGAAACGTTGTCTTGCACGTAGAGCTTGACGTCCATGACCGACACTGTGCGAAAACCTTGCTTTCGCACGTTCATTACATAATTGCCCGGGGCCAAAGACGGAAACACGTATACGCCTTGGTCGTTGGTCTTCGTCACCGTGACGATACCAGTGTCGGTGTTCTTTAGCTCAACTTCAGCGTCAGGCATGACCGCGTTGCTCTGATCGGTGATGCGACCGGATATGGAGGCCTTTTCGGTCTGCGCGAGCGTGTACTGTGCGCCGGGACCGAGCACGACAACAACTGAGGCGATTAGGCAGGCAACAAATCCACACACAAGAACGCGCTTGCTTCGCATGAACACCCCCTTTTGCTAAGTATTCCTGGCGCGTGCGCGATCTGTCCCACACCCTCCTTTTCTGGTTGAAGGTTATTGAGCAACTGGATGAACGGACGCGCTTCTGAATTGTCACTGCCATGCGGTGGACGCCGGCAGCAAGGTGAGCAACCTATGGATGATTTGCCTGGCCGCGTAGGTACGCATACATGAGACTCGAACCTTCCGGATGTGACGGATCGCTGTCCGAGCGCTCGAACGTCACAAACACCGAATCAATTTCCCGTAGAATCTTCGGGTCATCGCATCGGAACATCCAACGGCGCTGTACCTTATCATCTGAATAAAAAATGCCTAGCCTCAACGGCCGTTGATTTGGTCCTTCCTTTTTCGCCCAAACCTGGTATTGATAGTTAGCCTTATGCATCTTCTGCTCATTTAAATCGTACGCATAGAAAATGAGCGATTTGCCCTCGGTGAAAAAGACTCGTCCGAAGGCTGGGCGGCTCTTGCCGTGCGGATCTGTATCCACTACATCGACGATGTGAAGATTGCGAGCGCCCATCAGATCTGTGACGTCATGACTCGCGCCTAGGAGTTGGCGCTCCTGATCGAGCAGCGCAGACTTTTCCTTCAACTCTTCATCCAGATCATGGAGTTTAATTTCATCGGCGATCAACTTCGCTTCCGTGTCGTTGGCATTCGATCGCTGAGAGTTTGCTTCCTGTTGGGCGCTTGCTACGATCGATTCTGATTTATCGAGTTCGCGATGCGCCTCGTCGAGCTTGGACTGCAAAACGTCGCGAGCAGCTGCCACCTTTTGGCGATCCTGAGATGTTTCTCGCAGGTCGCTTTCGGTTGCGACCAGTTGATCGTTGGCTTTGCGCAGTTCGGCCTGTAGATAGCTGATCTGAAGTTTGAAGTCCGCATTCGCGGCCATTAACTCGTGGATGCGCGCGTCAAAGCTTGTCGCAGGCGACTGCCCTTTAGGGACGCTATTTTGCGTTTGCTCAGATGCAGTTTTCCTGGTTTTTATCGAACCGTTCCAGTACACATAGCCACCCGAGGCGGCCACCGCAACAAAAAGGGCGGCTGCGCCAGCGATTCGCCAGTATTGCCAGGCGGATTTTCTGGAGTGCCTGAGAGGGACCGGCCTAAGCTTTATGCTGGTGTCGACTTCTCGAGAAAATACGATTCCTTCCTGTTTAGCGCGATCGAAGAAGCGGCGCGTGAAAAGCTCTGAGTTGATCGATTCCTCAAAATCTTTCACGGACAGGGTCGGAGCTTGCTTGGCGGCGGCAAACTCCAGCGATGCAACGCTCAAATAATCAACATACGCCTGGCGGCAACCGTCACATTGAGCGGTGTGCCGCTCCAACACCACGAGCTCTTCATGCGTCGCCTGCCCAATACTAGCGGCGGCACAGAGCTCTTTGAAACGCTCGTGCTTCACGACGCCGCACCTCTTTCTAGCGACAACTGCTTCGCACGCTGGTCCCTTTGCGGGCGGCTGTCGAGGTACGAACGAAGCCGCTCTAAACCTCGATAGTAGTGGTGACGCACGCTCGACAAGCTCTCATTTCTTTGTTTGGCTATTTCTTTAAAACTTAAGCCTTCAAAGAAGAACATTTCGATCGTCTTTCTCTGCACATCCGGCAGGGCGTCAAGCGCTTCATTTGCGAGTACTGAAGAAGCCACACTTTAAGAGTGCCTCGGCGGGCGTCAAATTGTGCCGCGCGGCGATAGGTTTCCAAGAAAACTGACTGCGTTAAGTCCTCAGCTTCATGCGCGTCTCGCAAAATGTGCAGGGCTGTGGCATGCACCAGCCGATGATACCGTTTGAAGACGATCGCAAATGCGTCCGTGTTCCCGGCTTGAAGTTCCTGCATGAGGGGCTCGTCGCCGAGCTCCAATAATTCGTTATACGGAACGTGTCCGCGACGGTCGTCGTCGGCTGGTTGTAAGAGGAACATAAGAGAGCGAAACTTGCTGTTAATAGAGCAGGAGAAGCGCTGCATTGCAACGAAAATATTTTCTTCCTGAGATGGGACAGAGTGGCGATTTCACTGGCATACATTTCTAATGGGGCATTTCGACAGCCGAAGCAGAATCAGCCGAATGGATTTAGCTGGATTGGGATATCGATGAGACGGGCCCACGTCAAACCCTGTTTCGCGACAGTTGCGTTACTCGCCGCATTCCTCTCAGCAGAACATCTTCGCGCAGGGCAAAATTCACTCGAGAAGGCCGAATCTTTGCTTTCGAAGGGCGCGACTGCGGAAGCTGTGGTCGAGTTACGCCAAATCGTTGCGGACGATCCCCGCAATGTTGACGCTCATTTGTTGTTGGGAATAGCGTTGGCCCTGATAGGAGAACGTAGCGAATCCATCAACCAGATGGCGGCAGCCGTGCAACTACGTCCAGATTCAGCAGGCGTGCACAATCAGTACGGCATGGTGTTAAGTCGCTTCATCGAAGCGAAGGCGGCCCGCCAGGAGTTCGAAAAAGCGCTGGAACTCAACCCGGCGCTCGCGGAAGCCCACGTCAACCTGTCATTGATTCTCGCGCAAGCCGGCGAACTGATTTCAGCAGGTGACCATCTCGACCAGGCCATCAAACTCCAAGGCGATGTGCGGGCCGCAGCGTATACGCATTACTTAAGAGCGAAAATCTGGGGAGCAGAGAACCAAATCGACAAATCGATCGACGAGCTTGAGAAGAGTATTCAGTTGCGTCCTGAGTATGCGGAAGCGTGGTCTGATCTCGGTGGAATGCGCCGTCTCTCGCTTGACAGCAGCGGTGCTGTGCAAGCGCTCGAGAAGGCGGTCGCACTGAACCCTCACGACTCGACTGCACAGTACCGACTTGGGCAGTTATATCTCCAAGATGGCGAAACCGTCAAAGCGCTCGATCATTTGAAAATCGCTTTACTTGGCGATCCCTCCGATGTCGCCACTCTGTACAGTTTGGATCGCGCACTGCGCAAGGCGGGAAAACTAGAAGAGGCGAAGCCTATTGAGAAGCAATTGGCTGGGCAGCGCGCAAAAAGCGATCGTTCTTCAACGGTCGCCTTAGCTGCATCTCGCTTGAATGACCAAGGTATAGCCCTGGAGAAGTCGGGAGACGTACGGGCTGCTCTGGCTAAATATCGGGCGGCACTCGATTTGGATCCCACTGGTACTGGTTTTCAGCTGAACTACGGCCTTGCCCTATGTGGGTACACATTTACACCAGAAAACGCGTGTTTGAGTCCTAGAATCTGCAGAGCCAGCAGGAAACACCCTGAAGCGGCGCGGCCAAAAATGTCTTACGTTAGTAGGTCAGCGCCGAAGCCGGTCAGCCCGTCAACAGCGGGATCGCTCCGAGAAGCGCGGCGCGACTACCTAGTTGGGCCGGCTTGATCCTCACCTTGCCCCAAGGCGTCCAAGCGTACTCGGTCACGTGTTTTTGAATATAGGGCACTATCACGTCGGCGCTCGCCAGCACCCCTCCGCCGAAAACCACAACGTCCGGATCGAATGAATGAATAAGCCCGGTAGTGAGCACCGCCCAAACGCGAAGGCAGCGCTCTTGAATGGCGCACGCAACACCGTCTCCCTGGGTTGCATGTTCGAACAGCGAGCGGAAGCTCACGGCCGGTTCGCGTGAGAGCGCGCTCTTTGCAAATCCTGGCCAGGCCTTCGCAACTAGCGGCAGTGACCAGCCCCCGGCTTCCGCTTCTGCGCAGCCGATGGCTCCACAGGTGCAACGGCGGCCGTTAAAGTCGACGGGAATGTGTCCGCAGAGGTTGCCGCCAAGGATGTGCTTGCTGCGCAGAACCTTGCCGTTCATCAAAACGGCGCCGCCAATGCCGGTGCCCAGCGTGACCATTACGACATCCGTCTCCCCCTGTGCCGCGCCTGCGTAGCATTCGCCCAGCAACGCCATGCGTGCGTCGTTTTCGATCATGAACGGGAGGCCCACTTCGCGCTGGCACCAGGCAGGAAGGTCGATGCGAGTGGCATCGTCATACTTTTGATTGGTCGAAACCACGCGGCCCGTCGCCGGATCCGAGAGGCCGCAGAAACACAGCACAAATGCGCTTGCCTGCGAACCTTCCACAGCAGCCTCTGACAACACCCGGTATGTGGCCTCCGCAAGCAGGGGGAGCACGGCACCGAGCCCATTGACTCTTTCTAACCCGATCACCTCGCTCGCGAGGATGGTGCGGTCTTCAACCAGAGCAACGGTAGCGTGTGTACCGCCGAGATCTACCGCGATCGCCTTCATCCTCGCTCCCTACAGATGACGTCCGGTGTAGGACAGCATAATCACCGACGTTATCAGCACAGCTACTCCCGCGAACTGCAAACCAACGGCAGATCTCGTTGCGTGTTTCCACTCGCCTGCCAAAATCCCGATCACGCTCGAAACGATTACAATTAAGGACATGAAGAATGGCCAACCGTAGACTGGGCCGAGCACACCGAGTTTTAAGCTGGCGACGCCGTACATCAGCGTGCTGGCAAACCAAAAAACCGCCATTACACTGGCGAAAAGCCAGTAACGCCCGGTTCCATTCACGCTGAAATTGGCCGATGTACGCTTTGAGCGCATGAGATATGCGCAATAAAACAAATTCGGAATGGCTCCGGCAGCCATCAGTGGCAACCAGACAGCGTTCATCCTCCACGCTGGGTTTGCTCCGTGTGCAGCAGCAGCCTCGACTACGGGACTTCCAAAGGCCACCCCGAAGTTCATTGCCGCGGCACCGATGCCGCTCACCACACCCATCAAGATTCCGCGCCTCGGTGACCGATTCATCTGGGCTTGCTTAGTCATTTGCTCGCGAAGCATGCCCGCGCGAGCACAGATGCCGACTCCGATCATGACTAGTAGAACGCCTCCGATGAGGCCGAGACCGGCGGGCGTCAATACCTTGTCCGAATGCAGCCGGAGGAATGGAATGAGACCACCGATGGCGGCCGAGAGGCCGAGCACAATGGCGAACGCAAGCGCGATGCCGATCGAGTCAACGGCCAGTCCAAACAGTACTTGCGCGATTCCCCAGCCCAGTCCGCAAGCCGCAACTAGCGCGACCGAGCGCGTGCCTGCTTGCGCATAAACGTGAGATAGCTGCGGAACGGTAATCACGGCCGCAGTGAGTGGCATCAGCAGCAGTGCCAACGCGCTCCAAACCGCCCATGTGTTCTCCCATGCCCAACGCCGGGTGAATTTCATTGGCAGCGCGAAAGAGGCGTTCAGGACGCCTGCCACCACGAGGAGAAGGAAGCCAGTGCTTGCGTTGTCCATACTCAATGAGTCTCCAGTTTCACGGACCTGTACGGACAAACGCTTTGATCGTTCCGCACTTCTTGCCTTCTGAGGGCCCGTGCGGCCGAATGCGATACGATCCGACGCCCGCCGGAACGACGAACGTTTCCGCGTAGTGAACCAGCAGCGGTGGAAATGCATTCTCGGGACTCTCGACGATCGCCTCTTCGCCCTCGCAGAGGTTCAGGACCTGCACGCTGCCATCTGTCGCATGCGGAACCGGGGCGTCGAACCAGTGTCGTCGCGTCTCAATGAATTCGCGCCGATGCAGTCCTGTTCGTTCCTCCAACCAGCCGTCGCCAGAATCAACTGGTTCAATGATGTTTACCAGGTTGCGTTTCACCCAAGAGGTGGTGCGGTCCCATTGAATGTTGCGGATGCCATGATCAACGTGAATCGGGCGAGGCCGTCCATCGAGCCCTAAGCGTCCCCAGTCCCACATCTTGAAAGTGAAAATGTACGGTGTAGCGCTGATCTCCAACACGAGGCAGTTCTTGCCTGAGCAGTGCGGGGTTCCCGCGGGGATGAGGAAGTGGTCATGCTTCTTCGCAGGCCACTTGTTCACGTATTTGTCTGCGTCGAACTGAGTGTCGTCTTCCTGTGCGGCGCGAAGGTCGGCGATCATGCGCTCGCGGTCGATGCCTTCCTTCAATCCCAGATAAACACAGCCATCTTTGCCCACGTCGAGCAGGTAATAGCTCTCGTCCTGCGTGTAATGCATCCCAAAATGGTCTTGTATGTACTCGGTAAGCGGATGCACCTGGAATGAAAGATTCCCGCCGTCCATGGTGTCGAGGAAGTCAAAGCGGATGGGAAACTCGGTGCCAAAGCGCGCATGCACGGCGTCACCGAGAAGTCGGCGCGGATGTTGAAAGACCAAATCAATCGCGGGTATCTCGACGTTCGTCGCGCCGAAGCCAAGCAAGAGGCTGTTCTCTTCCGGTACGCAATCGAAACACCATGCAAAGTTTGGTACGTCCTGGGGAAGCTTACATACCTCCTTCATCCATTGGCCGCCCCAAGGTCCGGGATCAAAGAAAGGCACCAGCCGAAACGGTCGCGATGCGGCGGTGTCAAGTGCGCGACGAAACTCAGAGCGGGGAATCATCACCGGCTGTTTGCGCTCGTTCGTGTCAAGCACGTAGTCGATCCGATCGAGAAGAGTCTTCTTATGGCGGTCGGCCGTACGCCAATCGACAAAGAAAGCACGCTTGTACTTTAAGGACGGCCGTTCATTGAAGTTGTTGAGACCGAGATTGCTGATCTCTCCCGATCGTTGCCGCTGTTGCAGTTCCCAGCGCGCCATGTCGCAATAAACGAGCACATCCCAGGTCTGAACAATCAGGCTGGCCCCGGTTCCGATTACAAGGACCAGTCCTTGAGCGCCTTGCACGCTCGAGTATGCTGCACGAAGCCGATCGGCTGCGAAGAACTCGTCGAGCGCATAGTTGTTCATGAAGCCAAAGACGGGATCGTCGCCGAGATCGCGCGCCGTCAACTGCAGAAGCTCCTGTTCGCACAAATAGCTGTCTTTGGCCAACACCACGAGAGAAGGCCTCAAAGCCCTCGTCAGCTCTTGCTGAATCTCGCCTTCGAATGCTCCGGGATAGCACTCCACGCATAGAACAAATCTCCCGGGTCGAACCGCTGCCGCTAGCTCCGCTCCAATTGTTTGCCATCCGACGCGACAGGACTCAGATGAACCGGTAACTCGAACCACTGGATACTTGTCGTATCGTGAATTTCTGGACCATGCGCTCAAGTATTGGTCCCCTGCTCCTTGCTGCTCAAATTCGCTCCTCGGTGGAACGGTACGATGGATGGACGGTTCGTCCACGCTCAGAAGATTTCTAAGCACCCTGACAATTCGGGCAGACGACTTCTTATAAGGGTATTCAGCAAGAACAAGGAAAGTTTCCCAAGATCACGCGAAAAAAGATAGAAGTATGTTGTGCGTGGCAAGCAGTACGGCCTCTTGCTCGTCTCGACCTTGAGATTTGGAATAGATGTTGCCGGGACAGGCATTTGTCGCCGAACGTGGGAAAGTTCGACCGCGCCAATGGCATACCAGGAGTGTCCAAAAATTGGAATTTACGTATGAAGGACCAGAACACAGAGAATGGCTCGCTTGGGAAACATACTCGCCGTGATGTCTTGCGCATACTTGCCGGGGCGCCCGCGTTCAGCTTGACTGCGGGATCGGGGATCGAGCAAGACAGGACCGTTCTCTCTGACTCCCGCGGCGTCCGGCAGATTATTGTCGTCTGCAAGACGCATTTCGATATCGGCTACAGTCATCGAGTGAAGGATGTCGTGGCTTACTACCGCACGACGATGATTGATCGGGCGCTCGAGGTGATGGAACAGGCAAGGGAACTGCCGCCCAAGCAACGCTTCATCTGGACGTCCCCCGGATGGGTCATGCAACAGGTCCTTGAGGATTGGGACGGACAAACAGCCGAGCGTCGCCAGAAGCTCGATGCGGCAATGAGGTCGCGTCAGTTTGTTACGCATGCAATGCCGTTCAGTATCGAGGCGGAACTGGTAGAACCCGAGGAATTCGCGCGTGGCTATATGTTTGCCGATGCTGTTTCTCGGCGATACGGCCTGCCATTGGCTGAGGGAGCAAAGACTACGGATGTTCCTTCGCAATCCCCCTCTCTAGCCACTGGCCTTGCTCACGGGGGCGTCAAGTTCATGCATATCGGATGCAACTGGCCGTCCGGCTACGTACATAATATGCCGCCGCTTTTCTGGTGGGAGGGCCCGGATGGCTCGCGAGTGCTAACGATGTATTCGAGCATCTACGGGACTTCCACTGCATTCTGGCCGTGGGGAGGCAAGGAAGATCCCTATATCGGTCATAATCTTCTGCCTCCGCCAAACTGGCCTTACAAGACTTGGGTTGCGATCATCGTGACCGGCGACAATTCCGGTCCGCCCGGAGCCGATGGAGTCAAATCCATTTTCGCCGAGGCAGCACAGAAACTTCCGGGCGTCGACGTGCGAATGGGCACGATGGAGGAGTTTGCTGACGCGATTCTCGCCGAGAAACCGCACCTGCCAGTGGTAAAAGGCGAGACTCCGGACACGTGGATACATGGATGCATGTGTGATCCCGGCGGCATGCGCCTGGCGCGTAACTGCCGCCCATTGATGTCCGCGGTCGAGGTGCTCAACACACAACTACGCCATTGGGGCCTTCCGGTACCAGATTCGACCAACGAATTAGTCGAAGCTTACGAACAAAGTCTACTTTATTCAGAACATACTTGGGGCAGATCAACTTCTGTCAATGTCTACGGCGCGGAGTTTCGCAAGCTACCAGAATCGAGCTATAAGGATCTTGAGGATTCATGGGAGGACAAAACCGACTATATCCGCAACGCAGCTAAGATAACCACTTCAATCGTCGGAAAGGACCTGGGTGCCCTTGCGCGGGCAGTAGATTGGAATGGGCCGCGCGTCGTCGTTTACAACCCTCTCCCTTGGTCTCGTTCTGGCGTTGTTGAAATTGACGGCCGTACATTTTTTGCGGATGAAGTTCCGGCCTGCGGCTATAAAACTTTTCCCGCTCCCGCTGCGATCGAATCGACGACTTCCACCGACTCTACACTGGAGAATGAATTCTTCGAGGTTAGACTTGACCCTGCTCGCGGATGCATCGCATCGCTTCGCGACAATCGGACGGGACGGCAATGGGTCGACGACGTCAGCGAATTTGGCCTTGGACAGTACTTGAACGAGCGGTTTGAGCTTGCTCAGACAGATGGTTACTGCCGCGATTATCAGCAGGGACGGTGGGGCTCAACACTGCACGAAGGCATGAGGAAGCCAGGCCTCCCGCCAGATGTTCGATATCGCGCAGCATCAGGACGCCACGGGTCTGTACGGTCGATTAAGAGTCGCGAGGTCTCGAGCGCAATACTTGAAATGCCGGGCGATCCGGCAAATCATCTGCCTGCTGCATCGTTACGCGTGAGCCTGCATCGCGCTCAGCCATTCATTGATCTTGAATTAACAATCATCAACAAAGCCAAAGACAACTGGCCGGAGGCCGATTGGCTTTGTTTGCCGTTCAAGCTTATTGCTCCGCAATTTTCAGTCTGGCGCAATCTAGGAATCATGGACCCGGCCCGCGACATCTTAACTGGCGCCAACCGACATCTTCTCGCTGTGGGTCTCGGTGTAACCATTACCGGTGCGGACGGCGCCAGCATCTCACTTTGCCCGCTCGACCACCCCCTCATCAGTCTTGATACGCCAGGCATCTGGAAGTTCTCGTTGGATTTTGTACCAAAGAAGTTGGAAGGCAGGGTGCCTTTGCTTGGCGCGGCGGCAACAGGATCGGGGGGCAGGTTGCCCGCGGCGCGAGCAGGCGTGAGCGTGTCGCGTCCCGGCGTGCTTGTAACTGCTTTTGGATCATCTCCGGCTTTGAAAGGCACTCTGCTCCGCATATGGGAGGTCGCAGGTAAATCCGGAAAGATTGAGGTGAAGGTACCATCTGGCACTGCGGCTAAGACCGCCCAAGAGGTTGATTTTCGAGGTCGTCCTCGCGGTCTCGCCATTCCTATTAAGAATGACAGTTTTGAGTTACAACTAGGGGCCTTCGCGCCGGCCTCATTCGAACTGCTTGCACTTGGATAAGACGTACCGCGCTAACGGGGTTCGAACATCGGAGATGACGACAAGAAGAGAGTTTTTCCGGCTGGCCGCGCAATCTGCGACGGCTGCGATGCTGGCCGGTAATCGCAGCGCTGCAGCGGAACAAAACGAAGCGCTTCGCGTAACTCCGCGTCGCGGACTGCCGCTCCTCGATCTCCAACAACGATTTGTAGATTTGCGTTTCGGCATGTTCGTGCATTTCAACATGGCGACATTTCAGGACCGCGAATGGGGTGATACGACGTCGCCCCTTGATCTGTTTCATCCCACTGCACTCGACACCGATCAATGGGCCGTGGCGGCGCAGTCGGCCAACATGACCTGGGGTTGCCTGACGACCCGGCATCACGATGGCTTCTGCATATGGCCGACAAAGACGGGGGCGGCAAGCGCAGGCCAGACATCGCATTCCACCGACGTCGTGCGCGCCTATGTGAATTCGTTCCGCGGGGCGGGCCTGCGGGTGGGGCTCTATTATTCGATCTTGTCGCTGCGCGATGATATTCGCCATTTCAACATCACTCCGGCCAAGGTAAAGCTCATTAAAGATCAGCTCACGGAGCTGCTCACCGGCTATGGAGAAGTCGACATCCTCATCACCGATGGATGGGATGCGCCGTGGAGCCGCATCACTTATGAAGAAGCAGAATGCCGGACAGAAGGTCCCGGTGGACAGTGACGTGCCGGCCCTTTCTTGTGTGACCCTCACGGATGGTTGGTTCTGGAAACAGCGAGACGCGAATGGACATCTCAAGGCCGTGACGACCGTTGTGGAAGAGTGGCTTGACCCGCTGAATCGAAGACACTGCAACCTGATTCTGAATGCTCCCCCGACCCGTGAAGGACGCCTTGCGCCCAACGTTGTGAGCCGGCTGGAAGAGATCGGCAAGGCGTGGAAGCATCCCGGCTCAATGGCAAAACTCAGCGAGCACGTTGTGATCACGACGCGGAACCTGGCGAAGGGCAAGCCCATTCATGCCAGCTCCTACCCGGATACCGTGGGACCGGATGAGGCGAACGATGGTGACTTCAGATCGAGCTGGTACTTGGATGAGGGGCAAACCTCAGGCTGGTTGGAAGTGGATCTGGGAAAGCAAGAGAGCTTCAACGTTGTCTCGCTGGTAGAACCCGTCGGCCGATGGGATGACTACCCGCAGAGCCGCATCCGGAGCTATCGTTTTCAGCACTGGAACGGCGCGAATTGGATCACTCTAACAGGCGGCGAAACACCAGCACCGACGACAATTCTTCGTATTCCGCGCGTCTCATCGCAAAAGGTCAGACTACTGCTGGAGAGCAGCAA
>WNFI01094868.1_pt1 | contig 15203 bp, 15 predicted proteins | sample 5400471 | NCBI WGS metagenome assembly WNFI01 (sample SAMN13153348, study PRJNA577476) | soil metagenome | isolation source: 100 cm saprolite on Douglas fir-dominated hillslope | place: USA:California | collected 2013-09-17
AGAATGTGATTCACGAACCAACAAGGGCGTCTTTCTGTTGTGCCTCCATCTGCGAGAGCTCGACGAACGAGTACTTCACCTCCGGGAGATCGGTAGTGTCGAGGCACTTTTAACATCCTGATGAGGAAGAGAGGCGCAATGAAGGGGTGCAGCTGCTTACCTCCCTAATCTCTGAATTCCTCTCGAGGGTAATTTCGTACTCAGAGGAAGCGTTGAATTTTTTCTTTGCAACGTTCACCCTGGCTTTCGAGACGTAGTACACTTTACCTTCTTGTAACTTATCATAGAGTTCATCAACTGCAGCATTGAACCCCGTAGCCCGAATTTCGCCCGTCTCATCCATAAAAGTGCAGTTGAAGAGTTTTCCATCACCACGATTATTCGACCACTGTCTGACCTCAGACTTCTGAGTAACTCGCGCTTTGATAGTCCATTTGTTCTGATAGGGACTCAGCCCCTCGATTGGGAAAGCTGCAGGAGGCTTTTCGGCGGGGACATTACGGGCACCAAGGTTTTGGACAGAAGGGGCGGAGGCGTGAAGGCCAGAAGCGGGAGATCCAGCTGCAGTAGAGACAGCATTTGCTGCCGAGTTCAATTTGAGCTCCACCGAGGTAGGGTTGCCAATACGTTCGGACCAGGGAGTAATTTCGGCTGCATTGATATTCAACGCTATGAGGAGCCTGGGAAAAGACGAGTATTTAGACCGGGATCGAGGACCTCAGCAACATCAATACTGACCGCTTGCCTTGGACAATGTTAGTTGCAAACTGTGTGAGCGTGAAGATACAGTTCCGTTCCAAAATGTCTTGATCAACAAGGTGATTAATCTTTGTGTTGAGCATCGCCTGACAGAAGACCTCGCCGTCCGACACCATGAGTCTTTTCATGAATGTATCTGCAGCAAATTCGATTTATACAAGGTTGAGAGTACCCACCGGAACCTCTCAGGTGCATTGGGGTCTGCATGTTGAGAACCCAGTGGCTTGATGCTGATAAGTTGAAGGCGAGGGGGGACATCAAGTGAATCACCACTAGTTTGAAGCAAACGCAGAATCCCTCCTTTCGTCAGGTTAGGTGGGCTGGACATGGTGGAATGTCACGGAGATGTATTTCTCAGTAATGTATGCCTTAAGGTATAGAGGCTATAGGGCAAGTTGTGGAACACGCGACGTGTGATTCGACGCGCTACTAGACGGAAGCGCGAAGTTACGAAGACGCGTCACGGACATAACGGTTTAATTCCGACTTTCAAAAGTCGTCAATCGTTTCGACAATGCCGAACAGTGCATATTTTTTCTGATTTATAGTCACGGAAAAGAGTTAGATTGCCCGCCATGTCCATATTTTATTGCGGCGCGCGCCGACCAGCGGAGCGACCGTCGGGACCATAAGGTAGTATATTGTAATTCGTCGAAACATGAAAGAAAAGGGAGCCAAGTGCCCCTCACGAGAATATAAGAAGCCGGCCAGCACCAAAACCGGGAAAGCTTTGCACGGGTAGCAAGGTTCGCATGAGAAGAGAAAACAAAAAGGTCTACAAATGCGCGGGCAAGAGCGACCATGATTAGACTGCGGGAATGAGGACAGGACAGATAGACGCTGCAAAAGCTAGGTTACTGCGAAACAAGGGTAAGAAGAGGAGTTCTTGACAAAGGTGAAAAGCACAACTTACAGTCGATGAGATAGCGCGAATGCAAAGGGCGGGAAAGGTTTGTGAGGGAGGACCAGCGTCACGTCACGGTCCTCGCCATAGAAGGCAAACCACTTGAACGCATGTTTAGTTATTTAACATCACCACTGACATCGGAACTTCGGCGCTGCAACAACGCGAACCGAGCAGCATGCAACTAGGCACCCCCACAACTAGTCTTGTGAAATACGAGTATTAAACGATGATATTTTTTCTGATTTATAGTCACGGACAAGAGTTAGTCGATTGCCCGGCATGTCCATTCTACAAGAGACTAAATACATCGTACTGTGTAGACATGAATGGTACTAGGCAAGTACAGGCAAGTACTGTGCACATGGTCCAGAGATCTAGAGTAAAATAAATGGTGAGCATCCCTGATGTAGACGCAGAAAACGAAACGCAAAGATTCAATAGGTTTTGGTGAGCCTCAGTCTCGCCTTTACATCCACATCTGCATCCCAACGTGACAGTACACAAAGTCAACGCTCCTCGACACTGGGAGCACCCTTATAGGGTGTGGTTGCATTCGCGGATTACCAATTTTATCATCATGGGCTCAACATTACAGAGGACAACCATGAAAAAGTTCACTAACATGTATAAAATTATATTCCCCCACAACTCATTGAGAGTTCAACACATCAGATCCAATCATGCACAACTATGCTCGTAAGAGCGGAAGATTGTAGGAGCCGCCAGGTGATCCGGCTTCATGAGCCCCTCGACCAAAGGGAGAAGCCCGTCAGCGAAGATTGTTTTTGCGGATTCTAAATACTCCTCCGCTATGGGAAGAGCATATCCGTCTTGACGCATGTCTGGATCGCTGGCCCCTGCAAAGGTCCCTGAAGGATAGGCCGACGAAGATAAGTGCGTCTTGAGTTGAAAAAAGAGAGAAAGATTGTGACCGTGGGATATTTTATATCTGGCTGCCATTGCTTCCGGTGTCCCACGCTCTGTTCAAAAGACTTCGAGCAGACGGAATGTCGTCTGGGCCTTCACAATTTGCTAAACTTCTACGTCAGTCCAAGTTCACTTCATATGACCCATCTATATATCAGGTCTACACAAGCCATGGTGGCCATATTGCGCGTGGCGATTTTGGTTTCAAACGCCCTTTCCCTCGCTTAGCTCGTAAAAGAAATCCAAACCTTTTCGTCTCGAGTATTGACACGCCCGAGTACCAAACAGAATGGAGGGATGCTGAGGATGAAGTTCGGAGGGTTGAGAGGATTGAAGAGTTTGGTGCACCTATGACCATGCCGGAAAGCAGGTGGACTGAGAAAGTGTACGGTTACCCGAATGGGTGGGCCGTCGACTCGGACTTTGATCCTAGTCCCAGGATCGAGGGAGGCACCACGCGCCGTGGAGTGAAGCCTTTACTGCCTATGAGCGAGAAGGAGTATCAATGCTTTCTTGATGAGGCGCGCACTTATCGAGAAGAATTCCGCGCCAGCTTACAGAAGCGCCGAGATTTGGCGAAATTACGGAAGTGGGAAGCCAAACAGAACATTATGCACGATATCCATTTCCAGTACGCCCCCCAAGTGCTCGAAAGATCTGTGCCCGACGAGCCACCACCGCCATCCGAACCTGTTGACTTGTTCCGTGAGACCAGGGTGGATAACCACGCTGGTCCCATCAAGAATTTCCTCGGCGAGAAGGCCCACAAGAAACATAGCACGTATGGAGCCACAGGGGCTATCGTTCCCAACCCACATCCCACTGCCGGCTTAAATTATCACCATCCATCCCTCATGCAGTCCATTCTGACCTATCCAACTCTACCCGGACACGTATTATATGCCTCCAACAAGCAAGTTCCGTACCTTATTGATCCAGCCGATGACAAAATGCGCAATGTTTCTGGTGTCCCGCCTAAAAGGCATGGCGGTAACACTCGCTTCGTCGCCACTATTGGAGGCTTCACTCTCCACTTGCCAGTCTCCCAGGTCTTGACCGGATCAGGGGACGTTTCAGAGAATGGCAATCGTATCAAGCCTACCGAGCTTTTCCTCAATCGTGACCTGCCACTTGAGGAGCGAGATTTGGCTAGCAAAATAGGCCGTGGATCATTCAAATTTACCAGCATACAGCTTTGCGGAGTCCCTTCTATGGTACGTGAGCCTGACGAGCCCGCCCACTCTATCCCGGAGAAGCTCTCGGTCCCTATAAAAGGTGAAGTGCGTTCCTGGAAAGAACAGTGGCGTAACCTCGAAGACCCGTATATCCCTGGTACATCGCGATATATTAGCACCCCGCCAAGTCCCAATCTACAGAATAACAAGAAGGGCAAGCAGGTGAAAGAGAGCATCAAATCGCGGACTTGGGCCTGGCAGGACGGCGGGCTCAAGGATCATTCACGGACGAAGCCGGGACGATCAGAAGCCAAGAATGCTCTTCTAAATAACCTTGGATTGGTGGCGGGAAACATTAAAAGGCGATAGGACGTTCTCTGTCATTATGCTAGTTATCGATCATTCAGATTCACCACTTATAGTGGCCGTCAGCACTGGAAAGTGATTGCAAGGGATCAAATCATATTGAGGAAATGCGATGAAAGAATGTACACCGGGGTGCAATGCAGAGGTACCGACTGTGGCCGTTATACAGGTATATGAGGATATGAACATCTACTAACACTACCAGGGGAGAACCCCAGCCAATAATGCAATCTATATCCCTTTTAGACGGCGAAAGAGGAGAACGTGGGGCTCCGGGGCTGAATTGGTGACTATGGATCAACAATCCGCCCATCGGCAGAATCGTGTACAGAACGTACCATGAACCTCATAGTGTTCCCATCCTCGACTTTGGGTAATACCAATTCCTCTCCACTCGTCATCAGAGAGAATTCTCAAGCAACCAGAATCATTATTCTGGAACAACTGCTTAGGCAGCATCTTCAAAAACGGTTTCGGCAAGATGACATGTCTAATCAAGGACGTGAGCGAGACAAGTCAGACCTCATCACGGTCAACTGGGACCATTTGAATAGTGATTCGACTGCTGCTTGCCTGTACTCGTAAATATCGTCATTATATCGTGGCGAATAATGGATGCTAGGATCGAGGACTCTTTAGTATATAGCCTCAAGATTGAGAGGGCAATCAAACTCACGATTCCACGTACTCCTTCCACTTCACACTCTGACTCTGATTCACCGCCATATTTGGTAGAGTAACTCAATGCTCGTGGAGGGTGCAGTTTAGTTGAAGGTGGGACAAGCGGTTAGGTGCGGCGTGCCACGGCGTTAGCCGTTACGTCCGGCCTAATTGAACCCAACCTTGAACGCGTTCACTCCGCGCCACGCCCCCGTTGGATGTATCTGGTGCGTCCCAGAGGGCTTTTTGGACTATTCCACCACGAGCACATCAGAATATGTTCAACGCGTACCAGGACTCTTCAAGCACGGTGGCCTGCTATCTCGCTGTCGTGGCTGTAGGATGTGACTATTTGAAATCGCCCTACTCAATGCTTAGTACATATATGCAATGTGCACGAAACAGATCTGGGCCTGGGCAACCTAACTCGCTTCTCTCATTATTGGGGTGGGGGTTGGGCACAATCAAATATCAGCCTCGCTCATAGAGCTCCCTTACGATATGGTAGAATCGGGATAAACTAATACTGTTAGCTGGATATACAGTCTTTCCCTCGGATCTCTCAGGGAAAACCTGGCAAGCCTTGAGGATGGTGGGGCTTCTGATGGAAGAATTCTCGCGCTGGTTTTCTGTCTACCTCTAGCCTTATTCGGGGTCCTCCGGACGAATCGGATTCCGGAATTGCTGCCCTGTGGCACAATCTGTCCTCTGGGTTCCACAGTCGAAACCCTGACCAGCTTTCACTTGTCAGGAAAGATCGTAAATGTCAATGGCGACCAACTTTTTGAAAGCTCTATTCCCTCTTTTTCGTTTTAGCTTTTCTTAGGCGAACATAACTGGAGATGGCCGTATTCAGAAACTGTTTGCATGGGTCTTGGTCGTGGCTTGACATAATTATATCAAGCTAAAAAATGGCACCAACAAATGGGTGCCTTGTGCTGAGGCGGCAAGGCCGCTGTCAACCCCAACACGACATGCGAATCAGGCGGAAATGAGACTCCTTTTCCGTTCCTACGGTCGAACTGATTTCTGCTCATAAGGCCAAATATTTTCGCTGCCTAGGCCCAGGAGAAGCCCACAATTTGTGAGATGCCGGTACACTCCTTGGATATTTCACATCCGCGAAACCTGTGCTTGAACGATAAGAATGCGTTTCCAATCTTCGTCCCTTGTGACAACCTTAGTCCGCGGATCCATAATGGATCTGCAGCAGCGAATTTGCAGCTCCAACAAGTTGAAGCTCGGCTGCGATCGGGCTATCGGACCCTGATATGATGTCGCATGAACATTGTACAATCGGTCCATGATCGTTCGTGTTAGTGGTTTTCCACCCGCTTTTCGCTGTGGGGCAACTCGTTTTACTCTATAACATATCAATCGATGCCCTTTCTATTGCACCGAACGTGTGGCTTATCTTGCTTCTTGCCTCGTAATTGTACATACCGCGCACACCAGGGGCATCGCATCGAAAGAATTCCATCGAATTCTACCGCAGATGCATGAATTACTCAGCAATCTAATTCTATCATACATGTACAACCGATATTCATATCAAATCTCCGCAGTGCCCCCAATGCAACCGAGCATCATGGAGTCGTACACCACCCCATCGTCTCTACGATCCAACCAAACATCCAATTCCTCAAAGAAGTCCATCGCGCGCCATGCGCCATCACGTTCGAGAATTTTCCCAGGCCACATCCCATTCTCTTGTATTCCTTGGTACTGGATAAGGAGAGGGGGTGGGGAGGTCCTGCCCGAGGTTACATTTAGAACTAATGAAATTTGCCACCTGTCCACACCATAGAATGATGCTTCTTTAATGTGGTGGCGAGCGTGATCGGGTGGAGGGCTGGAATCAAGGGACCACTCCAAGACGTGGGCGTCGAACGCAATGACTAAATGGATCAATGTCAGATGAAATTAAATCGGCGAAGCTCAAACGTGGTCGGCCCATGGGTCCCTGGAGACAGGTGGCTGTGTACATAAACGAAACTTCACTAACCAGGCCAGATAATTCCAGGATGCTGGATAACCAAAGTCAATTCTCGCTTGCCACTGAATGCATCGTATTCGTCCGCCTCAGCAAACACATGCAGCGTAGCAATGGGACCATTTTCACTGCCACGCCGATCGCTTCTAGGAGATCTTCTTGCCGCAGGGAGTGGAATCTTGAAAGGTGTAAGGAACTGTACAACGTGATCACCACCAGGATTCAGCATCCTGTTTTTGGCCAATGGATGTAATCAAGGAAGCCATGAGGCCCCCGATCTCGAGGTCAGGATCGCATACCTGGCTGAATGGATAAAGGACGTCCCAGTCCGCGTTCCAATCGTCCATGATCACAGGGCGAGGGTCAACGATATTGGAAGCACCAAAGGCAGTAGCCATATCCGAGACTAGTTCGAGAAGCCCAGGCGCCGAATCGGCAACGCTGACATGCAAGGACCGTTCGCCAGTCAACAACTGTAAATCCAAATCGGGGAAAGTAATCTTATCATCAGATCTTCACGAAGCACCAACAAGTTGAGAAAGTAACCGGCCACGTACATCTTCCGAATGGAGAATGAACAAGCGGCGGGGATGTAGTTGATCGAAAACGCGTACGCTTCCCGAAGCAAAAACAGTAATGATAAGGACCGAAACGGCCCCTATAATTACAATGATTTGTCGTACCAATCTTCTTGGGAGCCGCCAGGAAAAAGGCACGAGATGCGGAGCCACGAGGAAGACACTAATGGCAACAATGGTAGCCACGATGTATTCTGAGGGTGCTTCCTGTATCAATGCATTATCAGATAGGAGGTTCATCGAGCATTCGGTGCGATCCGAACAACGTAGTTAATTGAGTGCTCGAAGAAAACTCTGAAACCGGAAGCGAAGGAAAAATACTGACATCTCCGGTCCGTCCTGTCTAGAGATGGGTTCTTTTAGCTGCACTCTGAAACGGAGCTTCTCCTCTACTAGCTCGACTTACTAAGGGCACAAAAATTTCCAGCAGTATCGCCGCAGTTTCGCCTCCCAAAGAAGCTGGTATTGTCTGCGCAATGAGATACGAAACAAGAGAAAGTTGTTCCGAGCCTCGACGGGATGCGGCCACATGGTATACCAATGCCAGGAAAGACGGTATTGCCCACAAGAAGCCCAAGGCTGAGGACCCGATGCCTGCATATTGCAAGCCGACAGCAAAACAGGCAAAAAAGAAGTGAACTGAATTGAAGGACACAACTTCAGCAACCACAGCGAAGTGGGGACTTGCCCGGCGTCGGAGAAGATATTGAGAAATTAGGAGCCCTATGAACGGTTTTTTTTAACAACACGCATCTGAGTGATGTAAGGGCAGAGACTGACCAGACATCGCGGGGCCGGTGTATAGTGCGGCAGCATACCATTCTCTCGCAAACCAGCTCAACTTCCTTTTGACGACATAGGCCATAAAAGCAGCCACACCATTTGCTCCTACAAGAGCCCCAAGAATTGCTGCTAGTACATGGCCTCCAGCGCGCACATACTCAGAAAGGACTACACCAGTGGGTGCTGATACATACGCAAGAACAAAAGAGAGTGCGAAAAGACTGTTATAAAGCTGTTGAGCAACACCAAAGGGCCAACTGAAGAAGAAAGAACCGATGAAACTGAAGTAAGTTGTCTGTGGAGGACTGTAGGTTGCGAGTCGTGGAATCGGTGAGACCGTAGACGAGAGGTACTCAAGAAGTGCTAAGACATTCTCGGCCATGTGCTGTGCCACACCAGGATGGATATTTGCGACAACATCCTATTCGGCGGCGAGAAAGTGAATAGCAGCGTACGGGGATGGAGCGTTGAACCCACCCCCCGTGTATGATACAAGTATGAGCCACCGACAACGGCGATCTGGGTAATAATAAGTTCCCTAACACTGACGCAGCTACTAAGCAAACGCACATCCAACCCAGTTAGGTTACGGTATTCTTGGAATTGCCGAAAGTCGGTACTATTGATAATCAAAGAAAATGGAGCTGGACGACGAAACAGAATTCAGATAATCACGCACTCAGATAGTATGATTCCACTACTGAATACTTCATTTGCTAACACACTGCCATAAGGCCTGAATACGGTAAAATCAATATCAGCTCGTAAGCCGCACCGCCTGATTTCACGCGCCTTGGTACGTGAGAGTAAGCTTGAATCATTTCTTCTGATGTGGCCTGGAAGAGTAGTTCGGGACCTGAAACTCCAGCGGCTAAGACATAGTCGAAACGGGATCAGCGATGATCCGGAACCGTGGAAGCATAAAGCCATGTACCCTCAAGATTGAGAACAGCACGCGCTCTTCGATAAAAAAAAAAACCGACCGGTAGGTCTATGGCACGCCGAATATGGAGGAATCTAGCTTACGTCGCGCCCATCTCACCTTGGGTGGAGAAGAGGTGCGAGCCATCCGAGAGACTCTCCTCAGCATTGTTCCACACTACAATTACAAACATGCGTGGATTAATCAGTGATGGTGACACGACCGCGACATAGAACGGAGATCGTGGGCATACAAAATATTATTGCGGATGCCGGCGACCATGTTGGTGTGTTCATAAGCACACGGATGCAGTCGAGCATAATGGCAGATGGAAGAGCGTCATCAGCTGCCCCCGGGCTTGGAAGTGTTGAGTCCTATTCCGTGTAGAAGTTTACGGACAGCTGTCAGTGTGTAGCCGGAGGGAAAATTGCGTGTGTATGAAGAACTCCATTACCAGGTGTGCATTCACAAGAAGCGCGTGCTCCTTCCCCATCGACGTTCCATTTGAGAGACGAAAAATGAGATTCGTAACGTTCGTGTACATCTTGTCCACTCGCCGATCCATCATATGGTAACTGTTAGGTTGATAAAAAAAGAACAATTTGAGTCAATTTTGCCTTTGCTTGAAACATGGCCAATTGGGGAAGCTTCACCGATGTGACCCACTCCCCACTTGTCGCATGACCTCACACTCCAAGCCACCTCTCGTCTCAGCAAGCCTGTCACACTCCGCCTTCAACTCATATAAGCGCCCAAGCATCCATTCTTCGGCCTCGGCATGCTCCCTCGTTCCAATAATCCTGTACAAGTACCGTGTTTCCGAGACATTTCCAGTTGAAGATGATTGACTGAGTGACTCGGTATCACGCAGAATGGTCGTTTCACAGAGTAAAGGAAGTCCAGTGTCCGGATCAACCCTAGGTATAAAGCCCGAATCAGTATATGCCGCCCGCTTAAGAGTGTCCGCAAGACACAATTCTAGTTCAAGAGTTTGGGTATCATGCATGAATGCAACGTGCTTACAGGAGGTCATTTGGGGGTGGGAGGCCTTGAACGATGAATGCCCACGGGGAATGATGATGATATCATCGATGAGTACGCCCGAGGACCCATCAAGAATTATGGTGTGGCCAACGAGAAGACACCCGATTGTCAGTGAGAACAGTGAGCCCACCATGTTATCGGATCAAATATGACGACAGGAGAAGACGTAAGATAAAGATAAATTAGTCATTGGTGGAACATTCGATAGGGTTTTCCATCAGAGCCAATGCGGCGATTTGTGTGGAATCATAGAATGAACGTTGGAAAATGGATTGAAAAACACGTCGTTAGCTGAAAGCCCATGAAACGTTGGGGTCTTAGGCGTTGTGAAGCATCTCGCCTCGTGACAAAATGATCACAACCACCCGTCAAATGGAAAAAGGAGAGATAAGAACGTACGATAGTGGGCCTTTATAGCCAAGAAACATCCCACAAGCGTCGAAAGTGTAAAAACAAGAGTCGACGCAAAGGGACCCAGGCGCCGCCCCGACATTCTTCTATGTCCAGCACGACCCATGAAGATAAGTGCCTCACCGTTGTGTTTGCTCTAGTCTCTTATGGTCGAAGATGACCCGCAGCGTGAGAGCCGTGGAATTGCTATTGCTGTTTATGACTATTGATGAGATCGACAAATGACCGAACAAGAACACCTACATCCCCTACATCCCAGCCATGCTCGGAATAATCATCGGGAATACTTTATCTTGGGGTGCCTCGCACTGTTCCTGGCTCGCTTTACAAGCCCAAAGTCACGCATTTGCAGCTCAAAGGGGAAATAGAAGGGGTCACATCGGATAGATTTTCAACCGTCTCTTTGCCGTGCCAAATTCAATTTATGAATCTCGTAAAGAAAAAAGAGGCAAAGGGTGTATTCTAAACATAGATACTTTAGCCCCAACAGTACTCCCGTTACACAGCTTACATCAATATTTACGAGCTCTCAATTGTTGTTACACGATCCATTACACAGACAATGACACAGACACAGCGCATAAGATTGAACGATATTGAAAAATCAACTTTTCATTTCCCCTTGCCGAGTAGTGGGAGACAACTAACAAGATTATTATGTTTATGTACAACTACTTAGGAAAAAAAAAATTAGCGACATCGAAGTGTCATAGTATCTGCAGTCTCGGGAATACTACTAATTATCCATTTTGTAATGTGACAGGACTTGCAAAACCAAAGAATTACCATCTGTAGGTTTAGCTGTAACGAGCAATGGATATCAATTGATGGAATCGAATAAGGTATGTAGGGGTCCGTGTTAATGCGATAGAGGGGAGTCATACGATCGAGCTCTATGATGAGTGGATGCGAGGCCAGCCAGTATGATAGAGTGGATGGATGAATTGGACCGAAACAGCCTTGCGAAGCACGAAGAGGGAGATAGTGGAGGAGGGGGAGGGGCATCATTTGAGGACCAGAAGGGTAATCCAAGAAAAAAATTACGTCGAATTAGGATCTCCGCTTGAGAGAGAAGGAAAGAATGAAAAGTATTAAAAACCCAGTCCCCTGGAACAATTTCCCCCTCTTATGAGTGACATGTAGTTTGTGTGGGTGTGGTGCCTCACAAGAATTGAAGGATTTATAAACGTTCATCTGGCGCGTATCTGACGGGGATAATCGTTCGTGTCGTCGAGTCGCGATTCCCTCGAAGCATCCCAACGAGCTCGGTCCCGCCGGTCCCCTTGATACACGAGGAAGGCGAAGGCTTGGGCATATCACCCAGTCCAAGTCCAGAAACAGGACAGACAGCAAGCAAGTCCGCGTCGCCTTCCTCAGCCATACGTCTAAGCATGGCACTAACGGGACAACCAGCCGGAATGACAGCCTGACGTCCTGCTTCAATCGCAGCCTTGCGTGCTTGCGCAACGACATAAATACCAGCGATCTTCAAGTGAGCATCGCGAAATCTGCGCATCGTGGACACCGCATTGTTGTACTTGGTAACAAGCTCGTGGGCGAGTGATGATGTTGCTTGAGAGGCGGAAATCGCCATTGAGCGGAGCGAAAACGAGCTGGAAGCGAGCTTATAGAGGAAACCACGTTGAATGGCAGGCATATATGCTTGCATTCTAATTTTATGGTAAAATGAAAATGGGAAGAATGAGATGAGGGCCAAAGACGAATTAATTGAGAGAGAAAAGCTCACCTCTTCATGAATGTGCGATCCGCATCTTGTCGCGCTGCAACAGGAGTGCGTAAATCGCTCTTCTCCATCGTGTGGTCGATGTCAAGGAACACGTCCAATGAATGCATGAGAGTGCTTTGACCACCGCTGGGTCCAGAGAGGTCTTTCCACTCCTCCTTTATCGGTCCCACTCCCTCCCACTTCCACGGCACGTCAAAAGATGAAGGCCCACGGAACCACGGTCGAATGAGGTGGTAGAAAGCTTTCGGGGCACACGCGCCATGTACGTCCTTAAGAATAGTGATTAAATCCTCGATATTCTCCGTAAACGTATCGAGTTCTGAGCAAACTGCATGCAGTCTATCTGCGCGAAGACGACCCAAGTCGCGCTGGTCCATGTTCTCGTAAGAAGCCATGACATTGAGAGCTCGTGCACCGTGAAGCTCGATGTCAGCGCAGCATTGGTAGAAGGCGACCTCGTCGTCTGTACCGGAGAAGGTAGTCAAAATGCGAAGATTTCCTGGTGCCAAAGGCTTTGAAGGATCACGCGGAGCGATGTTCCATAGGACTGTATCGGCGTAGGTGAGGATGGGAGCCATCCCAAGGTCGTCTGAGACGGCGAAGAAAGGAACAGCAAGAGAAGCGGGGACGACGGGGGCGGATGTAGTATTAGGGATGAGGGAGTGCACGTAAAAGTGGACAAGATAAGCGAGGACATGATGTGCTCGCTGTAGTAGATGAGGATGACCTTGAAAAATTTCTGTGTCGAGGACTGGCATCTATGCGCATATGCATGAGCAATTCTGCAATTTAGAGAATGAAGAGTGCGTACAGCACGAATGCTTTGTTGCCACTGTTGAGAGGAGTCTCGCTTGGCTTGGGCTTCCGAAGAGGTGTCCTCACCTAAGCAAAGGACAGAGTCGGTGCCACAGTTGACGAGATCCAATGCGCGCTCCCAAGCGTCGAAAGGCGTCGGTAGACGCGCACATAGTGGGGTAGATGGAGCGAAACCTGTGGTGGGCGAGATATCGTAGTCTGCGAGCCTCAAAGTCTGGGATTCGGAAAAATAAGGCTTGAGTTGAAGGCAGAAGGGTGAGAGGTTGATTGAATTAAGAACGTACGGATTGGGCGGGAGGCTCGAGACAGCGAGCTGATTTGGCTGCGATAATATTGCTAGCGGCATGTGCGATGGACTTGATTGCGAGCATTGGGGAGGAGACCAATGATGAGGAGGAAAAGATGAAGTGCGGGTAGGATGAGGATGAGCTAGCGAATGAAGCAATGTCCTTTTAATGTATCTGGGCGCACTGGTTAGAATCTCTGCCCAGGGATCCTCAGCAGAAACTGACCGAGAGGAGTAGGTGGCCGTCATCCCACGGCGAGGTATATCGATCTATGTAGTCTGCGCATAATATCATTCGGAAAACCCAAATATCGGGACTCTGAAAAAAAAGGGAAAGAAAAACAAAACAAAATAAAAACGAGGGAAAGCGGCTGGCCATAACTGGCAACTCGCAGTCATGGAATATGAGCAAATCTTTTGGGTCTTCAGGAAAATGTCTAACCATTCAAACATCTGCTTTTCCCGCTTCTGCGCTGCTTCTGGATCATCCAAGGCTGGTCCCATTTCGCCGTCCTCGCTAATCGATTCCTTTTGGGCCTAGCGATCTATCTGCACGGCCTCGGACTGAACCCCGACCCTGAACTGGCTAGCATCCAGGCTTCTTGCAGTCAGCAGACTGTAAACCTCGACATTGCTCTCTGAGCTGGCATCATGCTGTGTGCGTGGGTGTGTGTGGATGTGAGTGTGGGTTTTTTCGGTCTGATTCAACAGCGTTTATCACCCTCGCCACCCTGGATCATTCAATATATCTGTCCTGCATCCGCTCATATCCCATGAACGGCGCTTGAGACACCCCCTGCGCACCTCCTGGTCTGTCGTCGTCATGCTCTCATCGGGAAATGAGGGTGGCCAACGTCGTTCTCAAGAGTGAGTCCTTTTTATACGAGCTTGTTCTTGTCCTCCTGGCTGCGCTGTATGCACCTTGTTCCATTTCCGTTGATCGCAATCCTCCGTTCCAATGCAGTGCACGCGTGTACATGCTTACGCACACGCATCATCCATCTCGAGCACTGCCTCAGTCTCTCTTGCTGTTCTTGTCCTGGTGAACCCCCACGACATTCCAAAAAAGTCTCTTTACACCAACCAATCATATCAGAGTTGCCTTTTCGATTGACTATGTCATCAGTGACCCAAATGTGCGTCCAAATATCCTCGCCTGATCACTCTCCTCTCGGCGTATTCCAGCAGTTCCAGACCAGTCTAACTAGTCTAGTTCATAAAGGCTTTGATGTCCTTCTGGTCTCACTCATACCTACAAGTTAAATTCAATACCATTTCCGAATTCCTTAAGATGAGGCCCAGCTCGTAATTCCCCGTCCTGCAAGCTTACGACCCCCACCCTCCGGCAACTCACCGCTCTGATGACGACGTTGTGCAAAAATGGCGCGTTAGCCTCGTATCATCTAGGCTTCTTACGATGGGGCTCAGACCGTCGCTCAGGGTCATGTCTTTACTCACGCGCTTATTCCAACCATCCATTCGTCGGTCTCTTTTCGATAGCCTTCATCTGAAAAACTGCGTTGCGCGTATATTAGCTCACAGATTTCCAATTAAAACCAGACCACGTATCTGGATTATCTCACGCACTGTGCCAAAACCATGTCTGGCGACGTAACTCTGAATGCAATGAGCAAGCTTGCCTTTAACCCTCGTCCTGGGTAACCCTCGCGATAATCACTCTAAATGACTCGTGACCCCCCAGGCAATCATCGCAAAACGTGGAGTGGTGAGTATGACTCGACCTGACCGTCCTTGACTCATCAAGATCCAGACAGTACAACGTCATTCATCTCATCCCTGAAGGCTAGCAGGCACGATCGGACTCGACT
>WNFI01041921.1_pt1 | contig 15201 bp, 15 predicted proteins | sample 5400471 | NCBI WGS metagenome assembly WNFI01 (sample SAMN13153348, study PRJNA577476) | soil metagenome | isolation source: 100 cm saprolite on Douglas fir-dominated hillslope | place: USA:California | collected 2013-09-17
CCCACGATGGCCACATGCCCGGCGCGAAACGGGGAAGCGCTCATGCGGGCTTCCTGATTTGGGGCGGCAGCAGCTCCAGCAATCTCGCGGCGGCCAGCTGCTCGGCGCGGCGGCGGCTGCCGGCCTCGCCCATGGCGGACATGCCAAGAACGGGAACCTCGCAACTCACCGTGAAGGACTGCAGGTGAGGATCGCCCGCCGCCGCGATCAAGGTGTACACCGGCAGAGCGAGCCCGTGCGCCTGCAGGGCTTCCTGCAAGCGTGTCTTCGGGTCCTTCAGCGTATCCGCAGCCGGCAGATCCGACAGCCGCGGGCCGATGATGCGCGCCACCACCGCCGCCGCCGTATCGAACCCGGAATCCAGAAAAATCGCGCCCAATATGGCCTCCAACGCATCCGCCAGTATCGAGGCCCGGCGAAACCCGCCGGTTTTCAACTCGCCCGGCCCAAGGTGCAAGTGTTCGCCAAGCCGGAGTTCAGCCGCGATTTGCGCCAAGGTCTCGCCGCTCACCAGCGTCGCCCGCAGCCGTGACAGGGCGCCCTCGTCCGCCTCAGGATGCGCCTCGTAGAGCAAGCGCGCCACGGCGCAATTGAGCATCGAATCTCCCAGGAATTCCAGCCGCTCATTGTGATCCGCGCCGGCGCTGCGGTGAGTCACCGCGGCATGGCACAGCCCGGGCTGCGAGAAAACGTAGCCGAACGAGCGTTCGACCCAGTTCAGGAGTTCATCCGATTTGCGCTGCGGAATCACTGCACCTTCACGGTCTTGTCGAAGTGCACCGACAGCGACACGTTGGCGATGTAGGGAACCGCATCGTCATATGCGACGTGCATCAATACTCCGCTGTCGTTCTTCGTGATCTCGATTTCCTTGACCTCGACCGCGCTCGGGTCCTCGACTATCCAATGATGCTCCAGGGCGCGGCGCAATGCGCCCACATCGGGGTTTTCGCCCTTGAATTCCGTCGCCGTGACATCCATGGTGCGCGCGATCTTCATGTAGTTGAGGTATACGGGGACCAGACGAATACCCGCGTAGGCGATGACGCCCACCAACCCGAGAATGCAGAGTATCCCGACGAATGTCATGCCTAGCTGTGGCTGGCGCATAGATAGTTTCATCTCCCGGCCTCCCTAAATGACCCCTTATTGAATCGCATTCCCCACCCGCCGCCAGAGAGGTCCGTCACGAGTGTCGAGATTAAGCCAAATTCGCACCGCCTTGCCGACCAGATTCTGCTCCGGCACGAACCCCGGCGCATCCATATCGTCCAGCCACCGGCTGTCCTTGCTGTTGTTGCGGTTGTCGCCCATGAAGAAATAATGGCCCGCAGGCACCACCCACTCGCCCGTTTTGACGCTGCCGTTGGCGAACATGATGCGATGCCGTTTGGCGTCCAGTTGCTCGAAGGCCGTGGGAGCGCCCACATAGTTCCACAAGTCCTGCTTGGGACCGGTGTAAGTCTGCCCGCGCTCCTGGGGCATGGGCTTGCCGTTGACGTACAGCTGATTGTTCTCATCCATCCGGATGCGGTCTCCGGGGAGGCCGACCAGCCGTTTGATGTAATTGATTTTCGGGTTGGGCGGAAGGCGGAATACGATCACATCGCCCCGCTGCGGAATGCCCGTGGGAATCAGCAGAGTGTTGGTGACCGGCAGGCGCAATCCGTAGGAATACTTGCTGACGAAGATGAAATCGCCGTCGAACAAGGTCGGCATCATGGAATCGGACGGGATGCGGAACGGCTCGAACAAGAACGACCGGATCACCAATACCAGCACGATGACCGGAAAGAATGAGCGGGCATATTCGACGGCAAGGGGTTCGCGCACGCGCTCAGCCGGCGTGCCTGCCGAGGCGGCGCCATCCCTGCGGCCGCGCGCGAAGAATGCCTGATCCAACACCCAGATCATTCCCGAGATGGCGCCGACCACCACCAGCATGAGACTGAAATCGACGGCCTCATAGCGAAACAGGCGCCACAGCATCGCCAGGGCCAGAACCACCAGCGCGTACCCGGCTATTTTCGGCAGCCACGGCTCCTCCACGCTGGTTGCGCCGGGATCGCGCTTGGGTCTGAAGAACCAGCCGTCGATCAGAATCACCAGGACGCAGACGACGCCTGCGCACAAAAGACCTACGAAAAGGCTATCGCCGTCGTTCATCAAATACCCCTAACGGTTATCACGGGCCAAGTTCAATTGGTCTTCTTACCGACCTGCAAGACGGCCAAAAACGCCTCCTGCGGAATCTCGACCTGGCCCACTTGTTTCATGCGCTTCTTGCCGGCCTTCTGCTTCTCGAGGAGCTTCCGCTTGCGCGTGATGTCGCCGCCGTAGCATTTGGCCAGCACGTTCTTGCGCATGGCTTTGACGCTGGCGCGCGCGATGATATGGCTGCCGATGGCCGCCTGGACCGCGATGTCGAACATCTGCCGCGGGATCAGCTCCTGCATCTTGTCGACCAGTTCCCGGCCGCGGTTATAGGAATTGTCGCGATGAACGATGAGCGACAGCGCGTCGACCGGATCGCCGTTGATCAGGACGTCGAGCTTGACCAGCGGCGCCGCCTGAAAATGACTGAATTCGTAATCGAACGATGCATAGCCGCGGCTCGCGGATTTGAGCCGATCGAAGAAATCGAGCACGACTTCGGCCAGCGGCAATTCATATTGCAGCGACACCTGACTGCCGAGGAACAGCATCTTTTTCTGCACGCCGCGTTTCTCACTGCATAGGGTCAGCACCGCCCCCACGTGATCCGGGGGCACCAGGATATTGGCGGTGATGATGGGCTCGCGCAGCTCTGAAATGCGGTCCTGGGGCGGCAATTTGGTCGGGTTGTCGACATGGATGACCGACCCGTCCGTGAGCAGGAGCTCGTAGATGACGGTTGGCGCGCTGGTGATCAAGTCCAGGTTGTACTCGCGCTCGAGCCGCTCCTGAACGATGTCCATGTGCAGCAACCCCAAGAAACCGCAGCGAAATCCAAAACCCAGCGCCGTCGATACCTCGGGCTCGAAATGCAGCGCCGAATCGTTGAGCTTCAATTTTTTGAGCGCCTCGCGGAATTGCTCATAGTCGTCGGAGCTCACGGGGAACAATCCCGCGAAGACCCGCGGCTGCACCTGTTTGAAGCCTTCGAGCGGCGCTTTGGCCGGGTTGTTTTCCAAGGTAATGGTGTCGCCGACCGGCGCCCCGTCGATTTCCTTGATGCCGGCGATGACGAATCCGACTTCCCCGGTGTTCAGGGACTCGCGCGTCACGGGTTTCGGTGCGAATCGGCCGAGCTTGTCCACTTGGTGACTGCGGCCCGTGGACATGACGCGGATCTTGGCCCCGGTGTGCAATGCACCATTCATCACGCGCACCAGCGAGACCACCCCCACATAATTGTCGAACCAGGAATCGATGATCAGCGCCTGCAGAGGCCCATCCGGGTCGCCCTTGGGAGGCGGAATGCGCTTGACCAAATGCTCCAGCAGCTCCGGAACTCCGAAGCCCGTCTTGGCGCTGACCAGCGCGGCATCGTCGGCCGGAATACCGATGATTTCTTCGATTTCGTGAATGACTTTGGCGGGATCGGCCGAGGGTAAATCGATCTTGTTGATGACCGGGAGAACCTCGAGCCCCTGCTCCAGCGCCGTGTAGCAATTGGCGACGCTCTGCGCCTCGACTCCCTGTGCGGCATCCACCACCAAGAGCGCCCCTTCGCAGGCTGCCAGCGAGCGCGACACCTCGTAGGAAAAATCCACGTGACCCGGCGTATCGATGAAATTCAGCTGGTACAGCTCGCCGGTGACCGACTTGAACGCAAGCGTGACGCTCTGCGCCTTGATGGTGATGCCGCGCTCACGCTCCAGATCCATCGAGTCGAGCACTTGGGCCTGCATTTCCCTGGCATCGAGACCGCCGCATTCCTGAATGAATCGGTCAGCCAAAGTCGATTTGCCGTGATCAACATGAGCAATGATGGAAAAGTTGCGGATATTCTTCATCTACCCTCAAGCTTGGACAAACCTCCGATTATACCGGTCGGCGATGGCAAGCGAGGGCCTTATGCACTTCCTCGGTGTCCAAATGCCCGTGACACACCAATTCTCCGGCGAAAAGCAGCACGGGGATCTTGTGGCCATAGCGCACTCTCGCCACGGGGTCGGCATCGACATCGAGCACATCGACCTCGAACGGGCCGGCCTCCGGCAACGCGGCGAGCTCGCTCAGCATCTCCTCGCACAGGCCGCACCCCGGGCGTGAATACAGCAGAAAGCGCGGCGAGCTGCTCGAGCGCACCGATCAATGGCGGGGAAGTTCGGCGGCCCCGGAGGATTTGACCGCGTGTGCGATGAACTCCACGGTCTGGGCGGGAACTTCACCGACCGCAGTGACCTGGTGGCCCTGCACGACGGTGGAAAAAGCGAATCCCGACCCCACCCGCGCAAGCCCTTGCATCGGCGGTTCGGCGGGCGTGCTTGGGCCGGTGTCCGCACCGGTGCCCGCGCTCCGCGCACTGGCACCCTGCCCATCGGCCGGCTGCGCTTCGACGAATACGGAGACGGTTGCCAGGCCGTCCGAGTAGACCAGATGACTCGCGGGGACGCTCGCTCCGCCGATGGTCTGGGCGCCGGCCACCGTCAGGTGAAACCCCGGCGGCAATTCGCTGGCGCGGTAGGCCGACAAGGCCGGAGAGGCACTGTCGCGCGACGGTCCCTGGCGCACCCATCGCATGCCCTCGGTGCGCACCGCCGGCGCGAGATCGCTGTCCGGAATGCTCTCCGGCATGTCCAATCGCGCGAAGAATATCTGTTCGATTACCTGGCCGCGCGAATCGCAGAGCTGGGTCTTGAGCGGCATCGCGGTCTTCTCATCGAGCCAGAGACGATAGCCGAACCGGAACTGATCCTTGGGGTTCACGGCAATGACTCGCGCCGCCCGTCCGAGGATGTGAGTCGCCGGCAACGACTCGATTCGATAAAACTCGTTCACGTCCGCACCAAACTGCGGCAGCGATCCCAAAAACGGGCCGTGATCCGCGCGCGGTTCGACCAGCACCGTATGCTGGTCGGGCAGGTAACACGTCAATTCATCGTTGTTGCGCACGAACTCCCGGCCGGATCCATCCAGGGATTGCAGCCGCTCGGACACGTGCCCCGCCCGCACCCGGTGCACGATGCGCATGGTCTCGACGCGGCCCTCGCTCAAATGAAAGAAGGTGCCGTCGTAGTTGCGCGTGGCCAGCGCATGATTCATTTTCTGCAGCCAATCGCGCGGATCGTCGGCGCCCCGGGAATTCTGCGGCAGCCCCGCCAACAGGGTGCCGACGACGGCGCAGGGAATGAGCCAGCCGGCCCGATTGCGCATCGAACGCGTCATGGAGCAACGTGCGCCGCCGCTTCACTGACCGCAGGCTGCTGTTCATCCTCGATCAGCAAGTCCGCCATCACCCCGCGCAGGGCAAGTCCGGACGAATATTTGCTGTGCGCGAACACGTAGTTGGTCAGGCGCGCGGGCGTCATGACCGCCGGCGCAGCGGGCGAGGTCGCCGGCACGGTATAGGAGATGGCCTCCCGGGGCGCCGGCACAGGGACCGCGGTATGCGCCGTGAGCGGCACGCCGGGGTGAAGCGTAGGTGCGACCGCCCGCTGCTGCAAGGCGACGACCGCGACGGCCGCCACGCCCGCCGCCACCGCGGCTCCCGCGAACGGCCGCCACCACCGGGATCCGCGAGTCTGCGGGACGTGCCCGTTGGCCGGAATCAGTTCGCCGTCGATGGCGAGATTGACGCGCCCGGTGAAGCCCCGGGTTATCAGGCCGCGGCTCGTGCCGCGGATCGCCTCGCCGATCAAGGCGTAGCGGCCGAAGCTCTCGCGCAACTCCCCATCCCGAGTCAGCCGCTTCAGCAGTAGTTCGGTTTCCGAATTGGGCAATTCTCCGTCGAGAAATGCCGAGACCTGCTCACGAATTTGTTCGCTCATGTGTCCTCAGGCCGACCAAGGCCGCCATCGAATATGGGTCTTAGCTTCTTGTCAATCGCCTCTCGCGCGCGGAAGATTCGCGAACGCACGGTACCCACCGGGCAATCCATGGTTTCCGCGATGTCTTCGTAACTCAACCCCTCCAACTCGCGAAGGACGATTGCGGTCCGCAGGTCCTCCGGCAAATTTTCGATGGCGCGGTTCACGGTGTCGCGAATCTCGTCGGTGAGCAGCAAGCCTTCCGGCGTCTCGGACTCGGCCAACCGCGCATGCAGATCGTATTGTTCGGGATCCTGAAGGTCGAGATCGTAATCCATGGGACGGCGTTTCGTGGCAACCAGGGCGTTCTTGGCGGTATTGATGGCGATTCGATACAGCCAAGTATAGAACGCGCTATCGCCGCGAAACGACTGCAACGCACGGAAGGCCTTGACGAAAGCCTCCTGTGCGATGTCTTCAGCCTCGGTTGCATCGTGCACGTAACGCATGATCAGCTTCAGCACCTTGTGCTGGTATCGCAGGACCAACAAATCGAACGCCGCGCGCTCGCCGCGCTGGACCCTCTCGACCAGTTTGAGGTCACTGTCTTCAACACTCATGGACTTATCGTCGGCCGGCGAGTGCGCCGTAATTCGCTCGATCAGGGCCGCGAACTCGAGCGGCGGCCGTTCGGACCCCAGGCAATAGGCATAGAGAACGGTGTCTTGGGTCTCCAGCAACCGCCTGAACGCATCCTGCTCCTGGTTCGACGCGCTGCAGAAACGTTCATCGACGTAGCGCTCCAGCAAAACATCCAGCTCCTTCATGCCGCGACGGCAACGCCAGCGCAGTTTCCCGAGTTCCTGTGCCATCAATGGCGGCGGTGAGCCATCAATTGCTTGATTTCGCCGATGGCCTTGGCGGGATTGAGATCCTTGGGGCAGGCCTCGGTGCAATTCATGATGGTATGGCAGCGATACAGGCGAAACGGATCCTCGAGATAGTCGAGGCGCTCGCCGGCGGCCTCATCGCGGCTGTCGACGATCCAACGATAGGCCGCCAGCAGCGCCGCGGGTCCGAGATATCGATCGCTGTTCCACCAATAGCTGGGGCAGCTGGTGGAACAGCAGGCGCACAGAATGCACGCCGAGGGCCGATCGACCTTTTCCTGATCTTCCTTGGTCTGCAGGCGCTCGCCGTCGGGCGGTGCCGGCGTGCGGGTCTGCAGCCAGGGCTTGACAGACGCGTACTGGGCATAGAAGTTCGTGAGGTCGGGGATCAAATCCTTGATGACCGGCATGTGCGGCAGGGGATAGATCTTGATGTCATGCTTGACGTCGGAGCACGCGCTGACGCACGCCAGGCCATTCTTGCCGTCGATATTCATGGCGCACGAGCCGCATATCCCTTCACGGCACGAGCGCCGGAAGGTCAACGTGGAATCGATCTCGTTCTTGATCTTGATCAGGGCATCCAACACCATGGGCCCGCAGGCGTCCATATCGACTTCGTAGCTGTCGAGGCGCGGGGTCTCGTCCACATCGGGGTCGAAGCGGTAGATCTTGAAAACACGGACGTTCTTGGCGCCCGCCGGTGCCTTGAACAGGCGGCCGTCCTTGCGCACCTTGGAATTGGCGGGAAGCGAAAACTCAGCCATCTACCTTGCTCCTAACAGGCGGCCGTCCTTGCGCACCTTGGAATTGGCGGGAAGCGAAAACTCAGCCATCTACCTTGCTCCTGTAACTGTCAGCTTTCTCGTGCCCGGAGGCGCGGTCTGGTGGGCATTTTCCGGACCGCCGTGAATCCGTCCATGGAGGCTGCGGGAAAAACTTGCGGCGCGATGCAGTCCTGTATCGCTGCAAGCCAGGGTTCGCCGTCCCTGGCGAACCCGCTCGGCGCATGCGCCGAGCCCTGTTTTTCACGCTCCGGAAAATGCCCACCAGACCCCGCCTCCTTCAAGCTTTCGGTACGTGTCAGTAAGTTCGTGCCTTGGGTGGAATGGATTCAACATCATCGGTCAAGGTATTCAAATGCACCGGCCGGTAGTCGAACCGCGTCGCGCCGTTGGCGTCCACCCAGCACAGCGTGTGCTTCAGCCAATTGTGGTCGTCGCGGTTGGGAAAGTCCTCGCGCGCCTGAGCCCCGCGGCTCTCCTTGCGGTTCTCCGCCGAATGCATGGTGGCGACGGCCTGCCCCAAAAGATTGTCGAGCTCCAGGGTCTCGACGAGATCGCTGTTCCATACCAGCGAGCGATCCGTGACTTGGACGTCTGCAAAGGAGGCGAAGACTTCCGCGAGCTTGCGCCTGCCGTCGCTCAAGGATTCGCCGGTACGAAATACCGCGGCGTCGCTCTGCATGACGCGCTGCATGTTCAAGCGGATGTCGGCCGTGCGCAGTGAGCCCTTGGCATGCCGAAATTTGTCCAAACGAGCCAGCGCGCTGTCGCCGGCGTCCGCTTTGAATGCGCGGTGCGCCGTATCTTGTTTCACCACCCGCGCACAATGCCGCGCCGCTTCGCGGCCGAATACGACGAGATCGAGCAGCGAGTTGGATCCCAGGCGGTTCGCGCCGTGCACCGACACACACGCAGCCTCACCCACCGCCATGAGCCCCGGCACCACCACCTCACTGCCGGCCACGCGCGAAATAACCTCGCCGTGCACATTGCACGGGATACCGCCCATGTTGTAGTGCACCGTGGGCAGCACGGGTATGGGGTCCTTGTTGACGTCCACTCCGGCGAATATTCGGGCGGTCTCGGCGATGCCGGGCAATCGCTCCTTGATGACCGCGGGACCCAGGTGCTCCAGATGCAGATCGATATGGTCCTTGAGCGCACCGACGCCGCGCCCCTCGCGAATCTCGACGGTCATCGCGCGGCTGACGACGTCGCGGGACGCCAGGTCCTTGGCATTCGGCGCGTAGCGCTCCATGAACCGCTCGCCGGCGGCGTTGGTCAGATAGCCGCCCTCGCCGCGCGAACCTTCAGTGATCAAACAGCCGGCGCCGTAGATACCCGTGGGATGGAACTGGACGAACTCCATGTCCTGCAAGGGCAGCCCCGCGCGCAGCGCCATGCCGCCGCCGTCACCCGTGCAAGTGTGGGCGGACGTGCAAGAGAACCACGCCCGGCCGTAACCGCCGGTCGCCACGATGACCATGTGGGCGCGAAATCGATGCAAAGTGCCGTCGGACATGTCGAGAGCGATCACGCCGCGGCACTCGCCATTTTCCATGATGAGGTCGAGAGCGAAGTATTCGATGAAGAAACTCGCTTCGTGCTTGAGCGATTGTTGATACAGAGTGTGCAGCATGGCGTGACCGGTGCGGTCGGCCGCAGCACAGGTGCGCTGTGCAATGCCCTTGCCGAAGTGCGTGGTCATGCCGCCGAACGGCCGCTGATAAATGCGGCCGTCGTCGGTGCGCGAAAACGGCACGCCATAGTGCTCGAGTTCGATGACCGCCGCCGGCGCTTCCTTGCACATGAACTCGATGGCGTCCTGGTCGCCCAGCCAGTCCGATCCCTTCACCGTGTCGTACATATGCCATCGCCAATCATCGGCGCCCATGTTGCCGAGCGCCGCGGAGATGCCGCCCTGAGCAGCGACCGTATGACTGCGCGTGGGGAATACTTTGGTCAGGCAGGCGGTGGAGAGCCCCGCCTCGGCCAGGCCGAAGGTCGCGCGCAAACCCGCGCCTCCGGCGCCGACGACGACCACATCGTAGGTGTGGTCGATCAATTTGTACTCGCTCATTTCTTCTAAGATCCGAACGCGACGCGCATGATCGCAAAAATGCTCGCGCCGCCGACCAGCACGTGCACGAATCGCAGCAACAACAGAGACAGCACCTTCATGCCGGCGGAGTGCACGTAGTCTTCGATCACCTCGGTGGTTCCCAGGTAGGAGTGATACGTCAACACGGCAACCAACAGCAGGGCCAAAAAGCCGCTCATCGGAAACGACAGCCACACCCTGACCGTGGCGTAGTCGAGCGCCGGCAGCGACAGCAATGAAAACATGAACCACAACGTCAACGGGATGAGCGCAACGGCGCTCACCCTTTGCGCCCACCAGTGCCCGGTGCCGTCCTTGGCCGATCCCAATCCGAGCACCCGGCCCAAGGGGCTTTGCAGGCTCATGATCGGTGACCCGCCCATATCAAGCCCCACACACTTAAGGTCAAGGCAATTGAGCCGACTACCGCGAACCAGCCGCTCGCGTGCCGCTGCGTGCGCTCGAAGCCGTAGCCCGCATCCCAGAACAGATGTCGCACACCGTTCAGGAGGTGGTACAAAAAAGCAAAGGTCCAGCCGATCAGACCGAAGAGTCCCACCGGACTCGCAAACAGCTTCGCGGCCGGGACATAGGATTGCTCGCCGCCGGCCAGCGACACCAGCCAATAGCACAGCGCCAGCAGACCCAATGACAGAGCAATGCCGGTGAGCCGGTGCAAGATCGACAGAGAATTGCCGATCTGCCACCGATAGATTTGCAGATGAGGTGAAGTCGGCCGGGCGCGTGCTGGCATAATCGCTCCTAGCGACCAATGAATGAAGAGCAGAGCATGGTTAAAAGTCGATGCAGCGGCCACGCAGCTCCCAATCGCCGAAGCGCGTCGGCTCCGGGCCTTCACGCCCACCGACCTCGCGCGGCTTGGGTTCGGCGGCTGTCGCTACCGCGGGCTGATCCGCGACAGCAGGTTCAGCGGGTCGAGTCTTTTGGGCCTGATCTTCGGAATTCGGCATCACAGGCGAAAGTTTGCCAGAAAACAGGGTGACATAAGGAATCAATTCGCTCAGGGTTGACAGCGGGCTCTCTGTCCCCATCTCATATGGCGATGACCACCGTGGCACAACCCCAGTCAGGCCGTCTGCCTCATCTAGGCGTATTGCGGTTCACCGGACCCGACTCCTTGAGTTTTTTACAGGGTCAGGTATCCAACGACACCCGCCGCCTGACCGAGGGCGCTCCGGTATTGGCAGCGTATTCCAGTCCCCAGGGCCGAGTGCTGACCGTGATGCACTTGCTGCCGCATTCCACCGGTGTCGCGGCGATTCTGCCGCGCGAGCTCGCGTCGCCGACATTGGAACGGCTGCGCAAATTCGTGCTTCGCGCCAAGGTGCAGATGGAAGACGCCAGCGAACTCTTGTACGTGTCGGGCCAGCACGGCACTCAGGCATTGCACTCAGCGCGATTGGCCATTCCCCGCCCCGATAAACCTTATGTGGAACAGGACGGCATCGGCGTCGCGCTCGTGAGTCGGGACTCTGACCGTTACTGGGTCATTGGCGCTGCGGACGGACTGGCGGAGCACGGCCTCGCCGGCGACACCCGATATGCCGATCAAATCGAGCATGACTGGCGGCTCGCGGACATTCGCGCCGGCCTTCCGCAGATATATCTGGCCACGGGCGAGACCTTCGTGGCCCAGATGCTCAACCTCGATCTCTTGGCGCCGGGCGTCTTGTCGAAGTGGCTCGAAGCGGTGACGGCTTTGAAGCATTGGCGGTGCTCAATGTAGAACCCGCCGGCCATTCGGGGGATGGGGAATCGGCTCTCGACGCCCCGATCGCCGCCGCAGGATTGCCGCTTCCCTATAACGTCAGATCGACCATAACGTCTGATCGACGATAAAGTCTGATCGACCTGCTAAAATTCCGGCCCGCAAGGAACCCCGCCCCGCGGCGGGGCACGGTTCACTCGCTCAAGGAATAAGCCATGCGGCTACATGTTCTACCCATTGCGTTCTCCCTATCTATTGCGTTCTCCGCCTCTTTACTCGTCAACAGAGCTGCCTTCGCGGGCGGCGGGACACTGGAAAACATTCCCTTGAAATGGACGCCGACATCGACCTTGAGCGAAATGGGGGCCGTCGACATCAGCGGCGCGTTGCTCACGACGAAAATCCACTTGGACACCTTCGTCGACACGCGCCAGAATCCGACGCTGATCGCTGAGAACCGCGAAAAGGCCGACAAGATCCGGCCGGTGACGACGTCGGGCGATGTGGCCGGCTTGCCAAACGCTGACCGAGGCGCGCTATAAATCGATGATTTCAACCGTTTCGGCGTGCAAGGTCTCGCCGAGAAAAATACTCCCCACGCGCGCGAAACGCGCCGCGGGAGTCGACAATGCTCACGTGCGGCGGCAGCACTGCGCGTATGGCCGCGGCCAGCGCCGGAAAATGCGTGCATCCCAGCACCAAAGTATCGGGTGCGTCGCTCGTCTGAAAAATCGGATCGAGGTAGCGGCGCGCGACCGCCTCGGCGATCGGACCCTCGGTCCAGCCCTCTTCCGCCATGGAAACGAACAAAGAACACGCCCTGGACGTGACTCGGGCGGATGGACTCAACCGATGAATCGCCGTTTGATAAGCACCTCCGCTGATCGTGCCTTCGGTCGCGATGACCGCAATGTGCTGCGATACGGACGCTGCCACCGCCGCCGCCGCGCCCGGCTCGATGACGCCGATGACCGGCAGCGCGGGGTGCTGCAGACGCAGGGCGTCGAGCGCGGACGCGGACGCCGTATTGCACGCAACCACGAGAGCGCGAATGCGCCGCCGAATCAGCGCGGCAGCGCACTGCACGGAGTAGCGCACGACGGTTTCCGCACTCTTGGTGCCGTAGGGGAGCCGCGCGGTGTCGCCGAGATAGACGAAGTTCTCGGCGGGCATGGCCGACCTCAGCGCGCGGAGCACGGTGAGGGAATAACAAGACATCGCGAATCGAGGGCGAGTTCGTGTACAGCATCACCAGCCGGTCGACGCCCAACCCAAGTCCTGCCGTGGGCGGCATGCCGTATTCCAGTGCGCGCACATAGTCGGCATCGTAGTACATCGCTTCCTCGTCGCCCGCGTCCTTGCGCTCAACCTGGTCCTTGAAGCGCTGGGCTTGATCCTCGGCGTCGTTCAGCTCCGAGAAACCGTTTGCGAGCTCACGTCCGCCGATGAAGAATTCCCACCGGTCCGTGATGAAGGGATCCGCATCATTACGCCGCGACAAGGGCGACACTTCGGCGGGATAAGCATACGCAAAGGTGGGCTGCACCAGCGTGTGCTCGCCGGTTCTCTCGAAAATCTCGATTTGCAATTTTCCGGGACCATCCCCGGACTTGTAGGGAATCTTCATGTGATCGCATACCCGCCGCAAATACTGCGCATCGCGCAGCGACATGGGATCCAGATCGGGATTGTTCGCCAGAATGATGTCTTCGATGGTCCGGCGCGCGAAGGGCTGCGAAAGATCGATTTCGGTGCCTTGGTAAATGAGCTTGCGCGACCCCACCAAGGTATCGGCGAGACCTTGAAACAGGGTTTCGATCATCTCCATGAGATCCGTGTAATCCGCATATGCCTGATACAGCTCGAGCATCGTGAACTCCGGGTTGTGCTGCGTCGACACCCCTTCGTTGCGGAAATTTCTGTTGATTTCGTAAACGCGCTCGAAACCGCCGACGGTGAGCCGCTTCAAATAGAGTTCCGGCGCGATGCGCAGATACATGTCCGCGTCGAGGGCATTGTGATGGGTTTTGAAAGGCCGCGCGGCGGCACCGCCGGGGATGGGGTGCAGCATCGGCGTCTCGACCTCCAGGAATCCGCGCGCATCGAGAAAGGCGCGCAGGTAACGCACGATTCGCGAACGCGTTTCGAACACCCGCCGGCTCTCCTCGTTCATGATCAAGTCGACATAGCGGCGCCGATAACGCAATTCGGTGTCGGCGATCCCGTGCCATTTATCGGGCAGCGGCCGCAGCGACTTGGTCAGCAATGCCAAATTCTGGACCCTCACCGACAACTCGCCGGTTTTGGTACGGAACAGGGTTCCCTCGGCGCCGATCACATCGCCGACATCCCAACCCTTGAATTCGTCGTAAACCTCGCCGAGCGCCTGCTGCTGCAGGAAAACCTGGATCGCGCCGCTCGAATCTTCGAGCTTGGCAAAACTCGCCTTGCCCATGACCCGCTTGGCGCGCATCCGGCCCGCCACTCTGACGCGGACGGCCGCCGCATCGAGCGCCTCGGCGCTCTTTTCGCCGTAAGCGGTCAAGATATCTGCGGCCAAAGCATCGCGGCGAAAGTCGTTCGGAAAGGCGTTGCCGCGCTCGCGCAATTTCGCAAGCTTCGCGCGCCGCTCGGCGATCAGATGATTCTCGTCGGCGGGGCCGATCTTCTCGGGGTTCTCGTCGCTCATGGTGGTTTAGTCTACAAGCCCTGCTTCAGGCTGGCCTGCATGAATTCGTCGAGCGCCCCGTCGAGCACGGCCGTGGTGTTGCCGATCTCCACACCGGTGCGCAGATCCTTGATGCGCGACTGATCCAGCACATAGCTGCGGATTTGGTTGCCCCAGCTCACGTCGGATTTCGAGTCCTCGAGCACTTTCGCGGCCGCGTTGCGCTTGTTGAACTCGAGCTCGTAGAGCTTGGCTTTCAGCATTTTCATCGCGGTGGACCGGTTCTTGTGCTGGCTGCGCTCGCCCTGGCAGGCCACCACGATGCCGCTCGGCACATGAGTAATCCGCACTGCGGACTCGGTCTTGTTCACGTGCTGTCCGCCGGCCCCGCTGGAGCGGTAGACATCGGTGCGCAAGTCGGCCGGATTGATCTCTATGTCGATGTCGTCGTCCACTTCCGGCGAGACGAAAACCGAAGCAAACGAGGTGTGCCGCCGATTGCCCGAGTCGAACGGCGATTTGCGCACCAGACGATGCACGCCGGTCTCGGTGCGGAGCCATCCATAGGCGTAGTCGCCGACCATACTGATGGTCGCACCCTTGATCCCGGCCACTTCACCGGCGCTCTGATCAATGATCTCGGTTTTGATGCCATGCGCATCCGCCCATTTCAGATACATGCGCAACAACATGGCCGCCCAGTCCTGAGCCTCGGTGCCGCCGGCGCCGGCTTGAATGTCGAGAAACGCATTGTGCGAGTCCATCTTGCCCGGAAACATGCGCTGGAATTCGAGTTGTTCGACTTCCAGACTCAGGCGATTGACGTCCGCCTCGATTTCCTGGGTTGCCCGAGCATCCGCCTCATCGGCGGCCAGATCCAGGAGTTCCGATGCATCGCCCAAGGAGCGCTCGAGGCGATCCAGGCCGCCTACGACCTGCTCGAGCTTGGCGCGTTCCTTCCCCAGCTCCTGGGCACGATCCGGGTTGTTCCAAATGCCGGGCTGCTCGAGCTCGCGCTCTACTTCCTGCAGCCGCTCGTGTTTGTTGTCGTAATCAAAGATACCTCCTCAAAGA
>WNFI01094980.1_pt1 | contig 15201 bp, 12 predicted proteins | sample 5400471 | NCBI WGS metagenome assembly WNFI01 (sample SAMN13153348, study PRJNA577476) | soil metagenome | isolation source: 100 cm saprolite on Douglas fir-dominated hillslope | place: USA:California | collected 2013-09-17
ATTCTTCTATGCGAACATCCCGCAGTAGTCGCCGGGCCGGTGCGAAAGTGGAAAACGTTTTTTGTTTTCCAAGGCGCGTTTTTGGCGCCGTCTTTTGCAGGCCCTGTTCGGGCTGGCGTACAAAGACGATTAAGTCGATCTAGTTTTCGATAATCTTGAGAACGGTGAGGGCTGAAGGTATGAAGGAGGACACGGCTAGAGCCGTCCCCCGCGTGCACGGCGCGGCCTCATGATTTCGTTCACCGACATGGCCAATTTGACTCGATCACCAATGCTTAGCATAACCCGAAAGCCGATTATCTCGCACTTTTTTAGTTGAGGCGAGTTTAGTTGAGGCGAGCTGAACACCCGTACTTACCGACCGCGATGGCCGCGATCCGCTTGGATGCGCGCTTTTGTAGCCGGCTCCCGGCGCCAGTCCCTGCTGACTCTTTGTTGCTATATGGAGTTTTATTTCGCAGTGCTTGAAAAGATGGTGAGCGCGGTAGGAATCGAACCTACAACCTACTGATTAAGAGTCACGGAAGGCTCATCCCTCCAGGCGGTGGTAACTCACAATAAACCAGTAACTTACAAAAGTCTTGCGCGCACAGAGAATTCGCTCCAAGTGCTTGAAAAGTTCGTCATACTTGGCAATGTACAGCCACAATTACAGCCACACCTCCGGTACCGACTCAGTGCCGCGCAATGCTAACCGCACGGTGTCGAGCAAGATATTTGCATTGGTCTATACCAAGGTGGATGAGGCCTGATCTTCAGGATGACGAATTTTAGATTGATACCACAGTCATCGAGTCTAGTTGAACCCTCCGGAAAGGAAGCCGTCGGCAGGCCGATGTAGGCGAGTGGTAGAGCGCAGCCATTTCAGGGACGACAGAACGAGTACCTGCAGTAACTTACAAGGACGTGGAAGGCTGCGTAACCCCTGTAAGGATTCGCAAGAATAAAGGATAACGGGCTAGAACGACGGGCTAGGTTTTTCGAGGCGTTTAACAGTGGTCGTATCAAGATTGACCTGACTCGATGTCTCGATCATATGAGTCGGTAAGGTGAAATAGAAAGTTGCCCCTCGTCCATCGTTGGCGGTCGCCCACAACCGGCAGCCATGCGATTCCACAATGGAACGGCTGATCGCCAACCCCATGCCGCTGCCCCGCGGCTTGGTAGTAAAGAACGCAGAAAAGATCTGATCCATCTTCTCCGTGGGCAGCCCCACGCCCGTGTCGCTGACCGAGAACTCGAGTTGAGCGTCCTGTAGTTGCGACTTCACCGTAAGCTCTCCGCCGGAGTCCTCCATGGCTTCGATGGCGTTGAGCATGAGGTTCATGAACACTTGTTGCAACTGCACCGGGTCTACCATGATTTTGGGCAGGTCGGCGGCGAGTTCCGTGCGCATGGCAACGGAGTATCGATTGGCCTCACCTTTCAGCAGCGTGAGCATTTCCTGGATAATTCCGTTGACGTCGACCAACTCACGTTGTGGAGGAGATTTCTTGTAGAACGAACGGATACGGTCGATGATCTCAGCCGCACGGTTCCCATATTTATCGATTTTGGCTGCTGCTGCACGGGCTCGATCAAGATTGGGAGGTTCGTGCGCCAGCCATTCGATGCAGCTGTTGGCACTGGTGATGGCGGCGGCGATGGGCTGCTTGATTTCGTGTGCCAGCGACGCCGCCATTTCCCCCAACATGGTTACTCGATTGATGTGTGCCAGATCGTCCTCGAACTGACGCAATCTCTCGCGCTCTTGTTCTGCACGTTTGCGATCTTCAATGTCGGTGAGGGTGCCGTACCATTTAACAATCTTTCCATGCTGGTCCCGAAATGGGACACCACGCACCAGAAACCAGCGATATTCCCCGTCAGCGGCGCGACGGAACCGCGCCTCGTCTTCGAAAAGCTGTCCGGTTGCAACAGAGATCCGCCACTTCTCGGAATGGCGCACAGAATCTTCAGGATGGATCGCACGTTGCCAACCTGAGCCTGAAGTCTTCTCGACAGAAAGCCCGCTGTATTCACTCCAGCGCTTGTTCACAAATGTGGTGGAGCCGTCAGACAACGCGGTGAAACTCATCGCCGGAATTGTTTCCACAACGTCCCGCAGACGCTTTTCCTGGCTCTTGAGTCGATGAATGCGCCATCGATAAAGTGCCCAGGTGGCAAGCAATAAGGAAGCCGCAAGAAGGACTCGAAACGCTCTTGTTTGGTACCACGTGGGCGCGATACTGAAAGAAAGCTCCACAGCTCGATCGTTCCAAATGCCGGCGCTATTGCTAGCCATGACGCGAAACGCATAGGAGCCCCAATCAACATGTGTGTATACGGCCGCGCGAGTGGAGACTGGTTCGCTCCAGTCTCTGTCAAATCCTTCCAGTTTGTATTTGAACTGAATCCGCTTCGAATCAGAAAGACCGAGCCCAGAGAACCTGAAGATCAGGCGATGTGTATCCGGAGGAACACGAATCGGCGGCTCAAGGTCGAGCGAGTTGCCGTCCGCGGATAAACCTTCGATTCTTACAATAACAGAAGCGGACTCACGATCTGCTCGGAGGGGGTCGACTACAGCTAGACCTCGATCGGTGGAAAACCAGATTTTCCCGTCTACATCCGCAAATACCGATCGAAATCGCTTCACGCCTTGTCTGCCGATGAGACCATCCTCGAGTCCGTAGTCTCGAATGTCGGATTCAGTCAGTGCGGCTGACAGCAGTCGCCTGCGGTTGACGGACAATATGTGATTCGAGGTTGCAATCCAGAGATTTCCGATGTCGTCCTCAGCAATTCCGAAGATCTCTTCCCGCAAAGACGAAGGCATAGAGTCAGGCGTTTTGATATGGCCTGATCGCAGCAGAGCAAGGCCCGAGACGGTTCCGATCCACAGAGTGCCCGTCGAATCTGTAAGCAAGCAGGTGATGTTGTCGTTGGGCAACCCATCACGAGATGTAAAAACGCTCCACGTGTTTCTCGAGTACGCAACCAGACCGTTTGGTGTGCCGAACCATATTGTGCCATCGGTACTGTCATCGATCGAATTGATGGTATTCGATGGCAAGCCATTCGCAATGGAGTAGGTTTTGAAATGACCGTCCACAAATTGACTGATACCAGCGTTAAGAGTGGCAGCCCATACCGAACCGTCCCGGCTTCGATATACGGCGTACACGCTGTTTTCCGGGAGCCCATCGGAAACCGTGTAAGTTCTTGCCCTGATTCGACCAGCGCCGTAGCGTAAGTGCGTCAGTCCGCCACGCTGTCTCCCAACCCATAGCTCGTTCTCGTCTCCTGTGATGGAATAGACCACGTCGTGGTTCAAACTGTCGTTTAAAACGATTCCGCCTTGTCCCTGCTTGAGCCACTGCAGACCACCCTTGAACGACGCGAACCACACGCGCCCGGTAGCGTCGACGAAAACAGGTCCACCGCTCTCCTCTTGCGACGTTCTAAACGGATAGGTTACGAACGTGGTTTCGCGCAGTCTCTCTATGCCTCGCGAACGGCCTATCCACAGTTGTCCTTCTCGATCTTCAAAAAGGGCCGACACTGGTTTCGCGCGGTCCGAACCGACGTCATCAAAAGAGACCCCGTCGTTGTTGACCCTGGCGAGTCCCGCAGTGGTTCCAACCCAAACGTTCGCGTCACGGTCGCGAATCATGGTGTGAACTTCAGCTTGACGCAAGGCAGGGCTAATGCCAATTTGGCTAACGTCATTTCCGTTCCAGCGGAAAATACCTCTTTCCGTTCCGATCCAGAGCTCTCCATTTTCCAGCGGAAGTAGGGACCGAACATTGCGGCTCACACCCGGCAGACGTACCGGCGAAATCCGGCCGCGGTCCAGATAAAACAGACCTTTGTCGCGTGTACCGAGCCACACCCGGCCGTCGCTGTTTCCACCATGGAAGTTACAGCCGAGTCAGGCTGCGCAAGACTATGAGCAGCGACACTCGTGGCCCAACTCAGTCGCGTTGACAGATCGTCATACGATGAGGCGGTCGGCGACGAACTGCGATCCGAACTAGCAGAAATAGATAAGAACTTCCCGTCTTTATAAGTGAGTACGCCATACGCAAGCGATGCGAAGAGAGGAGCGCCATTCGCGCGCCTTCCGATCGTGGTTACTCCAACTTCCGCCTCCTCACGGGCGAGTTCGAATTTTCCGTTATGAAACCGCAAGAGCTTGGTATTGGCCAAGAGAACCCAAAGATCACCGCTATGGTCAGTCATTAATTGCCGGACGGGGCCGATGGACAGAGACTCGGGGTTCGCCTGCTGAAAAACCCGGAAGCTGAGCCCGTCGAAGCGGAACAGACCCTTATCAGTACCAATCCAAAGATAACCGTCCGGTGTTTGCGCGATCGACGATACTGTACCTCCCGGAAACTCATTCTCGACTGTCCATCGATCGCGCACGTATTGCGAAATCACCCGGTGCGGATCGATCGCGTTTGAGGGAGTAGCACAACAAATCAGCATGGCGGCAGCAGCCACGCCAAACCGTAACCGTAATTTAAAGACATTGGTCAAGGAAGATACTCGAACTTGTCGATGATGACTTCCGTGTTCTTTTGGCGGGGGCCCTTCTCGCTGGCAACAATGTAAAACATGGCTTCCAGTCGTTCTTGGCCAGGTGACGGAACTCCTACAGTGAAAGTGTGCTCGTAGAACGGACGCGTACCCGATTGAATCGAGCCTCCTTGGAATGCTTTGAATACAGCGCGCCCCGGCTCCCAAAGCATCGAGTAGGTGAGCTTGCCGGGCGGTTCTGTGAAACGAGCGAGGTTGCCGGGAACGTAGAAAGGCTGAACACCGAATTGCGCATTTTCTCTGCTCGTGGCACGCCCCCAGCGCCCAATCTCGATATCCCATTCTCGGAAATGTTGATCACCCGCCGACTGATCATGGGTGTGCAAGCTGAGAACCACGGCCGGATCCAAACGAGCAGTGTCGCGGACGACAAAATTGTAGGTGCCGTAGCCAAGACTGCGGGCAAGAAACACTTGCGCGCAAGTCCAGCCTTTTGGCTTGTTGCTGATCCTGAGGTGCAAGGCGCCAAGCTTGTCGGTCCAGGCGTTATCGGCATCGTAGAGATTGTTTAGTCCGCCTCGAGCCGAGTCGGTAGTGCGAACTTTCCAGTCGTATCCGCTGAAGCGTAGTGGTACGGTGGGGAGATCCGGCAGAGATCCAACTCCATTAACAATCTTCAATGCCACCACAGAGCCACTCATCGTAGGAGCTCCATCGATCGTCGGCGCCGGATGATAGTCTGTATTCACGAGCAATGCGGCGTATTCGTATCCGAGGTGCGTCTGTGTGCTCCATGTTGAGTCCGACTGGATCGATATAAACGCATGTTCCGGCCAAGGCTGTACCCACAAGGGCCACTCTTTGCATAAACAACAATTCGCTGTCCCGGTCGAGCCCCAGAGACGCTGCCGGAGATCGTATCGACTCTTTCCCGGCCGCCCTGGGCTGCGGGCGGAATCTTGGTAAAGGTGATGGATGGTGTATCCTGGGCTTTTTCTGAACGGCAGCCTACCAAGGCCACCGCTCCAAGGAAAACGATAGCGCTTAGGATTCGCGAGATAGCACACGTTGCTAAAGTTGTTTCAGTGCGACTCGCCACTCGATGAACGCTGCCGGAGTCTTGTAGATTATGTTTCACTGTCTCCGCCGTCGAGTCGACCCTGGCCCTGTACCTCTTCCCGTCCTATGCCTTCGGGCGCAATGCCGAAAACATCTGTTCCCTCCGGAGGGATAGGCCGCGAGATACCCAACCTTCTCATCTTGGCCAGCAGCGTGGTTCGTTTCAGTCCCAGTTTCGCCGCTGCGCCGCGCGGTCCACCAACGATCCAGCCGGCCTGTTCCAGCGCCTCCACGATCAGGGCGCGGTCGGAGTCTTCCAAGGTCATCGATGATGGAAAAGCCCGCGTGCCATGCGGAGTGGCGATCATCACGGGCCCTGTTTGCTTCTTGTGCAGCGGGTTCGGCAGTACACCGTCCCGCGAAAGGATCACGGCGCGTTCCACCAAATTCTGCAACTCGCGAATATTACCAGGCCAGGAGTACCACTGGAAGGCGGCCATGGTTTCCGGAGGAATGCTGTCGACTTGCTTCCCCATACGACGGTTAAACACCTTCACGAAATGCGTGACAAGAGCGGGAATGTCCTCCCGGCGCTCCCGCAGCGCCGGCAGCAGAATGGGAAACACGTTCAGACGATAATAAAGGTCACTGCGAAATTGCCCACGAGCTACCATCTTCACCAGATCGCGATTGGTTGCCGCCACCAGCCGGACGTCCACTTTGTGCGTGCGGCCGCTCCCTAAACGTTCGAATTCCTGTTCTTGCAGCACACGCAGCAACTTCGGCTGCAGCGCAGGAGGGATGTCGCCTACTTCGTCCAAGAACAGCGTGCCCTTGTCCGCCATTTCAAAGCGCCCGATCTTCTGCGCAATCGCACCAGTAAAGGCGCCCTTCTCATGACCGAACAATTCGCTTTCCAGGAGATCCAGCGGAATGGCGGCACAATTCAGCTTGATAAAGGCGCGCCCGCAACGCTGACTTGCATTGTGAATCGCGTGAGCAATGAGTTCCTTTCCCGTGCCGGTTTCCCCTTCGATGAGAACAGTCGAGTCTGTGGGCGCAACCTGCTCCACCTGCTCGAGAACAGATTCGAGCGCACCGCTATTCCCGATGATCCGCTCGAACGAGCGCTCGGCCTGATCGGGCCTAGGGTTCGTGACTATTGCATAATCTCCCACAATAACCTCTACACTTAAGGCTCCCCACGCGGCTGCAATAAAGAGGTTGCTCACATATCCAGTGCGGCTCGGACCCTTTTGAGCAGCAGTTGATGATCGAAGGGTTTTGCAAAGAACTCGACTGCACCCTCTCTCATCGCTTGAATTCTCATCCTGGCATCCCCATGAGCCGTGATGAAAATGATCGGAATATTGCATTCCTCTTCTCTTAGCCTGGCCTGCAACTGCAGGCCCGACATCTTCGGCATACGGATATCAACAATTAGGCACGCAGCCCGAGTATGCAAATCGGATTCGAGAAATTCTTCCGCGGATCCAAAGCACCGCGCTACCAGTCCAGCCGCTTCCATCAGGTCGCGCAGTGAATCTTGCATGGCCTCGTCGTCATCAATGATTGCTATCAATTTGGACGTTCGATCCACCGGCATGGGGCAAGGTTAGCGTCCTTGCCTCACTCGAAGCAATCAAACTTTAGGCTGACTGAACCAGACTTTAGGAGATTAGATCCCTACTATCGATAATCGGGCGAGAAAGCATCGATTTGCGCAAGTCGGCTATGTGATGGACTTGAGCTTATCCGCCATTCTGACGAGCTCAGGCAAGGATTTAGCCTGCATCTTTTTCATCGCCTGGCTCCGATGCATTTTTACAGTGGCCTCGCTGGCACCGAGTTCTGCGGCACATGGTAGATCACCGCGGTCTCGGGGGGGGAAGCAGCTTAAGAAGCACGTTCCGTATTGCCTCAGGCTGGTGCTCTTTGCCAACCAAAGTATACGAGCGCTCGAATCCCCCTCCACTTTCATTTCCCAGTTGTCATTCGCACGAGATCCGACAATTGACACCCGCCACTCTCCTGCCGCATCACTCAGCACATGTTCAACACTGGGCAAGGATCTCCTTGCTCGCTCGAGGGTCGCCCGTATTCTGCATCTTGATCGTCACTACCATGTCCACTCATTGTACAAAGTGACCAGCATATTCCTTGAGCAAGGCAGCGGCTAAGGCCTAAGGAGATGGAGCCAGTCAAGTCTTGTTTGAACGGTTCTTCACAAGTCTTCTTGAAAAGCAGGTGAGCGTGGCGACAGCAGATCTCGGGGCGAGGAATATCGCTTGGGAGACATTGCTTGCTTGTCGGGCGGAACTTCGTCCGGGCAGCGTCGTGGTCGCGCAACAGCTCGGTACAGTGGTCAAGGACTGCCCGCCGCAGAGCGGAAGCGTCTGATCCTTAAAATTGCAACTTAAGCGCCAGTTGGATCGATCGCGGTCCGCCGATTTGGTAAAGCGGATTGAGGCCTCCACCCTGGCCGCCGCTTCCCAAATAGCTGTTCAGCATCTGGGTGGCCTGACCGAACTGGGTTGAGGTGAGGTAGTTGATAGGGCTGCCGAAGTTCGGGTGATTCAGGATGTTGAAGAAATCGGCTCTCGCCTGAAGAGAAAATCGTTCTGTGAATCGGAACTGGCGTCGCAATGTGATGTCCCATTGTGTGGCGCCGAATCCGCGCAGGGCATTGCGTCCGAGATCGCCTTGCGCAGTGGCAGGCACGGGCGTGGTGAAGGCCGCCGGGTTGATGACCTTGCCTCCGGGTGCGCCCGAAGGATGCATATAGAGCGACGCGCCGGGAACAACGTCTGGACGCTGCACGCTGCTGGCGCCGGACAAAACAGACCCCGCAAACGGATTCTGACCCGTTGCCACATTCACCGGAGGGGCGCTCCGCGCGTAGATGATGGAATCAGTCGACCAGTTTCCGAAGACTTGCTTCAACACTCCCCTGCCCGGACCGGGGATATCGTAGGAAACGGCGCCGGAGAATGTGTTCCGGATGTCGTAATCGGAGGGGCCCCGTTCAGACGAGGCGGACTGAGCCAGCGGAACGTTCTGGTAATTCGCATCCGAGGAAACGTCATCGATCGAATGACCCCAAGTGTAAGAGAGTAGCGTTTGCAAGCCGTGCGACATCCGATGACGATATTGAGCTTGGAGCGCGTCGTAGTTGGAGGTTGCGCGGTTGCTGAGCAGATCGAACTCGCCGGTGAAGTTCGGTCCCGGCGCAATATAGATGTCCTTTCTCATCAGCCTGCGTCCTCCGGCGCCAACGTACGTCAGCGTAAGGACGTCGGCATTCGTGATGCTGTCCTCGACCGCCGCGTTCCACTCATAGGTTCGCGGGAGCACGTGGTTTGGATCGACCACTGACATCACCGCCGCAGGAGGGCTTGTCGTGAATGGCGGCGGAGCTGCGGAGCTCGCGTTCAGCGGAAACGAAGTTCCTAGGACCAGCTTTTGCTGAATGTATGGAAAGCTGATCATTACATTCGTGATATCCGAATACCCGAGGTCGTAGAAAATCCCCGCGCCGGCCCTGAGCACTAACTTCGGGCGCGCCTGCCACGCCACACCCAGCCGTGGCCCGAAATCATCTTTCTGCGGATGCCAGAGCGGGGTTCCAGCCGGCGCGATCGTTGCGGTCTCGAGATCGCTTACCTGGTTGACTGTAAACGGGGGAGTGCCGTTAGGCGAGGAAGGCGCTGTGTTGTAGTCCCAGCGCAGCCCATAGGTGACCGTCAAGTTGTGGCGCGATGCTCCACGTGTCTTGAGCGAAGATGCTCCAATTGGAAATCACCATTTGCACGTCAGCGGTTCGCGAATCCACGAATGCCGCCGGCACTGAGTTGGCAACAAAGTTCGCCAGTGACAAGAACTCGTAGCCCAGTTGATAGGTCAGAGATCCCTCTTCGGGTTTGAGTCGTCGATAGTCCACTCCAAACTTCGTGCGATGTGAGCCTGCGATCCACGAAACACTGTCGGTGACATTGATCTGATGTTGCCGGTTATCTGCGATCTTGCCCACGTCGTACTTGAGCCCGAACGGATTGAAATCACCGAAGACGCCCAAGAAACCGTTGCGCGAGGATTGTGGAGACGGGAACAAGACTGAATCGGGCGGCGGCACAGCTCCGGCGAAGTTGTCCAAAGTCAGAAAACTCTGTCCGTGACTCAAACTGTAATTGAAGCGGAGTTCATTGATCACATGAGGTGTAATCGTTCCATCAGCGCCAATAGTCACAGTCTGCGTCCGAGCTTCGGTGTGGTTGAGATTGCTATATGCTGTCTGGAACCTGCCGCCGGCACGCTGAACCGTGCTCGATGGGGCATCGCTATACCTGCCAAACAAGGTCAGTCTCCGCGACAGCAGATAATCGACCCGGCCGCTGTAAGAATCCAGCGACGATGGATCGGAGTAGCCCGCGGCAAACGCGGCGGTACCGTTGCCGAAGTCAGCGCCATTCGGTTGAGGGAACGCATTCAGCAGCGGCTGGACGGCCGCGGGCGCACTCTGGCGCGTCGCCAGTGTTGGCACGTACGTATTTGCTATCTGCGGCTGCCGTATTCGCAAGCCTTCGTATGAGCCGAAGAAGAACAGCTTGTCCTTTATCACGGGACCGCCGAGAACGCCCCCGAAGTCGTTCTGCCGCAGCGCTGGCTTTTTCAGGCCCTTGTTGTCGGCGAACCAGTTATTGGCATCGAGCACGTCGTTGCGAAGATATTCGAACGCGGTACCGTGAAGCGTGTTGGTGCCGGACTTTGTCACCACTGAAACCTGCGCTCCAGGCGTTCGTCCAAACTCCGGAGCGAAGGTCGAAGTCTGGATGCGGAATTCCTGCAGCGCATCCAGCGAAACCAGATTGCTGAAGCCGCCAAACGCACTGGTTGCCGGAAGCTGGCCTGTCCCGCCCTGACCGAAGCTGGAAACGGGGTGCCCAGGTTCGCGCTTACCCCATCCACGGTGAAATAATTCGCGTCGGGCCGCTGGCCGTTCACACTAAACTGGCCTTCTTCAAAGAAATTGTTGTTTACCAGCACCACTCCCGGTGTCAGGTCGATAAGGGCACTGAAGCTGCGGCCGTTCAGCGGCATATTCTCCACGAATCGATTGTCAACAAGAGAGCTGACGGTCGCAGACTCGGTGTTCAAGAGCGGCGCACCACCTTCCACCGTGACGCTCTCCGATGCGGCGCCGACCGGCATTTCGAAATCGATATCCAGAGCATCCTGTACGTGCAGGATGACATCCGGCTTGATCAGCCTTTTGAAGCCGGGCTTTTCCACCTCGATCCGATAGGTGCCGGGAACGAGACTCCGCAGGTAATATTCGCCCGCTGTATTCGTGGTCGCCTCGTCGCTGACATTTGTGCCAGCATTGATAGCGACAACTTTGGCGCCGGCGATTCGAGCTTTGGAAGGATCGGTTACGCGGCCGACGAGTGAGGCATTGGTAGATTGGGCGCAGAGCATTCCTGAGAACAAAAAAAGATAAACGAATACGAGGAACGCTCGTTGCAAAGTTTTATACTCATGCGGAAGAATCCGACGATACTGACAGCAGCCTCAACCGTTTGTCAACGTACCCGGGAGAACAGACAGCGAAGCATGTTGGCTCTGCGATAAGACTTCTTGCTGTGCCTCGGGCATCGACTATCGACACTCCACCGGACAGAATGCGATAAGATGTGGGGCTCTGGGGCAAGTGGGGTGACGAGTGCGGCATCCTGTCGTGCTGGCGATTACACTGTTTTCCATTCTACTGGCGTTGTGTGCTGGCGCGCCGGCGCTCGACCCCGCGCTCGATGTGAGCCAGTATGCGCACACCGCGTGGAAGATTCGCGACGGCTTCGCCAAAAGCACAATTCTTTCGATTGCACAGACGCCCGACGGTTATCTCTGGTTAGGGACGGAATTCGGCTTGCTTCGTTTCGATGGTGTCAGGAACGTCCCCTGGCAGCCTCCGTCGGATCAGCATCTCCCCTCCAGCGATGTTAGGAGCCTGCTCGCAGCCCGCGACGGGACCCTTTGGATTGGCACCCTGAAAGGTCTTGCAAGTTGGAAGGATGGCAAGCTCACCCAGTACCCGGAGCTCGCTGGAAGGTTTGTGTTTGCACTCCTTGAGGATCATGAAGGCACGGTATGGGCTGGCGGCGCCGAGCTGCCAACTGGGGGAAGGCTGTGTGCGATTCAGAATGGTTCCGTTCACTGCGACGGCGAGGACGGCTCTCTTGGCCCGGGGGTACTGGGTTTGTATGAGGACCGCAAGGGTAATCTCTGGGTCGGAGTGGAGAACGGGCTGTGGCGATGGAAACCCGGTACTCCAGAATTCCATCCGATGCCCGGTAGCTCTGACAGCATCCGGGCTTTTTGTGAAGATGATAGTGGCGCTCTCTTGTTAGCCACTCAGAACGGAATCCAACGAATCATTGATGGGAAAATTGAGCCGTATTCGCTTCCAGGCAGTGATCAGCAGTTCCGCCCGCAAAGGCTGCTTCGAGATCTCGATGGCGGTCTGTGGATTGCAACTGGCGACCGGGGTGTCGTGCATGTACACGGCGGAAGGACGGATGTGTTCGAGCAGTCTAACGGCCTTTCAGGTAATTGGCTTGCATCTCTCTTTGAGGATCGAGAAGGCACTATTTGGGCAGCTAGCCTTAACGGTCTCGACCGCTTTCGCGAGTTTGCCGTCGCCACAGTTTCGGTGGACCAAGGTTTATCGAGCGCCAGCGTCGTGTCCGTACTTGCGGAAAGGAACGGAAGCACTTGGCTCGGGACGACCGGGGGCCTGGACCGGTGGGACAATGGGCGAATTACCATTCCACGCACCGGAAGCGCAAAGCGAGATGGCAAACTCAACGGAGAAATACCGAATGCTCTCTTTCAGGATAGTCGGGGGCGAACTTGGGTTTCCACGCGACGCGGGTTCGGCTACCTGCAGAAGGACACATTCACTTCCATAAGCGGAATTCCTGGCGAGCCGGTGCATGGCATCGCTGAAGACAGTGCGGGGAATCTTTGGGTCGCCGAGCAGAAGTCCGGCCTTTTTCGTTTGTCTCCACGCAGCGAGGTCCAACAAATTCCGTGGGCCGGCTTAGGGCATCAGGACTTCGCCTATGCTCTAGTCGCCGACCCGGTGAACGGCGGGTTATGGCTCGGATTCTTTCGGGGTGGTATCGCCTATTTCAATGATGGCGGAATCCGCGCGTGGTATGGAGCTGCTGACGGGTTGGGCGAGGGCCCAGTCAGCGATCTTCGACTCGATCCGGACGGTGCGCTTTTGGCCGCCACTGAGGGCGGTCTTAGCCGGTTGAAAAGCGGCCATGTTGCCACGCTCAGCAGCAAGAACGGATTGCCTTGCGATGGGGTCAATTCGGTGATCGAAGGCGACGACAATTCGGTCTGGCTGAACATGCCTTGCGGCCTCGTGCGCATTGCGCGCTCCGAGTTAGACGCCTGGGCGGCGGCGGTGGACAACAACAAAGATGCAAAGCTGACAATCCAGTTTACGGTTTTCGATAGCTCCGACGGGGTAAGAAGTCAGGCAGTTGCCAGCGGCTACAGTCCCCGCGCCGCCAAGTCCACGGATGGAAAATTGTGGTTCGTGGGTGTGGACGGCGCCGCAGTGATCGATCCGGGCAATCTTCCCTTCAACAAACTTCCTCCGCCCGTCCACATTGAGCAGATCGTTGCCAATCACAAAAGCTACCCTGTGACTTCCGAAGTAAACGGCAATGTTCGCCTGCCTCCGCGAATCCGGGATCTGCAGATCGACTACACAGCACTCAGCTTTGTCGCGCCGGAGAAAGTGCTGTTTCGCTACAAACTGGAAGGCTGGGACCGCGACTGGCAGGATGCCGGTACTCGCCGACAGGCGTTCTACAGCAATCTTCCTCCCCGCAGTTACCGCTTCCGCGTGATGGCATGCAATAACAGCGGGGTGTGGAACGAGGCAGGTACATTCCTGGATTTCTCCATCGCCCCGGCGTATTACCAGACCTGGTGGTTCCGTTCGTTGTGCGTGTTGGCTTTTTTGGCGATGGGTTACGGGGCTTATCGAGTGCGGGTTGGGCAACTGCGGGCGCAGGAAGAGAAGTTCCGGGAGACGATTGAATCCATTCCGGCGATGGCATTTGTTTCTCTGCCCGACGGTTATCGCACGTTCGTGAATAAAGGCTGGGTGGAATACACGGGAATGACAGTGGAGGAGTCGTCGGGTTCAGGCTGGCACGCGGTCATTCACCCGGAGGACCTGAAGCGCGTTCTCGGCGAATGGGAGGCGGCGCTGGCCAGCGGAAGGCCGATGTACTACGAGGCCCGGTACCGGCGCGCGGAGGACGGCCAATATCGCTGGTTCATGGTGAGGGTGGTGCCGCAACGGAACAAGCGCGGGGAGATCGTGAAATGGTTCGGAACAGTCACGGACATTGAAGATCGGAAACGTGCAGAGCAAGAACGAGAGAAATTGCGTCAGCTCGAGGCCGACCTGGCTCACATCAATCGCGTGAGCATGTTGGGGGAAATGGCAGCGTCGCTGGCACACGAAATCAAACAACCCATCGCTGCCGCGATCAACAGCGCCAACAGCTGTATTGAATGGCTCGCCCACGACCCCCCCAACCTGGATCGGGCCCGTGCGTCAGCAACCCGCATCGACAAATATGGGAATCGTGCTGCCGAAATCATCGATCGGATACGGTCGCTTTATAAAAAGTCTCCTTCGCAACGTGAACTGGTCGACGTGAACGGTGTCATCGAGGAAATACTCACGCTGCTGAAGTGCGAGGCCGATCGATACTCGATTGCCATGCGCACGGAGCTTGCCGCGGAACTGCCCAAAATCATGGTAGATCGGGTGCAACGCCATCGAAGCCATGAAAAACGCGGGCGGTGACCTTACCGTGAAATCGCAACTACAGGACGATCAACTCCAGTTCTCGGTCAGTGACACTGGCGTGGGGTTGCCAGCGGAGAAGATGGATCAGATCTTTTCTGCATTCTTTACCACCAAGCCCCAAGGCAGCGGCATGGGATTGGCCATCAGCCGTTCCATTGTGGAGTCGCATAGCGGCCGGTTGTGGGCCAGTGCCAACGATGGACGGGGTGCAACCTTCTATTTCACTCTGCAGACCGCAGCTGAAATCCTGCAAGTGCCCACAACTGGAACTTGATTCGGTGTTCCCTGAGGCTGCCTCGCGGTGGGACGGATCGAGACCAGGGCAAGCCGACCGGAAAAAGGTAGTTGCTCTCCATCACCCCCCAATTCGAAAAGTATGAGCGAGAGTGAGTCCAGATCGGGTGCCATCCATTTATGAGATAGGTTCTAGTGTGTCGGACACCCGACCTAAAATCTGACGTCTGAGGTCGGAGAGGACACTGCAATAAGCAACTGCACCGCCGTTGCCTCGATAAAAAGAATCCTTATATAAGGATACTCCATCCTATTGGCTGTTGCAGAAATCGGGCGAAGCAGCTTGCTACGAAAGGATTTTATGATTCGCAAACTGATGGCCTCGGACAACGACGCTGCCTTAGCGGTTCTTCGATTGGTGCTGGGGATTGTATTTTTCGCCCACTGCTGTGCAGATATGGCGACAGAGTATTTGACAAATAGAA
>WNFI01686049.1_pt1 | contig 15199 bp, 21 predicted proteins | sample 5400471 | NCBI WGS metagenome assembly WNFI01 (sample SAMN13153348, study PRJNA577476) | soil metagenome | isolation source: 100 cm saprolite on Douglas fir-dominated hillslope | place: USA:California | collected 2013-09-17
TCAACTTCAGTTTGCTTTATGATGAACCTTTTCGGCCCCAGCTTCGATCCATTCTAACGCGTTGTCTATCGTGATCCCTCCACCTATCTGTAGAGCATCTACGCTGATAAACTCAACGTAAGCGATATGTGTAGATGTATAAAAAAAAATGGGAATAATGCTCAACTTGGCCATACACTGAGAGCAGATCGTGCAGCATCATCGTTTCCTGGACCAAGCTTGATGACATGTCCTCCTCGAAGATTATATTTCTTGTACAATAGCGCAAATTCCGCCGGAGTCTCACTGGACGAGTAGTCAGCGGGAACATATCATATATGAGCACACACCCTCTGGTGATCATGAGGAAAAGATAAAGGGGGGGGTAAACTCTCACTTGGCAATAAAGTTTGTTCGGAGTGATTCGGGAGACGAGTCGGATAGGGTTGCACCAACTATTTGCTTTACTACCCCGTCGTGAAGGTCTATGCACGGCCGAAATTTGGAGGGCATCGCCCTGATCAGTGTTGCACTGACCCGGTCACTGGTAAGGTCCCAACTCGGAGGTCTCGGTCACTCGGCTGCATCCGAAAGCGTGGGCGAAAATGACACAATCCTTCTTGTAGTGCTGCCAAGTCACCAATGTAAAGCAAGACGCAAGTTTGAAGTAGTAAAAACACAATAGGATGCTTCAGTTTGAGGGGATAATTGGTGGATCTGCCTCGTCTGAACTCCAAACTCTGGAACGTGTCCGTTGGGTTTTTTTCTCCCTGTACGCACTATGAGTTCCTCTGGCCCTCTCTCTGGCACTTTTTTCCGATGACACCGAGGGCTTCTATGGTATTAATAAAATCTATCGTGTCATGGATGATTGCGGCACATGTAAAAAAGTTCCTCGAGTAGAAGGATACAGACTTGATGGCGCGCTTGGAGTGATACAACATTGCATAGATGCTTAGGCAGTGAGCTCAGCAGGTACGTATTATGCGTCACTTGTGGACTTGGAATTTAGATTCTGATTTTTGGTCTCATCCATCCAAGCGAGTTGACGCATCTCCCGATATCCAAGGGTTCACCGAAGGAGTGTACTTATGTCGGTGGCAACCCTCTCCCCGATTCCGAATGGTACGTCTCCAGTATCAGTGACACAAAGACCCTACACGTAACAGACTATCTACCGAAAGAGGGTGATGAAGACTTGTGCTATCAAGTTGAGCCTTAAAAACCGAACAGGCACCTATTAAAGTATGTGTTTCTGGGCAGTTATTTGATTAGCTGGCTACCACGTCTGCACAGTAAACCCCTAAAAGGCTTACTTGACTTTTGATTGAGCAAAATTTGATCGAGATCGAGGATCTGTTGCGCGATATGGGGATTTTGATCCAAGCCTCACTGAGGTTGCAGGATGGCCCGTTGTAGACTGTTGTAGATACTAGTAGTTAACTATTGAATCCGTTATGTCGTCGTGACTCCGTCGGCCTGACCTGGGTCAGCCCGCAGGCCCTGCACACCCTTGGAATGTCTGACTGTGTGGGAAGTGGCTGAAGCTTAATATTAATAATTTCGGCCTGTTGTGTACAGCCACGCGCCTGGCGCCAGATGGATCTAGGGCTCTCCTATCTTGGCACACGATGTCATTCGCCCATGAACCCGACGTCTCACTGTTACTTATATGCGAGTGTTTCTCATTGCAACAAGAGGATGATATGCAAGTTGGCAGTTTCCGCTCACTGACTAGGGCCAACTGAATTGATAAGGGCACGTCATTCGGGCTTAACCTCAAAATGGACATTCGGTTAGGATCTGGAAAGCCACATCCCTTGTATCAGCTTGTATCTTGGATGTTTGTACACCACCTACTTTCCTGGGGGGCCTACGAGTGCCTTGGAAATGACAAGCCACTGACTGGCGGTACTCGTTCTTGCTACTGAGAATGCAAGGGCAACAGTGGGGCAAGGTAGGGGTCAAATCCAAGCCCCAACTTCTCCGCCCGAAGGGTGGCTGTACCCCATTGGCTTGGGGCTTACAATGGTTTACAGGGGCGGCTTCCCCCCTTCCCTTCACCCTTCACTATGCTGCTGCTTGCGCTGACCTTGGGGCTTCTGGCCGCAGGGAATGCGGCATTGACGCGCTCTGCTCCGCCAGTCGGCCCCAATGCCAGTGGCAAGCGATGGTATCATGACCATGATCATCCAGTCCACACCTTGTTTCGCAGACAGGACCCCAACTCTTTTCTACAGGTTGGCTCTCCAGGTATGCCACCGATGTACGCTTTTAACAATTCGTTGACGAGTCGTACACTCGCGCATAGAGTGGACTGCATCATTTCCTTCACCGGCCAATTTTCCTCCGACCACTCTTCCCAAGACCTGGACTGATGCCCTAAATGCATCTGTCGCCGCTGGGAATATTCCAAAGATTCCCAACTCCATTCTTGGTGCCTATACCGCTTTCATTTTCATTCTCGGACGCTGATGCTATGATTAAGGCGCCTCGGGTAGTATCACCTATCCTCCCGGTTACAGTGCTACTGACCCCAAAGTCTGCTCTGCGTATTTTGAATGTCGCGCAAAGGGTGATATGTGGGACGCCCCTAATGGCCAGGTGGCGCTAGCATTTGACGATGGCCCCTTAGCCCCAAGCCCCACGCTATATAATTTTTTGAAGTCCCATAACCAACATGCCACCCATTTCTTCATTGGCGGGAATATTTATAACAATTGGAAAATATTTCTTCAAGCGTTCCAGGATAACCAGGATGACATAGCGGTGGTGAGTTCTATACCCATGTTCGTCGCGATAACATAGGTGTGCTTAGTCTTATATTTAGCATACGTATACTCATCCATATATGACTACGCTTTCTAATGAACGAGTAAGTGAATCGTCTATAATTAACAATTCGGATACCGTTTTACCCATATGACTGCCACTGACAGGTACTTGCCGAACTTGGCTATACGATGCAAATAATTCATGATTCCACTGGCGGTCGTGTGCCGAAGTACTGGAGGTAAGATTTGTCCATGTTTCGCCCTACCTTCATTCCGCTTAGCCCCTTCATATTTCATACGAAAGACCACCCTTTGGAGGTATGTGAGCGTTTCGCATAAGAGCTACATCATTCTGACGATGCACACATGGAAGATGTCGATAACAGAGTGCGTGCCATAGCGAGGGAGGTCTTCGACCTCACCACCGTCGTGTGGAATCAGGACAGTGCAGGTCATACTTTATTCCCCCCTGAGAAACGAAGCCCACGATTAAATGATCTTTCAGATTGGTCGCTTACCTATAATGAGATACCGCTGACTCAAGTCGAAGCAAGTCTCAAATCATTCTACACGGGCAAGAAGTCTCCAGGTCTTGTTATCCTCGAGCACGAGTTATCCAACGAGTCCGTTGAGGCATTCATCTATTCTTGGCCGATTATGCAGGCAAATGGATGGAATCCGGTGACGATACCTGATGCGAGTGGGGATCCGACGAGAGCGGGGCATTTTAATTCCATTAATGACACAGATAGTGTCCTGCCGGAGGGCATCCTATCATCGACATCGGCGAGCACTCAGGTAGGGGGCTCAAGCACAACCTCAGGTACCGCCGGCACTACTCAAAGGACTCATTCGAGCGCCACCTCTCCCGTGTCGCCTTCCCATACATCAACGTTACCTAACTCAGCGATAACCATTCAACCCATGTTATCGGTTAGGCATTTCATCGGTATCCTCGCGTGCGCCGTCATGGGTGGATTCTTTCCTCTAGCAATTTAATTTTGAATTCGTTTTCTTGGGGGTTGGGCTTTGGGCTCTTGCAATCATTACGCATCATGACCGTATTAATGGACTTATATATATATCGCGACTCTGAGTCTTGTGGATGTAAAGGATATTACGCATTAGACTCCCATCTGGTGAATCGAAACGATTTGTCTACGAAGACGGTAATGTTGGAAATAGTCATCGCTGAAGTCCCAATACTGTTGTAACCCCCCAAGGTCCCACTAGATAGGAAAATGTAAAAAGACGGAATCGTTATCGTATCCTCTGCGCCAGACTTCTTCCATCTCCACCTATACCTGAACTACGGTCCCTTTCTCTATCTTTTCCGAGACCACTGGTACTACCTCCACCTGATTTTCTTCCAATTCCGCCGCGTGCGCGTGAAACAGCAGACGGAGGAGGTAATCCATCCCTATCCCTTCCATCTCGAATTCTCTCTCTCGGATGATGATGATGAGGTGACCTCGACCGATCTCTATCACTACGTTGTCTCCCATGATGACTTCTACTACTACCATCCCTTCTTCTATCACGACTTCTATTACGACTATCATCCCTATCATCTCGAGGACCTCTTGGTCTTGGTCCAGTTGGGATTAGTTTTTCTCTTTCGTCGGGGACGTCTGGCCTTGGGCGCTTGAGCGCTCGAGGGGCAGTAGGTATGGGTTTAATAGTAGATGAGGAAGATGCAGAGGTGGTTTGACCGCCTGTACGAGAGGGTGAACGAGAACGAGAGTGAGAGTGAGAACGAGAATGGGAAGGGGGAGGGGAAGTTGGGTGAGAAGGGGATCGAGAGTGTGAACGAGAAATAATGGGAGAATGGGAATGAGGGATGTGTCTTGAAGAGAAGTCGGGAAGTCCGGCGGAAATGGTTTTGAATGCGGCGTCTAGTTCAGATCTAGGGTGGAGGTGAATATTGGCTACTTAATATTTGTGGGTGTGTGCGGGGGGTGTTATGGCACGTACGATAGTGATCCTATTATCTTATGGGAATCTACAAATGCGGGCGGGATTTTACGAGTTGTAATACAAGAAGTGAGATAATTATGAGAGGAGAGGGGGAGGGGTGCACGTACCTTGAAGGGCTGATTCTAGTTTTGTTACAGTATATCGAAGCATTTTCACTTCTTCATCAAGTTTCGAAACAACAGAAGAGCCCATCATTGTATACAACTCGTCATTCTCTTGTTGAAGGGTTGCTACTCGTGCTTTCAAGGCTGCGGTTATAGACGCTGAGGCCACATTGGATTGAGGCAGTGGATTACGAACTGCCAATGGTGCGAGGATAGAGAGAATCGAGTAAGGTATTTCAAACTTCTGATTTGGATCTGTGATGATTGTTTTCGGGAGGTAGGCTCTTAGTGCTTTGATATCGTTCTAGTAGGCGGTGGAGCGTTTGAGTTGTTGTGCAAAGGCTGATCATGGGGAGGCTCACAGTAAGATCAATAATCTGAAGGTCACGCTCGCGTAACTTGAGCTCGAGCTCGAGCTCTTGTGCAGTAGGAATATGGTCGTCCATAGTGTAAAGTCGGACGAGCGCCGAATTTCTTGCGGTATAATTTACTGTTATAAATTTCAATTAGAGAGTGCACGTGGTTGGTATTTACCACATAATTCATTCAGTTTCCTCCCCTTCTCCCTCGCACTGCTTTTGGGAGCTACCAGTGTGTTGCCACCCCCCTGAAGTGGCGCCTGAGCCTCGAGTATATCACTCTGGAACTAAAGAAGTATTCCCGCTGAAGGCCAGGGAGTTCCGGACTCTTCTACCGCGTTGAACAGGAGTGTATATGCGCACACAACACACACACCATTCTTTGCCGGCATTTCCTGTGTGGTCAGCTGGTTTTGTATCCGACACACGTCTTGTCCTTGGCGGAGGTGGTGGAACTGGGAGATCCGGTGTAAAGAATGCACTTGTAAGTTGTGGGCGCTCAAACGTGGTTGTTTAGAAGTCTTCTGATTGTTGTTCTTTTATGTATGAAATGGTTTTATGTGGTATTCGGTGGAATTTGGTCGTGTAGCGCTTGTATGGCGTTGAGGAGGGTGGTAATAAGATTGAGTTACTCCACGAAAGTCTTTTAGAGAAGGACGAGGACGCTCCAATGACACTAGCTGTCAATTCGGAGGTAAGAATGGACATAAATATCCCCTTGTATTGTCATATGAGCGTTTTCTTGGTTTAGGATGATTCACTTGTGTGTGGGGTCAACTCTAGCACTGAATCAATACAGAAGGGGGTAAATGAGCATTGTCGACTCTACAAGTTGAAGGAGAATGAGTTGGGTTTCATAATTAACCCTTTCGTTTTATTATTACTTACTGGAAATCTATTAGCTGGATACTAGAGAAGAAGAAACAGGTCAATACAACCAAGGATGTCGAAATGTACCAGGTGGAGCCTGAAATTCTGTCAACTGTAGGTATTACTGACAAAATCCGGCGAATCAGATCGCTACTGCGTTTTCTCGGGATCGCTCGTTAGTGGCTGTTGGGACCACAGACAACGTGGTTTGTATACTTTCAAGGTTCTCCACAACATAGTATCTCAAAGCCCATCCCTTGGTCAGGTGTCTATAATATCTTATCCTTCGCTCGTTACCATCGCCGCTCCATTTCAAATACCCAAGGGCAAGCTGTATACCCTGGATTTTTCGGAAACGACTGCAAGTTTTTTCGCGTAGATGCATTAAACGATGTAATGCTGATTGGTTCTTTTAGCTACTCATTGGAACCGATGCAGCACTCTACATGATACAACTTCCATTAAATATTGTGGCGAAGGGGAAAGGGAAGTCGGAACAGGTGGAGCGAGAAATGATACTTCCTCAGCTTGAAGCATCAGTCACTATATCAGTTCCGGCGCCTGAGGAGCTGGAAGGTTCAACGGGTGACGGGCTTGTGCGGACGTTCCGCTCTGCTAAGTAAGTTCACGTGTGCTTATACCGTTAAAATCCCAGATGATTGAGAAACTGGGTTGATTACTAGATTCAACCCAAAGAATTCGAGGGTACTTCTGGCAGTGGTGAACTGCGCACCTGGTCGCAGCCAGAAGAAAAAGATGGATCGAAAGTCGTATTTGATTCGGATGGAGCTCTCCGGCGCAACTGCTGCGGTAGCGGATGCGACGCATTCGATTGCTTCCAAGGAGGGGCTAGACGCCGAATGGACGCTGCGGAAAGTACGATGTATAGGGAAGCGAGCGATCACTGTGTTTGAAATAAGGTATGTCAGCGCGTTGTCAGTGGAGCACTCACTTTTGTTTATATGGGTGATGGGGGTTGGTTAATAGCACGAGCGGTAACATGGCTGCCTATGGAGCATCGGATTCTTCAGTCGGAATCGTAGATGCTCGTGTCCTTTCCGTACGTCATATTGAATTGAACGTTGACGCCGTACAAGGCTCCTTTTTACTGAATCCCAGTTGCCTCCCCCACAGCCGATACTGACAATCCTGAAAGCGCACGAATTCCCACCTACGACATTGCAGTTCAACCCATCCTCGACGTTACTCGTATCAGGGAGCGCGGATGCGAGTGTTCGAGTGATCGTTGTGCCTTCCTCATTTACACCATGTGTGTACCTTGGCGTTTTTTTTTGGGAAAAAAGAACCGTACTGATGTGATGATGCGTCATTCACTGAATGTGGTCGTGCTGAATAGGGTTTGTATCCGGTGGCTAACTAAGCAGGAAACGTCATGCGCTTCGTGTGAAACCTTACTCCACACATCAATCTTTCGCTGTCTCTTCGGCATACCCATGGCAATGGAAGCTTTCAAGAGTGTGTTTGAAGTCTCTAAGCTAATTGCACAGCGATGAACGCATGTATATCTTTGGGCATCTAACGTAGACCTCTTACGGCACGGGAAGCATGCGCGCAGCGCCATCGATCCATCACCATCAAAACAGCAGCAGCAGCAGCAGCAGCAACAACAACAACAACAGCCGCAACAACAGCAGTATCGTGAGCAGGCATGGCAAATGGAACAAGCTGGACAGGGCCCAGAGGATTTATCAAACCAGCAGCCGACGCAACACGACGATCATCAATTCCATCAAACCATGGCTGCTATGTTATCGCCCCCCGCATCGAATAAGGAGGCGGCTGAATACATCGTAGAGGAGGAACGGCAAGCGAGGAATAAAATGCCTACGTATCCTGGTCTGGAACAGTTCAGGCTGGTTGACAAGATGGGAGAGTGAGTTTTGTATTATGTTTTTTAATGCCGTTTTCCCGCCGGTGATTCTGACAGTCCCCTTATCGTCGTCAGCGGCGCATTTTCCAATGTCTACAAAGCCATCGATCTTAGAACGGGACAGAAAGTCGCTGGTACGTTAAATTGATTCGTCAGATATGTCGATCGTTATTCATAGTGCGAGGGGACAACAGTTAAAGTGGTGCACAAGTATGAACTCAATTCATCTCAGGTAAGGCGTCGCGTCATGAGCTTCCCCCCTCCATCTCTCAAATGACCATTCATTTGACTTTATATTTCATTTTTCCATCTTGATTTGCTCCGTCTCCTCGTCGCTGCCCAACCCTTATAGACGGGTAATATGCACTTGAATATAAGGTTCAAGAAGAAGCCGCGTGTGACAGAGGTGAGGGCTGCGACATTTACTTTCTCTGATTCATCACGCCTTTTGGAGGCGTGCAGCCTCCCCAAAGATCCCTACATTGGCTTCTTGGGGCGGAAATTCACCTGTTCAAATCTTCCATACCCTCGTAATGCAAGACTCGCTGACGTCACCCTCCCTACAGCGCTCGAATATCTTAAAAGAAGTCCAAATAATGCGAGGGCTACATCATCCGTCGATCGTGAAACTGATATCATTCTCTGAATCCGAAGATCATTTCTTCCTCATCCTAGAACGTGTGTATCTTCCTGTCTGAATTGCATTTTCTTCACAGCATTACTAAACTCGAGATAGTCATGGAAGGTGGAGAGCTATTCCATCAGATGTGAGTTTTATCATAGCTGTTTGGGTTAGTTGCTTTCTTCTTTGATCTTGCTCAATGCCCATCTTTAGTGTAAAATTGACCTACTTCAGCGAGAGCCTTGCGCGACATGTTATTCTGCAAGTTGCTCAAGGGATAAGATATCTGCATGTGGAGCGTGGTGTAGTCCATCGGTACGATGCGATGCGTGTGGTCATTACGATTTAATAGGCTTATCGCCATTATTAGTGACATTAAACCAGAAAACCTACTCTTCGGACGAATACCTTCAATCCCATCCAAGAACCCTATTCATCGTCAGTTTGACGAGAACAAAGCGGACGAAGGTGAATTCATCCCTGGCATAGGTGGGGGCGAGATTGGGCGCGTGAAGATCGCTGATTTTGGGTTGAGCAAAGTTGTATGGAGCGAGGAGACGGCCACACCCTGCGGGACTGTCGGTTACACGGCTCCCGAGATCGTCAAAGATGAGCGATACAGCAAAAGTGTCGACATGTGGGCGCTTGGGTGTGTGCTATACACTCTACTTTGTGGCTTCCCTCCTTTCTATGATGAGAGCATCAATGTGCTCACGGAGAAGGTGGCGAAGGGCCAGTACACCTTTCTCGAGCCATGGTGGGACAATATTAGCGCTTCCGGTACGTAATCGCCCTTAGCTTCCCACTCCCAAATCTAAGCTCCCCACTTAGCGAAGGAGTTGATCACTCACTTATTATGTGTTGATCCTGCCGAACGATATACCATTGATGAATTCCTTGCCCATCCATGGTGTCATGCCGCTCCAGCTCCGCCGCCGCCACCGACACCAGCCTTGGAGAAATTCGTCTCTATGGACTCACCGCTCCTCAGGGATGTACGTGGTCGACCTGACGGTCGCTCACCAGGCCTGGCAACCCTCAAGGAGGCTTTTGATGTCACATATGCTGTTCACCGCATGGAAGAAGAGGGTGCACGTCGACGAGCCTACGCTGGTCCACGGGGCGCCGGTGCACGTGGATTTCTACATGAACTGAATGAGGACGACGAAGATGAGGAAGAGGCGCAAGAGCGCGGCGTGATCGACAATGCGAGAAGAAGACACGAACAGGGGGATGGTACTGTACCGGCTATAGTGGGTACCGCGATGAAGGGTCTCGCGCCAGTCGTCGATGGACGAACGGGTCAAAGAGATGTAGGCGCAGCTATGGGTCGCTCTCGTGTCGTGGGTACTGGAGGAGGCAGGCAGGCAGGGCATGCGAATGCGGGGTTCGCGCTGGATATGGATAACGCGACGTTGCTTGGAAGGAGACACCGTAGGGGAGTCGAACCTAGTCTATTAGGACAGGCTGTCTATGCGAACCTGCCGGGAAGTCCGATGCGAGGTGTTGAGGCCATGCAATAGAAGGTATGAACTTGATTGGGCCAGATATGTTTGTGTGATACCCAAACTAACTGAGCCTCCGGACTCGTCCAACCGTGGTACCATGCCAGTGTTGTATCGCCCTACCTCCTCCGTGCGCAGTTTCTGAGCGGTCCTTGTTTTGCTGCGGGGGATGATCCGTGTTCCTCCTTCACGAGGCCGCTCTCTACTTTAGGAATACGCTCATTCCCACGGAGGATTCCAGAGACTCCTGCGTCGCCACTCACCGGCATCTCATTCTTCCCTACCTGCCGTGTTTGTACATGTACACTGATAGCATGGTTTCGTCACCATCATCCGTCATTAACTGTTAATGCCATTCTCATTTACTTGTTAATTACATTATGCATTTGCAAATACAGATTGTACAACATATGCATGCTGAGCGCATACGACCTGAAGGGATGTTGAGTTTAACAACATCCGCCCATCCAGCCTGATAATCTTGACGTTACGGTTTGCCGCTAACCGGGTTGATGTGGGAAAGCAGACCATTCAGTAGAAAATTGTTCTGTGAAAGCGTTCGAACGTTTGTGAGGACTGCAAAATTCCCATGCGCCATGAAAGATTTAGTGTCAATTGCAACCCGCCAGGTGGGTCCAGCGAAAAGGGTATATACGCGTGGATGGGACCTTGCTCTGTACACAGATAGTGCCGTTGCAGCAAACAGGGCTTCGTGTGCTCGGAATAATTGGATCTAGAGGTACCCTGAGGTTGACTAGATCTACCGAGAGAATTTTATGTAGCATTTTGGGGATGCTGTGCGATGGGTGCATTGGTAATTGTACATACTCGCCATGTAGGGATGCGATGCCGAGGCTGTGGGCCGTCGTTCGGTTCGCATGTGGGTTCGGCTCTGGTTCGCTGTTCTAGACGATCACAGTCCAGGTCTGAACCGAAACTGGACTGTAGGCCATTCACCAACAGGGTTCTAGCTCTGGTGCGCAAAATATAGCTCTTGAACTGAACCGGACTGAACCATAGCATCCTCATCGAAGAGGACGATAGTTATACATAGGAGTACTGAGTACTGCATTGCATTGGGTCTTGATCAACCAATTTCCGCCCTAGCTCATAAGCGTATGAGCCTCATTAATATGATGCTGGTTTTGCCGATGCTTGGCATGCCATTCCAAGTCTCATCGCGTTGGAGTTATCGCGATAACGGGTGTTGCACCAGTCAAGGTGTAGCCACAGGTCTTTTCGTGCAGCAGGCACTGCACACGAATGCTGGATTGGGACCACCTAGATATTGAGAACGTGGCGCTGTCCGGATTGGAAAGATGTCGCATATGCATGATTGGCGAAATATGGGCTCCGAAGCCCTGCCTCGTTCGCTAATCAGGTTCCCCTGACCCTTTGGAGCGCCTTTCGCATTGCTGCGGGCGGAAGAATCTTCTTCTGGCGCTCCGTTAATGCCCTAGAGAACAGCCCCAATGATCGCTCCAGTGACGCTGCATCGCCTGGAATGGACTCGCAGAGTGCCTAGATGTGATTTATGGGTGCATATATGGGTCGGAGAAGCGAAGAGCCGAACTGACCACGGCATTCTGCGGATGCATCATGCACAACTTCTGAGAAGCCGAGATGAACATTTCAGCTTGGGAGATTGCTCGGGATGGGAACATTGTCCTACAGGCATACATTAGTCTCTCATTTGTCGTAGGGCGCGAAATGAATATCTACTTGAACGAGTTTGAGAAAAAGAGGCGAAATTTGCATCCGCAGTTCGGAAAGTACAGGATTTCAAATCAAAATCAGTTTTTGGTCGTTGCTGCCACTTCGAGCTCTCCTTCCTTGTCTGCCTCTCTTGGTTCCCGTTCGTGAAGTAGACGGCCCCTTCCCGTCATCTATCTTTTCCTTTCTTCATTGACTACCAAGACGACAACCACGGCCAACTACCATTACGTTCACCTCACGACTTATCCACCGGCTGGACCTTGGTACTCCTTCACTCGATAGCGACAGTGTCTTCCTGCTCGCAATTCAAGGCTCCCACTATGCCTCACAGTCGTGTGCCCATCATCTTCCTCACTATCCTTGCTTTATTCCTGCTAGGAACCATCGTTGTTCTCAGCACTGTCTCATACCACCTCGCCATCAACCCCACTGTGTACCTTACTGAGGTCGAAGTCCCTCCCACTGCAGGTGCAGATAGTTCGATTGAAGCCCTCGTAAGGGAGAGGGTACCAAGGATCATACACCAGACATGGAAGACAAATGTCTTGCCGGATAGGTGGAAAGCCGTGTCGAAAACATGCCTCAATCTGATGCCAGACTAGTACGTTTGAATGCGTCTTATACACGCATTCTCATTTCTAATTCGACTCATTTTACCGTGTCGCCATGCTTCGCGCCCGCCTGTTTGATCCTACTGTGTATGATCTATTGCGCAGTGAGTACATGCTCTGGACGGACCAGTCCTCCCGCGAATTCATCGCCCGCGAGTACTCCTGGTTCCTTCCTACTTTTGACGGCTACAAGTACCCTATCCAGCGTGCGGACGCCATTCGGTACTTCGTTCTTCATCACTTCGGTGGGATTTACCTTGATCTTGACGTCGGCTGTCGCCGCCCCCTGGACCCTCTCCTCGTTTATCCCGTCATCCTACCCAAAACCATCCCCGTTGGAGTCTCAAATGATCTCATGCTTGCCGAGAAGGGTCACCCCTTTATGGCTCAGGCAATCCACAACCTTGTCACGTTCGATCATGATTACATTTTGAACTATCCCACAGTGATGTTCAGCACGGGGCCCATGTTCGTCAGCGCACAGTATGGGATCTATACTTCCAGTCATCCACCCAGTTCGAACGCATATCCGGATGGGGAAGTCAGGGTTTTGAGCAAGGGGCTTTATGGGAAGAATGCGAATCCAGGGGAAGCGCCGCATGCTTTCTTCAGCCACCACTACGGGAGTAGCTGGCATGCGGATGATGCTTGGTTTATTACGTTCTTAGGCAAGTGGGGTAGGAATCTCATGCGCCTCGGGGCGGTTGTGCTCGTATTGGGACTGGTAAGGGTTTATTGGCGAAGGAGGTCGAGTAAGGGGCAATCTAGTCTCAGACGCAGACTGTTCAGCATTCGATACGACTTCTTTCTTCCGAGGGGTCATTTCCGGGATTCGGCTTCGCTTCCTGCCTCGGTTTCGACACACCGTCATAGATATAATGCGTCAGATTTAGATTACTTCTTCTACCCCCCTCGTCCATCCGTCCCTGAGGACTCTGGCATGTCCTCCCCGAGCTCATCCTTCGGCTTCATGTCGTCCTCTATCTCCTCGCCGTCTTCTTCCCAACCACAATCACCTTCCTCTCCAGACGGATCACCGCACGCGACTGGGTTCTTGTTGCCGCTTCCATTCGATATTAGAGCTTCAAGTTCTGCATCGTTGTCGAGCATTGGTCTCTCAGGAGAGAGGACAAGGACGGAAAGAGCGCGGGATAGCGTTGTCGGCGCGTTCAGGAAGGCAGGGATGTGGGTCATTGGAGTCCCTGCGTACCTTTTCCCTTCTTCCAGGGAAAGTGGCGCAACCGTAACGAGAACCAGGACGGGGACTATCGTAAGGCTCCCTGCTATTTTGGCCCCTACGTCCACCTCATCGGGTTCGTCGGCTGCTGCCGGATTGGGAAACGAAACGTTCAGTGCCGCCGCACTAGCGAAGGCGCGAGAAGCAGGTTTCGTCCTCCCCCTTCTTAAATCCGCTACTGGAAATAGCAATCCTCCCCTGTTCAACAGCTCGAGCTCTGCTTCGCGGCAGTACCACCGCCCACACACGGATTCTGACGCTGAATTTTCTCCAGTGGCACCAGATGCAGATGCCCACGCTGGTGCTCGTGCCGGTTTTGGGAATCTGATTGATCCATTGGGAGGGAGCGATGTGAGGACAACGAGGAGTGCCAGTCCGAGTGTGGCGAGGGGGGCGAAGCCTCCTTATGAGAGGTGTAGTAGTTTTGGTGCGGATGCGAACGTGCATCCGTCCTCCAGCTCTTGAATGAGGCGAGGTGAAGGGGGTTGTCTTGCCGTCGTTCCAGATCCTTGGGTCGTCGGCGAACGTCATTCCTCCCGTTTCCACATCCAAGAAATTTATCCACCCGATATATCCTATCTTTCGCTTCCCCGATTCATAGTGCCGTAACACTACCACTCCTAATGAACCCCCATGCTCACACATATGGTTCCCGTAAACTTTGCATTCCCACTCTCCACTGGATCCTGTGGATACCACCAATGCCAAATAAGGCGGTCGCTGGATTTGGCCGAAACGTATCATATCCCAACCTATTTACGAATGCCCAAATCATCTAAATATGCCCACTTCACGTCATTCATTTTCCAGCTACATACGATCTTTACGCAAACCCCTTCCGTGTACGCACGGAGACCATGATAGACTCTGCTCATCCATTCTTCAATGACTAGCAGTGCTATACCGTTCCTTCCCACTTCCTTTCCCACATCATAATCTTGTTTCTTCTTTATGTTTTTCATCATATTCTTGACCAGCTTTTCGAACATTTAATTCCAAAGATAGAGAGGGCTTACTTTTCCATCTCGGCGTCTAATTCCAGGAGTATTTAGACTGGATGCTTCCCCCACACTTCCGTCGTCCTTTTTTTCCCCCTTGGTCTTTATTCTACCATCCCCCCACTCCCCCCTTCCCGTTATCCTGGTTTCGCCGAGTTATGGTTTGTGTTGCAGTATTTTTTTTACCCCTTCTCTGTTGGTTGTGTCGTTTTTTTATTCTTGCTGGGAGGACATTTCGACCCCTTGGATTTTCTTTATTAGTTTTATAGCGTCCTCGGCCAATGATTTAAATAAAAAATTCGTTAATCTTCACTTAAAAATCTATAGCGACCTAGTTCTTTTGTGGCGTGTTGACGTATATGAGATCACTGAGCTGATCGAGGTGGGCTACTAAACTAGAGGTACAATTAGGGGAACAGCTTTTTACCTGTGCTCCAGGTGAGGTGCGCGAGGGACACTGTTCCTGGAAACTCGACTTGTTCGATACTGGAGCTAGCGGGAGATTGTATTCGAAGCTAATGAGTTATCATCTCCACACTCGTACTCAGCCATCGTA
>WNFI01224821.1_pt1 | contig 15194 bp, 18 predicted proteins | sample 5400471 | NCBI WGS metagenome assembly WNFI01 (sample SAMN13153348, study PRJNA577476) | soil metagenome | isolation source: 100 cm saprolite on Douglas fir-dominated hillslope | place: USA:California | collected 2013-09-17
CATCGCCGAGAACGGTTGCGGTAAATTCAATGATATTAATGCCGAGGCGTTAAAATCACTGCGTGATCTGGGCGTGACACATCTCTGGCTTACCGGATGCCTCCGACAGGCTACTTTGACCGATTACTCGGCGTTTGGCTTGCCCGCCGACGATCCGGATGTGGTAAAGGGTATCGCGGGATCATTTTACGCTGTACGGGATTATTATGACGTCTGCCCGGACTACGCCGCTGATCCCTCCGCCCGGATGCAGGAATTCGAGGCGCTGGTGCAGCGTGCACACACAGCTGGGCTGCAGGTTATAATCGATTTCGTCTCAAACCATGTATCCCGCAGCTATTATTCGGCGATAAAGCCGCAGGAAAGCCTTGGCCGGGGCGACGACACTACACAGTTTTTCTCCACGCAGAATCACTTCTTTTATTTGGTTACCCCGGCCAACCAGGTGCTGCACCTGTCCAAACCTTCATCATGGAATCCGCCCGGCTTTGTCTTTGATGGCCGTTTTGCCCCGGAAGACGGTTCGCCGGGCCATCCGCCGAAGGCAACGGGTAACAACTCAACCAGCCCAAACCCGTCTTCTACGGATTGGTACGATTCCGTCAAGCTGAACTACGGCTTCAATTTCATAACGCAACAGGGCTTCTACTTGCCGCGTCCTCGCACCTGGGCCAGCGTCGACGCCATCCTCGCCTACTGGCAGGCCAAAGGCGTCGACGGCTTCCGATGCGATTTCGCACACTACGCACCCGCGGAAGCTTGGGCTTTCTTGATCGCTCAGGCTCGTGAACGCCGCTCCGCTTACTTCTTCGCGGAGGCCTATCCGTTCATAGGCAGCGGTGACCCGGTTCAGAGTCAAGGAGAGCTGATCCAGGCCGGATTCGACGCCGTCTATCATTACCAATCTTACAACGCCCTAAAAGGCATTTATACGGATGGCCGTATCGATGATTACGATCGCGAAATGGTAACAGTATCGGACAGCCTGCGCTCGCATTTGGTCGACTACATTGAGAACCACGACGAACGCCGCGTGGCTTCGGCTATTGTAAGTGGCTCGGATCCTGGTGCTAGCGGGTTTGGCTCTGCAGAAGCCGGCCGCCCGTTGGCACCGCTCCAATTTTTGTGCGGAAGCGGTCCGGTCATGCTTCTGAACGGACAGGAAGTTGGTGAACCTGGTGCCGGGGCGGAGGGTTTCGGCGGTGAGGATGGCCGGACCACCATTTACGATTATTGGACCATGCCGGAGTTCGCCAAATGGGTGAACGGGCATCGATATGATGGCGCAGGACTATCGCCATCTCAAAAGGCACTCCGGAACTTCTACGGTGCGCTCCTTCGCCTATGCCAACATCCGTCGGTTACAGGTGACGGTTACTGGGGGCTTCGATATTTTAATCGACCGGAGCGGTTTGCCGATTGTCCGGCAGACCTCTATTCTTTCGCACGATTTCGGCGTGACTCGGGCGAGGCGCTTCTGATCGCGGCGAATCTCAGCTTTGGAAAAAGCATCACTGGACAAATCCGACTGCCGAAGGAACTGAGCGCACTTGTGAGTTTTCGACCGACGGTAGCGGTTGAGCTAATTTTGGATAGCGGGGGCGCTGCGAATCTTGCAATCGCCAGCTTGACTGTAGATCAACTCCAGGCAACGGGATTCGCAGTTTCAATTCCCAATCAGACTAGTCATGTCTATTGGCTCGGTTCGAGGTCGCAATAAGGCATGGAGTTCGGAGTCACGGCTTTAAGAAGGCATCGATCTGCCGAGAGGAGGGCTAGTGAAGTCCACAAACATTCCACCAAATTTTACTTCATTAATCGCATTTTTCGCCGATAGAGTAGGGAGGAATTAAAGGATGCAAGATCAACCGTCACTCGCCCAAAAGAGCCGCCAAAACTATCTCGAAGCCCTCGACGACCGAGCAAGCGATCTCAGGATCGCGGCCAGCCAACTGGCGATCGATGCCCGTTTCTACACCGTCACTGAGCGCTCCGAAATTGAAGCCCACCTGCAAGCGGTGCGAGAGAGCACTGATGTTTTCGAGCGGCTCTTGCGCCAGGAGCTCTGACGCGTATGGCAGTTTCGAAAGCAGGTTACCGGCGGGGGCAAAAATACATCAAAAACCTGCGCCTTTATGAGGTTGCTAAGAACGGACGCTCCTACTGGCGGCTGCGCACGCCTCGGCCGAGCGGCACCGGATTTAGCGAACGGCAATTCTCCAGTGAGCCCGAGGCACGCACGGCATTCGAGATAGCTTTTCTCGCCCACCACAACCACGGGGTTAGCGCTGGCACTCTGGGCCTAAAGGAACGCGGAGACGCGCTTGGTGCGCTGGATATTTTGCGGCCAACCGGGACGTCGCTGTCCGAAGCGGCCAAGTATTACGCCAGCCATCACGCGAACATCCACCAAAACAAACTGGTCACTGACGCCGTCGCGGAATTCTTGAGCGCCAAAGGGCAGGATGGCCTTTCGTCTTGCTACTGCAAGGATCTCCGCATCCGGCTGGGCCGGTTTGTGCAGAGTTTCGGCCACCGCAAAATGGCCGACATTTCGGCGGGCGAAATTGACACTTGGTTACGTGAGTTAGCGCTCGGGCCTTCCAGCCGAAACACGTTCCGGTCGCGACTCTCGGTGCTTTTCTTTTTTGCGCGGCAGCGTCACTGGTGCGCCGAGAATGTGTTGGCCCAAGTCGAGAAAGCCAAATGGATTGGGACTGAACCCGGCATCTTGAGCCCGGAAGAGTTTGCGCGACTCCTGGAGGCGGCGGGCGCTCGCACCCTGCCTTATTGGGCGATCGGCGGGTTCGCCGGGCTGCGCAGCGCGGAGCTGGAGCGCTTAGAATGGGTGGACCTCGACTTTGAACGTGGGTTGGTAGAGGTGACTCGGAGCAAAAGCAAAACCGCCTCACGCCGGCACGTCGCGATCCGGCCGGCGCTAGCGGCCTGGCTGGAGCCCTATCGCTCTTCCGGCAGCCCCGGAAGCGGCCAAGTGTGTCCACCGGGCTTACGGCACCATTTAGAGGCTGATCGAGCGCGAGCCGGCATCAGTCAATGGCCGTCTAACGCGTTACGTCACAGTTTTGCCAGCTACCATCTGGAACACTTTAAAGAAATCAATCTGTTGACGGTGGAAATGGGGCACGGCTCCCCCGACTTAGTGCAGAGGTTCTACCGTCAACGGGTGCGGCCGGAAGCGGCTCGCGCCTGGTGGTCAATCCTGCCCCCGCCAGCGGCCCAGCACAAGATCGTCGAAGGCCGATTCGCTGCCTGCGGGCGATAAAGCGTTATACGATTTCGGTAAAACTCTTTTGCAAGCCGCTTGCAGTAAATGGCACGAATCTGGCGTAAGTGGTTCCAAATCAGCCGGTTTATCGACGTTGTCGACGCGAGCAACGTTGCGCATCACCCACGCTGTTTTGCTATAACGCAATTGATACACGCGCAGAAGAGGACAAGCACGAGTCGTCGCCGCTCGAATGGCAACCTTTCGAGCATGGAGGCGACAGGAAATCAAGGCACGGATTCCGTGGCTTGAAATCTGGTAACGTCGCAATTGCAACCAAAGAAGCTGCGCATGCTAAATATGGAGAATTACTCCTGCCTTCCCGGATGCGAAGAAGCTCAAACCCAACCCCTATCGCGATTTTCAGCGTCGATCCGCTGGAAGAAGACGCGACGGAGAACCTCACGCATCCAATGCCGGACTGGCAATGACATCGTGAAATAACGCATAATATAACGCATAATGATATTGTAATATTTGTGTTGGCATATGCGTTCGGGTGCCATATAGTTTGCACCCGAAGCGTTCCGTCTCCTGATATCACAATGGCACAACCTAAATTGTTCGATAGCCGCCGGCGACCGTTGGTGCGCCGAGCCGTGATTGAACGTCGGTACAACGTTTCCGCGCGCACCTTGTCTAATTGGATGAAGCGAGGAACGATTCCCTATTACAAAGTCGGCTCATTGTTGTTCTTTTCGACCGAACAAACCGATGAAGCACTGAAACGCTTTCAAGTTAATCCGATCTCTCGCTAGAAAAGTTCCGTGCCGATTTGAGGAAGCGAACGCCGCGGAAATCACTTCCTCAAATTTTCCGCGATCCGCGAAAGCGAAGAAACACCGACCAACTTAGAGGGCCTCCTGATGTTTATCGAGACGACGGCCAAACTAGATAGGGCGTTTCAAAAACAGTGCCCCCAACTTTATCGGAACATTTTAGGAAAACGTTACATTTTACCGCAATATCGAATCAGCCATTACGAGAGTCAGGACGCGCTCAATCAGCCAATGTACGATTGGTTCGCCGATGTTCTGCGTGGTCGGATTAATTTCACCGATGATCTCACGGGTATGCGGCTGGTCAATTACGCGATGGCCTTGCGTTATGATCGACCTACTTTGTACTGCGAACGCGAGCTTGGCGAAGCCTTGCAGCGAACCGATTTGCCGTCCGATTTGACTGTCGCGGACCTCAATTTCAAATGGCCGCAACTCCGAATCATTCCCGAAAAACAAGCAGCGATCCTGAAACGAAACGGAGTCGACTTGCGCCTGGTCTCGAGCCGCGGGCACGCTACGGCAATCCTCACCAATCTATTCGTCTGGCTGGAACATGAGCCGGCCAGCGAAAAACAGAAACGGTACTGCCGTTTTCTCGGACATCCCGAGCCCTGGCAACTAACCAAACGGGAGGCCAACCGCTGGATCGCCCAGCATAAATTAACCAAAGCGGTGAAACTATGAATGATAAAGACCTAGTAACTGCGCCGAAAATGGGCGTGGAAATCAATCTAGACGTGTCCGAGCTGAGTCCAGCTTATGCCGGTCCAATCCGGCCAGGCATCTCCGTCCACACTTTGTTGTCGGCGGAAATTAAATACAGCGATTATCCGGAGCCAGGTTCGATCGAGATTCCATATTGGACCAGCAATGGCGAACTAACCAGGTTCAAAAGATGGCGTTTGCCGAGGGTGCGGGCCAACGGCCAAAAATACCATCAGCAACCCGATAGCGCGGTTTATGCTTATTTCCCGCCCGGCTTTTACCGGTGCCAGTCGGGCAATCTTTTCGGCTTGGGTAGTGATAGCATCGTTTTAGTGAAGGGCGAGTTTCAGGCGCTTTGCCTGCTTGAGCTGGGGCTCTATACCATTGGGCTGCCCAGTTTTAATATCTATCTTAAAGACAAAAACGGTTATCGGCGGCTTTTGCGCGATTTGCAGGTGACCTTTAGCCGACAAAAGATCCGGAGAATCTTTTTTATTGGTGATGCGGACACGGCGACTAACTTTGAATTCGCTCGGCAGGCTGCGTTCCTGGCCAGTGCCGTCTTCCCAGCTCAGGTCTTCCTGCCCAGGATCCCCTTCGATCAGCCCAAAGGTATTGACGATTGCAAAGAGGCGATGGGCGCGGGCTTTGACGCGTTTTTGCGCGAGCTGATCAGTACCGCAATCCCATTGAACAACAAAACCGATGAAACCGCGTTGGCCTTAATGTTATTCGAGCGGGAAGCTGATCGACTAAAAGCGCTAGAGGGAATGGAACGCGAAAGACAATTCAGACGGATTGTCAAAATGGTCGGCACTGCCCAAAGAGTGGGCGAAACCAACGCTACGGCGCGCCTGCGGAGGGTGGCGGCGGAGGTAATCGGGATTACGGTGACTGAGTTTAAGGCCGCCATCAAAACCGAGCATGCCAAAAGCAACATAGCAAACGAGCAGGCTAAAAACCAAACGGCTGCCAAAACCAATGGCGCGCAAACGCTATTTCAACAGCTGCTCGACGAATTCGGGGTGCCGACCCATCGCAACGAGAAAGGGCAGCCGTCGAAAATTAATGAACGCTTTTTTGCTGAGTTGATGGCTCGTGAAAATGAGATTGTGCATGATGCGGACGATCAGAAATTTTATTGGTATACTCCAAGCAATGGACGCTGGGAACGCAGAAGCGCCCATGCGCTCAAGAAGCTCTTAAGCAGCCGAATTCGCCAGGCCGAGCGGGAATGGGAAGCCTGCGGCGGTATCAGCAAATTGGATACCGAGCAAAATCGGCGAGACATTATCAGCTTGTTGCGCGGGGTAGTGGAGAAAACTGACTTCTTCACAAATCGGCCGCACGCCATCCATGCCGCCAACTGCATGCTGGTTTTTGAAAATGGTGACGTCGTCCGAAAACCATTTTCGCCGGAATATCGCAGCCGGAACCAACTTTCGGTCATTTATGATCCGGCGGCAAAGAGTATGCGATTCGAAAGAGAACTCCTTGCGCCTGCGCTCGAGGCTGATGACCTGCTTACCATCAAGAAAATGTTTGGCCTGCTGGTGTTGGGACGAAACCGGCCCCAACGAATTTTTATTCTTACCGGTCTGGGCAACACGGGTAAAACGACTGTCTGTTTGATTGCCGAGGGCTTGGTGGGACGAGACAATTGTGCGGAGTTGCGCACTAACCAGTTAGAGGGCCGCTTCGAAATGGCGCGGCTACTCAATAAGACTTTGGTCTTCGGCGCGGATGTCGCCGCTAATTTCCTGATGACCGAAAGTGCTTACCGGCTCAAGTCGATTGTGGGCGGCGATCAGCTGGTTGGGGAACGCAAAAATTCCAACGAGGACTTCCGGTTCAAGGGCGATATCAACGCTCTGATTACGGCCAACGTGCGTCTGTTGATCAAGCTGCACGGTGACTTTGATAAAAGCGCTTGGGGTCGGCGTCTGTGCCCGATCAATTTCGGTCGTAAACCGCTCCAGAAACGAATCCCGAATTTCGATCAAGTGCTGCTCAAGGAAGAAGGTAGCGGGATCCTTAATTTAGCGATTGAAGGGCTGCGCGCCTACTACAAAGACGAGGAGTCGACGGGCGATATCTGCTTGAGCGAGGGACAAAAGCAGAGGGTCGAAAAGCTTTTATCGGAGAGTGACGGTCTCCGTAGCTTCGTCACTGGAGAACTCGTTGAAGAGGATGGCGAGGACGTGACTACTGAAGAAATTATTACAGCCTACGCCAAATTCGCCAAGCAAAGGGGATGGAGAGTTCAGAGCCGCCGTACGATTGAGAATCAAACGGCGGATCTCATGCTGGAGGTATGGGGCGTTCCACGGGATCACGATATTCAACGCGATGGCAAAAGTCGACGTGGTTATCGGGGGCTGCGTTGCCGCGCAGAAGACGAACTCGATCCAGATCAATAGCGCGCGATTTATAATCGGCCTGCGTATCGCGAGCTTGTGGTCCGGCAAATCTTTTTTAAAACCAGCCAAATAGCTTTTTCCAACCGTCCGTAGCGTCCGAAATCGCATCCTATATGCCGCCAGAAGCGTCCGGAGCGTCCGGCCTGACCACCAAGTTTACGTACCGTGGAGAAACATGTCATCGGGCGTATCGCGGCGATAGGAGTGACTTTTCAAACTAAACAAATATGCCGCCAGAAGCGTCCGGAGCGTCCTAGCCAGATATGTCACCCCCGACTCCGTTGCTCCCTCTCTTTAAGAACTAACCGCTAAAAAACCTATGCCATCGCTCAACAAAGTATTTTTGATTGGAAATCTGACTCGCGAAGTCGAGTTGAGCTACAGCCCAAAAGGAACCCCCATCGCTGCGCTCGGCCTGGCCGTCAACCGAGTATGGACCGACGAAGAGAATCGCAAACACGAAGAAGCCACTTTTGTCGACATCACGCTCTGGGCCCGTCTGGCTGAGATCGCAGATAAATTCTTGCGCAAAGGCAACCCGGTCTTTATCGAAGGCCGGCTCCAACTCGACACTTGGGAACAAAACGGCCAGAAACGATCGCGTCTGCGGGTCATTGGTGAAAACATGCAGCTTTTAGGCAGCAAAGAGGGTGCCGCCGCACCAAAAGAACCTGTGCCGGGCGAAAGCCGAGTTCCGCAAGCATCTACCACTATGCCGTCAGGGCGGCGCGCTGGGGTGCCTGATCCAGACCTGGACGGCTAACCGCGCTTGGGCTAGCCAGCCTTTGCATCGTCGGCAGAGTCTGGCGATAAGCCGCTCCCATAAACTTGGCCAGAAGTAAACGCGCTGCCGGTACTAATGGTACCGGCGTATTCGGTCCCATGGCTCAGCACGATAATTGCATCCGCACCGAGTTCCTTGGCCCGGCGGGCAGCGAATGCGACAACGCCTCGATGCCGTATCGGAGCAGTCGTAGCGTCGAGATAGCCGATTAAAAGAGATTCCGTATGCTCGGGTGACCGGGCCGAGACAAGGCGATAGTTTTCCACGAGACCTGCGCGACCAACGATTTACCAATACCCCAACCCGGTTGTCTGATGCGTCAATGAGACTATGACTTCGGATCATAGGGTTGCAGGTTCGAGCCCTGCCGGGTGCAACTCAAGTCACAGAGCCGATCGGACGACGATTCAAAGACCGAAAAACCGAGCGGATTTCCAGCCTTGGTCACACTAAGGTCACACTAAAATTGACGCCGTGCGGAAAACCGCTCTTGCAGCTCGATGCAGTTCTGAGAAAGAGGAGCGGCCGCCTCCAAATAGGCGAGCTCAGCCCTGGTGAAGGCTATGCGCCGGGTGACTTTCTTTCCCATACGTATATTGGCGTACATTGGCCTATCTTTGCCTATATTGGGTTGCTTGGGGCCGTGTGACCAGTCTAAGGTGCTGTCCCACCGAATGGAGCCAACTCTTTGCAAAGCCATTATGCTCAGTGACAATGTCATCCGCGAGCACGGCACAGGAAAGCTTTCGCTGATCGGCTGTTTTACGACCTACAATTTCCCGATACTGCCTTTTGTTGCCCCGCCCTTCATTGTGACGGTGCTGGTCACCAACTTGGAAGGACGGCTTCAAGGCTTTCCCATTACCGTTCGCATTGAAGCGCCTGGGAGCGGACACGTCCTAGCCAGTTCGATGGCCCAACTCAATTCGGAGGTCGACGTTCCGCGTACCGAAATTTTCGAAGTCCCAATCGGCATCGGACCAATCAACTATGCGGATCCAGGCATCTACAAAGTGAAGGTTTTGGCCGGAAACGAAGATATGGGAGAACGGGATCTCACTGTGCGTAAACTCGCGGTAACTCAAAGCTAGAAAGCGGAGAAAAAGAGCCATGCTGGACATCACCACACCATCACCGGCAATAGATAGCCGGAACGAAAGTGCCTTCGATTTGCACGTTTCAGGAGTGCGCCAAACCATTACTGCTGCTGCTTGGATCGAAGTTTCCGAATCAATCCCCGAATCGTTTTTTTCGGGTTGGGCCGATTACCAAGCGGGCCGCGTAGTCGATATGGATCAGGCTTTGGGAGATGAACCGCCACCACCGGCGTGAGGTACGTGGCCACCGAGAATTTCTGGCGAAAATTCCATGCCCTTCCCGCTCGCCAAAAAGAGTTGGTTCGGCAGAAGTGGCAGATCTTTAAGGTTGATCCCTTCGATGCTCGGCTAGGCACCCACAAGATCAATTCGCTCTCGGCTCGGATGGGAAAAACCGTGCGGGCGGTGGTCATTGAAGGCGATCTGCGGGCCGTCTTCGTTATCGACGGCGATCTACTCACCACGATCGACCTCGGCAGCCACGCCATCTACCACTAAGGCGCTCGCTTCTCATGCCCAAGATCGTTCTCCCGGCTCTCCCGCGCCTGCTCGCCAAAATCATGCGCCGCGCGGCCGAGCTCGGGCTCTCGCCTGCAGCCTATTTACGCAAAACTAGTCTGGCGCGACCTCAGTCATGCAGCCGAAGAGAAGGCGCGAGCCAATTTGCGGCGGAAGCGGTGAGCCCAAAAAACTCGCGTATCGCGTAAAGAGTCCAAGCTGATGAACCGTCGCAAAAACATCGACCGCGAGCATCAGCGATTGAAAAAGCAGCGGCAAAAGGAGAAGCGCCCAACGAAGCTAATCGCGTTCCTACGCGGCTGCTTGGCCATACTGAAGCGGCCAGTGAGTTGGCTCGGTTTCTTGGCGACGGTTCTAACCTTGGTCGGTGCCTGGTACGCTTTTAAGTCGAAACTCGAGATTAGCTACGGAACTCCGACTGATCGACGCGATCCTTACTCAACTCCATTTACTTTGACCAACAGCGGGCTCCTTCCGCTCTATGACATCAAGTGGGAAATTAATCTGGTCGATGTGGAATATGAAAACCACGGGCGCATTCAGGATAGCGCCGTTGGTACATACCAAAAAATTCCCAGCCTCGATCCAGGGCAAAAGACAACGATATTTTTAACCGGACCGTATCCGCTGGGGGGAATCGATCAGAGGGTTCCGATTCGTGTGGCTAAAAGCCAAATTAAAAGAGCGGAACTCGTTTGCTCCCTAAGCTACCGAGACGTCCTTAGGCTTTCGGAAACGCAAGATTATCGGTTTCTCTGCGTCCTGACCAAAGACGGCGACTATGAATGGATGCCGTACAACAGCCAAAAATGGCGATAGCTCTCGTTCTTCTTTGCCGCCAGCGAGCTCTTCATACCGCTGTGCCGTTCGGATATTGACTCCAGCTTCTTCGAGCGTTTCCGCTTTAGACTTTGCGACATCGTTGTCGCGAAGTTCATTGCGTGATCCTTGTGTTGTTTCTAATTCCCGCGAGAGCTCGCCAATTTTGATCGAGGCGCGCAGAGAAAGCCGTGGCCAACTTGCGCCGCAAATAGCAGCCCATGTCCTGCCAGCCGAAATCCCGCCGATCATTTCCTTGCACCGCTACTTTTGTGCCGCCGCTCGGATGCAGAAGTTCTACGAGGCCGCGATAGTAAGTCCAGCGCACGAGGAGAAGCGGCGCACTTTAGCGCCGGACGTTTTCGCTGCCTACCTTCATTCGGGCCCCGCGAGCGTGGTCTATTATTGGTATGGGGCGCTCGACGTCGTCAAGGAAGGCTACGATGAACTCAGACTCCATGACGCAGAAGTAGACGGTCTGTTAGCCGATACAGTAAAGGTGGCCGCTCTCAAGCGCTGCCGAAATGGCATATTCCATTTTCAGAAGAAATACTTCGACGAGCGGTTCATTGAACTCATGCGGGAGGACGGTTTTGTGCAATGGGTTCGCGAGCTCACCGACGCATTCGGGCGCTGCATCAAAAGAGAAATGGACCAGGGCTATTGGAACAAGCCAGCCAGTTCTTCATAGCGCCGCGCGCCAATAGCACATCTCCGGAAAATACGCTTCAGTAGCGTAGAAAAGCTTCTCAGAATGGCGCAGGAGAAGCGTTTGCAACTGTCGCCATGTCGAGATACCCCCGTTTTTATGAACGACGACGCTAAAGGAGAGGTCAGTTCAATGCTGATCTGGTTGGCGCATTTTTTAGGTAACGATCCGTTCGAGCCTTTCTATGTTCATCTCAATTTCGGTGGACACATTCGCATCGATTTCGTTTACCGAGTCGCTAAGCAGCTTCTAGAGAACGCGAGAATGTGCTGCGTTTCAGAGCACATTGTGCGAAAAGAAAAACCGAATCTCGGGAAGTTTTCCGTTTAAGAAGGCAAGCATACGAACGATGCTTAGGGCCCTTATGCGAAACGTATGAAAAATAACTCAGGCGGCAGCGTCCCCCAAAAGACGGGTAAGAAAAAGCCTAAGTACGAGCGCGGGAGTAACAGCGAGATGCAGCAAGCCCTTAATAGTGCTCTCCAACGTTTAGGCGATCCGATAGTCAAGTTCCGGGAACGGCGCAACCAGATCGTTAAACGCAAATTGCCGCCCAAAGAGGGCGCATGAGTAAGATTCACCCCCTGCGAAGTTCCCACTTAGAAAGCGCCGAGCATACCTCCGAGGGCCACCTCATTATTACCTTTAAAGACGGGGAACGTTACCAGTACAGGCACGTGCCAGCCGAGACCTTTAATGAACTCTTACGAGCCAAGAGCCCAGTCGCCTTCGCCTACCACGCGATTAAAAGCAAATACCCGCCCAAATCCCTCGATGATTAGCGGCCTGAAGGTTAAACGCAATAAGAAGGGCGAGATCGTCGCCTTAGTCGCTCCGGGCCGGGCCCCCTACGGGCGGACAACGAGGCCGGTGGTGGCGGCTAGTCTAACGCCTAACTTTAGAACCTAACGACATGCACGATTAGGCCTGGGTGTCTTTTGCATGGAGCATCCAGGCTTCTTTTTTTGATTCGTACTATACTGGCCATTACCACCCTCGTATAGGGGGCTGCCCTATCATCTAACAGGTAAAACGTCGTTACGATCGTTGCCTGGGCTGGTGTTGGAAAATCCACGCTAATCAACCATTGGCTCGGGCGGATGGCAGCCAAACAGTATCGCTCGGCGGAGCTCGTTTTCGGTTGGTCATTCTATAGGCAGGGCACTGGTGGAGGTACTTCGTCCGCAGATGAATTTATTGATTCGGCTCTCGCTAAAATCCACCTGGTCCACAAGGAGGACGGGTCCGCGAGCCTTCTCTCCAGGCGCTCTTACGCGAACTCGCTGCCTTCAATACAGGGCTTTGCGTGATTACCACGCGAACGCCGATAGCTGATATTGCAGATTACGAGCGCACCTCGGCGCTAAGCAGCTTTCCTCGGAGAACGCTATTGAAAAACCTGCTGAGGGAGAGATTGAAGATGTTCAGTTCATCGTGACCCAAGCGGATGGCCGCAAAATCACTTTCACCGGGCCGATGATCGAAGGACTCTACATCACAGGCGCGCCACCAGCGCAACGGTGTGTACCATAGGCCAGCGCGGGCGGCAACGGATGCGCTCTCACGAGCTCGGCGAGACGGTTTTGCCCTGTTTGGGCGCCGATTCACATCCTACCAAGAGCCGGGAGAAGTCCAAACGTTCGCCCCTTGCCTTGCTCCAAACGGTGACACGGGTCCGCGCGGTGCTGCTGTGGAGGAAACCTCCTGCCCTTCAGTTACTCCGGCGTTGATCGCCCCATACTGATAAGGTTGCGCGCCGACAGCGGACCGGGAGCTAGGCGCTACCGGCTTGGTAGCTTCAGCGCTGACGATCTGCGGTTCCATGGTGTCGATCATACCGCGATAAGTCTCCAAACAACACAAGATCATGCGAATTCTTCATCAAAGCCGAGCTCAGGATTAGATGGAAAGTGAATAAAACCGGGACCGGGTGCGCCGATTTCCAACCGAGTGGCCAGCGCATTCTTGAAATAGTCGGCGTTACCTTGGATCAACCGCGTGTGCAGAGTGGTATCGGTCCCGCGTTTCCATGGTCCAACGATATCATGCGAGCCGCGATAGGCATACATAACGCGAGCTCGTTCCCGGCAACATTGATAGACCAGATTCGTCGCGTGCCCGCCTGAATCCTGCAAACACCGAACAATCTGCATCGAGTTTTCGGGCGCCACCATGCTATCAAGCGCAAAATTTCTCGAACTCCTGCACCCGGTGCGATATACGGAGAACTTCTTGGACGTCTTTCGGCTTTTCTGGCTCTCACCGGCAGATATCTATCAGGTGCGGTTCGACGTCTTGCCCATTCTCCCGGCTTTCCGGCTTAACCTGCCAATATTGAATTCTCTATCGAGATCCGTTAGCATCACGGGATGTCCGTGGGAAACGTCCCTCCCCTAGGAACTCCTCCGTCGAATGGAGACGAGCACGCTTTAGTGATCTCTAGGGCATCACAAATGCATTCAGACAAAGTCTCGAAAAGTCAGAGAACGAGCAAGGAAGATCAGGAGCGCGACGATTCCTTACTCAGGGAATATGAGGATGACGAGCAGACCATTTTTGACCGAATAAAGAAATTCTACCCAGATGATCAGGATAAAAAGTCTACGGGGTTTGTCCTGCGCAAATGTGCCAGCGTTATTGCTATGGACTCTCGCCCTTTCGAGCATTGGCTAAACCATTTCTTGTTTGTTCCGCTTATTCTTTTGCCACTAATGATCTTGGCTTACGTTTTCTACCTGGGTTCGATACGCAGTATAACAGGTCCGGCATTTTTCCTCGCCCTGGTTTGTCTCATCATTTTCACGCTAGTGGCGGGCGTGCTAATGGGCTTTTGGTACTCATTTTGGGCTGCAGCTGGGCCTTTCGGAAGCTTGGTCTTTTATGTGTCTGCTCTTGGTGGGCTGATACCAAGGGCCCTGATGTTGGCCGGTGACTTGCCCGAGCCCCAGGGATTGTTTCTACGTGCTGCAACAGATGCCATTTCTATTTGCTGCTTTGTCTCCATTTTCTTTGTGCTGGCAAACAAAACTTATGATTGGGGCATGGCTACAGTTAGGGCCAGGACACGGTGGAAAAGGCCTGTGCCTCATTTGCTATGGGCACTCTTCAAAGCCTTAGAGGAGCTTGCCGAGCCGACAGACTCCTGGCTAGATCCGAGCATTGGATATCGGCCGGTTGTTCAACTGGAGATCGCTGCTCGATGCCTTGAGTTTCTTCAGAAACGGTTTGCAGACAGCAGGTTGGCTTCAGTTTTCGATGTCAGACAATACTATTTGCGGCGCGCTGCGGGGCTGCGGAGGCTTAAGATGAGGGCAATACTACCGACCCCAAAAAATCTTGAATACCTGCAAAAGGAGATAAGGCGAGTGTTGGATTTGGCTGCGGCGGGAGAGTGGGATGAAATGCCCAAGGCGGCCCTTCCTACCACAGCGCCTCTTCCGTTGCGAAAAAGAGTGATCAACATGATCCGGTCCCTAGCAATCGCACTTGTGCCTCCTCTCATCGTCTCTGCGCTAGACTTCTATCAACGCCTACCAGCTCAGTTCAGTAACTATATCGTGCTCGTTGCTTGGGTCTGGGCAATAGTCAGCGTTCTTTCTATGCTCGATCCGCGGTTTGGTGAGAAGCTTATTGCCTTTAGGGACTTGCCAAACCTCTCGTCGTTCGGGTCAAAGTCGAAGGAAGACAAACTCTGAGCCGTCGTCGACCTTTTGGGTTGCTCTAGGATCTCAGAGTCGATGTCCTTAACGCTCCGCCCAAAGAAACGGAGTCTAAGCGTCACCCGGCAATGGCGCAGGTTCTTGTGCTCATTTGCAAAGCGAACTCAACTCTCCCGCTCCCTGGTCTACGGCTTTTGGTTTAGCCATGCTGCTGGTTTAGCTGTGGGCCGCCATACGTCTGAGCATCCGTAATAGCTGCGTTCTGCGCGCTGGGCGGATCGGGAAAGCCCGCCTGTGCGATGGGTGGTACCCGGCCCGGCCTCAAGGTCCACGATCAGATAGCCGCTACCGTTTCGCACAATCAGGTACGGCATCGGCGCACCGAATTGGTTGAACGCCTTGTACTCTTCTTCG
>WNFI01295094.1_pt1 | contig 15188 bp, 16 predicted proteins | sample 5400471 | NCBI WGS metagenome assembly WNFI01 (sample SAMN13153348, study PRJNA577476) | soil metagenome | isolation source: 100 cm saprolite on Douglas fir-dominated hillslope | place: USA:California | collected 2013-09-17
CGACGACCTGCGGGATCAGCATCGACTCCGGCTGGCCGAGCATGGCGGCCTGGGCCTCGATACCGCCGACCCCCCAGCCGAGCACGCCGAGGCCGTTGATCATGGTGGTGTGGGAATCGGTGCCCACCAGGGTGTCGGGAAAGGCGTAGGTCACGCCCTCGTGCTCGCCGGTCATCACCACCCGCGCCAGGTACTCGAGGTTCACCTGGTGGACGATGCCGGTGTCCGGCGGCACCACCTTGAAGTTCGCGAAGGCGCTCTGGCCCCAGCGCAGGAAGGCGTAGCGCTCGCGGTTGCGCTCGAACTCGCGCTCGGCGTTGATCAGGAACGCCGCCGCCGAACCGTACTCGTCGACCTGCACGGAATGATCGATGACCAGCTCGACCGGCTGGATGGGGTTGATGCGCCGCGGGTCGCCGCCCATCGCGGACGCCCACGGCAGCCGCGCCATGGCGTCGCGCATCGCGGCGAGATCCACCACGGCCGGCACGCCGGTGAAGTCCTGCAGCAGCACGCGGGCCGGCATGAAGGCGATCTCGCCCGCGGCCTCGCCGGGAATGGCGTGCGGGTCCCAGCGCGCCAGGGCCTCGACGTCGGCGGCCGAGACCACCGTGCCGTCCTCGCGGCGCAGCAGGTTCTCGAGCAGGATGCGCAGCGCGTACGGCAGGCGCGACACGTTGTAGCGGTCGAGGGCGTCGAGGCGGGCGTGGCTCGGCGGCCGCGTGCGGGCGATCGCACGCGGCATGACAATACCAGCTCGGGCCGGGCTTCTCACAATGCGCGGACAGTGCCGCCGCGGGGGCCCGAGGACTGCGTGGGGGGCGGCGGACGGGGCCGGCTTTGCGGGGTAAGATGGCGGCATGGCCGGCGCCGACGCCACCCTGCCGACACCCGTGCTGCTGCTCGCGATGCCGCAGGTGCTCGATCCCTTCTTCCACCGCAGCGTGGTGCTGCTGGTCCGCCACGAGGAGGAGGGCAGCTTCGGCTTCATCGTCAACCGGCCGACCGGGATCAAGGTGAGCGAGATCCTGAAGGGGATGGAGGTCGACTGGCAGGGGCCGGCGGACGCGGTGGCCTACTTCGGCGGCCCCGTGCAGCCACAGCTGGGCACGGTGCTGTTCGGGCCGGCCGCCGCCGAAAGCGGCGACGAGCTCGAGGGCGCGGCCACCAGCGAGGTGCTGGCCGGGGTGTCCCTGACCCAGCATGTCGGCGACCTGTCGGGGCTCGCCGAGGCGCCGCCGGAGCGCTTCCGGCTCCTGCTGGGCTACGCCGGCTGGGGCGCCGGGCAGCTCATCGAGGAGATCCTGCGCAACGACTGGCTGACGGCCCCGGTGCGCCCCGACCTCATCTTCGCCCCCGACCCCGACCGGGTGTGGGCGGCGGCCCTGGAGTCGGTAGGCGTCGATCCGGCCACGCTCCCTTCCTGGACTCCAAGCGGCGGCGATGGCGAAGAGACCGCCAACTGAGGGCGGCGGCGGCGGCGCAGCCGACGACGTCGGCGGTCCTTCGCCGGTGACACCGGCGAAGACCCCCGCGGCGCGGCGGCGGCGAGCCACGCGCGGTGCCGCGGTGGCCGCCGCCGGTCATCACCTCGAAACCGAGCACCACCGCTCGGCCGGCGGCCTGGTGGTGCGCCGCGACCAGGTGTTGCTCATCTCGACCCAGAAGGGGCGGCGCTGGCAGCTGCCGAAAGGCCATATCGAGGCGGGCGAAACGCCCGAGGAGACGGCGGTGCGCGAGGTGCGGGAAGAGACCGGCGTCACCGGGCGGGTGGTGGCTGCCCTGCCCGAGGTGGAGTACTGGTACGTGGAGAAGGGTAAGCTGCGGGTCCATAAGCGCGTCGACTACTTCCTGCTCGAGTACGAGAGCGGCGACGCCGCCGACTTCGACGCCGGCGAGGTGTCCGGCGCCGACTGGTTCAGCTGGGACGAGGGCCTCGCGAAGCTCAGCTTCGAGAACGAGCGGCGGGTGGCGGAGAAGGCGCGCCAGCTCGCCGGCAGCCCGGCCCCGGTCCTCACTTGACGGCGCCCGAGGCGCCGCCGCGGACTGCGCGGAAGGAGATTCCGTCGATGCGTGCACTCTTGCAGGTGGTGCTCAACGCGGCGGCCCTGTGGCTGGCCGCGAGCCTGGTGCCGGGCATCCATTACACGGGCGGCCTGGTGTGGCTGCTGCTGGCCGGCCTGGTGCTCGGTCTGCTGAACCTGCTGGTGAAACCGCTCCTCACGTTTCTCTCGCTGCCGTTGATCGTGCTGTCGCTGGGCCTGTTCTACCTGGTCATCAACGGCCTGGTTCTCTACCTGGCCGCCTGGTTGATGCCGCACCACCTGCAGGTCGCCGGCTGCGGTCCGGCGATCATCGGCGGGCTGGTCATCGCGTTGTTCAACTGGGCGGTGCGGGCGTTCGCCGCGGACTGACCGCGCACGGGGACCGGATGGCAGCCCGCAAGACACCCGCGACGGCGGCCGGCAGGGCCGCCCCGGCCAGGCCATGCACGGACAAGCGGGTCAACGAGGTCACGCCGGCACTGTTCAAGCGCTTCCCGTCGCCCCGCGCGCTGGCCGGCGCGAGCCTCGAGGAGCTCGAGGAGCTGGTGCGCACGACGGGCTTCTACCGCAACAAGGCGCGGGCGCTGCTCGGGCTCGGGCAGGCGCTGATGGGCGAGCACGGCGGCAAGGTCCCGGCCGACATGGAGCAGCTGCGGCGCCTGCCGGGAGTCGGACGCAAGACCGCCAACGTCGTGCTGGGCAACGGCTTCGGCCTCAACGTCGGGGTGGTCGTCGACACCCACGTGCAGCGGCTGGCGCGCCGGCTGGGGTTGACCGTGGAGACCGATCCCGAGAAGATCGAGCGCGACCTGATGGAGGTGGTGCCCAGGGACGACTGGACGGCCTGGTCCAACTTGCTGATCTTTCACGGACGCCAGGTCTGCCAGGCGCGCCGGCCCCGCTGCGCGGTCTGCGTCGTCGCCGACCTCTGTCCGTCCGCCGAGATCTGACGCCCCCCCATCGGCGGTCAGCGGGTCAGCCGGTCAGCGGGTCGGGGCGGTCAGACGGTCAGAGCGGTCGAGAGCGTTCATTCCGTAGCGTTGGAGCGAGGAGGTCCGAGATGGTCGAGCCGGCGAAGACGGCGGTGGTGACGGGGGCGAGCTCCGGGATCGGCGAGGCCACGGCGCGGAGCCTCGCCGCCGCCGGGTTCCAGGTGGTGCTGGGGGCGCGGCGGCTGGAGCGGCTGCGCGAGATCGCCGCCGAGATCGATGCCCTGAACGGGGCGGCGGCGGCGACGGCGTGGCGGCTCGACGTCGCCGATCCGGCGAGCGTGGCGGACTTCGCGGCGCGCCTGCCGCACGTCCACCTGCTGGTCAACAACGCCGGCGGCGCGCTCGGCCTCGATCCGATCGCCGAGGCCAGGGAGGACGACTGGCGCACCATGTGGGAGGTCAACGTGCTCGGCGTGATGTACATGACGCGCGCCCTGCTGCCGGCGCTGCTCGCCTCGGGAGACGGACACGTCATCAACGTCGGATCGGTCGCCGGCTTCGAGACCTATGCCGGCGGCGCCGGCTATACCGGGGCGAAGCACGCGCTGCGGGCGCTCACCCGCACCCTGCGCCTCGAGCTGCTGGGCCGCCCGGTGCGGGTCACGGAGATCGACCCCGGCCTGGTCGAGACCGATTTCTCGCGGGTGCGTTTCCACGGCGACGAGGAGCGGGCCGCGGCGGTCTACCGCGGCGTGCAGCCGCTGGTCGCCGGCGACGTCGCCGAGTGCGTGGTCTTCGCTGCCACCCGCCCCTCCCACGTCGACATCGACGAGATGGTGGTGCGGCCCCGCGACCAGGCCACCGCCCATCACCTCCACCGCCGCGCCCAGGGATAGAGACGGCGAGGCCCGGAGACATGCGCCCCCCGCTCCTGCCGCCCGCGCCCGCCTCGCGGCCCGGCCGCGGCGCGACCGCCCCGGTCGGTGCCGCCGCCCTGGTCTGTGCCCTGGTCGTCGCTGCCGGGCTGCTCGCCGGCTGTCAGAAGCTGTTTCCCCACCGCAGCCAGGGCGAGGAGCTGTACCGCAAGCATTGCTCCGAGTGCCACGGCCTGGACGGCCGCGGCAACACGGTACGTGCCATGGGGCAGCCGTACGCCGACCTGACCGACGACACCTGGAAGAACGGCAGCGACGACACCTCGATCGGCAATTCCATCCGCGAGGGGTCTTTCGGGTTGATGCCCGGTTTCCAGGAGACGCTCGACGACCAGCAGATCCAGGCGTTGGTGGCTTACCTCCGGGTGCTGCAACACTCCAGGGCCGCGGCGCAATGAGGCCGGCGGCCTTGGCACTGATGGCGGCGACGGCGGCCGTGGAGCTGGCATGGGCGGCGACGGCGGCCGTGGCGCTGGCATGGGCGGCGGCAGGCTGCTCGAATGGAGGGACCAAAGCCGTCGAGACCTACCGGGGGCGCTGCGCCCGCTGTCATGGCGCCGACGGCAAGGGCGACCGCCGCTCGGTCGGCCTCTATCCGAGCCTGGACCTCACCGCGTCGCGGATGCTCCGCGCCGGCTCCCGCGGCCGCGGCCAGATCTACCTGCGCATCAGCGAGGGCTGGGGCGCGATGCCTGGTTTCAGCCAGCGCCTGGAGCGCGCGGAGATCGAGGACCTGGTCGATTTCGTCCTGCGGCTGCCGCAGGAGAAGGCGAGTCGATAACATGGACGCGCAGCGCCTGAAGGATGCCTACCAGAAGCTTCGGAGTCTCGACGACCGGCTGACCCACAAGATCCGACCGCGGCCCGGGGGGCCTCTGGTGCGGCCGTCGCCCGAGCACCTCGAGGTGGCGATGCGGGACCTCGCCACCTACACGGTCGAGCTCAAGGACATCGTGGAGGAGTTGATCCTGGCGATCGCCGGCCGCCCCAAGGACCCCGGCGAGGGCTGAGCTCACCGCCGTTCGGCGCCGGCCTGCCCCGCGAGGCTGGCGGCCGGCCTCGCTGGCCGCGCCCGGCCGAGCAGGGCGAACATCACGCGCGTCATCCTGGAGACGGCCCGCCCCATCTCCGCGGAGACCTGCTCGACCTCCCACTGCAGCGCGGCCGGCTCCTCAGAGGCCAAGATGCCGAACCCGGCGGACGCGTCCGCAGCGCTGCGGCGCAGCATGTTGGGGTCGAAGAGCGCGCTGCCCGAGCGCAACGCCTCGACGAAGGCCCTGGCTTGGTCGATGGCGGACAACGGGTATCCCATCGCCGTTACCAGCCGCTCCAGGGTTTTCAATTCCGGCACTTTTCGGCCGCGTTCGTATTCGGAGACGGCACTGCTGGCGACTCTTGAAGCTTTGGCCAGCTCGCCCTGGTTCCAGCCTCGCACGACCCGTAACAGCGTCAATGCCACCCCCACCTCGCCGCCCGGCATAAGGCTGATGTTAGCTCAATCGATGTCGGATTAGAAGAAAAAGTGTGACTATCGACTCTTTTTCGTTGACAACTCGTCTGATACAGATATAAGGTGCCAGCAGATCGAGAGGAGACCACGATGCCATCAAACGCAACCCTGCCACCGCCTGGAAACGAGGCCTTACTGGAAGTTCAGGAAATCGGTACCCCTGCTACCATTGGACTCATGTCCGAGCGGCGAGAACCTCAGGAGCCTCCTCTCCCTGATGCCGAAATAGGCACCAACGAGGCCTTCAGAGTAGCCTTAGAGGACGGCGGGAAGATCGCGCTTCCCGCTGCCTTGCGGGAGCGTCTCGGGGTGGTCGAGGGGGACCACCTGGTCCTCAAGCCACAGAAGGATGGCACAGTCGTCGTCGTCAGTCTGGCACTCGTCGTCGAGCGGGCGATGGGGCACTTTAGCGATGTGGCACCAGGAAGGAGCCTGGCGGACGAGCTGATCGCCGAGCGCCGCGAGGAAGCACGGAAGGAGAGCGAGGAGTGATCGGCTCATTCGTTTTGGATGCGTCGGCCCTGCTGGCCTTCGAGAAGGGCGAAAGGGGCGCGGCGCGAGTGGCCGAAGTGCTCAAACATGTGGCCGTGATGAACACGGTCAACTGGGCCGAGGTGTTGAGCAAGTGGGAAGAATGGGGAAGACAGCCTGACGAAGCGCTGCGTGACCTGGCCCTCAGCGCCATCGAGCTCGTCGCCTTCGACGAACGGGATGCCACGGAGGTCGCAAGCCTGCGAGTCTCAACCCGGACCGCCGGGTTGTCTCTGGCAGACCGTTCCTGCCTAGCTACAGCCCGGCGCCTCAGCCTACCAGTCCTGACCGCCGACGGAAGTTGGTCAAAGTTGAACGTGGGGGTCAGGGTCGAAGAGATCCGCTGAAAGCATCTGGCTAGGCGCGCGGATCGCAGCGCCCTGGCGGCGCCATCAGTCGGAGCGATGCTTCGACCCAGCCTGTGGTTCGAGTGTCGTCGAGGGCTCTAGCGGATCGAGCTCCATCAACTCTTCGAGCCTGTGGCGCGCCAGCGGCAGGTCCGGCGGCAGCCAGTGGGCGAAGCCTGGGCTCTCGAAGAGCGCGCGGTCGCCGGGATAAGTCGGCACCAGGTAAAGCGGGAAGCGCGTGAAGATCTCGCGGTCGGACCGGCGGCGCCGGCGCTGGATCGCCTCGCGGGCCGCCGCCGCCTTCTCGAGGTGAGTGAGCAGGTAGGACAGGGCGCGCAGCTGGGCGACCGTGCGCTCGTCGCTGAGCACCGGCGAGCGCGGCGGCGACGCCGGGCCGCCCGGCCGGCGCCATCCTCCATTCCCACGGGGCGCCAGCCTCGACCGCAGCTCGGCGCGCAGCTTGACCGCGGCGCGGCGGCCGAGCTCGCGCGCGCCGTACTGGCGCCAGCGGCGCCTCAATCCCGCCAGGGACAGCAGCCCTGCCGGCGGCGGCGCCGCCGGCGTCTCGGCCGTAGGCAAGGGATCGCGGCCGCCCGCGTCCAGGCAGTCCTCCCCGGTCGCGCCGGCGGGCACTCCGGTGTTGGCGATCCAGCCGGCGTAGGGGTCGATGCGCAGCGACGTGCCGCCCGGGTTGTTGTCGGCGAGCATGGTGTGGGTGCGCGACAGGAAGGTCAGCAGCAGCGCCGGCATCAGCTTTTCCCAGAGCCCGGGCTCGTAGTTCTTGTAAGCGGTCAGGAACGCGTTGCGCTCGAACAGGAAGCCGCGGTTGTAGAGCCCCAGCAGGTCCGAGGTGGCGTTCGAGCGGTGGTGCACGACCGCTGCGGGCTCGAAGATCACCCGCTCGCCTCCCGACCACAGGCGCCAGCCGAGATCGACGTCTTCGAGGTAGGCGAAGTAGCTCTCGTCGAAGCCGCCGGCGGCGACGAACGACGCGCGCCGGATCAGCATGTTGCCGCCGCACGCGAAGAGCAGCTCCTCACCGCGCGCCGGGACCCGCGCCGTGGCCAGCGGCCGTCTGAAATCGAGCTGAAAGGCATGCCCGTCGAAGGTCATCACGCCGCGGCCGAAATCCAGCCGCTCGCCCTCCCAGTCGACGATCCTGCCCGACACCGCCGCCACGTCCGCCGGCGCCGCGGCCAGCGCGCCGGTCAGCGCCGCCAGCCAGCCGCGGCCGGGCCGGGTGTCGTTGTTGAGGAAGGCCACCGCCTCGCCGGCGGCCGCCGCGACGAGACGGTTGTTGCCGGCGCAGAAGCCGAGGTTCACGGCGCTCTCGATCCAGCGCACCCGCGGCGGCGCCCGCCGGGCCGTTTCACCCTGGGGATAGCGCTCGCGCAGCCAGGCGCCCGTGCCGTCGGTCGAGCCGTTGTCGAGCACCAGGACCTCCCAGTCGACGCCGGGGTCCTGCTGCACGGCCAGCGCCTCCAGGCACGTCTCGAGATGACGGCGGCCATTCCACGACAGGATGGCCACCGACACGCCGCGCGGCGGGGTCACCGCCGCCGGCCTCCGCCGCCGGCCGCGGACGACCCCGCCAACCTCGCCACGCCGGGCAGCGCGGCGATCAGGCGGCGGATTCGCCGCCGCAGCCGGAACCCGGCGGCGTCGGGGGGCGCCGCGGTCGCCAGCGCGTGCACGAAACGCTCCTTGGTGGCGTCGCGCCGCGGCTCGCGGCAGAAGCGCAGCAGGGGGGCCAGCGCCTGGTCCCAGCGGAACGAAGCGAGCAGCGCCGCCGCCCCGCCTCGCCAGGCAGCGGCCGATACGGCGCCGCCCGGCGGCGAATCGAGGATCTCCGCCAGCGCCCGCGCCAGCGCCGCGGCATCCCCGGGCGGCACCACCCAGCCGGCGCCATGCCGGCGCAGGAGGCCGCTCATGGCGCCGCCCTCGGTGGTCGCCACCGGGCAACCTGCCGCAAGGGCGTCGAGGAAGCGGGTGCGCAGCGACAGCCGCGTTTCCAGGCTGGGCCGATGGGGCGCGACCAGCAGGTCGACGTCCCGCAGCAGGTCGAAGCGCCGGTCGATCGGCACCCAGTCAAGCGCCCGCACCCGGCTCCCCCACCAGCCCCGGAGCCGGCAGCGGCTCTCCACCTCGGCCAGCAGGCGCTGCGGCGTGCCCGGATTGGGATTGCGGATCAGCAGCAACACCCAGTCCGGACGATCGAGCGCCGCCAGGGCGTCGAGCAGCGTCCAGGGGTCGTACCAGTCGTAGAGGCCGCCGAACAGCAGGCGCTTCTCGCCCGGCCGCCGCGGCGGCAGGTAGGGACGATGGGGAGGCAGCTCGTCCGGCACCCCGAAAGGCACCACGTCGATCAGCGACCGCAGGTCGGGGTCGCCGGCCGCCAGCTCGGGGTTCACCCGGCCGAGCGCCGCCAGGAAGCCGAGATAGAAGGTGCGCTGCTCCTCCGACGAGCAGAGGAAGAAGTCACCGCGCGCCAGCTGCAACAGCCAGCTGGCGTGGTCGTTGCGGTAGGGATCGAGGCCGAGCGGCGCCAGGTAGGCGAGGTTCTCGATCAACCATGGATCGTAGAGGTCGAGCGCCACCGGCAGGGCGGGAGCCGCCAGCACCAGGTCGTTGGCGAGCTGGCCCTGGGCGACCGCCGCGGCGCAGCCGGCCAGCTGCTCGGCGAGCCGTCCGGGCTCGACGCGGCGCAGCTCGACGCCGTCCGCCGCCAGGCCGGCGCTCTCCTCGGCGGCGGCGGGCGACAGCAGCACGATGGCCAGGCCCTCGGCAGCCAGGCGCCGGGCGAACTCGAGGTAGCGGATGCCGATGCCGGCCATCCGCGGCCTGATCGCCTCGCTGGAGAGCAGCGCGATCCGGGTCATGGCCGCCGCCGGCGCAGCCACTGGCCGAGGCGCCAGGCGCGGCTGGCCTCCATCTCGCGGAGGATCCGGTTCAGCCGTTCGATCTCGCCGTAGGTGCGGCCGAGATGGGCCTGCTGATCCTCCGCGGTGGCGCGCAGCGCGCGCTCGTCGTCGTAGAGGCGCTGCAGCTCGGCGGTCCGCTGCGCTGCCGCCGCGTCGCGGCCAGCCAGCTCCTGAAGCAGCCGCGCCACCTCGCCGCGCAGCTGGCCGTGGTCGTCGCGCAGGGCATGGAGCTCGCCGTTGACGGCGTGAAAGCGGTCCTCGAAATGGAAGCGTTCCGCCGACAGCCGGCGGCCGGCCCGGGCCAGGCTCACGGCCTCCTCCCGCAAGGCCGCGACCTCCCGCTCGCGGGCGGTCACCGCTTCGCGCTCCGTCACCAGCTCGGCGCGCAGCCGGTCGATCGCCCGCGCCAGCGCCGGCGGGTCCAGCCGCGCCGCATGCTTGGCCAGCACCCGCGCCTTCACCGCCAGGAAGTCGGCGCGCTCGCGCGGCCGCTCGCCGAAGACGTGGCTCATCGGTCCGCGGAAGTGGCGGTACTCGCAGGTGACACGCGCCAGGTGATGGAACGGCGCCAGGGCCGCCAACCGGATCAGCAGGTCCCAATCCTCGAAGAACGGCAGCGACGGATCGGGCGGTCCGGCCTCGTCGAGCAGCCGGCGCTCGATCATCAGAGTGTTGAACGGGATGTAGTTGTCGATCAGCAGCAGGTCGGGGTCGAAGTCGCGGCTGTAGGGCAGCCGCCTTTCGCGGCAGGCCCAGCCCGCCTCGCCGTCGAGCTCGTAGATCCCGACCGCGGCATCGGTATACGCGACGCGCACCGCCGCCCCGCCGACCATGGCGGCCAGGGTCGCGAGGTGCTCGGGCGCTGCCAGGTCGTCGTCGTCGAGGAACGACACGTAGTCGCCGGTCGCCGCCGCGATGCCGGCCGCGGCCGCCGCCGCCCTGCCCAGCGGGCTCGGCAGGTCGACGCGCACCACCGGCAGCGGGAAGCCCTCCGGCAGCGACGGGCGCGCGCCGCCGTCGTTGACCAGCACCACGGTGACGCGCCGGTACTGGCCCTCGGCCAGGCTGGCGAGCGCCTCGGCCAGCAGCTCGGGGCGGTCGCGGGTGCGCACCACCACCGAGACCCGCGGGCCCTCCCGCACGTCGAGTAGCGCCGGCTCGCCACCGAGATGGCGGATCAGCTGCGCCGGGCTGCGGGTGGTGAAGTCCTCCACGGCGAGCTGCCGGTAGCCCTCCGCCAGGCTCACCTCGCGGCCCAGGCTGAGGGTGCGGAACCGGCGCAGGCCAAGGGCCGCGTTGAGGTAGGGATGGCGCTCCTCCTGGCTGGCATAGCACGCCATCGCCTCGCGCAGCAGTGCCTCGGCGCCGCTGACGTCGACCAGGAGGTCCGGATAGCCCGGCTGATTGACCTCGTAGAGCAGCACGCGCAGAGAGCCGAGCGCCATCTCGTCGCCGCCGCCGCCGCTCCGGCGTAGCGGCGCCAGCAGGCGGTGGAGTGCCGCGAAGGCGGCGCGGTGGTCGGCGGTCACCTCGAGCGGCGACGGGCAGAGCAGCAGCTCGGGCCGCTGGCTGAGCAAGGCGCGGCGGAGGCCCGCGGCCGCGCGCTCGAGATGCCGGTCGACGGCGCCGTCCGGCAGGTCCAGGTAGTCGCAGCCGGCGACCCCCAGCACCGCCGCCGCCGCCGCCGCTTCCTCCCGGCGGCGGCGCCGGTAAGCATCCCGGTCGGCCCCCTCTTCCCTGCCGCCGCCGCCGTCGGTCAGGAAGAGCACCCGCACCACCGCCCCTGCCGCGGCGACCTCGGCCACCAGGCCGCCGCAGCCCAGCACCTCGTCGTCGAAGTGCGGCGCCACCACCAGCGCGCTCGCCGCCCGCGGGCGCTCGGCGCTCCCGGGGGGCAGCGGCTCACCACCCGCAGGCGGCGGGGCGGCCATCAGAGATACCCCAGGGCGCGCAGGCGGCGCTCGGTCTCGGCGTCGTGCCCCTGGCGGCGCTCCATCGTGCCGGCCGCATCGTGCAGCCAGAGCGCCACCACCGGCCCGGCGCCGCCGCCGACGGCCGCCGCCAGGCTCTCCGGCCACCGGCGGGCGCGCAGCCCGGCCGGCGGCAGCGACCCGCCGGGGTAGGGCGCCCCGGCTCCGGCGCGCAGGCTGCCGGGCGGCAATGGACGGCCGTCCAGCGCTGCCGAGAGAGATCGAACCGCCGCCTCAGGGTGGTCTCGGTCTCGCAAAGGGGCGAGCCGACCGGCGCCGCCGGGACCGGCGCCGCCGGCGGTGAAGTCGCCTTCGATCCGCACGCCGCGCGCCAGCGAGTCGCCGCCGCGCAGCTCGAGCGTCAGCCGGGCGCCGTCCACGGTGACGCGATCCGCGGACGTCAACAGCCAGGGAATCCAGTGGAGCGGCGAGCGCGTCAGCGTCAGCTCCACCCGGAGCCTCGACCCGCTCGGCACGCCGGCGGCGAGCAGACGCAGTCCGGGGAGGCCGGCGTCGAGGCGGCGCTCGACGATGGCGGCCAGCGGCTTCAGGCCATCGATCGTCGCGGTGGGCTGCGGATCCGCCGGCTCGGCGGCCGCCGAGCCCCGGACCGCGTTGGCGTCGCGGGGCGAGTCCGCCGGCGGCGCGAGATTGTGCAGCTCACCCGGATCGCGCTCCAGATCGTAGAGCTCGACTCGCGCCAGGCGGCCCAGGTTCAGGCGCCACAGGTGATTCTGCATGGCGTTGTCGGGGGTGAAGGGCTCCGTGCGGTTGAACACGATCAGCTTCCGCCGGCCAAGCACCGCCGCGGCGAGCAGCGGTCCGCTGGAAAGCCCTTCGGCGAACACCGGGCGCGCGGCCAGCGGGCGGGCGCCGGTCAGCTCCGGCAGCAGATCCATGCCCTGCCACCCTGGGTCGGGCATCGCGCCTGCCGCGGCCGCCAGGGTCGGCGCCACGTCCAGCAGCCGCACCGTCCCCTTGAGCCGCCGGCCGGCGGGGATGCGGCGATCCCAGCGCCAGATCAACGGCACGTGGATCTGCTCGCCGTAGAGTGACTGGCCATGCTTCCAACCGCCGTGGTCGAGCAGCTCCTCGCCGTGATCGGCGGTGAGCACGACGAGAGTGTTGGCCAGCACCTCCGGCCGCAGGCCGGCGAGCACCTCGCCGATGGCGCGATCGACGTAATGCACCTCGCTGTCGTAGAGCGCCGAGACGTGGGGGAGGTCGCGCGCCGGATCGGGCAGCGTGAGGCCACCGGTGTAGAAGCCGTTCACCCAGTCGCCCGCCACCGGCCCTTTGTACTCGCTCTCGAAAGGCGAGCGGTTGCCGACGATCTCCGGGTTGTCGTAGGGGTCGTGCGGGTCGATGTAGTGAAGGTAAAGGAAGAAGGGGCGGCCCTGGTCCTGGTGCGAGGCGATCCAGGGCAGGGCATGGCGATTGACGTCGTCGGCATGGTGCCGCAGCCATTCGACCTCTGCCGGCGGCGCATAGAAGGTGCGGAAGCCGCGCTCGAAGCTGGCTCCGACGTGCATGGTGGGATTGGCGATGAAGCCGGCGGTCTCGAAGCCGGCCCCTTCCAGGCGCTCGGCGAGCGGCTGGACCGCGGCCGGGATGCCATAGCTGGAGGGATCGGCGCTCAGCAGCTCGCCGGGATAGCGGCCGGTCATCAACGAGACGACCGACGGCAGGGTCCAGGGCGCCTGGCTGTAGGCGTCCTCCATCACCGTGCCGGCGGCGGCCAGGCGGCGCCCGATCTCGGGCGAGGTCTCGCGCCGGTAGCCGTAGGGGGTCAGGCGGTCGCGGCGCAGGGTGTCCACCAGGATCAGGATGACGTTGGGGCGTTCGGCGGCCTCTGCGTCGTGGCGGTCTCGCCTGGGGGCGAGCCGACCCGCTGCCGCGGCGGATCGGCTCCCGGCAGCGGCGGCGATCGGGGCCGGCGCGCCGAGCGGCGCGCCTCCGCCGCCGGCGGAGGTCAGGGAGACGGGTCCCCAGGCGACCAGGTTGACGCCGCGCAGGCGGGGCGGCAGCCTGGCGAGGGTGGCCGAGAGCTCGATCGTCACCCGCCGCCCCGCGTAGCGCCCGAGGTCAGCCGAGAGATCCAGCCAGGCCTGGCCCTCTCCCGCGCTCGCGCGCGCCACCTGCAGCACCTCGCGCTCGCGGCCGGACCGCACCGCCGCGACGGCTTGCAGCCGGCGCACCCGCTGCCAGGCGGCGGGGTCCAGCTGCACTCCGGCATGGAGCACGGCGCGCGGCGGCACGCGGCCGGTCCAGCGCCATGGCGCGCCGGTGGTCAGCACCACCGGGCGGCGCTCGTGGTCGACCTCGACGTCGGCGATGTCCGGGCGCGCCGGGAACCACAACCCGGGCCTTGCCGAGGAAGAGGCCGCTCGGCCGGCGACCGCGTAGCTCCCGGCTTCGACCAGTGGCCGCAACACGAAGCCCTCCGGGACGCCGCGGCAGCCTTGGCAGCCGCTCAGCGACAGGCTCTACCCCGAGGCAGCCGGCGCGCGACGTCAGGCCAGGTCATAGTCACCCATTGCGTAGTAGAAGCCGCTGGCGGCCGCGGCCGGAGCCACCGCGTCGCCGGCGGCTCCGCGGCAGCCGACGAAGCGGGTTTCGCCGTCCGGCCGGACCCCCAGGCGCCGCAGCAGGTCGGCGGCGGAGGAGCCGGCGTCGGAGGCACTGCGATCCCCGGGCGGAGCCGCGGCGTGGGAGGCGACGGGCGGCGGCCAGAAGCGCCAGACTCGCAGCCCGGCCGCCCGCAGGTCGGCGCCGATGGCGAGCATCGGAGAGTACCATTCGGCCGGCGGTGGAAGCCAGAGCTCGGTCGCCCAGGCCTCCTCGCCGACGAAGGCGAACACCGCCAGCCCCTCGTGACCCGCCTCGAGCAGGCGATAGAAGCGGTAGTAGCGATGCGGGCGGGCCCAGTACCGCCAGTTGAGGAACGCCGCGGACCGCCGCACCCCGAGCACGGCGCAGCGCCGCCAGATCGCCTCCGCCCAGTCGCCGCACGAGTCGCCGCTCTCCAGGCCGGCGGCGGCCGCGGCGCCGGAGCTTCCCGCGTCCGCTTCGACTCCGGCCGGCAGCGGCCCGGCGAGCGGTTCCACGGTGGCCAGAGGGTGGTAGCCGAAGACGCGCTCGCCGAGGCGAAAATGACGCTCGCTGGGGAAGCCGAAGATCCACGGCGCATCGCCCGCCGCCGGCAGGTCGGCGAGCAGCTGCCGGCCGAGATCGACCAGCGCGGGCCGCAACCCGCCGCCGCCCCTGCCCCCGGCGAAGTCGACCAGCTGCCAGATGCCGCCCTCGCCGCCACGCCAGCGTGCCGGCAGCCGTAACGCGCCGCCGTGGGCGAGCACGGCGCCGCCGCCGTCGACCGCCACGAGGCTGCGCGCCTCGCCGGGCACGAGCCGGTATTTCCACCGCCACTCCTCGGGCGCGAGTGGGCGTCCGAAGCGCGCGGCGAAGAGCGCCGAGAGGCCGGCGAGGTCGCCATCGGCGGTGGGGCGGATGCGAATCATGTCACTTTTCCCCTTCCGCCCCGCCCGGCGACCTAAGGGAAGTGTCGGTCTCGCCAAGGGGCGAGCCGACCGACGCACGCGCGACGAAGCCCGCGCCGGACCGACAGGCTGCCTCGCCCGCATCCCGTGCGCACGGCCGGGCCATGACCGCCAGCGCGGCTAGACCGAGCAGCGCCGCCAGCGAGATCGCGGCTCCTGCCGCCAGCCCTCGCGGCCGGTAGCGCAGCTCGACCCGCCCGGCGCCGGGGGCGAGCCGCACACCCAGCAGCGCGCCGTCCACCGCCACGACCGGCAGCCGCGCGCCGGCGCCGGTCGTGGCCCGCCAGCCCTCCTCCCAGGGCTCGGCCACCTCCAGCAGCCGCGGTTCGCTCGACCGCCAGGCGACCTCCCAACGCCCGGGCTCACGCGCGACGACTGCCAGACCGGCCGCCCGACCGGCCGCCGTCCCGCCCGCCGGCCCGCCCGCCGTCCCGCCCGCC
>WNFI01247246.1_pt1 | contig 15187 bp, 14 predicted proteins | sample 5400471 | NCBI WGS metagenome assembly WNFI01 (sample SAMN13153348, study PRJNA577476) | soil metagenome | isolation source: 100 cm saprolite on Douglas fir-dominated hillslope | place: USA:California | collected 2013-09-17
CTTGGCAGTCGTATGCTCGACGAAGCCCTTCACGGCGTCGGCCGGCAGGCCAAGCTTGCCGAAGATGGGCGTGGTGACCGGGCCCGGGTTGATGGTGTTAATGCGGATGCCGCGCGGGGCGAGTTCGACGGCCAGATTCCTTCCCAGCGCCACGACGGCGGCCTTGGTCGCCGCGTAAACGCTAGTGTTGGCCAAGGCGAGTTCCGCCGAGAGGGAGGCGTTAAGCACCACCGCGCTCGGGTTCGCGAGGACGGGCAACAGCGACTGGAATTGAAAATACAGGCCGCGAACGTTGACGCCGAACAAATCGTCGAAGAGTTGCGGCGTCACCGCCTCGATCGGGGCGAACCGGGCGATGCCGGCATTGAGAAATACGCCGTCGAGTTTCGCGGCGTGCTTCGCGATCTGGGTCCCGAGCGCCTGCGCGTCGGCGAGTGAGGCGGAGTCGGAGGAGAGGACGATGGCGGTCGAGCCGAGCGTGGTGCGCGCGGCGGCGAGGGTCTCCGGGTTGCGGCCAGTGACGATGACCCGCGCGCCTTCGGCTTGCAGGAGTTGAGCGGTTGCCAGGCCGATGCCGGTGGTGCCGCCAGTGATGAGGATGGTTTGATTTTTCATGGAAAGTGGGATCGGAAGGGGTTGGTTGAGAGCAAGGCAGTAGCCTTGGTTTGATCTGACGTGGGCTGGTAGGGACGGCTCTCCGAGCCGTCCGTTGAGCTGACCGCGGACGCCTCGGAGAGGCGTCCCTACCTAAACTTGAAATGAGTTAGCTCGGCTGCGCGGCGTCCTTGAGTTTTTGGTATTCCTCCGTGAGCCGCGCGTGCGTCGCCCAAAACGGCGGGCGCGGCGCGCCTTCGAGCAGCGCGATGAGATGAGCGAGATGCGTGTGCCAGCCGCTCGCGTAGCCGGTGAGGAACGGCAGATCTTCGCCGCGAGCGCGGTGCGCGAGGACCAGCACGACTTCCTTGCCCTGCGCGGTGAGCTCGAACGTCACGTCGGAATCTTCGTCGAACGTGTAGCTCAGCACGCGCGGCGGTTCCCAGCGCAGGATGGTGCCCGGCATCTTGAATCCTGGATCCTGCACGTGCTTCATTTTCTCGGGTGGAGTTTCGTCGGGCGCGATGTTCTTGTGATGGAAGAAGAGCTCCATCTTGCCGCCCTTCTTCTGCTCCATCGGCCCGCCGGCAAACCAGAGCGCGCGCTTCTCGGGATCGACGAGGTAATCCCAGATGCGTTCGATTGGGCCGGGCAGTGTGCGCACGAGTCGCACTTCGCCCTGGCCGGTGAATTTTCCGTATTGGTCGTTGGCTTTCATGATTTCAAAGAAGTGCTGGTCGCGGGGGATGAGGAAACTTCACGGCGGCCCGGCGGCGCGAACATCCGTTCGAGCGCGGTGAGCATTTTCGTCCAGCCGCCCGCGGCCTTGTCCACGAACGGCTCCCAGCCGGGCGCCATCACGTGAGTGACTTTGACCTCGCAGCCGCGATCGAGCGGCGCAATTTCGACGATCACCCGGCTCGTGTCGGGGAGGCTGTCACGTGTGGTCCACGTGAAGACCAGCAACCGCGGGCGATCGATCTCCAGATATTCGCCAACGTGATCGACTTCGGTGCCCTGGCGGTTGACCACGAATGAAAACTTCCCGCCCACGTGCGGCTCGAGCGCGATCCGCACGATGCGCTCGTCGCGCACGGCCGGGCCGAACATCCAGCGGCCGATCAGTGTGACATCGAGCCACGCATCGAAGACGCGCTCGGCCGGGACGGTGAAGCGATGCAGGACGACGGCTTGGACGGGCTGATTCATGATTTCTTTTTGTTTCGGGCGTTCCGCTCGTCCTCCGCACGCAACTCGCGCTCGAGGGCGTCGAGCCGACGCGACCAGACCGACCGCGTTTTCTCTAGCCAGTTCTCGAGTTCGCCGAACCCGTCGGGATTGAGCGCCTGCACGCGCGACTGGCCCTCGGCGCGCACGGTCACGAGGCCGGCCTCGCGCAGGATTTTCAAATGCTGGGAAATCGCCGGCGCGCTCATGTCGAATTCATTGACGAGTTCGCCGGCCGCTCGCTCGCGCACGGCGAGCAGTTCAACAATGCGCCGCCGTGTCGGGTCGGCGATGGCGAGGAGGCTTTGCATGCCGACATTAGTTAAGCATAATCTTAATTAAGCAATAACTAAATTATCAGCTCGGGCTTTTATTTAGGCATCCGGCCAAAAGCGCGGTGCACGGTTAATGTGTTGGCGTTGGGAAACGAAACTCCCCTGTAGGTACGAACCGGGGGACATAGGTTACATTTTTAAGCCCCAGACTCCTCCATTTTGCCCATAGCCGAGAGGGCATGCGTGTCGAAAACGATAGAACCAACCACTAGTCTGGAGACACTCCGATTCCATGGGTAGAATGCCCGCACTCAGCCTTGCTTCGCATCGCCTTGCGATGCTGGCTTCGTGCGTATCACGTCTCTCTCTACCGGACATAAATTCAGTATAAAAAGTGTAACCCGTGTCCCTGGGATTAAGTGTAACCTATGTCCGGATCGTACCCCTTGCGTCCGTGCTTTACAAAGAGGGCAGAGTAGGCAGGGGCTAAACTGCCTCGCTACGTGCCGATTCTACGCGCAAACACGCGGGAATCTGCCTGCCGAAGGAAATCCGGAGAAAAAAAGAGATTTCCTCAGCTCTTGGCAATTCGTTGCAGATTTCAATTCCACCCATTCACCCGTTTTTGCTGATAACGAGTTTTCCCCTCACGGGGAAGAATGGCGGAGCGGGGATTCGAAAACGGCATATCACGAGAATTTCAAAATACCTCAGGTCGCTAAATGTTGATTTTTGTGCGGAGGAAACGGTGCGTATCTTTTGCCACCCTCCGAAAAATAGGTGCCAAAAAATTCAATATCTAGCGGCCTGACGGCGTTGATCGTATCTCTGCGACGCAATTATCCGAGGTGCCGGTAGAAAAAGTGAATCGAGGGCCGAGAATCAGAAAGCAAGAAACGGAGTGTTTGCCGCGTCCTTCTTCGCTATACTTACACCCGGCGCTGCAAAAACAGCAGTGGCCGAACCTAAAGAAACATACCTACGCAGCACGCAAAAAAATTAATCTTCTAAAAATATATAATAATGAGCCATCTAATTAACCGCAGAAATGCCCTCAAGACCGGACTGCTTGCCTTGGGAGGTTTGGCAGTTCTTCCCCGGCTTGGTTTGGCTGCCAGTCGCAGCATGATCTCCAAGGAAGAAGACAACAAGGCCATCGTTGCGCGCTGGTTCACAGATTTCTGGGGTAAAACCTGCAATCTTGGCATTGTCGACGAACTCGCTGCTCCTAACATGCTCTTGCGGTATTCGCTTCATAAGCCGCGTTATGGCCGTGAGAGCATAAAGGCGTTCATGTCGGATTTCCGTCAAGCGTTTCCGGATCTTAACTTCTGGGGCGCTGCTGATCTCATCGCCGAAGGCGACTATGTAGTAGGCCGCTGGGAGGGCGGTGGAACACACACCGGGCCAGCTTTTGGTGATTTCCTTATCGGATCGTTGCCGGCAGCGACCGGCCGGAAGATGCATTTCACCGGCACAACCGTCCTTCGCCTCGAAAACGGCAAGATCGCTGAAGAGATTGGTCTGGATGACGGTGTAACCGCCCTCCAGCAGCTCGGCCTCATACGCGCGGTCTAGTCGATGGTGAGGATCGGGCGACGGCAAAGTCATACGGGCTAACACCGACGGGTAAGGATTCCTCGTAATATCGGCCTCAGGATTTGGACGGCATGACCAGCGGCGATGGCAACAATAAGAACCGAGGTCGAAGCGTTGAACATCTCTATGGGACGATGCGAGATCGCAAGGAAAGCCAGCGACTAAATGGCCGAAAGAACGGCTGTGAGCCGCGGGACCGCTGCTCAGCCTGAATCGTTCGGAAGCCTCGTACTGGATGAGGCTTATCACCACGATCTCAAGTGGAAGCAGAAAACCCATTCGCTCTGAAAAATGCTCAAACCACGAAAAGAAGATTGGGGGGGCACCGACCGTGATTTCCTGACGGCCTGATCTTTTTTTGATTTTTGTTTAGCGCATTAGTCCGTTGTCCGCTGCGCTGATTTCAGCAAGTTCCGAGACCATGCCGTTTGGAAATTCCTCACGAATCATCACTCGAGGAGTTTGTTTGCTTGCGAGAATTTCGTATGACTCGGTTCCTTGGGGTTTTTCGATCCGATAGATGACTCGGACCGTTTCATAGATTCCAGCCGGAACGTGGACCCGCTCAGCTTTACCGACCTTTACGCTTACATGACTGACACCCGTCTCGGGATCGTAAACTGTGAAGCTGCGGTCTTGCCCGGGTTCGAGCGAACCGGAGAGAACAGCAGCCCAATCAATACGCTGATCCACCGTGCCGGTCGGCACGCTCGCATCGATTACTCGTTCTTTGCGCACGGACGATGATTTTTCAGAGCTGGTTGTGGTAATGGAATTTCCAGTCACACGGCCTTCGTTGTAATTGAGACTCATGGCGTAGGACTCGCCATTTGCACGCTGCAACTGGAGCGCGGCCGAAATCGGTTCGAAGGCGGGATTGGCAGCGGACTCCCAATGCTGATTGAAACCGGTGGCGTCACCAGCAAATCGGAAACTACCGTCCACCATTCTTCGGATCGTGAGTGCGAATCGTGCCACTTCCTTCCCCTGTTTCATGTCCCGGTAGACAAAGCGGCCGAGGCAAAGGAGGTTCGCGTCGAACCTTGGGGCTGTATGGGACGCGCTGATTTCCGGTCTCCTCTTTTTAACCGGCCCTTCATGAGCAATCAATGGTGCCATCGCGCAGATCAGAAAATTAAGCGTAAGCCAGTTCCGTTTCATAACGATTTTCTACGAAGTTGCTCCCGTGACTGACCAGTTCGAAACAATCTTTTAAGAAATTCTAGCAGCGAGGCTTTCGAATCAATCAATGGGCTTTACTACATGCCGCGGTTTCGTAGACGCCGAAATTCGGGCAATCTATCTCAGATTGCATTGGGCAATGCCATCTGAGCGGTCCTATCTTACCCGAACCCGTCCGGAACCAGGTCCGTCCACCGGACACTGATGATGTTATTGCAGGACGATCGCGCGGAACGTGAGGTTGAGACGCGGGGTTTTGATCTTTTTCGACTTCGGCACGCAGTGCTGCCAGTGTGTTTGGGTAATGCCTCTCATCACGAGTAGGCTACCGTTCTCGAGGATGAGAGAGCGCGTTTCATCGGTACGCTTATGGCGAAGGGCGAACTTGCGTTCCGCACCCAAGCTCAGCGAAGCGATGGTCGTGTTCCTACCCAATGATTTTTCGTCGTCGCTGTGCCATCCCATGCCTTCTTCACCGCTGGCGTAGAGGTTGAGAAGACAGGAATTGAAGCGCGTGCCGGTCTTCGCCTCGATGAGCGTTTTCAGCTTCAGCAATTCCGTCGTCCAAACGAGTGCGGTCTTTGTCGTCCCGGAGTAGGTGTAGCGGTAGTTCGCGTCGCCATACCAGGCAACCTTGCGCGCGGTGATGATGTGCTTGCCGTAGATAACGGCTTCATCGTTCCTCCACGGTACCGTGCTGAGCAGCGCCTCGTAGTAATGTCGAGCTTCGGCTAGTGTCAAAACCGGCCCGTGATAATTGACGATGCCATCGCAGGGCAGAAGATTTGTCGTCGGGTCGATGCCGAAGAGGTCCATGTTGGGCAGTAAAGGCTATCGCGTTTCTTCTCAATCACCTTGATTGCATACTCCTGCTTAAACTAAGGGAGATTCTCTAAGAAGTCAGAGAAACTACTCGGAGATTCTCCAAAGCTCACGCTGTTCGCACTATTGCAGTCGTCACTACGATCTACCCCGTGGTTCTCTCAGCGGCAATCCCACTTCCCTCTGCCGTGAGATTTTCTTCCTCATACGCTTGTGTAAGGTTTTCTTCACCCAGCTCTTTGTTAAAATATTTTCGTTCGGAGGACTCATTAATTTCTTCACGATGAATTTTACTGCATTGCGAGGTACGCTGAACTCCGTTTCTTGCCTTCAAATTAAATTTGAAGAACTAACCTGGGCTCGCGCGGCCTAGGCCGCGCGAGCTTGTCTATGATCTGAGATCAAAGCTCTCCAAGTATGCCGAGCGCGGCTAGTCCCGTTAGATCCTCCGAATGAGGCCGAGCTGCATAAGAGCGGTGACGCCATCGTCCAGACCGACCTCTTCCACGATCTTGCCGTTCACGACTTTGAGTACGGTGGTTCCCGTGAATCGCATTTTTCGACCGGTTGCCGCAGGCAGTGATCCATGGATGAAATCACCAAAAGCAGGCCCCGTATGCGTTCCACCGCCCTCCCAGCGACCTACCACATAGTCGCCTTCAGCGATGAGATCTGCGGCGCCCCAAAAGTGAAGATCGGGAAACGCTTCACGGAATCCGGTCATGAATGCCTTGATATCTTTGCGCCCACGGCGCGGCTCGTGCAACGAATACTGCAGGAGCATGTTGGTATCCGCGAGTTCATCGACAATCGAGAGATCGCTCGTTTTTCCCCAAAACTTGTCAAACCAGCGGCCGATGATGGCCTTGTTATCGTTTTCCTTAGACATAGTAACTTTCTTTCGTCCTATCGGACATCTGCGTTGTTTATCGGCAGCTACGTTGTGCAACGCCGCGCGATAATATTATCATGAGAGTTTGCGAGAAAAACTCCGTATCTTGCTTTCCAATTCAGGCGGCCGTCTCCGAACGCAAAACGCGAAAAGTACGAACGGCGAAGCCACAAACAAAGCGATGGAATCGGATTTTCGGCCGGCTCGGCCACGGGTGGCTTGAATATCGAATTGCGTTCCGCAAGGGCGGCTATTGTAGCTAAAAAATGGATACCATCGGAACGACTCGCCCTCACTTGGCAGCAAGAGCGGATCTAACGATAGCAGCCGCTCAAGCCTGTCTAAACCCTAAACGGCTTCGCGTTCCAGCAAGACGCGCTTGCGTTCCACGCCCCAGCGATAACCCGAAAGCGCGCCGTCGTAGCGGAGCACCCGATGGCAGGGGATGGCTACGGCAAGGGTGTTGGCACCACAGGCTTGGGCGACTGCCCGAACCGCTCTCGGATGACCGATTTTTCGGGCCAGGTCGGTGTAGCTGACGGTCGAGCCGACGGGTATTTTTCGCAACGCTTTCCAGACGCGTTGTTGAAAGGCGGTGCCGCGCACGTCGAGAGGGAGGTCGAGGCCGACTTGGGGCGCCTCGACGAAACCGACAACTTTGGCGACCCAGCGCTCGAATGTGTCGTCGCCGCCGATCAGGTGCGCTTTGGGAAATCGGTCCTGGAGTTGTTGCACCAAGGCGTTCGGATCGTCGCCAAGGGTGATGGCGCAGACGCCTTTTTTCGAGGCCGCGACAAGGATGGCACCGAGCGAGCATTCGCCCACGGCGAAGCGGAGGGTTTCGTCTTTGCCTCCGTGGCGGAAGGTCGAAGGTTTCATACCGAGGAGTTCGGCGGACTCCGCGTAGAAGCGTCCGTTGGAATTGTAGCCAGCGCCGTAGATTGCCTCGGTCACCGTATTTCGGAGTGGCAGCTCTTCGCGCATCCGCCTTGCACGATGAGCGCGGACATAGGCCTTGGGGGTAAGCCCGGTGGCTTCCTTGAAGACGCGATGAAAATAAAAGGGACTTACGCCCACGGCGTTCGCGAGCGTGTGCAGATCCGGCGGTTCCTCGGCTTTTTCGATGATCTGGCAGGCTCTGGCGACAACGCTGGTATGTTGTTCGGCGAGGCTTGGACCGTTGGGATGACAACGTTGGCAGGCGCGGAAGCCCGCAGCCTCGGCCTGTTTGCACGAAGTGTGAAAGGCGACGTTCTTACGCAGCGCGAGACGCGAAGGACAGGATGGACGGCAATAGATGCCGGTCGTCTTAACCGAGTAATAAAACTGGCCGTCCGCCTCCAAGTCTTTTCGCACGACCGCGTCCCAGCGTTGATCGTTGGTCACGAAGAGCGAATGTGCAGGAGCGAGAACGGAGCGTGGTTTCATGGACGTAGAACGGGTTGCAACAAAGAGCCTAGCACGTATTTCAGATATGAAACTCCGATTCTTGCTTTTGAATTCTATTTATTCGTCGGGATCATCGGTTTCGATGTTGTCTTGGGCCTCCATTTGACCGCCCAGATAGACGTGTGAGGAGCCCTGTATCCATCGAACGAAGACAGCTTACGAGCGAAAGAACGCTATTGTCACTGGAGGGCACCCCATCGCCGAAAATGCCCGCTCGCGTGTTGGCCGGTCGAGGTATGGCCAGTCACACCGCCAGCCTAGGTGCAAGGCCGGACGCCGCAGCGTTCCGCGCGCGGGCATAGACGCACGGCGGGAAGGAAGGGAGCCCGTTACGGACCGCTGCGCTTAAGTTCGTAAATCTGAATCAAATTCCCGCAGGTGTCCGCAAAGATCGCCATCTTCGTAGGTCCGGCGTCGGTCGGGTCCATCGTGAACTTGACGCCTTTTTTCTTCAATTGCTTGGCCTCGGCCTCGATGTCGTCCACCTCGAAGGCCGTGAGCGGAATTCCCTGTTTGAACATCGCCTCCTGAAACGTCTTGCCGGCGGGGTTGGCGTTGGGCTCCAGCGCTAGCTCGACGTCCGGGGGGCCTTCCGGCGACACGACGGTGATCCAGAGGAATTCCCCTACGGGAATTTCCTTGGACTTCTTGAAACCGAGAACGTCCGTGTAGAAAGCGAGCGCTTGGGTCTGATTTTCTACCATAATGCTGTTCAATTTTATTTTCATGGGTCGTGGGAAGTTCGATGCAATGAATTCGGCAGGACACTATCGTCTCCGTCCGCGGGGTACGAACCGGCGAGATAGGTGACAGAGAGTCCAGGGACATAGGTTACCCTGTGGGGCTATACCCTGGAAAGAAGTAACATCTATGGAAGAGATGATTCGGTTTGTGAGTTTAGCGGTGAGTGACCGTTTCAATGTGAAAGAGTTGTGCGAGGATTTCGGCATCAGCCGAAAGACTGAGCATAAATTTCTCCGACGAGTACGAATGCGAGCGGTGCGCTCGCATTCGTACTCGAGTTTACGGTTCCGAGTTCACGATTTACGGTTCCCGAACCAACCGTCGGAGCGGGCGCGGGCGCCGCGCCCGAGTTAACGGTTGTCGGTTGCCGGTTTACGGAGTCCGCAGCCGACATCGTTTCGACTTTCACCGACGCCGCGACCGGCGACGCAATCTCGAGTGGCGAGTATCCGGTCCGCCCGTTCGTTCTCGGCGGCGACGCGGCGTCGTTTTGCGTCGATGGCGCTTGTTTCGCAACTTGAATTTCGCGCAATTCCGGAGGTAAATTGACCGATCCAATCGATCGGATTCCGGTTTTTAAATCGGCGGCGGGCTAAGAATGCGGAAAGGTGGAAATCCAAATCAGCCTAAATTCCGCAGACATACTTGAACCACAGAGTCACAGAGAACACAGAGCCACTCTTTAAGAATTAAAATACGCAGTGCAGAGCTTCACTCACAGGGTGAAATCGTTTTCCAAGGCTCGAATTGCCCGCAGCCTCTGTACTACTCTCGCGCAAAATGTTGTTTTTCTAGAAGGATTATTGAAGACAGAGGGCACCGAGACAGCTTAAAAATATCCAGATTTCTCTGCGACCTCTCTTCCCTTTAGCGACCTCTACGCTCCACTTCCGTGTTTTTCACTCGTTACACGCCACATGTTTGGTTGCGGCTTCGCTGCTCTATGGTTCAATCGCGTTTTTTAGGATCAGCCTACGTCGCTGGGTGAATTCGGGCTCCGCGTTTTCAAAATCTCTCCAACTTTTCGCTGCCTGCCGGGACAGTTATCTTCCAGAAACAAAGTTCAACCATGGAGCCAGAAATTTTCAGCCGAATGCCTGCACGCAAAGGGCATTTTAAATATGAGTCCGGTTATCACGGCGACCTGTGGCTCGACCTCGACACGGTTTTTCTTCGTCCGGCTGAACTTCGGCCCTACATCGTCGAACTCGCTCAGAAGTTAAGTACTCACCCTATCGACGCGGTCTGCGGTCCGATGGTCGGAGGCGCATTCCTCGCCCAAATGGTCGCAGCCGAGCTCGATCTCGAATACTTCTACGCCGAAAGGTTCGCACCCACTGCCCGAGCCCAGACTTTGTTTCCCGTCACTTACCTGCTGCCTACCGGTCTGCGAAATCTGGCCTCAGGTAAGACGTTCGCGATTGTCGACGATGTGATCAGCGCCGGCTCCGCCGTGCGAGGTGCGTTCACCGATCTCAAGGCCTGTGGCGCCCTGCCGACCGTGTTCGGCGCACTTTTGCTCATCGGCAACGCAATCCCCACTTTCGTCGCGGAGCACCATCTCGGCTTGGAGTACATCGGCCGGATGGAAAAGCCTCTCTGGAAACCGGCAGACTGCCCCCTTTGCAGCGCCGGAGTTCCGTTGGAAGACCTGGTTCCTTGTTAGCATGAGGAGCTTGGGAAATAGCGGGTGTCGCTGAAGGGATAAGGTGGGTCGGCGTGTCCCTTCTGTACGTTTAATATAACCTTATAAGATTATAATATAGCAAAAAATAATCTTATAAGATTATTAATTTAAAATTCAAAGAAGGTCGACTGGCATGCTCCGCGCGGTGGAACTGATGTCGGTAACCGTCGAAAAATCTCCTATGGGAGCGCAGGCCGCTGGCCTGCTTTTTCCTCACCCCTGCAGGCCAGCGGCCTGCGCTCCCATTTCCTATTGCCCCTCTTCTCCCCGCCGCCCCAACCCCAGTGCGAAGACGAGGCCCGCCGACACCAGCATGGAAATCGACAGAAAATAGATTCCGCCCACAAACGATCCGGTAATCTTCTCGAGCTTGCCGAGCACGGCCGGCCCCAAAAAGCCACCCAGGTTGCCGAGGGAATTGATCAATCCGATACTTCCCGCAGCCGCCGCTTCCGCCAGGAACAAATTGGGCAGCGACCAAAAGGCGGGCTGGTAAGCTTTGAGTCCTCCGACCGCCACCATGAAACAGAGGATCGTGAGAACCAGGTGCCCTTGCGTGGAAGGCACCGCCATCATGGCGAGCGCACCCAAACAGATCGGAATGATAGTGTGAAATAACCGCTCTTTGGTGCGATCTGAATTCCACCCGACGAAGAGTTGCCCTGACAACGCGATGATCGGAGGCAACAGCACAAGCCATGTGATCGCGTCGATCTTAAGTGAGTACCATCTTTGCAAAATACTGGGCAGGAAAAATTCGATGCTGTAGTTAGCCGTCACGCAGCAGAAGTAGGCCGCGGCGAGAATCAGCACCTTCGGATGCCGCAGCGCTTCACCCAAAGTCAACCGACGCTTGGACGTCCGTTTCGCTTTTTCCAAGGCGAGCTGATCCTCCAATGCCTGCCGCTCTTCGGGTGTCAGCCACGCGGCATCGCGCGGGTGGTCTTTCAAGAATACCAAAACAATGACGCCGAGAATAACGGCCGGAAATCCCCAAAAAATGTAGATCCATTGCCAGCCCTGCAGTCCCAACACTTGCGGATGATGCACGAGCACTCCGTTCACCGTCTCGTCCAATCCAATTTTCAACAAGGCGTTTGAAATCTTCGGACTCACCATCTGAGCCACCGGGGTTGCCACGAAAAAGTAAGCGAGCGCTCTTGAGCGATCTCGAATCGGGAACCAATGCGTCAGATAGACGATCACGCCTGGAAAAAAACCGGCTTCGGCGAGCCCGAGCATGAACCGCGCGAAATAAAATTGGTTGGGCGTCTTCACCAAGGCGGTGAGCGCGGCCACGATTCCCCAGGTGATCATGATGCGCGACAGCCATTTCCGCGCGCTCCACTTCTCGATGATCAGAGTACCGGGCACCTCCAGAATAAAATATCCCCAAAAGAACATGCCCGCTCCGAGGCCAATCACGGCGTTGTCGAAGCCCACGAGATCTTTTGTCATCGTCAGTTTGGCGATGCTGACATTGGCACGGTCGACATAGGCGACCACGTAGCAGACAAAAAGGAGCGGCATGTCGAGGCAGCGGTGCGAAATGTTATCGGTTAACGGATCTTAGTTAACGGTTTTCGGTTCACGGGTGTCTCCGGTACGAAACCTTCAACTCGAATTTCCCAGGATCTAATGCAGGCACCCACGAATAACACGATTCGCCACGAATGAAATTCGTCTAAAAAAACGGGCGACCTTTGTGTGTCTTTGAAATAAATACCGATGCCATCCAAAGAGCGGATGCAGAGAGGTGGGCCGACGTGTCCCGCAGCGGCATTTCGCGGTTTCGACATCCGTCCGCGTTCCGATGCCGCCGCAGGGACGCGTCGACCCACCTCTCATCGTCCTCTTAACAGCACTGATATTTATTTCAAAGATACAGCCTGGCGCTCACGATAATGAATCGTATCGGTCTCTTCTCCGATTCGTGCTTATTCGTGTCCATTCGTGGATACCCCTGCCTTGCCGAATGTTCGCGGTTTACCGTTTGCGGTTCTCGGTTTTCGATAAATCCAAGACAACCCCGCGAGGATCGTAAACCACGAACAGTTAACCGTAAACTTTCCCCGACCGCCTACGTCGTGACACCGAGATAACCTCGCGTGAGCTGGAAATCGGTCGTTCCGTGCGCCATCGCTTGCGGCACTGTCTCACGGGCGGCGACGGATACGATGTGTTCGCAGAGGATCGCATAGGCCTCGTTGGGTTCTGCGGGTAACACCACGTCGATTTCGTCGGCTGGCAATGTGCGGCTCTTATTCGCCTCAATCACTTGGATTACAGGCAGCATCGGATGACTCTGCATCGGTTGTTCGGAAATGAGCCCGACGAACAACTGCGCACCGGAGCCACCCAGGCCGGCAAGATTTTCCGTCCAATGTTCGGTCTCGGTTTCGACGGCGTGGAATCCCGGGTGTTTCAACAGTTCGCCGTACAAGAGCGTCGGCTTGGGCGCAATCCCACCCGGCAGGAGCGAACGGAACTCCAGTGAACTCCACAGCGGATCGGTCAAAGGAACGAGCACCGAACCGCCGGCCCCTACAATGGTTCGCGGTCGATTCCGCCGTCCAATTGAACGCTCGCCCAGCCATATCGCTTCGGATCGACGCCCGACGCCTCGAGGGTCCGGCGCACCATATCGTTTGGGACCTTCTCGCAGCCGTGTTCAAGAAAGAGCGCAACGGCCACGTTGGGATGCATGGCGTAGCCGCGGTAAGTGCGTGCCAGGAGTTTGTACTGAGACTCTCCGCCAAAGCCACAACCCTCGGTGTGGTTCAATGCCACGAAACGCGAGATTCCCACGTCGTACCCCGCTTGCCGATCATTCAGCCGCTCCGCCGCCATCCGTGCAATTTCGCCGGAGCAGAGGCTGGTGGGAAAAACCAATCCAATGCGATCGAGGCCGTAACCATGGTCTGTCTTGAAGGCCGGAAACAACGGCGTGAATGCTTCCGCTCGGTCCGCCTCCGACGCAGGCGCGAGCAGCAAGGGCGTCCCGTCGGGCGCGGGCCGCGCGCGCAACTCCGCTACTCGCGACGTGTCCGTTTGCCGCCAATTTCTCCAGAGCGAGATCTGTGCGTGTCCCGCATGTTCGCCTCGCGTGCGCCGTCCCGAGGCGATCTCACGAAGTAACTCAAAGGTCTCATCGCGCAGTGTCTCCATGGGCAAACCATCGAGGTAACGCCCTGCGTTTACATCCATTTCGTTGATCAATAACTCGTGCCTCGCCGTCGTGGTTGTGACCTTGATCGTCGGGACAAATGGAAAATTGGTGATCGAGCCGTTCCCTGTAACGAAGATCACCAAATTGCAGCCCGTGGCGATTTGCCGCCGAGTGATTTCAGCACGATGTTGTAGAGGCCGCGAAATTTGTTGCCGGCCGATGGATTTCCTTCGGGCGACGCGCCGTGCCAACTGAGTCGCTGCTTGAAGCGCTCAATGCATTCCAAAAATTTTCGCGCCGTCGCCAGATTGCTGGATCGCGCGAGGATGTGAGCCTCCGCACCGATGAGCTCATCGGTCTCCGTCAGCACCACACGCCCGCCGTGGCGAATAACCTGGTGCGCGATAGCACCGGCAAGCGGATTACCGGAAATTCCTGAAAACGCATCCGAGCCTCCGCACTGCAAAGCCACGCTCAACCCCGCCATCGGCTGCTCGGTCCGCGGACTCGCCGCCACTGCATCAATCCACTCCTCCACTCGCGCTTCGCCTTCGGCCAGTGCGATCGGAACTCCTTTGGTGATCGAAAGGAAATGGTGCGGCACGTCGGACAAGGGGTAGCCATGATTCACCGCGAACTCGCGCAAACGCAGATTGTTGAGCGGCTCCGTACCGTAGTCGACGGCGAGTACGGCCGCGACATTGGGATGCACGAGATAGCCGGACAGCGCACGCAAAACCTCGACCGAATTATTACCCTCCACCGGATCGCCGCCCTCAGTGTGCGCGACCGCGACGATGCCATCGAGCTCGGGATGCGCCCGTACCAACGGCCGAAGTCTTTCCGCGAGGAGGCGCGCAAAACTGGCTGTCCGTGAGTTCGTGCCTAAAATGACGATGTAATTGCGCGTACCCACGCCACGGCGTCCCGGGCGGCGGTAACCGAGGAACGTCGCCGGCTGCGCAACGAGATCGTTAAGCGGTGCCGGCACGAAGGTGCGTTCATCGAACGCGTAGGGCACGATCCGATTTTCAAAATTAGGCGCTATGGGCAGTTTCGCTTCGAGCGTGCGGATGGCCAGCGCATCAAGCATCTCCTGATTGCACACATAATCCCCTGGAGCGATCGCGGCGCGTGCGACGCCAAACGGTCGATTCCACGAAAGAAGTGATTCACCAGGCGCGATTGGTCGCACGGCAAACCGATGCCCAAGAAGAACGGTGTACGGCAATTCGCGCAGCACACCGTCGATCACGACCTGCACGCCCGCCTCCAGCCGCCGCGTCGCGATCGCGACGTTATCCGTGGAGTCCGGAAGCCGGGAAATATCAAAAAGTTGAAGCGGGGCAGACATTATTCCTCTATACTTTAGCATACAGCATGATTCCTGCGAAATAAATCATGAGGCATACACGCTAAATCTAGCTCACACGTTCAATGCGAACGAAGACTCACGTGGTGGGGGAAAACCGTCCCCTGTTCCGCGCATCTCGTTTGCCGAGGTAGCGCAGTGCTTAGGATGTGTCTTTGAAATAATTATCGAGCCG
>WNFI01655911.1_pt1 | contig 15185 bp, 18 predicted proteins | sample 5400471 | NCBI WGS metagenome assembly WNFI01 (sample SAMN13153348, study PRJNA577476) | soil metagenome | isolation source: 100 cm saprolite on Douglas fir-dominated hillslope | place: USA:California | collected 2013-09-17
TGGCGGAAGGATCTGCCGTCCGCGTACGCGCGTTCGCGACGAATTGCTCAGACCGGCGACGGGAGTCCTGCACGCGCTGTTGCCACTGCTCACCCGTAAGCGCGGAGTCAGGAAAGTTCTCCAACTCCTGCGCGAAACAGCACGTTAATGATGCCAACAGTGAGCAGGTAACGAGCGGAGCCGTGGTCGGAAGTATCATGACGAAAAAGCTCGTTAAGAACGGAGTTTCTGCAATGCGTCTGAAAAGGCTTTTTGCCGGGAGAGGTCGAGCTGTTCGATTTGAGTTTGGAGCAATGAGCGAATTGACCCGGATGCGGTTAAATAGGATCGGGCGACCTCGTTCACAGATTCATAGCGGATAAGCTGCTGAAATTCGGGAAGAATTTTTTTACGAAACGGCTCGGGCGCGATAAGAACGTGAGGCATTGCAACGATAATTCGCCGGATGAAAGTCTCTAAACGCAGGAGACGACCTTCTTTATCCCGTAGCGTGTGGTGATGCGGCGGAACTGCTTAAGCCGGTTGAACATGCGTTCGATGCGATTGCGATCCTTATAGGCCTGGAAGTCGCATTTGATTAGCTCCTTGCGGTTCGCTTTCGGCGGGATGACCGGCAGGATCCCGTGCATCAGAAGCGACGAGCGCACATCGTCACCGTCATATCCCTTGTCAGCGAGCATCATTCTCGGCGGAGTGATTGGCAAATTTGAGAAGCGCCGGAACCGCCTTGTAATCCGAGACTTCTCCGCCAGTTAGGATGAAGCCGAGAGGGTGTCCCTGACCGTCTGCAGGGGCGTAGATCTTCGACGTAAAGCCGCCGCGGCTTCGACCAAAACCCCCTATGAGTCCCCCTTTAGCGCCAACTGCCTGCGAGTGGCCCCGGATCGTTGTCGTATCGATCATATGCTGCCAGTTATCGGTGAGACCCAACTCAGCCAGCGTTTCCAGAAGCGCGTCCCAAACGCCTTATTCGGCCAGCGCCGGAAACGCACTTAAACGGAGTTCCAGTTGCCGTAGCGCTCGTGCATATCGCGCCAAGGCAACCGATGCGCATGACGTAAAGCATGCCATTTAGGAATAACCGGTTGTCCGCCGGAGGGAAGCGAAAATGCTCACGGCGCATGCTACAGCAGGCCTGAGATCAAATGTTCCATCAAGAAGTCTAATATTAAAGTTCGGGGCTCCATCTCTCAAATCGAGCGTGGGTTCGCATGGCACCGTAGTAGTAGTGAGGTTCTTCTTTGGTCCGCGGGTCAAAGCCTGAAGGATATGCTCGTCCCAGTGCTCGATGGCGGACATATGTCACAATCGGACACCCGCAACGGTAACCGCAGTAAGGGTTCGTCTCTTGGTAGTACCGAGTGTGCTTGACCAATGGAGGGGCGGGCTTATCGTCTGCGAAAGCCGAGCCACAAACGCCAAAAGAGATCAATGCACCAACAACCAACAGCTTGATCATAGCCCATCCCCAAAGCGGTTCGAATAAGATAACCCATTCTAAGATCGGTGCCAAGCCACTGATCACCGGACGTCGCTTCATGGCTTCGATTGAGCCTGAAAGCGCCTTCATTCAGGCTTCGGCCGGAATTGGATATTCTGGCGAACTCGGGATGTTATTCCACGGCCTGCGGACCATTTCCCCGCCGTCGATCCGGAGGGCAGATGGCCGACGTGCACTCTGCCAAAATATATCAGCCCGGTAGGCAGAGCGATCGTCGGGAACGCTGTCGCCTCGATCGCCACAAACGCTTATTCAATCAATGGCTTCTCGCCGCGAAGTGCGGGAACGAATTGAGGATCGATCGAGCTAACCGCCTCTTCGAGGCTGGGTAAAGTCAGCGTCGAAAGTTGCGCCAACCACCGTTGCCGTGGCTAACCTTACCGGCATCAGGCTGACGTCGTTGGGCGCCGTAAAATACGACATCTTCAGCGACTCGCTTATTTTTGGGTCGCGCCTATCGATCCGAGACTGGAGCAGGGCAAGAGCCAACCAGATTTGCGAATCGCACGGTGCCTGTGACAGTGCCTCTCTGACCGCGATCTGGGCGCGTTCATTGATGGTTTTTTGCTCGGCAGGCGTTTTCTCGTTGTCAGATTTGAGAGCCTGAAGCGCAAGCATCATAGCGCGGCTGGCTTCAATAGTACCGCCGAGTGGTGAAATAGCGGCCGCCAGGTCATCGAAAATGCCGATAGAGGGAGCTGTAATGCGCGAGGGGTCGGAGGGGAAGGCTGGCCTCTTTGATGAAAGCGTCTCCGAAGTAAGCATTGCGGTTGCATAGATCATCATGATGAAGGCCATCACGATGGCGACAATGCGGAATTTGTACCCGGGTATCATCAGCGTTCCTGTGTAATGACGTTCAGCTGAGCGCGCTTCAAAGAGCAATCATGCTGCCACCCTGGATGGTCAGGAGTGCCAAGTTACCAGTCGCATAGGCGCCGGTGTCAATATTAATTCGATTGGGCAGCATGTCCGGAGCAGGGACAGGTGTGTGTCCGTGCACGATATATTTTCCAAAGTTTTCTTTGCTTTGGAGAAATTCGTCCCTGATCCAGAGCAGATCCTCCTCTTTTTGCTGCTCCAACGGCACCCCTGGCTTGACGCCGGCATGAACAAAGAAAAAATCTCCGCAGACAAAACGCGGTCGCAGGCTATTGAAAAAGCGTCGATGATCGGGCGGGATCCTGTGCGCGAGCTCGGCGATGAGTTCTGCCTGTTCAACCCGATCCGGGCTCAGCGTCGGTCGCAGGCCATATGATATCAGTGTCTGAAACCCGCCATATTGCTTCCAGTCCGCAAGTCGAGTGGGATCCTTCAAGACATCCAACATGAACATCTCATGATTGCCTTTTAGAAAAACCGACTCATATTTGCGCTCTCGATCAATCAAGAGATCTATCGTCTCGCGCGACGCCGGGCCCCGGTCGATATAGTCGCCGAGAAAGACATGGAGTGACCGCACCGATCCCAGCCGGGCCATGTCGTTGTCGATTACGGTAAACATTTGCTCAAGAAGGCCCGCGCATCCGTGGATATCGCTGATCGCATAAATGCGAACGCCATCGGGCAGGGAAGGTCGCAGGATCGTGTTGTTTCGCTTCGAAAGCGGTGCCATTCATCTACTTTTGGCGATGTGCCGGTGAAGGACTGTTTAGAACATCTCGACTTTAGCACGCGCGCAACCGCAGTAAACAGTTTAGATATAATCGCTGGCGTTATTGAATCAATTCAATCGATCAACAGGAGCGGTCTCTCAAATGGTTCTCTGTAGCTTCCTCCCAAACGAAATATGGAGAAGAAAATGCGCAAGCTTTCAAAACTGGCTGCTACGACCGCCGCAATCCTGGTCGTCGGATTTCAAGTCGCAGAAGCGGGCTTCGTGGGGATGCCGATGAACCTGCGAGCGACATACGAGCGGATCAAGTTCGATACGCCGACACTCGCACCAATGGCTTATACCGAGTTCTGCATGCGGTATGAGGACGAATGCCGGACGCGCACGATGTTCCGGGGCGGGCCTGTGCGTTTGACCGCGGATCGCTGGGCCGATCTTATCGACGTCAACAAGAGCGTAAACACGTCGATCATTCCAGAGCGAAATGCACTGGGGCTCGCTGGCGAAACCTGGCTCATTAGTCCCGATCGCGGCGATTGCAACGATTATGCAGTCACCAAGCGCCACGAGCTCCTTGATCGCGGCTGGCCGGCGCGGGCTCTGTTGTTGAGCGAAGTCGTCGTTCCCAGCGGCGAGCATCATCTCATCCTCGTAGTGCGGACGAAAAGCGCAGACTTTGTGCTGGACAATATGACACCGCAGATTAAGCCGTGGTCGCGGGTTCCCTATCGATGGGTTCGTATCCAGATGCCGACGAACACAAAGCTCTGGACCACGATCGCCGATCGTGGGACCTGATGGATCGTTCGGACTTCATAGGCTGCTCATTCGGCCTATGCTCTGCGAAATCCCGAGTCCCATGATGACCGCGATAATCACCTGGACCTTAAAATGTGTTAGACTGGCGTCGGAGAGGGCTTCGTAGAACACGACCACGACGGTAGCGGCGGCGACTGCGGAGAAAAAATAATCGCGCCCCCGTCGCAACGCGCCACGAAATACGAACACAAAGAGCTGGACGGCAATACCGGCCACAATCGCAAGTGCTGGTTGACCCCATTCGAGTGCGATCGCGGCCATCGTAGAGGGAGGGTCAGGGACTGGCGCGGTCCCGTAGTCCCTATAAATTTCTGTTACTGCGCTATATGTCCCAACTCCGCTCCCGAACCATTTAAAATCCGGAATTGCGCGCACTACAATCGCGAGGGACTCCGACGGCCCGGACGAGGACATTGCCAGGATGCTACCGGAAGTGTCTCCCTGAAAGCGTACCACCGCGATACCCAGCGCCAAGGCCCCAACGATTGCAAGCAGAACGCCCAGGGACCAGGGCCGAACTGCAAATCGGCGAACCAGAGCTATCATAAAGATAAACATAAGGCCAAACCCCGTGGCGACCACGGTGTCGCCAGGAGCAACGCTCAGAATCGCTGCTGCGCACAGTGTGGCGGCGGCCAGGCACAGCCCAAATCCAGGTAGCAGAGGGCCAAAAGGCGATGCTTTCCGGTCGCGTCGGCTCAGGTGCCGCTCGATCAGCAGAGTAATGCCAGCGGTGTTTAGGAGTATCCCAGCGATACATGTGGCCACGTAAGTCGCCACAGCTTCCACATCCCCGATCAATGAACCATGTCGGCTCAGTAAAAGCACGGCCGACATAACAGCCGTCACCGTACACAATACGAAGAGAGTTGTTTCGGCGTTCTGCCGGTCTTGGGTAATAATGATGGTGGCGACCACCAACGCCACAATGGTCAGATAATGCATCAGGCATCGAAGTGTGCTGGGCGGATCGAGGCTGATGTGACCAAGCAACGAGGGCTCATTTAACGCCGCTGAAGCAGTCAGCCAAATCGGATTTACCAGCGAGGCAAATGGAATAGGTGCGATCTGCAGCAGCATCCAGGCAACTGGCAACAATATGGCAATAGCGATCCGTTTCAGGAGCCGAAATGTGTTTGTGATCTCGCTCTGCGGCGCTGTCGCCGCCGCCATTAGCAGGATAATCGCGACGGCAAGCGCGATCAGCTCTTGTCCGAGTGCCCCGTCAGCAATTGCCATTAATGGCATAGCGGCGAGCAAGGCCGTCAAGAGGCGGAAGGCAAGAGCCAAGGTCAAAACTTTACCGTGAGACGATGAAATCTTTCGGAGTTTGCCAATCCGAAGTTTGGGTGCACTTGACTATCGCATAGGAAATGCCCAAAGCCAAACCCTCTTACGAATACATTGGTTGGGCAGAGGGAGCAAAAGAAGCTAAGGGAGAGGGTTAAACATCGCCTACGGCACGGCGCTCGCTTGAGATCGCAGCGCTCCGTTTGCGGGGCGATCTCACGGCATTAAGTCCACCGCGGGCCAGAAGGCCAAAGGCGTAGCCCAGTTGCGGCGGCAGCCCAACGTGGCAACCAAGTTCAATCGCCGCGACCAAGCGCGCTCCGACAAATGGGTCGACGATCGTTACGGCGATAAAGGTAAGCAGCGTCACGGGGACCAGAATCCATACCCGGATCCCCAAGGAAAGGACATTGCCGACGAGAAATCCAAAGATGATGGCCGGGATCATATTGTTCTCCTCGGCGAACTTCTCACCCGGATTCCTAAAATATCGTGAACTGACGCCGGATGCCGACCGCCTTGCCGGTCTATCGGAATGTGCAGTTTTGGGACAGAGCTTGGAGGGCGTTCCCAAGTCCTGCGACCGGCACGGTTCCGCGGATCGGATGCGGTTTAACGTCAATTTCCACGGACATTTCGGAAGCAGATTGCCGCTCTGGAGAAATGACCATCTTCGCGGCTTCCAGAGGTAACAGTACGGCTTCACCTCCTTGAACGACGGACGATTCGAACCGTTTCTGATATGAGCCGTTGTTCATTGAGACGAGAGGCCGCAGTTCGGGCGACAGGGGCTCCAGAACGACCAGAAGGGTTTCAATGCCCAGCCGACCACATCGGAACGTCAGGCCGGCCAGGTTGAGGTCCGACTTCGCGGTATCGCTGGTGTGCATGATTGAAACCGTGTCGGGGCCGCCGCGGGGGTTTGTAGTCCTTACCAGCTGCCATCCCCCGTCGAGCGGATTCGCGCGACTAGAAGAAGTGGCCCGCTCGGAGAAGATCTTCAGGCACCGTTGTTGCTCAGCGGGGCTCGATCGCGCGGAACAACCTTGGGCATCAAAAGGGGCCGGCTGTGCCTCTGCCAAAAATGCATGAAACAGCGAAATCGCTAAGACAGCTCCAACCCTCCCTCCACCACCGCAGGCGCGGCTAATTTGCTCCAATCCCGCTTTGCTGACTTGCTGCCGAAGAAAGAACATCCCTGTCAACCGCCTGCATAAGTATCATAAATACGATATAGAGTTATATCATTAATCTGGGGTATATCGAAGGCGACCTCGCTTCCCGACCGTACAGCCTCTTACGACCCAGGCGGGCAGATTATTATGGGTCATGAAATGGTTAACCAAATTGCGCGGAGCGGCAGTAGATCATCAGTGGAGGCCGGCCCCATCGTTGGGGACGCACTCGGACCTAAATTTAAATGGTACAGTCTTAAACTGAGATTTCCCTATGCCTTTCTGCAGCATTGTCTCGCGGTGGCCGATGCTGTGCTGATCGTAACTGCCAGTCTCGTGGGAAACGGAGGATATCAGTTTTTTGCGAATGGAAGTTTCGCAAACGTGGAGCAATTTCTTGGAGTCGGCGTCATCGCCGCATTGCTGTGCGTTCTGATCGGCCAGTCTGCCAGTTTCTATGATTTGCAAGCAAATTTTTCACCCAGGCGGGCTGCTGGCGGAATTGTTGCCCGATGGTCGCTGGTCAGCCTGTTGCTGTCCTTGCTGGCTTTTTTGATGAAGATCGGCCCTTCCTTTTCTCGGGGATCGATGGTCTGCTTTGAATTGCTGGCGCTCTTGTTCCTCCTGGTTAGTCATCGTGCGGCGACGCGCTTCGTAGCGTCCACGGTCGCGGATGGGCAGGTGCAAGGTCGACGCGCGGTTTTTGGTTGGGACGCGCGAAGAACTTGCCGCGCTTGACGGGAGCGAAATTCTTCGGCGATTTGGCTTGACTGAAGTCCACCGCTTGGTCTTCCCGAGCGACCAGTCCAAGAATGTTGCGTTGAGTGACAGCGAGACTGCTGCATTGGTCAATGCAGTTGAGAAGGCGCGAGATTATAACGTGGACGAAATTGTGCTGGCGTTTCCCTGGAGCGACACACGCAAGCTTGAACTCGTTCGCGATCACCTTCGATGTTCACCGCTGCCGATTCAGTTGCTGCCGGATCGAAGGGTTCGCTCGTTGGCCGCAAATCGATCGTTCAGATTAGAAAAGTCCCTTTCTATCGAGATTCAGCGCGGGCCGCTCTCTCGGATTGAACAACAGTCCAAGCGTGCAGTGGACATCGCAGTTGCCTCGTTGGCCTTGCTTGCTTTGTCACCGCTGATGCTACTGACCGCGCTCGCCATAAAATTGGATTCCTCCGGTCCAGTGCTGTTTCGCCAGCGGCGCAACGGCTTTAACACAAAACCGTTTTTGATTTTCAAATTCCGAACAATGTCGGTATTGGAAGACGACGCCTTCATATCGCAAGCCAAGCGATCTGACCCGCGTGTTACTAGAGTCGGCCGAATTCTGCGTCGCTCCAGCATCGACGAGTTACCACAACTTTTCAATGTTCTTTTGGGCCACATGTCGTTGGTGGGACCGCGGCCCCACGCCCTCGCCCATGACAGTTACTACGGTGATTTGCTGTCGGAATATGCATTCCGCCACCATGTTAAACCGGGGATAACGGGGTGGGCTCAAGTGCGGGGATTCCGGGGCGAGACGTCGCGCGTGGAGCAGATGAAGGGCAGGGTCGATTGCGACTTGTGGTACATCAATAACTGGAGCTTGGCGCTTGATCTGAGGATTCTGATACTCACGTGCTTCGAAGTCATGCGAAGGCGCGTAACGCCTATTGATGCGCAATTCGCCGTTTTGTGGCTTCATTACAACAACCAAGCCAAAAAGAAATTTCCCTGCCCACGAAGCGCGTTGACTTGAATGCAATTTCCACTTCTATGTCGATCAGTGGGGGATATTACGTGCGACAGAACATTTTAAATTGGGGTATTTTGACTGCCGTCCTGATGTTTTCGGCAGGTTGCTCGATCATGCCGAGCTCCGGTCCGGAGGATCATGTGATCCAGAGCGAGATAACCAAAAGCGGTCCTGATTATGGCTTGGTAAAGCTCAATGCTGAATTAGTGAATATCGTGAAGGAATATGGTCCCGGCGCTCTGGCCGGGTCGTTTCCTGACCGGAGGCCGCCGCCAACCATCAAGTTCGGCATCGGCGACGTGGTATCCGTAACAATTTTCGAGGCCGCTGCAGGCGGCTTGTTTATTCCTGCTGAAGCGGGAGTAAGGCCGGGCAATTTCGTTTCGCTCCCGGCTCAGAACGTGGACTCAGCCGGAAATATCACGGTGCCCTATGCCGGAGCGGTGAGAGCGGCAGGACGGACACCCTCTGAGATTCAGCAAGACATTGTCAAGAAGCTCGGCAATCGCGCGATCGAGCCACAGGTGGTTGTGGCGCTTATTCAGCAAAATACCTCACTCATTAGTGTATTGGGCGAGGTCAACACGCCCAGCCGGCTTCAGTCAAATGCGGCGGGCGAGAGGGTCCTTGACGTTATCACGCGGGCCGGCGGGCCCAAGGGGCAAGGCTTTGAGAGCTGGGTTACGCTTGAGCGCGCAGGAAAGCGGGCGACTGTTCCGTTTGGCGCGCTTGTCTACCAGCCCGCCAACAACGTCTGGGTTCATCCCGGCGATACCATCTACGTTTATCGCGAACCTCAGGTTTTCCTGGCCTTCGGTGCTTCCGGACAGCAGGGGCAGTTCACATTCGATATGTGGAAAATATCGATGGCGCAGGCCATGGGCAAAGCGGGTGGCTTGCTTGATGGCCAGGCCGAGCCGGCCGGTGTCTACGTTTATCGCCGCGAACCGCGCGAATTAGCCGAACGTCTGGGCGTCGACTGTTCGAAATTCGTGGGACCGCTGGTACCAGTTGTCTACAACGTCGATTTTCGTGATCCGGCGGGCTTTTTCCTGGCGACCAAATTCGAGATGCGGGACAAGGACGTGCTGTTTGCAGCCAATGCAGCAACGGTTGATACTGCGAAAGTCCTGCAGTTCATTCGTCTGATCATTGCGACCGCTAACGATGGCATCGTGACTACGTCCAACGCGCAGATCGTGAAGATCAACTCTCGCCTGTGACCTGACGCGAAAGGTGAACTGGCCGAAGGTGGGCCAGTTCAGACTCTGAGCTGCCTCATCCGCGACCTTCACAGCAAGATCGAGGGCAACCCAGCGCTCAAAGACCGCTTCGGCCCGCTACTCGATCTCGCGTCGCGTGTGCGCCATCAAGAGCAGCGTCAGCGCGGGCCGAAGATCTATTCGTTGCACGCGACGGCGACCGCATCAACGCGGTTCTCGCCGCCGCTGGCTGCAACTTCAGCCTACTCCTGTGCTGGTTTATGCGCCTATTGCGCACCCTGTTGCTGATCCTTGGTCGCGCCGTCTTGGTGCCCCGCTTCGCTTAAAACCACGCTCGGAAACATTCTTCACGGTCGACCGCCTCATTGCCACGGCCTGAATTCCCTGGCTTCCACACCTGGGATTTCGACGGTTAGCCCCTCGGCCCGTAATTCCTTATCGAGCCAAAGCCGGAAATCAAGCCGAACTGTCGTAAGCTTGGGAAGCAATTCATCCCGGATTGTCCAGCCTGGTCCTTTTAAAATTCTCACCGCATCGGGGATGAATGACGAGGCCACAATCGCGGCGAATTCATTCCGCGCCATCTCTTTGAGGTCGGCAGGCAGAGTGCCATAGATCGCCAGCGCGTAGGGACTGCGCCGAAGGGCGATCCAGCCCTCGAAGGGGGCGAGCACGTACGACATCCTAAGCTCTTCAAAATGGTCGCTGGCCGAGCCGCCCTGCTGGACGGCGCTCCAATACTTGATGAACCACAAAAATCCTTCCGTCGGCACGCAGCTGAGCGCGAGATCAGTCGAGGAGCGCAGCGATTTTAGCCGCTGGTCCGCCAGTCGCGTATCCGAGGCGTTGACAGCGTCCTCGAACAGCCGAAGCCGGATGATCGCCGCGGCTCTCGCCTCAAGGGGATTACAGATAGCGCGGCTCTCTGCCGAGAGAAGAAAGTGGAGTGTTTCGGGAAGGGGCTTTTCATACTTTGGTGGCGTCATCCCTCAATCAACGTATCCATACCTTTGATAGTACCGATTATGATAATAGCCTCCATGGTATGAATCATAGCGATTCATCACCGCCATATTCACTTTGTTAAGAACTGCGCCCAACAGGCGCTCGCGGACGATCGGCGTCTCGTTAAGAACGCGCTCGACGATATCGATCTTTGCCTTTGCCCATTCGATCACAAGAATGTAAGAATCCACCAGCGATCCGGTGGCGCGAACGTCGATCACGGGTGCCAGAGGACTAAGGTCGAGAACTATGCGATCATAGTGCTCGCGGAGTTGCTCAAACAGTTTTTCCATCTGCGGCGACGCCAACACGTCTCCCGAGTTTGAAAATCTCGTCGCCACCACACATGGAATAAAATGCAGGTTGGTCTTCGGATCGACCCAGACCACGTCTTTCCAATCGGATTTTCCCATCACAATGTCGACCAAACCAGCTTGTGCAGTCGGCGCAAGCCTGGCGCTGAGGCTGGGATTACGAATATCGCCATCCACCAGGATTGTGCGGGAGCCGCTTTGCGCTGCCACATATGCCAATGCCTCGCTGATGGTCGACTTGCCTTCGTTGGGCAGGGCTGAAGTAATGCCAATAACCTTATTGGATGAATCGAAATTGCCGAGGTCGGTGGCCAATTTGATCGATCTTATCCCTTCGGCAAATCGCGAAAAGGGAGAATTGATCACGAAGCGGGCAATACTGCTTTTGGCCAAAAGCAGACGATCTCCGTGTGTTTGCGGGTGGCTTGAGCCCAAGTCGGCCTCTTTGACAGGTAATGTCAGGCTTACCCCGCCCGCCGCAGACCTTCGCGGTGGGTTTTCTGCCTTGCCGAATGGCCACCATCCAGTAGCGGGTCCTCTTTGGATCCCTTGAGGAGCTTGGGGCTCGCCAGCCATGGTCTTGTCGACCTGGACGACCGGAATTGAGGCGAGACAGCTGGCGCGAAGCAGTTGCTCGACCTGGGGCACCGTTCGGAACACGCGGTCCATCATGTCGCGCAAGACGCCGACAAGCGTGGCAAGAATCATTCCGCCGAAAATGGCCGCGAGAAGAATGATCGGGGTTTTGGGTGAACTGTTTCCGAGGGGCACGGAAGCCTGCGTGATCACCCGCGCCTCGGTAATCGGAAAGGACTGTTGCTGAACGGAAACCATATAGAGCTGGAGAAAATTGTCCGCGAGGGCGCGGGCGCTTTGCGCGTTGCTTTCCAGGTCCCTCAAGACAATCTGGGCTTGGCTGGTATCGTTCGATAGGGCGATCGCCTCGTTGAGGCTCTTCTGGGTGGACCCTTCGCGCGCTTGGGCAATTGCGAAATCACTCTTGTAGCTTTCGGCAGTACGCCGCAGCTCGTCAGTGATCGAGCGTCGAATTTCCCGCATTTGATTGCGCAGATTGGCGACGGCGAGATGCGTCGGACCATACCTGTTGGACCAATCGGATTCGCGGGCAGCGTAGTCGAGATAGGTTTGGCGCAGTTTTTGGATGACCGGATTTTGCATGGTATCGGTGACCGTCGCCAGGTCGTTCAATATGACATGCGAATCGTTGACATCCGCGTTGAGAATGGCGCTGATGCGTTCGAGCCGGGCCTGGGCGTCGGCGCGCTGTGCCCGAGCAATCGTCAGCGCACTGTTGAGCTCGGCGAGCTGTTGTTCGGTGAGCAGCCGTCCACCTGCATCGACGATGTTGTTCTTCGCCCTGTAATCGGCGACCGCGCGTTCTGCCGATGAGGCCTGCGCGCGCAGCTCCTTCATCCGGTCCTGTAGCCAGACGGCCGCTCTCCGGGAAGCCTGGTATTTGGACTCGAGCGAATCGACGATGTAGCCCTCGGCGACGGCATTGGCAATCCGTGCGGCTTGATCCGGGGACCGCGACTGATAGGAAATCTCGATAACGTAGCTTTGACCAACCCGCTTGATCGTCAATTGACTCTGAAAGCGACCGAGCGCCGTTCGCAACAGCTGATAATCGGAGGGTTGCGATTCGGGAAACATCCCAAAAAAAAGCGTCGCAATGCTCCCGAGCAGTCCCCTCTCCGACCCCGTGAACTCTGGCAAATCCATGAGCCGCAGATCTCTGATAACACCTGATGCAATCGTCTCTGATTTGAGGATCTCGACCTGGCTATCGACCATCGCCGTATCGACTGACATATCGCCGCTGCCCGGCGCCTGCTGCTGCGTCTGGAGGCCCTGCATCTTGCGGCTGTCGATGATCAGGGTAGCGGAGGCGGTATATCGCTTCGGTACCGTCAACAGATAAACGCCGGCAAGGCTGACGCACAGCAGCAGCGTAAAAATCATCAGCGGGTATTGCCGACCGAACAGCGCAAACACGGAAGAGACCGTCTGCCGCAGGGATTCGGTCTCAGGCCCAGGTGACTCAATTTCGCGAGGATTGGGAATTCGTGTTTGAAGCATTCGGCTCTACCACCTGAATTAATTGCGGTGTACACCGCGCTCAACGAGCGCGGTGTACCTTGAAATGCTGGTCCACAGAACGCCCTAGGATAAACTCGCTATTTGCGGGCGCTAGAAGCAAGTTCCCGATACCGTGCAGGTGATGGTCCTGATGGTGTTCGTGCCCGTACCCGTACCCCCAGCTCCCGCAGCTCCGGATGCGCCCCCTCCTGTGAAATAGTTTGCCGGAATGTTCGAGACGCTGTTCGAGGTAAAAGTCTGTAAGCTCGAGCCGCCGGTCGTTGTGCCCAGTGGGTTGGTTTGTCCTCCCACCGCCCCCGAAGATGCCGCAAACCCTCCGACGCTTCCGAGCGGGTTGTTCCCCGTAACGGCGGCGTATTGAGCCTTCGCGGCAATCGAGTCGGTACCAGCAAGTTCAGTCTGGATTTCCCCGGCAAAGGTTGGATCGGGACGGATGCACACACCTGCGGCGAGGCCGAGGCCAGTGCCGATCGCCTTTTGCTGATCCACGTTTGCTTCGTTGCCCTTTAGCAGGGCGATAACCGAGGCTAGGGCTCGTGGGTTGGCGGCGACGAAATCCCGGACGTCGCTGGCGATCTCTGCGGCGCTACGCGGGCCGCTGGGACCGTTCAGTAACGATGAAGGATCGCTTAGAAAAGCGGAGGCCTTCTGCACGGCATCCTCATCATTTATGCATGCAGCAAAACTGCTGGTCGCCATGCCCCAGGACAAAACTAACGCCAAAAGTAAGCCCAATATCGCCGAACGTGACAAGACCATCCAATATGAAATCATGATAATCCTGATCTCCTCCATTAATATTGTGAATTTAAAGGAAGATTAGCGAGATGTACAGGAGCCGGCCTTTTTAGCTATTGGTTGGGTTAAGGCCCGCCTGGATGCCGCCTGGGCAAGTCCCATGCCTATCAACGGGCATATCGCGATGGAAAAGCCCGGAATCTGCAACGAAAAATCGATTTGCGAGTGAAGGACTGCGAGCAGGGCGATCCAGAACGTCGCCATCGGCAGAATTGCGTCCCGTTTGCGGGTCAACATCCCCCTGCCAAGGACGAAGAAAATAATGAGCCAAGCCACGACCACCAAAACCGTAAACAGAATACCCATTTCTGAGGCAATTTCAAGCGTTGTGCTGTGCGCTTGCTCCCAAATGCCGGAAATGAAAATATTATCGCTGCGGTACCTTGGAAAAGCCCAACGAAAAGTTCCAAGCCCAGTACCGAGCCAGGAATGCTCCTCGATGATCCGGAGGGTGGAAAGGTAGGTGTTCCAGCGCCCGGGATCGAACAAGCCCTCCGAGCCAAACCTTTGACCTACCCGCCCCCCGAAAAATTGGAGTGCCACGACGATCGCGCATGCGGCCGATAACGGGAACGCCAACCGCAAACGACGTGTGCCCAATTCTCGCCGGTAGAGCGTCGCTGCAGCCCCACTGAGGGCCAGGAGAGACAGGATCGAACCGGCGCGTGATCCCGTCATGAATATCGCGGATATAACAATGAACGAGGCCATGAAGCACGCAATTGTCCAGCGTGAAGGGGTGCTGAAAAAGGCGTCGGCCAAATTGCGCCAACTCTGTAGAGGTCCTGCAGAAGCAGCATTGACTGCCTTCGCCAGGATCAGCAGCCAGGCAACGGTGCAGGCCCCAAAATAAACCGCGGCGACGTTGGGGTTGAAGAACGTGCCCACCAAAGAATTTTCATAATTGAATCTTGGCTGCCACAGCAGGTAGTCTGGCCAGAGAATAAAAGCAAGAATTCCGTAGATGGCATAGACCAAACCTGATCCCGCAAACGTCATGAGCAAAAGATAGGCTGCGTTCCGGTTTCGGCCGACCAGGAAGCCGCAAACCATCGACAGCATGCATGCGATCTGTGATCCAGCTGAAAAATACGGCTGATGGCGGGCGAGGCTGATGGTGCCGGTCAATCCATGGCCGATAATGGCCCCGGTCTGTCGCCAAATAGGGTTTATCAATTGCTCGGCAAACATCGGAGCGCGGCTCAGCTGCTCGGCAACGACTAGTCCCCAGCTCAGCGCGACAATTGCGAAACCCGACAGAATAACCACGTCATGAGCACTGAGCGCCTGCAAGCTCGCCAGGGCGAGGATTGCCGATAACAGCAGCACCCAAACCGCGATGACCCTCAGATCTGTCGACCCGAATGGAAACGGCACCAGAGCGATCACCGCACAAAGGCAGGCGCTGGCGAGGGTGTCGGCCCGATGGATTAATGTTCTCTGATTGGAACCAGCACCCGGGCTTTTTCGCGAATCCGGCATTATGCGTCTTTGATGAAAAAATGCTGGGAGCGCCCGCTCAAAACCATCAATCAAAATTCTTGGCGCTCGATGCCTGTTTCCATTCAGCGAGTGAACTC
>WNFI01445842.1_pt1 | contig 15183 bp, 17 predicted proteins | sample 5400471 | NCBI WGS metagenome assembly WNFI01 (sample SAMN13153348, study PRJNA577476) | soil metagenome | isolation source: 100 cm saprolite on Douglas fir-dominated hillslope | place: USA:California | collected 2013-09-17
AACGGCTGAGCAAGGTTGATCGCCTGCTGCACCTGTTGTTCGGCGACATCGATGTTAAGTTTGAGACTGAACTGGAGCGTGATCACCGAACTGCCGTCCGAGCTGGCGGAGGTCAGTTGCTGGAGACCAGGCACCTGGCCGAACTGCCGCTCGAGCGGAGCGGTCACCGATGAAGCAATCACTTCGGGATTCGCACCCGGATAGAAAGTGACGACCTGCATCGTCGGATAATCCACCTGCGGCAGGGCGGAAACCGGCAAGAGCGTGTAGGCAACGGCGCCGACCAGCAAGATGGCAACCATCAACAGCGTGGTGGCCACCGGCCTGAGGATGAAAGTGCGTGACGGATTCACGACTTCTTCTTCGCGGGATTTCCGAGAGGCTTGGCAGCTCCTTCAGGAGATTTCGGAGCGGATTCCTCGCCTTTCAAGTGAACCACCACCTTGCTGCCTTCCTGGAGCCGATCCACACCCTCCAAAACGACCACGTCTCCCGGTTTCAGGCCTTCCTGGATTTCCACGAGTTCTCCTTCGCTGGTGCCGACGGTGACGGGGCGAATGGAAATGACGCGATCAGGTGCCTGGGCCTTGTCAGCCGCTTGCTGTTCGGTCACCGTATAAACGAAGGTGGACTGTTGGGCGCCGCGCTGAATCGCAGCGGTGGGTACGAGAGTGACGGCCTGCTTCATTTCCACCAGCAGGCGGATGTTTACAAATTGATTGGGAAAGAGAGCCCCATCTTCGTTGGCGAAGAGCGCCTTGCACTTGAGCGTACCCGTGGAGGAATCGATTTGGTTGTCCACGGTGAGCAACGCGCCAGGCGAAAGTTTGACGCGTTGTTCGCGATCATAGGCGTCGACGTTCAACTTCTGACCGGCGCGGAGTTTCTTCAACACCGGAGGGACTTGGTCCTCGGGAATCGTGAACACAGCGGTGATCGGCTGGAGTTGCGTGATTGTGAGCAAACCGCCGGTGTCACTCGCATGCACCATGTTGCCCGCGTCAACCTGGCGCAGACCAACGCGCCCGTTGATCGGCGCGGTGATGCGGGAGTAGGTGAGGTTAAGCTTGGCGTTGTCGAGTTGTGCCTGGTCGCTTTTCACGGAACCCTCGTACTGCGCAACCGTGGCTTCTTGAGTTGAGATGGTTTGCTGCGCGATGAGGCCTTTTTCACTCAGCGATTTGTACCGTTCCAAATCGGTGCGCGTATTTTTCAGGAGCGCCTCGTCGCGCAAAAGCTGACCTTCGGCCTGGGCCACCTGAACCTGAAAAGGACGCGGATCGATTTCGGCCAGGAGATCGCCCTCTTTCACAAATTGACCTTCGGTGAAGAGAACCTTCATCAATTGACCATCTACACGCGTCTTTAGGACGACATTGTTGAGCGGAGTAACCGTGCCCAGTCCGGTGAGGTAGACGCCAATGTCGCCTTTGATTGCAGAAGCTGCGACGACTGGGACGGTACCGCCGCCTCGTTTCGACTTTGCGACTGAGCCGTCCGCGGCGGCAGATTTTCTGACGAAGCCGTAAACGCATAGTCCGACGGCGACAACGATCACCACGGCGATCCAACGCCCGCGATTTTTTTTGGGTTGTTGCCTGGACGAAACTGGTGTGTATCCCGGAGAAGGATCGGAGGCCAAAGACGAGGAAGAATTCACGGGTACAAGCGATTGAGATGGAGATCGGAAAAACGGCCGCGCGAAATCGGAAGACCGCGGAGTTTCCCACTCAGCAATAACCGTGCAACTTTGGCGCCCGGGCGTGTCTTTAAGTCGGGCCTGCCCCATTTGGAAACTGGCTGTAGTCCAAAAATGGACAAAAAGCCCTTAAGAATGCCTTTCACCGACGGGGAAAACGACCGAGCCCGAAAACCAATTCCTCAACATCAGCTTCTGGTCGACGCGGGCTTCAATTGTCGTCATTTCCTGATCGATCCAGATGCAAACACGATTAGTGAGGAAACGGTTGGACGTTGATTCGTCCTTTTAGGTTCTTTTGCCATGCCCGCACCTTTGCCATCATCAGGTGTTTGCGCTTCGGCGAACGCGATTCAGCTGAGGCTCCGAGAAATAACCCAGCTGTTCAACTCTCTCGATCCCTCGCCCTTTAACGAACAGGATCTCGACCATGACGCGGAAGAATTCATCGTCAGCTGGGCGCGTGAGATTCCGATACGGCAGAAATTGAAGCTGCTGGTCCATGTGGAAAAACCGCTTCCCGCCGCTTATTCTCCGGCGAATGTCGCAGAAGCGGTGCAGCACTATTTCGCCTATCGGGCTTCGATCAATCGGCTCGAGCTTCGACAACTTCTGAAGCAAGGCCGAACGAGCCTAATTATCGGCTCCTGTTTTCTGGTGTCTTGTTTGTTGCTTAGCAATTTTATCAGTAGTCACACCTCATCGGAAAATGCTTTTTCGGGCATTTTCCGGGAGAGTCTAACCATTGCTGGCTGGGTCGCGATGTGGCGTCCGATGGAAATCTATCTTTACGAGTGGTGGCCTCTGCTTCGGAACCGCGAGCTACTGACGCGGTTAAGCGAAATGAAAGTGGAAATCAGATCCCCTGCCCCACCGGCCTAACCGGGGGCTTGAGCGGAATGACAAAATCGACTCCAAGCATCGCGCAAATATCGTACGTTGCGTAAGGTTTTCGCATTCCTTACATCTCGGAAATCGATGAAGAAAAAGACCCCCTGCAGTGACTACCAAGAAACACGTGGATTGGTGTTCTTCGTCCGCATGCTCGACAAGATCCGGCTAAATGCGTCCGGGAAACTTGCTGCCGGTTACAATCTGGGATTTTCGGAACCCACGGGCTTCGATGCGCGATTCTGTCGGTTCTGGGAAGTCGACTACGAGAAAATCTTCGAGCTGACGTCCGACCTCCGTCTTCCGTCTCCTATTCCGTACTCATCACTTTATCCCACGCCTTTGCGTGAGACAGACTCAGGTAATTGTGCAGCGAATCGTTAGACAGGTTCTCACTTGGCTCCAAAGTCGGCGGCTCACCGGTGTCGGCTTGGAAATCCCCATGAGTTGCAACGATATCGCCTTCCGTCCTTCACGGCGATAGCCTGTCACATTTGCGAGGTTCACAATCAATTTGCGATGCGCGCGGATGAAACGGGCGCTTGGGAGTATCTCGCTCCACGCTTTCAGGCTGCGTCTGATAAGAATACGGCTGCCGTCAACGAGGTGTACCAGTGAATAGTTCTCCTGCGCTTCAATGGCACTCAGGTCCGCTACAGCCACCACGCGAGTTCGTTCGCATTCACTCAACTGAATCGTATCGCTGAGCTTCAGCCGCGCGAGAAAATGTTCAGCGCCTTTTCCGCCGTCCAACAGGCGCAGCCCGAAATCAGAGTCCACGATCTCCTGTTCCGGAGTCGGATCAGAAAGAGAGGATGGTGAAGAAGTGCGGTACGCGGACACATGCATCCTATCATCATAGTACTTTTCACTTAAGGAAACTACCCTACTAAACAGCAGGTATCTGCTTATACGACGTTCCGCGCCCGCTTCGGGGCGTAGGTGCCGACACAACACGAAGCAAGGTTTTTGATTTAGCCGCGCAGCCCCAGCCAAAGCGCCATGAGTTCGGCACGGCTGCGCACCCCGAATTTTCGATAAATCTGCCCCACGTGGTTGTGAGTCGTACCCGTGGTCAGCCCGATCGAATGTGCGATCTCTTTTTCCGCTTGTCCGGTTAAAAGAAGATGCACCACCCTGCGCTCCGTAGCGGTGAGAGGTGTTGATGCGGCGAGTAAGCCTCGACTCAGCATGAGCTGCCGGTGAAACCATTTGATTCCGCGCAACAGGTAGGCTGCACACGCCGCGTCGGCCGCTGAGAAGCGGCTCCTCGAACCGATTTTATCTATGATGAAATACGATTCAGCATCTGGATTGACCGGAAACACTACCCATAGACGATCGCCAATTCCTGGCTTACGATAAAAGATGTCGTAATGTTCGGATGCGCGGAAGGCCGCAAAATCGACCCATCCATCACGCATCCGATGTGCACGAAATCGGCCTGATTCAGCGGTGATAGTCGTGGTGGTTGTTCCAATCGGAACCGCGCTTTTCAGACGATCGAGACTCTTCTGCAATAAACGCATGCGCTGCTCTCGCAAAGGGTCGGGCCGCCAGAGTTCCGTAGCTCGCATCCGCCATCCGTGGCCGTGATCACCCTTGGCGACGCCTGTTGGCAATATTCGCACGGCGGCCATCCAAAACATGTTATTCGCACCCGTCAGCTCAGCGATCTTTCCGAAGAGAAAGCTCAGAGCTTCGTCCGTTTGGGCGGGCGAAAAGTCAGTTAATTTATCCCAAATGACATGAATGGCTTCCTGCTCGTTTGAATTCACAGTGTGCTGGCTAAAAGGCTCTGTGCGCGGCCGAGGTAATTTTTCCACCGCCGCGCACAGAGCTGCCGAGAGAATTCGCGCAAAAGGCGCAGAGGCGCAAAGTTAAAACGCTCTGGCTTCGCCAGCGCGCCAGCCACTCTTAACGTTTCGCTGCGTAAGCCGCCTCTTCGTGGTACCAATAGCTGGTCGTATTTTTTTTGAAAAGTCCCTTCGGAACCATGCCATGAATACCCTTCGTGCCATCGACGACTTCGGTGACTTCGTAGTCGACCGCCAGGCTGCATAGTGCCAACGCGTCAAAGAAATCGAGCCCTTTTCGTTCCCTCAGAAACTCCACGGTATTTGCGATGGATTCGTGCATCGCCACATTCAAATCCTTGTCCATGCCCATGATGATATAGTGCGTGGGCGTTTCGGCTTCCACTCGCGTGATGTGCACATCCTTCCGCAGGAAAAACTGCATCGTCACCGTGTTGCAACTCTCGAGCGCACTCTGCCCCACTTCGCCATTGCCCTGCACCGCATGCGGATCTCCCGTTTGAAATAGGGCTCCATTGACCTGCACGGGAAAATAAACGGTTGCCCCTTTTCCGAGGTGTTTGTTGTCCATGTTGCCGCCGATGTCCGGATAAGGCGGGCTGGAAGAAAGCTTCCCTTTTTCTTTCACCGGCGAGACGGCCATTCGCCCTTGGAAGGGATGAAGCGGCACTTCGATACTATCTGAAAATTTCGCCACGTTTCTCTCCAGATCGAGCTTGATGACTTTCGCGTACGGCCGTGGAACGAGATCTGGAATTCCGCCTCGCCCCGGCGCGTTCTGGTTCACGCCGTAGGACGCGCGCGATTTGATATCGAGAATCCGCACTTCCAGTGTATCGCCGGGCACGGCGCCCTCGATAAAGATCGGGCCGGTCATCGGCGTGCCCGCCACCGGTGCGGCCTTCACCATATTTTTGACTGCAATCATATCCTTCACGACCGGCAGATCCAAAGAAATGCCGTTATCGATGAAAAACTGCTCCGGCTTTTCATCGGTCATGCCGAAGAGACAGACGGTATCGATCTCAACGATCTGCCCGCTCTTGATTTTCAAGACCGGTGCGTTCTCCGAAGAAAACAAGATCACGGTATTTTCGGGCGTCGAATTCAAATGGTAGTCGGCCTTCACCGCCGCCGCTGAGAGTTCCGACGCGGACGCCAAGGCGATGCTTAGAAATGCTGTTCGGACGAAGCGAACAACGAGCGGAATCCCGCGCCACCGACCAATAAGGAGATACATAGAGTCGATAAAATGGTCTGCCACGACGGCCAACCAAGCGAAAGGGAGCTAGCCGTGTGCCAGTCGCGCAAAGCGCGACCGATTCAAGATTCAAGAAGGAAGATTCAAGATCGGAGCGGGATGCTTGCCGACTTCCGTGCTGATATCTGTCCTCCGCGTTTCAGTGCTTCCGCGATTATGTTACTCAGGCCTATCACTTCAACGAATGTAGTTTGGAGATAGTGGTGTGCCGCCGTTCCGACCTCTGTCCACCGCGCCCTTTGCGCCCGCTGCATGAGGCAGCTGTTCTCGATAGCCCCGAAAGGTGAAGCCCGAGAATCGGACGGAACGCGGAGGTAAAGAGAGGTCACAAAGAAAATTTCCCGGGATATAAGACTGCTTCTGCGCCCTCTTTTCTCCTCCGTGACCTCTGCGTTCAAAAAAATGCCCCGTTTTCAGTTCTCGAGTACCGAAATCGCGATTTTACTTAAACTGAAACAACCGCGCGGCCCATTCGTCATTGGTGTGCGTGACCGGCGCTACTTTCCAGTTACTCAGCCTTGATCAACTCGATCAAATTAAGACGCTATGGGAAAACCATAATACTTATAGCGTCTCTATTTCCGCGCATTTTCCCGGGTTTTTCGGCCAAAATAAGTTTGAAGACGTAAAGCGATATTTTATCGAGAAAAGCAAAGTCAGGAGCTTACGCGTAGAAATAGGCACTCCCGAAAACTCAGCGAACTGCATCGCCTACTGCCTGGCTTCGTTCTCCAGCGATAAGCAGGGAGAGATTGAATCACTTTACGTTGACCCCACCTATCGGAATAACGGTATCGGCACGGCGTTAATGAATAACGCGATTGAATGGATGGATCAAAATGGCACGGTGGTTAAATCCGTCGGTGTATTACCGGAAAACGGCGTAGCTTTTCGGTTTTACGCTCGATTCGGATTTTATCCGGCGCTGGTGAGTCTGGTTAAGACGAAGTCTGCTTAAGAATTAAAACTCCTGAGAGAACTTGCGCAAAGCCGCAAAGTTGAAAGACAAGCCACCCGTGACTTAGCACCTTCGCGCCTTTGCGTGAGTTTCAAAGTCCACCGCGCCCTTTGCGTCCATTGCGCGAGGCATACACTTACGATGCAGATTTCTCGCAGCGTCTCCGTTCTGATTCTGCGACTCTTCGTATTATGATAGTTTCAAATCCTCGCAGGCCGCGAAGATTTTCCGATCAGGTTTTAGCCACAAAAGAACACAAAGATCTCAAAGAAAATTCCCTGTGTTCCATGTGATCTTTTGTGGCTAAAAATCCGATGCTATCGCTTTGGTTGCGGCTTGGCCGCTCTATGTCTTTTTGTGGCCAACACGGGCTTCTGGCACTCGCGGGTTGTGTCAGGGTCTAATGTGGATAGGTTAACTTATGACACGCTACCCCGCCTTTTTTCTGGCCATTGCTTTGGGCATCGTTGTTCCCCTGCGGGGTCAGGCGCCCGGACCGGACTCGGTCTCAAGAGAGGCAGGTCCACAACGAACGGCGGAGCAACTCGATCAGTTGCTGAGTCCTATCGCACTTTATCCAGATGCGCTGATTGCCTTGATCCTGCCCGCCGCGACTGTCCCATCGGATGTCGTGCTGGCCGCACGTTATCTCAATGCAAAGGGCGATCCCGCTCAAATCGACAACCAACCATGGGACGACAGCGCGAAAGCGCTCGCCCACTATCCGGAAGTGGTAAAATGGATGGACGAAAATCTCGCGTGGACCAAACAACTGGGCGAAGCATTCACCTCTCAACCCGCTGAAGTGATGAAGTCGGTTCAACGACGGCGCGCTCAGGCCAGAAGCGTCGGCACGCTCACCACGACACCTCAACAGCAAGTGATCGTGGATGGGAATGACATCAGCATCGTGCCCGCTCAACCGGATATCATCTATGTTCCTCGTTATGATCCCGAGATCGTCTATGTGGATCGCCCCGCTTTTTATTCCGAACCTTACCTCACCTTTGGCACCGGGTATCCGGCGGGGCTTTGGCTGGTGTACGACCTCGACTGGGGTCACCGTCGAATTTGGATCGATGAGCGCCATGAACGCCGCGAAGACTGGCGGGAGCATCGTGATTGGCGGCGTCCGGTTTTTCCAGAGCAACCTGGTTATGTCAGCGATCCGAATCGCCATCCCTGGAGACCGCCACCTCCGCACTCGCGGCCTCTTCCCGCTGAGTCTCATCCTTCCCATATAGAGGTAGTTCGACCATCCACCCTGCCTGGCACGCCGCCGCGTCCGCCTGGTTGGCAAGGCAACCCGGTGAGTCGTCCTGTTCGAGATCGGAATCTCGAACCAGGAAATCCGATCGGCAATCATCCGGCACCGGTCGGAGTCATGCCCGCTCCACCGCCGCCGGTTACCGCTCAAACACCTCCGCCCGATCACGCTAATAAATCCGGTCATGGAGAACGCTCTCCAGGCGAGCGAGAACGAATAGATCGGGAACCTCACACTCCGTCCATCACGCAACCATCACCGCCTGCAACGCCACAAGTTAAATCTGTAGCGCCTGCTGCTCCCACACCACCCGCGCAACCGCCGCCGGTTCGTCCACCTCCGCCACCACCGCATCAAACAGCTCCGGCCCCCAAACAGCCTCCGCCCCCTTCAACGCCGCCAGCGTCCGACGACCAAAAAAAGGCTGAAGAGAAGCGCGAATAAACGGCGCGTCGAGGACGACGCGCCGGTGGAAGGTATAAAGTTTCAGGTTAAAGGTAGGAGTCGCGCCGGGCGCGACCGATTCAAGAATCAAGAAGGAAGATTCAAGAGGTGGGCTGCCGCGTCCCTGCGACGGCATCGAACGTAGGACGAACGTCGGAACCGCGAAATGCTCCACGGTTAATTGCTTAGATCTCGTCGCTTCAACAAATGCAGTTTGGAAATCGTGGGCGTGTCGCCGTTCCACCTCTGACCTCTGTCGCGCCGTCCTCTGCCCACAATGCCCGCAACGACCGCGCGGTTAGCCGGGCGGGCCCATATTGACATGATGTTATTACATGATAGTTTTTTGTCATGAGCGAATCCACTCTCACGGAGCGCGGTCAAATCTCGGTGCCTGCCGCCTTGAGAAAGGCCATGAAATTACGGCCCGGTCAGCGGTTGCGATGGGAGCGAATTTCCGATCGCGAGTTCCGGGTAGTCGTTGAGGCGGATGTCCCGCCCGGCCCGATGGCTATGCTCGGCTACGCCCGAAAGCTTCGCAGTTCTCCCGTCCGTCGGACGGCTGACTGGATGCGCGAGCTCCGTGACGGCGAAACTTCCCGATGACATGGATTGTGGATACCTGCATCGTTCTGGATATATTCGAGAACGATCCGCAATTCGGCAAGGCGTCCGCCAAGCTTCTCGAAAGGCTCCTTCCCGATGGCTTGGCCATCAGTCCAGTGACCATGGTTGAACTTTCCGCGGCCTTCGCAGGCGATCTGGCGGAGCAAAAGAATTTCCTCGATCAAGCCGGTGTTTCGCATGGCGAGCCATGGACGGTGGCCGACACCGAAGCCGCTCACGCCGCTTGGAACTCGTATGTCCTCGCCCGCCGTGCGCAAAAAATTGCCAAGCGCCCCGTGGCGGATCTTTTGATCGGAGGCCACGCTTCCAACCGGCAGGGCTTGGTCACGCGTAATCCGGACGACTTTCGCCGCTGGTTTCCTCGCTTAAAAATTCGCGAACCGTAATTCTCCTACACGGCGCGAAGCACCGGTGGCGCTACGCCGGTGACCAATTCAAGAATCAAGAAGGAAGATTCCAGGGGTGGGCCGGCGCTTCCTCGCGACGGCATCAAAAGGAGAACGAACGTCGAGACCGCGAAGTGCTTCCGATCTTATCACGCATCACTCGTCACGCTCGCTTCATATGATTGAAAGAGCTCGCACAAAGGCGAGAAGACGCAAAGCCGGAAGTTTTTAAGGTAGGGCGGGACCGCCTGCGGCCTGCGAAGCTTTAGCAAAGCAGGCTGGGCCCGCCGTCGCACGGAAGATGCAAACCTTGTCTTGGATAAACGTAACCTGCTTACGCTGAATTGTAATTCTTCATCGTTCTAACTCCAACGGCGGGCCCAGCGGTCCCGCCCTACCCCTTCGATCGCTTTGCGCGAGTCACTCAGGGCTATAGCCCTTCGTGAACTTCATGGTAGATCGGTCTGCCTTCGGGCAACCGTCCGCCTACTTCTTCTTGTTCGCAGCGGCTTTCGCCTTCGTTGCTTGCTGCGATGTGACGATCGCCTGCTTCTTTTGATTCGAGTCGGAGTCGCGACGAGCGCGACCGATTCAAGATTCAAAAAGAAAGATTTAAGAGGTGGGCCAGCGCGTCCCCGCGACGGCATCGAGAAAAGGACGAACGTCGAAACCGCAAAATGCTGTCGAAGAACGCGTCAACTCACCCGGGCGAACCGGCTTGATATCTGTCTTCTGCCCTGCGCGCTTGAGTCATCAATTCGCGCCGCTCTCATCGCTTCAACGAATGCAGTTCTGAAATCGTGGCGTGCAGCCGTTCCGATCTCCGCCCGCCGTCGCTTCGTCCTCCGCGTGAGGCATTCACTCTCCGAAGATTTAGAGTATTCATCTACGATTTTTTCGCTACAACACCTCTCATGAGTCATCGCATCATTCGCTGGGGAATTCTGGGAACGGCCCAAATTGCCAAGAAAAACTGGCAGGCGATTTATCACACCGAGGGTTCCACCGTGGCGGCGGTCGCAAGTCGCGACATCGATCGCTGTCGTCGATTCGTCGCCGAATGCCAGGCCGCCCGTCCCATGCCCACCGTTCCAGATTGCTACGGATCCTATGAGGAGCTTCTGGCGGCAGCCCATATCGATGCGGTCTACATTCCCCTTCCCACTGCAATTCGGAAGCTCTGGGTCATTCGTGCGGCCGAAGCCGGAAAGCATGTCCTCTGCGAAAAACCGTGCGCAGCAAGCGTCGAGGATCTCGAGGAAATGCTCGCGGCATGTCGCCGCCACAATGTTCAGTTTATGGAAGGAGTCATGTTCGCCCATAGCACACGGCTACCGGCGATGAGGAAAGTTCTCGATGATGGCACGAGCATCGGCGCGATCCGCAGAATTACTTCAGCGTTCACCTTTTCCGCACCTGCGCCTTTTTTCAGCACAAACATTCGTGCCGATAGTGCCTTGGAACCCCTGGGCTGCTTGGGAGATTTAGGATGGTATTGCATTCGTTTTTCGCTGTGGGCCATGAACTGGCAAACGCCGCTGCGCGTTTCAGGACAATCACTTGCCCATCAGGGCCGAACAGAATCGGAACGAGTGCCAATCGATTTTTCCGGCGAACTTTTGTTCAACGACGGAGTTTCTGCCGGGTTCTATTGTTCATTCACGTCCAGCCTGCAACAATGGGCTAAGGTGAGTGGAGATCGCGGGCACCTGGAACTATCTGATTTTGTTCTTCCCGAACACGGCGACACGACCGAATTCTTTGTATGCACGAACGACACGAAACCCGTGGACCTGAGTTCAGAAATACGTGTCGATCGACCTCGCTTCACGATTAATGAACTCAGTGAGAACGATCCTACCGCGCAGGAATCCGCGATGATTCGCGCGTTTGCGGCGCAAATTCGTTCCGGCATACTTAACGAAGCCTGGCCTGAACAATCACTCAAAACCCAGCGCGTGCTCAACCGCTGCTACGAATCCGCAAAACTCACGTCCGCAGATGCGTAGGCGCGCCTGCGCGCGCGATTGAAGATTCAAGAAGGGAAACTCAAGAGCGGAGGATTTTTTGAACACAGAGGACACACAAAGAGGGCGCAGATGCAGGCTGAAAACCCTCAATATCTCTCTGCGACCTCTCTTCCCCTTCGTGTCTTCTGCGTTCACCCTTCCGCAGGTCTGTACTCGCGGAGTTTGCTGCGAGGTTCGCTCGGCTACTTCCGGTCTACCCGGACGCGGAAGTGCTCCATAATGAGCAGGACGCCAGCGATGAGCGCGAGCAGGCCTGGGACCCAGTTCGGAATAGTAAGTCCGATGAGAAGGTTCAGACCGAAAACGACGAGGAAGAGTGCAAGAAAGAGATGAGCCATGGGAGTGAGGAGTTACAGGTTTCGCTCAGATCCGATTTGTGAGTAGCAGCACGACAAGAATGAGAACCAACAAGCCGAAGCCGCCGCTGGGATAGTAGCCCCAGCTACGACTATGCGGCCAAGTGGGCAGCACGCCGAGCAAGAGCAGGATGAACACGATCAAGAGAACAGTTCCAAGAGTCATAGCATTTCTTTCCATCGGCGGAGACGAACGAAAGCGCCAGCCGCCGCCACGCGTGATCGGAGACTCACCGGGGTGGAAAGTCTGTGTTTTACGGTGCGATATTACTCTCTGTGGCGGGATAGCGCTATGGGGTATTGGCCTGCCAGTGTGCGTGCGCGCCCACGCACGCGATCGAAAATTCAAGATCGGCGGAGCAAGATCCGCGGCATTAAAGAAGGTAGGTGCGGTCTGTCCTTACCCGGCCTTATTGGAGCGGCGTGCGCAATGAGGGTCGTCAAGGACAGACCGCCCTACCCCAAGCCCGATCAAGCCGACGCAAGCTTCGGGGAATGGACTCAAAGAGGTTCAAGATCGGAGTCGCCTCGGTTTTCCTTCTCAGTTTCTTTTTCTGATTCGCGTCCACTAAAAAACTATCCCATTTCCGCCTCTCCTCAGGCATCAACATAATCGAATTATTTAATCAATTATGACTTCTCTTGAAGTGTTCATCGAAAAATCCTGGAAAGAATACGGGATCGCCTGGCTCATCGTTTTGCGCAAAAAGAATCCCCGGTCTATCGAGGCGGGCGTATTGCTCGTGGATACCTGGTGCCTCGGCGTTAAAGATGCTTTCGTCATCGACAACGTTTCTGAGTCGGAGTTGAGAACGATGGTGGAAAGGCAAATACCGGAATCGATACGGCAGAATCTGGATACAGCGTGCGCGAAAAAGTTGATCGAAGGAGCCGTCGCGTATGCGAGGGGCTTGGGATTCTCACCTCATCGCGATCTAAAAAAAGTCATCCGCCTGTTAAGTGGAATTGGTAGTGCTGATTGTGAGGAAGTTTTTGAGTATGGCCGCAACGGCAAGCCCTGTTATGCGCAAGGCGTGGACGACTCGGAGGAGCGGGTTTCGCGGGTTCTAAGCATTTTGGAGAACCGGTTTGGACCCGATGGTTTCGAATTTATTTCAGTCGATGCCGGAGACTCCGAAGACCAAATCGATCAGGCTCGGGACAGCTTGAGGGCAACATTCGATGCGGACGCCGACACGGGCTTCTTTGAGTTTAGCGGTTTGGTCACCGCCATGCATGTCTGCCCGCTCTCGATGACGCCCAACGACCTGCTTGAGAAAATTTGGGGCGACGACAAACCCGCCTGGAAGGATCGAATCGAACTGCAAGCATTCCTCGACGATCTCCGCAACTATTGGAACTACGCAGGCAACTTGCTCAAGGTTTCCTCTGAAGCGGCCGATCAAACCAAGGTTTACGTGGTCGATGTGTTTGAGGAGGACGATGAGCGCGACATGTTTCCCGTAAACAATGTTCTGTGGTGTCGGGGATTTATTCGGGCAACCACATTTTGGCCGAAGGCTTGGGAGCGCATCCTGACACTCTATGCCGCACGCGTGAAATTAGACCAGCAGAACGCCCCAGATAGAAACTAACTCACGCAAAAATTAGGCTCAGGAGCTCCCCTTTCTCGAGGAATTGGATCGAATTTTTTGCCACGAAAGATCACATGGAACACAGGAAATTTTCTTTGTGATCTTTTGTGGCTAATTTTTTGGGCTTCCTGCGTTTTTTTGAAGCTAACCTATCTGCTGAATTTAGAAAGGTCGCAGAGGCAGTTCGAACCTCCCTTGCAATTTCTCCGCAACCTCTGAGTTCCTCATCAATGAACTTTTGCTCGCCACACACCACCTGTCACACATCACACGTCACATTATTTCGATTGCCGCTTATCCAAACCTGAACTGAGTTGAGGCAAATAACTTTGTTCGCCAAGAGTGCTTCGTCCTATGAAACAACACTCCATCCTCACGGTGCTCCCCGCAGTGCTGTGCCTTAGTCTCGCGAGCGCAGCTCCTCTGCTCCTCGCTCAAGAAAAGAACATCGAAGGTCCGCAGTATTTCCCGATGGCATCGACCGGCGGAGCGCCGCTGCCGTTCTCCGAGGCGGTGAAGTTGGGTGACACACTCTATGTGTCCGGTCAGATCGGAAGCGTTCCGGGCACTCTGACCCTCGCCTCCGGCGGCATCGGACCGGAAGCCCGCCGCGCGCTCGAAAATATCAGGGCAATCTTGGAGCGCCATGGCAGTTCCTTGGATCATGTCGTCAAATGCACGGTGTTCCTGGCGCACATCAAAGACTGGCCCGCCTTCAACGAAGTTTATCGCGAGTATTTCAAAACGAACCTCCCCGCCCGCAGCGCGCTGGGTGCGAACGGATTGGCGATGGGCGCCCGCGTAGAGATTGAATGCATCGCTTTTGTGCCCCCGAAGAAATGAGACGCGCGCTTGCGCGCGATCAAAGATTTAAGAAAGAAGATTCAAAATCGGAGCGGAAGTTTCCAGAAAGCGCCTGTGTTGTCTCACTGAGCTATCCGGAAAATCGAAATGACGTGTTGGAATACCAAGCCACGTTCTGACAAAAGAAACATGAAAGCGCTTACGGTGTGCTTTGAAATAAATTGCGGCGCTGTTGAGAGGATGATCGAGGTAGGACAGGACCAGCCTGCGGCCTGCAAAGCTTTAGCAAAGCGGGCTAAGCCCGCCGTTGGAGTTAGGGCGATGAAGAGCTAATATCTTACGCAAGCAGAATGCGTCGATCGACTCCTCGGTGTCCCTCTTCCGCCTGACGGCGGACTCAGCGAGTCCGCCCTACCCTCAATCGTTTCTCTGCTTCGCGCCCTCGCGACTTTGCGCGACAATTCCAGAGTCCGTCGCGCTCGCTGCGAGAGGCTTGCGGGAATGCCGTCGCAGGGACGCGGCGGCCCACCACGCATACCGGTGCGAGTGAAGGTTCAAAGTTCCAGGCTCAAAGTCGTCGGACTTAGATTTCAACTCTCGTCGCATCGGTCGGAAAGGTCTCCGATCTCTCAACATTCAACTTTCAACTGCCGTATTCTGCGAAGCACACATCACATCCCCTCATTTCATTTCGCTGGAATCAGCCGATTCAGAAACGTCGGCGCGAGTGAGCCGTTGTTGGTGAAAAAATAAATCAGTTCGATGTCCATCGCGGCGGCGACTTTGCGGAGGCTTTTGAGTGTGATCCCACCCTTCGCTTCGCTTTCTTCGAAGTTGGCGATGGTTTCCCGAGACACGCCCAGTTTGGCGGCCACGTCCGCCCGAGAGTAACCCAGGCACAGCCGCATCCGCTTGAGCCAGCCTCCCGGCGGCATGCCGGACTTTTCCAAGTATTGGGGAAGGGGCGGTTCCTTAGAGGTGTCCAACGGCTTCGTCCACCGCCCGGTGACCTCCTTGATCTGTTGGAGGACTTCCGGACGATAAGAGG
>WNFI01437516.1_pt1 | contig 15181 bp, 15 predicted proteins | sample 5400471 | NCBI WGS metagenome assembly WNFI01 (sample SAMN13153348, study PRJNA577476) | soil metagenome | isolation source: 100 cm saprolite on Douglas fir-dominated hillslope | place: USA:California | collected 2013-09-17
ACCGTGTTGGAAGACGCGCGTGAAGCGCGTGAACGCTCATCCGCGTGATGACTTGGCCACGCTCCCGCCTTGGCCGTCTCGTAGGGCGGTGGGGTGCTCGGTCACGTTGAAGTGGACACTCGACCGAAGCATCAGGAGTTTACGCGTCTCCGTTCGGTCCCGTTTGGTCGGCTGTCGGACGGTCAACCCGGAAAAGTACACGGAAAGTTCAATCGTCGAAAGCCGAGCTCCCCTCAGGCGCCTCAGGTGTGGCGCGCTGCTCCCAGAGAAGCCCTGTCTACGCACGCCGGGCCCGCTCGGCACATCGTTAGTAGGTCCCCACCGCTCAGAATCATTGGGCACGAGAAACGAGGCCAAGCCGGTTTCGTGTTCCGAGTGCCCGCGGCCTCCTGCCTCGCCGCTCAACGGCTCGCTCGTCGCCGCGGCCGTACGAGCTGCTCGGCTTCAGCCTCGCTGAGTTGCCTGGCCGTCTTCTCGAGTAGCAGCGCCGCGAGCTGCATCGGTTCGACGTTGACTCCCCCGTGCTCGCGCACCCTGGACGTGATCTCCTCCAGACGCTCGAGCGTCTCCGGTGCGAGGGGGACGAGCCGCCGTTCCGTCCACCGAGGATCCGTCGGCCGCCCGCCGCCCGCCGGGACGCGGAACTTGGCTTCGACGTCCGCGAGCAGTTGCAGCGCGCCGAAGTAACCGCCCGTCGCGGACACCTTGCCCCTGCGCTCGGCGCCGAGCCTCCTGGCGATCTTGTCCATGTCGAGTTGCCTCTTCATCGTCTACTCCTCCGCGAAGTCCCGAATGGCGAAGTACTCGTCGCCGACCACCAAGCCAACCTCTCCTTGGCGAGCCTCGCGGCCCATCCTCCGGCAGAAGGCTCCAAGCTCGGCGAGGTTCCTGGAGTCCTCGATGTCCGCCGGCGTCGTGTAGCAGTGCACGACGACCGGCTCGTCTTTCACGAGTGCACCGCCTCGTGCATCGTCGCGCCAGATGCCCTGTGCCTTCGGGTAGGCCGTTGCGCCGCCGAAGACGCGCCCGAACATCTCCAAGGCGCCGTCGACCCAGCGCGGCTGGTCAATGGTCGTCACCCCATCGCGCTCGACACTCGGGACGAACAAGACCACAAGAACCTGCTTGCGTCCTCCGCTGAGGACCGGGCGGCGGCGCGTGGTCTTGGGACGCTTCTTCGGCACCTACGATCAATATAGATCGTGGGGCCGGGGTCACGCAACTCCTGGCCAGCGCGATCACATAGGCCGACCCGGGTACTCCCCTTGGAATCATTGGCTCCTGTCTCGCTCCGATGGTTTCAGGAAAATCAGGGGAAGCACCGCTGCCAGTGCGGGTGCGGCGAGGTGATTCGGCTACAGCCCCGCCACTATTGGGGCAGGGCGCCGCGCTACGTCCACGGCCACCAGAAACCATCGGAGGCACTGGCGGGTGCTCCAGCTTCCGGCAGGCTGGCTACCTGACGGTGTCAGAAGTGGCCAAGGCGCTCGGAGTCGGGGTCACGACCCTGCGGCGGCGGGAAGGAAACATCTATCCCAGGGCAACCCGGATTGGCGGGATCCGGGTCTATCACGAGGCGGATGTCGACCTGCTTCGACGCCGGAACAAGGTGCCGCCGAGGGTAGCCGGCGGGAAATAGCCCTGGCCCGCTCCCCGCCGGCTGCGCGGAACTACTCCGAACGCGATCTGCCCCCAGCGGGCGGGCAAGCGGGCGCATGCTGACTGAGATTATTGCGGGGCTGCCTACAAGGTCCTCGAACGATACTGGGTCGGACTTTAAATGACCCGATCATCGGAGTCGACCGGGCCACGTGTTCGCCAGAGATCGTGTCAGCGCAGGCGTGTCGGATGCGTGTCCGCGGGAATCTCCGCCTGCAGCGTGCGTCGATAGAGGGCGTCCATGACGGCACGCACCGGCGCCACCGAGGCTTCCGACGCCGCGAGCTGCTCGGCGAGGCCCTCGATCGCCGCGTGGATCTCCGCGAGCAGGCGCGCCTCGTCGACCCGCGTGAAGCGCCCGTCGCGGAGGGCCACGTCGCCGTTGACCATGGCGAAGTCGATGTCGGCGCCGCGCTCAGCGTAGATCAGCTGGCGCACGGGATCGTGCAGTGGCGTGAATGACACGGAGTCGAGCCGGTATGCGACGAGATCGGCGAGGGCGCCGGGCTCGATGACGCCGAGACTGTTGCCGAAGCCGAGGGCGCGGGCGCCGCCCTGGGTGCCCGCCGCAAGCACTTCTCGCGCGGACAGCCACGTGGCGTAGTCGTCGCTCCGCACCTTCGACAGCGCCGCTGCCGCTCCCGCCACCTGCAGCATGTTGAGCGACACCGTCGAGCACGCACCGTCGGACCCGAGGCTCACGTTGACGCCGGCGGCGAGGAGCGCGCGGGTGGGCTGCACGCCCGAGCCGAGCGTGAGGTTCGACCACGGGTTGTGCTGGACGGTGGCGCCGCTCTCCGCGAGGGCCCGGATCTCGCGCGGATTGAGCCATACCGCGTGGATCAGGCTGGTGCGCGGGCTCAGGAACTTGATGCGCGCGAGGTACTCGACGATGGGCGAGCCGTAGAACTCCTGACCCGTCACCACCTGCATGCGCGTCTCCTGCACGTGCGTGATGACGGGCAGGTCGAACTCGTCGCCGAGGCGGGCGCACGCGAGCAGGAAGTCCTGTGTGCAGCGCTGCGGCGCGGAGGCGGACACGAGCCACCAGCTCCGCGGGCAGGGTGTCCCTGAACGGAAAGTTGTCGACCAGAGGACGGTCCATCATGGCGAAGCCGAGGAGCGCGCGCACGCCCACGTCGTCGTAGGCCTGGAGCGCGGCCTCGATCTGCTCGCGGTCGATGGCGCCGCCCACCGCCATGTCGTCGACGAGGCACGTCGCCCCCGTGCGCAACGTCTCCAGCGCGCCGAGCGCCGCGCGGAGATACACCTGGCGCGGCGTGAGGGGGACGGCGACGGGCGGCCGCACGTAGTGTTGCCACAGCTCCAGCGGAAGGTTCTCGGTGCGCCCGCGGTGGAAGTGCTCGTGCGAGTGTAGATGGCCGTTGATGAGGCCGGGCACGAGGAGCCGTCGGGAGAGATCGACGACGTGATCGGCCTCCCGCACGCTGTTCGCGGGCTCGATGGCGCCGATCCGCTCCCCCTCGATCACCACGTCGAGCGCCCGGCGCTCGAAGGTCAGCCCTGTCCCGCGCAACACGTACGCCCCGCGCAACACTGTGCGGCTCATCGACTCCTCCTGAATCCCCTCGTTCGATCTTGCTCGCCGGCGCGCTGACCGCGACAATCGCTGCCGTGACCGACACCGATTATATGGACCTGGCCCTCCGCGAGGCGGAGGCCGCCTTCGCAAGGGGCGACTGGCCCGTGGGCTCCGTGCTCGTGCGCGACGGCATCGTGCTCGCGGCCGGCCAGAACCGCCAGGACACCGAGCGCGACGTCACGTGGCACGCGGAGTTCGAAGCCATGCGCATCGCCACCCGCGAGCACGGCCCCGAGAGCATCGCGGGCGCCACTGTGTACTCCACCATGGAGCCCTGCCCCATGTGCGCGGGCGCCATGAAGCTGGCGCGCATCGCGCGCCTCGTCCTCGGCACGCGGCACGCCACGCTCCGCCGCACGGATCTCGGCCGCTACTCCATCGAGACGTTCTGCCAGCTCGCCGGCTACGAGCTCGCCGTCACCACTGGCGTTCGCGAGAGCGAATGCACGGCGCTGCGCCGGCGCTGGGGAAAGGATCCCGTCCGCCCGTCCTAGCGCGCCACGGAGAACGCGTCCGCGCCGAGAGGCCGCGGACTTTCGCCGTGCGCGCGTTCGCCGCAGCGTGCTAGCGCAGGTGCCGCGACACGCCGGTCAGCCGCTCCAGCACCAGCATCAGCACGACCGCCGCCGCGATGAGCACGCCCGAGGCGGCGGCCGCCCGCACGTCCAGGTTCGCCTCGATGATGTTCCACATCCGGATCGGCAGGACCTCGCTGCGCGCGTCCGAGAGGAAGAGCGAGATGGCGACGTTGTCGAACGAGGCCATGAACGCGATGAACGCGCCGGCGCCGACGCCGGGCGCCACCAGCGGCAGCGTCACGGTGCGGAAGCTGAACCACGGCCGCGCCCCGAGGCTGCGCGCGCTGTCGAGCAGCGCGGGATCGAGCTGCACAAGGCTCGCGGCAGTCGTCCGCAGGATGTACGGGACGCAGATGGCGACGTGCCCGATGACGAGCGTGGTCATCGACAGCCCGCGGCCCAGCACGTTGAAGAGCACGAGCAGCGCCAGCCCGAGGGCCAGCGTGGGCAGCATGAGCGGCGACATGAAGACGGCGTCGAGCACGCGCGCCCACGCGGCGCGCCGGCGCGCGAGCGCGACGGCGCCGGCCAGCGCGAGCGCGGTGGCGACGGCGGTGGCGATGGCCGCCACCTCCACGCTGAGCCGCGCCGCGGCCACAATCTCCGGCGAGTCGGTCCACAGCGCGAGGTACCAGCGCGGCGAGTAGCCGGGCGGCGGAAACTTCAGCGAGTACGCGCTCGTGAACGAGGTGATGAGCACGATCAGGGTCGGCGCGACGAGCAACACCACCGCCGCGCCCCCCGCCACCCCGAAGGCGAGCGCGAACGACAGTCGCTCGAGGCGCGAGGCCCGGCTCTCGCGCGCGCGGACGGGATCAGCCATGGACGGCGGCCTCGGTACGCCGGCTGACCAGGTTGACGAGGATCACGATGGCGAGCACGGCCACGAGCAGGATCATGGCGATGGCGGCGGCGAACGGATAGTTGTTGGCCTGGATCGCCTGCTGGTACATGTACTGCGGCATCAGCATGAGCTGACCGCCGCCGACGAGCGTCTGCGTGACGAACGCGCTCACCGACGCCGCGTAGACGAGCAGGCACCCCGCGAGGAGCCCCGGCGCCGACAGCGGCAGCGTGACCTCCACGAACGTGCGCCAGCGTCCGGCCCCGAGCGCGTGCGAGGCGTGACGCAGGTTGGGATCGATGTTGCCGAGCGCGGTGATGACGGGCAGCACCATCAGCGGCAGCTGGATCTGCGCGAGCGCCACCACCACCGCCGCCGGCGTGTAGAGCAAGCGCACGGGCGCGTCGATGAGACCCGCCGCGGCGAGCACGCTGTTCACGATGCCCTGGCGCCCCAGGATGACCACCCACGCGAACGTGCGCACGACGGCGCTGGTGAGCAGAGGCAGCACGATGACCAGCATGAGGATGCGCTGCACGGCCACGGGCGCGACCATATAGATGTAGGCGAGCGGATAGCCGATGACGAGCGCCATCACGGTGGCGAGGAGCCCGAGCCACAGCGTCTGCCCGAGCACCGCCATGTTGAAGCGGTCGGTGAGGAACTTCACGTATTGCGCCACGCCGGGCGTGGTGAGGGTGGGGTCGTTGTAGAAGCTCACGACACCCAGAAGTGCCAGCGGAGCGAAGACGAACACCGCGAAGAAGAGGGCGAGCGGCAGGACCAGCTGCCACTCGCGCGCGACCGGCTTCATTCCGCGAACACCGAGACCGGTGCGCCGGAGGCGAGGGCCACCCGCACGGCGTCACCCGGCGCGTGTGGCATCACACCCGCGCCGCGCGACGTCGTGACCTTCAGCGCGGTGCCGTCGGTCAGCACGACGTCGTAGACGACGACGGAGCCCAGTGGCAGCACCAGCTCGATCTGGGCGTCGAGCCCGGCGCTCGCCGCCTCCACGAAGCGGAATTGCTCCGGTCTCACGGCGACCACGACGGCGCCGGCGGGCCGCGCGATGACGCCGCCCAGCGGCAGTCGGCCCGCCGCGCACTCGAGGGTGGCTCCGTCGACGAGCTTGCCTCGCAGCAGGCTGGCCGTGCCCACGAAGGTGGCCACGAAGAGGCTGGTGGGACGGTCGTAGATCTCGTCGGGCCGCGCGAACTGCTCGACGCGCCCGTGGCTCATCACCGCCACGCGGTCGGCAAGGCTCAGCGCCTCTTCCTGGTCGTGCGTCACCATAATGGTCGTGATGTCGAGATCGCGCTGCAGGCGCTTCACCTCGATCTGCATGTCGAGGCGCAGGTTCTTGTCGAGCGCGCCGAAGGGCTCGTCGAGCAGGAGGACGCGGGGGCTCACGGCCAGCGTGCGTGCGAGCGCGACTCGCTGCTGCTGCCCGCCCGAGAGCTGGCGGGGCAGCCGCCGCGCGAACCCCTCCATACGCACCAGCGCAAGCATCCTCGCCACCGTTTCGGCGATCTCCCGCCGCGGCGCCCGCCGCGCGCGCAGGCCATAGCCGACGTTTGCTTCCACGGTCATGTGGGGGAACAGCGCGTAGTTCTGGAAGACGATGCCGGCGCCGCGCTCGTTCGCGGGAAGATCGTCGACGACGCCACCGCCCACCGCGACATGCCCGCCGCTCTGCCGCAAGAGCCCCGCCACGATGCGCAACAGCGTGGTCTTGCCGCAGCCGCTCGGCCCGAGGAGCGCGACGATCTCGCCGGGCTCGACGCGGAGGCTCACGCCGTCAACGGCCACGATGTGGCCGAAGCGATGCGTGATGTCGTCGAGGCTGAGCGCGACGCCGCCCGTGGTCACTGGTATTTTTGATCCCTTTGTAAGAGAATCGGGCGGCGCTCCGTCAACGCCGCCGGGCCCGTATGATAATCGCGCTGGGCTTGCCACCAAAGCGAGGAGGCTTTCCATGGGCAACGGCATCACACGGCGAGACGTGCTCAAAGGCTTCACCGCTCTCGGCGCCGCGGGTCTGACCTCCGGCGTCGGCATTGCGGTCGGACAAGGCGCCCTCTCGGCCACGACCTATCCGGGCGCGTGGGAAGAGGCGCATCGCTCCATCCTCATCCCCGCCTTCCGCCGCGCGACGAACAACGCGCAGGTGAACCTCGTGGCTTCGCTCGCCGTGGACACCGTGTCCAAGATCGTGGCAGCCAAGGCCAATCCACCGTACGACGCCATCATCCTGGACGAAGGCCCGTTCATCGCCGCGCTCCAGCACGACGTGTTCGCGCCGCTGCCCGCCGACAAGATCCCGAACCTGAAGGACCTCCCGAAGAAGTTTATCGACCCGCGCGGGCTCGGCGCCTTCTGCTCTGCGCAGATTATCGGCCTCGGCTACAACACCGACAAGATCAAGACCCCGCCGAAGTCCTGGAACGACCTTCTCTCGCCGCAATACAAGGGCCGCGTCGGTCTCTCGAGCATGGGCTCGACGCTGATCTCCGCGTGGATGGTGGACATCGCGCGCATCAACGGCGGCAGTGAAGAGAACATGGAGCCGGCCTTCGCGTACCTGAAGAAGCTGCTCCCGAACGTGGCCGCGGTGGCCACGAGCCCTGGTGCGCTCGCCACGCTCTTCCAGCAGGGCCAGATCGACGTGGCACCGTTCTACAACAACAACGCGGGCGACATGCAGGCGAAGGGCGTGCCGATCGCCATGACGCGACCCGACACGGGCTGGCTGGTGATCCGCAGCACCATGCACATCGTGAAGAACACGAAGAACGCGGACCTCGCGGCCGCGTACATCAACGCCTCGCTCAGCCCGGAGGTGCAGCAGAAGATGGGCGACAAACCCTACCTGCTCGCGCCGACGAACTCAAAAGTGCCGTACAGCGCGGGGCTTCAGCAGTACGCGAAGGACGTCGCGCAGCTCGAAGGGTACCACGGCGTCGATTGGGTGAAGCTGAATCCGCGGCGCGCGGAGTACATCGACCGCTTCAACCGCGAGGTGAAGGTCTAGCGGCGGAACGGGTGCGTCGCCATCCAGTGGCGCGCGATGTCGACGCGCCGGCAGATCCACACCCGGTCATGCTGCCCGACGTAGTCGAGGAAGCGCGCGAGCGCGGCGGTGCGACCGGGCCGGCCGGCCAGACGCATGTGGAGCCCGACCGACATCGTCTTGGGATGCTCCGCGCCCTCGGCGTACAGCACGTCGAAGGCGTCCTTGAGGTACGTGAAGAAGTCCGCCCCCGTGTTGAAGCCCTGCAGCCCCCCGAACTTCATGTCGTTGTTGTCGAGCGTGTACGGGATCACGAGGTGCGGCGTTCCGCCAACCTCGACCCAGTACGGCAGGTCGTCGTTGTAGGCGTCGGCGTCGTAGAGGAAGCCACCCTCCTCCACGACGAGGCGGCGTGTGTTCGGGCTCAAGCGCCCCGTGTACCAGCCGACGGGACGCGCGCCCGTCAGCTTGGTCAGGCTCTCGACCGCGCGATGCAGATGGTCGCGCTCGACGTCTTCGCTCACGAACTGGTAGTCGATCCACCGCCAGCCGTGGCTCACGACTTCGTAGCCGGCCTCGACGATCGCGCGCGCTGCCTCGGGATAGCGCTCGAGCGCCATCGCCACGGCGAACACGCTGATCTTGACGTCGCGCTCCGCGAACAGACGCAGGAGCCGCCAGAAGCCGACGCGGCTGCCGTACTCGTAGACGGACTCCACCTGGAGGTTGCGCGCGCCGCGCACCGGCTCGCCGCCGACGACCTCGTGCAGGAAGGCCTCGGCCTCGGCGTCGCCGTGGAGGATGGAGCGCTCGCCGCCCTCCTCGTAGTTCATGACGAGCTGCAGCGCCACGCACGCGCGTCCGGGCCACTGGGGATCGGGCGGCGTCGACCCGTAGCCGACGAGGTCACGGGGATAGGTCATCGGTCACCTCTCTCGGAAGCCGAGAGTGTATGAGGAGGACGAGATGAGCGAACACAGACTGACGCGACGACACTTTCTTGCCGGCACCGCCGGCGCCGCCGCCACGCTTGGGTTCCCGGCGATCGTGCGCAGCCAGCCGAAGGAGATCGTGATCGGCGGCGCCGCGAGCCACAAGGCCTTCATGGAGCCCTCCGTGATTCCCATGTTCGAGAAGAAGTATGGCTGCAAGATCATCTTCGAGGGCACGAAGTCGCTCGTGAACCTCGAGAAGATGGTCTCGAACAAGGCGAAGCCGGACCTCTCCGTGGTGATGATGGACGATCCGGTGCTCCTCCTCGCCGTCAAGGAAGACGTGCTGGAGAAGACCACGGCCGCCAAGGTCCCGAACCTGGCGAAGCTCAAGCCCGCGGCCATTCACATGGACGGCATGTGGACGAACTATCAGCTGCCGTACGCGGGCATCGCCTGCGCGCCGGCGAAGGTCAAGCCCGCCCCCGCGTCCTGGGGCGAGGTGTGGGACGCGAAGTACAAGAGCAAGGTGATCGTGCCGTCGCTGCAGAACACCGAGGGCCTGTCGCTGTTCTTCGTCGCCGCGCATCTCGAGACGGGGAAGCCGATGAAGGACGCGCAGTACCAGACGGACGCCGCCTTCAAGAAGCTGCGCGCCCTCAAGCCCAATCTCCTGACGATCTACACGCAGATGCCGCAGGCGTTCAACCTGCTGGAGCAAGGTGAGGCGTGGATGATCGCGGGCGCGCTGTCGTCGTACGCCTCAGAGCGCAAGCGGCAGGGCGCCGCACTGGAGATGGCTTCGCCGAAGGAAGGCGTCATGGCCATGCCGTCCGGCATCGCCAAGGTAAAGAACGGGCCGCAGCCCGAACTGGCGTGGGCCTTCATCAACGAAATGCTGGGGGCGGAGTACCAGAAGATCCTCACCGAGGTTGCCGCCGCCGTCCCCACCAACACCGCCGTGGCGGTGCCCGCCGGCATGCCGAAGGATGTCTTCGTCCCGGACTGGGCGCACGTGGCCGAGGCCCGCAAGGGCTGGGTGGAGCGCTGGGACAAGGAGATGGGCGTCTGATGAAAGGCGGCGCCGCGTACCTCGACGTCGGCGGCGTCGCCAAGCGGTTCCGCGAGACGCCGGTCATCCGGGATCTCGATCTGCAGGTGCGTGCCGGGGAATTCGTCGCGCTCCTCGGCCCCTCCGGCTGCGGCAAGACCACGCTGCTGCGGATCATCGCGGGGCTCCTCGCCGCCGACCGTGGCCGCGTCACCCTCGACGGCGCGGACGTCACCCGCGTGCCCGCCCACAAGCGCAACGTCGGTGTCGTCTTCCAGAACTACGCGCTCTTCCCTCACCTCACCGTCGCCGAGAACGTGGCGTTCGGGCTCAAGGCGCGCGGCACGCCGGCGGGCGAGATCGCGGGCATGGTGGCGCGTGCGCTCGCGCTCGTGCGGTTGTCGAAATACGGCTCGCGGCCGATCTTCGCGCTGTCGGGCGGCGAGCAGCAGCGCACCGCCGTGGCGCGCGCGCTCGCGGTGCGTCCCAAGCTGCTTCTCCTCGACGAGCCGCTCTCCGCCCTCGATAGGAAGCTCCGCGAGACCATGCGCATGGAGCTCGGGCACCTGCTCCACGACCTCGGCATCACCGCCATCTTCGTCACCCACGATCAAGACGAGGCGCTCGTGATGTCGGATCGCATCGCGGTGATGAACGCCGGCCGCATCGAGCACTTCGACACGCCCGCCGCCGTCTACGCGCGGCCGGCCACGCCGTTCGTGCTCGACTTCGTCGGCACGTCCACGCGTCTGCGGGGCACGGTGGCGGCCAGCGACGGCGACGAGCTGCTCGTCGACACCGCCGCCGGCCGCGTGCGCGCGCGCGGCCGCGCCGCCGCGGGCGCCGCCGTGCTCGTCGCCGTGCGCCCGGAGAACGTGCGGGTGGGCCCGGGTGGCGGGAACACGCTCGAGCTGAAGGTGCGCGATCTGGTCTTCCTCGGCTCGAAGCTCGTGCTGCACTTCCACGCCGCCGAGGGCGACCAGGCCGTCGCCGAGCTCCCGGCCGGAAGCACCGAGGGGTTGGCGCCGGGCGCGCGCGTCACCGTAAGCTGGCCCGTCGGCGCCACCCTCGTATACTCCGTGCCGTGAGCGTCACGCCGATCGCCGTCGCCCGCTCGATCGCGCCGCGGAGAGGCGTGGAGCCGGTCGCGCTGCTCGCGCTCCCCGGCACCGCGTACCTGGTCGTGGCCTTCGCGGTGCCGCTCGCGCTCCTGCTCGTGACGAGCCTCGTGAGCGACGGCCGCCTGACGGCCGCCGGCTACGCGCGGTTCCTCGCCGATCCCTTCAGCTGGACGGTGATCGCCAACACGCTCCGCATCGCCGCCCTCACCACGCTCGTCTGCCTGCTCGCCGGCTATCCCGCCGCCTTCGCGCTCGCCCGCGCGCCCGGCGCGCTGCAGGCCGTCTTGCTGGCGGCGCTGATCCTGCCGCTCTCCGTGGGCGTGGTGGTGAAGGCGTTCGCCTGGACGATCCTGCTGCGCAGCGACGGCGTCGTGAACCGCCTGCTGCTCGCCATCGGTGTCGTCGACACGCCGGTGCGGCTCCTCTTCACCGAGGTCGGGCTCGTCCTCGGCGCCGTCAACATCTTCCTGCCGTTCATGGTCCTGCCGATCTTCGCGGTCGTGAAGCTCATCGAGCCCCGGCTGCTCGACGCGGCGGCCACGCTGGGCGCGAGCCCGCTCCATCGCTTCGTGCGCGTGACGCTGCCGCTGACGATGCCGGGCGTGATCGCGGGCGTGGCTTTCGTCTTCTCCATGTCGGTCTCCATGTACGTGATCCCGACGCTGCTGATGGGCGACCGCTTCAAGACGCTGTCGATCCTCGTCGCGCGCTCCTTCCTCTTCATGCGCGACCGCTCGCTGGGCTCAACGGTCTCTGTGGTGCTCTTGGTCATCGCGGTGGCGGTGGTGGTGGCGAGCGCGCTCCTCGCGCGGCGCTGGCAGCCCGGGCGCTGATGGGCCTCGAGCGCGCGGCGATCGTCGTCATGTGGACAGTCACGGCGCTGGTGGCGCTCACGCTGCTCGCCCCGCTCGTGGTCACGCTCGCCGTCTCCGTCAGCGCCTCCTCGGTGTTCAACCTGCCGCCGCCCGCGCTGTCGCTGCGCTGGTACGAGCGCATGCTGCGCCTGCGCCAGCTCTGGCCCGCGGTGCGGCTCTCGGTAGCGATCGCGCTCATCTCCACCGCCGTCTCGCTCGTGCTCGGCACGCTGTGCGCGATCGCGCTGATCCGGGCGACGTTTCCGGGCAAGACGACGCTGGTAACGTTCATGGTGTCGCCGCTGATGATGCCGGGGCTGGTGGTGGGCGTGGCGCTCCTGCAGACGCTGCGCGAGCTCGGGCTGCGTGACGCCTATGCGAGCCTGCTCGTCGGGCACGTCGTCATCACGCTCCCCTACGTGACACGCACGGTGCTGGCCAGCCTCTCGCTCTTCGACTTCACGCTCATCGAAGCCGCGCGCACCCTCGGGTACTCGCCGCCGCGCGCGCTGCTGAACATCATGGTGCCGGTGCTGGCGCCCGCGTTCCTCACCTCGGGGCTGTTCGCGTTCCTCGCCTCGATGGACAACTACCCGATCTCGATCTTCCTCGTCGACGCGCGGAACAAGACCCTGCCCATCCTGATGCTCCAGTATCTCGAGGAGAACCCCGACCCCACGATCGCGGCGATCTCCTCGGGTCTCATCCTCCTCACCATCGTCGTGCTGCTCCTCGCCGATCGGCTCGTCGGCCTGCGACGCCTGGCCGATTTCTAGCGAGGCCCACGGTGCCCAACGCTCCCGAAGCCTGCGACCTCCTCATCGATGGCGGGCTCGTCCTCACCCTCGACACGGCCGATCGGATCATCGCCGACGGCGCCGTCGCCATCACCGCCGACCGCGTCGTGGCGGTTGAGGCGGCGGCCACCGCCCGGCAGGGCTACCGCATCGGCGCCGAGGAGGCGTATCTCCTCTCGCGCCTGGGAGCATGGGACCTGCTGCGCACCGGATCCACGACGGTCGTCGACTACTACCGTCACGGGGATTCGTGCGCGCGCGCCATGGCCGAGAGCGGGCTGCGCGCCTTCGTCGGCGGCCGCATCCACGACATCGACCTCGCCGCCGTCGCGAAGGGAGAGTACCGCTACGATCCCGCGATCGGTGAGGCCACGCTGCGGGAGAACGTGGATCTCATCGCGCGCTGGCATGGCCACGACGGCGGCCGCGTGCGCGGCTTTCTCGCGCCTCACGCGCCAGACACGTGCTCGCGCGAGCTCCTCCGCGAGGTCGCCAAGGTCGCCGACCGCTCGGGCCCACCGGTCCACACGCACCTCGCCCAGAGTCCCGACGAAGTCGCGCAGGTCCGGCGGCGCGACGGCCGCCGTCCGAGCGAGGTGCTGGACGAGGTGGGACTGCTCGGCCCGCACGTGGTGGCCGGCCACTGCATCTGCCTCGACCCGGACGAGATCGCTCGCGTGGGCGCCGCGCGTCTCAGCGTGGCGCACGTGCCGATCGGCAACGCGTCGTCGGGGATGATGGCGCCGATCAAGGCGCTGCAGGAGGCAGGCGCGCTCATCACGCTGGCCACCGACACGAAGTCCCACGATCTGTTCGAAGCGATGCGCACGGCGCTCGCCATCAACCGCGTGCAGGGCGGCGGCCGCGACATCAACGCGCGCGCCGCGCTCCGCTGGGCCACCGCGAACGGCGCCGCCGCCCTCGGGCTGGCCGGCGTGGTGGGCGCGCTGGCCGCGGGCATGAAGGCCGACGTGATCCTCCTCGACGCCGACGCCCCCAACCTGCGCCCGATCATCGACGGCTTCAGCATCATCGTCCACTCGGGCGTCGGCGCCAACGTGCGGAGCGTGATCGTGGACGGCCGTGTGCTCCTCGACGACGGGCGGCCCACGCGCTTCGACGCCGACGAGGTGATCGCTGCCGCCCAGGACGTGGCCACTCGCCTGTGGGCCGAGAGCGGCTGGTCGCCCGTCCTCGCCAGGACGGGCGCATGACGGCGCGTGACTTCCGCGGCTACGGCGGCGTCTTTCCCGATCCAGCGTGGCCGGGACGCGCGCGCGTCGCCGTCTCCTTCGTGGTAAACGTCGAGGAGGGCGCGGAGCTGTCGCTCACCTCCGGCGACGAGCGCAACGAGAGCGTCTACGAGGTGGCCGACGAGGTGGTCGGCGTCCCCGATGCGTGCATGGAGACGCACTTCGAGTACGGCACGCGCGCCGGGCACTGGCGGATCATGGACGTGCTCGAGCGCTTCGGCGTGGCGGCTACGCTGAGCGCGTGCGGACGTGCGCTGGAGGTTTCCCCATGGCTCGCGATCGACGGCGTGCGCCGCGGCCACGAGGTGTCCGCCCACGGCTACCGCTGGGAGCCACACGCCAACATGACAGAAGGCGAAGAGCGCGTCGTCATCGCGCGTGCCGTGAAGGCCATCACGGCCGCGGCGGGCACGCGGCCGCTCGGGTGGCACACGCGCTCGACGCCGTCCCCTCATACGCGACGGCTCCTCGTGGAAGACGGCTTCCTCTACGACTCCGACGCCTACAGCGACGACCTCCCCTTCTTCGTCGACGTCGGCGGGCGCGCCCACGTAGTCATCCCCTACAGCTTCGACACCAACGACATGCACTTTCACCAGGGCCGACAGCGCTTCGTCACCGCGGGCGATTTCGCTGAATACGTGAACGACGCGTTCGACACGCTATGGGGCGAGGGCGCGTCGGCCCCGAAGATGCTGTCGATCGGTCTGCATCTCCGGATGATCGGCCGCCCGGGTCGCATCGGAGGCCTGGAGCGCGTGCTCGAGCACATGCGCGACAAGGGCGCGGTGTGGTTCGCGCGCCGTGACGCGATCGCGCGCCACTGGATCGCGCGGTTCGGACGGCCGGCGTGAAGCTGCTCCTCGCCAATCCCAACGCCACGGAGGCGGTGACGAAGGCGTGCGCGGACCTCGCGCGCGCGGTGGCGTCACCCGGCACGGAGGTCGTCGCGTGGACCAATCGCGCCGGACCGCCCGTCGTCGACAGCTTCTTCGGCGACTACATGGCGGGACGCCCGCTCGCCACCGCCCTCGCCGCGCTCGCGCCGGCGCCCGATGCCGTCGTCCTCGCGGGCTTCGGGAACTACGGCACGAACGCCGTGAAGGAGGTCCTCGACGTTCCGGTCGTCGGCCTCGCGGAAGCCGCCATGGCGTACGCGATGCCGCTCTGCCACAGGTTCGCAATCGTCACGACGTCGTCGCGGATGATCGCGTACACGGAAGATCTGGTGCAGGCGCTCGGGTTCGCGGCGCGCTGCGCGATGGTGCGCGCGGTGGAGCTGCCGCCGATCGGCGCCGGTGAGCCGCCAGCGGATGAAGTCGTGGCCGCTCTCGCCGCGGAAGCGGCGGCGACGGGCGCCGATCTCATCATTCTCGGTGGGTCACGGCTATCGCCCTATGCGGCCGCGCTGCGCACGCGGACGCCGGTCGTGGTGGTGGAGCCGGTCGCGTGTGCCGTCGCGATGGCGGAATCGCT
>WNFI01191522.1_pt2 | contig 15180 bp, 13 predicted proteins | sample 5400471 | NCBI WGS metagenome assembly WNFI01 (sample SAMN13153348, study PRJNA577476) | soil metagenome | isolation source: 100 cm saprolite on Douglas fir-dominated hillslope | place: USA:California | collected 2013-09-17
CGGGCCAGCCAGCGCGGTTCGCATCTGAGTCATAGACAGTTGCCGCAGCTAGAACAAGTACTTTATCCCGAATTGCAGCACGCGGCCGTCCTGCGCCGACGTGATCCTGCCGAAGCTCGCCGGCGTGCTGATTGCGGCGGCCGGGTTGTTGAAGCGGACCTGGTTGAAGACGTTGAACGCCTCCACCCGGACCTGGATCCGCCGCGGGCCGCCGAGCTCGACATTCTTGAACAGAGAGAGATCCGTCGATGCGAACCCCGGGCCGTGAATCGTGTTGCGGCCGGCATTGCCCGGACGATCGGCCGTGGCCGCCACGGGGCGGCGCACGAAGCACGAGGTGTTGAACCACTGGGCCGTCGTGTGCGGCGCACCGGCGTTCGGGTCACAGGTGGCGTCCGGCCGATTGGTCAGGTAGCGGATGTCAAGTGCCGAGTCCGTGACCGCCAGCGGGAAGCCCGTCTGCTTCTGGACGATGCCGTTCAGCTGCCAGCCGCCGGCGAGGTGCTCGATGACGGCGCCCATGCCGCGCGGCGTCGGCAGCTCCGCGCCGAAGCTCACGACGAAGCGGTGGCGGACGTCGAACAGCGCGTCCCCCCACTCGTAGGCCAGCGCCTTGTCGAATGTCGCCTGATCGCCGATCGTGACCGGCAGCACCGGCCGCGGCTCGCCGCCGATGTTCAGGCCCGAGACGTGATCCTTCGCGTGGCCGTAGGTGTAGGAGGCGAGGAAGTTCACACCGTGCGAGGGACGCATGCGCGCGCTCGCCTGGAACGAATCGTACTTGGACTGCGCAACTGAGAACGTCGGGCGCACGAGCGCAAACGCCGGAAAAAGACGCGCACCCGGCGTCGTCTGTCCTGGCGACAAGAGGCCCGGGTTCACTTCCATGAACATCGGCAGGTGGCGGCCGCGCGACCCCACGTAGCCCGCTTCGACGCCGAGGGTCTTGCCGACCTGGTGCTGCACGGTGGCGTTGAAGTGGTAGGCGAACGGCGTCTGGAAATCCTGGCCCCAGCCGATGATGGTCAGCGCGGGTGGGAAAAGCGTCGCGCCGCCGGTGATCGCTGCTAACGGATTCGCGAGCGTGATCGCGGCCGGTGGCGCGTTCACTTCGACCAGCGGCGTGAACGGCGGCGCCAGCACGCCGTTCTGGAAGAAGTCCCCCTGGCCGGCGAGCGCGTCGTAGAAGATCCCCCACTGGCCGGCGAGCGCGTCGTAGAAGATCCCCCACGCGCCGCGGATGGTTGTCCGGCCATCGCCTTTCGGATCCCATACCGCGCCGAGCCTCGGCGCGAAGTTGTTCTTGTCCGTCGCGTAGGTGCCGCGCGGCACGCCGCGGTCGCCCGGATAGACCAGCCCCGCCGGCGCAGTCGGGAACCTCACCGACTGCACACCCGGATGGAACGCATTCAGCGCGTCGTTCTTGTCCACGAAGGGCATCGACAGCTCGTAGCGAACCCCGGCGTTCACGGTCAGGTGCGGCGAGCTACGCCATTCGTCCTGCGCGTAGCCGGAGTACAGCCAGCCCACCCCATCCTGCGCCTGATTCGTCGTCGTCCGGCGAAACTGCGACGGCAGGCCGAGCAGGAAATCCGCCGCCGCGTTGCCGGTCGCGGCGGCGCCATTGAAGGTCAGATCGCCGTTCGGCCGGTTGATGAACGCGATGACCATGTGCTCCTTGCGGACGTCAGCGCCGAACTTGAGACCGTGGTTTCCGCGGCTCCACGTGAAGTCGTCCGAAAACTGGAACACTTCGTTCACCCGCTTGACGAACGGCTGCTGCGCGTCGCCGAGATTGAAGAAGCCGCTGACCGAGATCGACGCCAATCCCTGTGCCAGCGCGTTCGTGTTCGGCACGTTGATGCCGAAATCCTCGTTCTTCAGTCCACTGGTCACGGCCGGGTGGGCGTCGATGCGGTTGTACGAAAAGCGGGCGACGTTGATCGCGTGCGGCGTGAAGATGAAGGTGTCTGATCCCATGTAGTCGCTGAGGGTCGCCTTCGCAGTGTTGCCGATCGCCGCCGTGATGGCCGGCGTCGCCGCGTCCGTACGAGTCTGCAGGTAGCGGCCGAGGAGCGCGTGCTTGTGGTTTACTTGGTAGTCGAAGCGCATCCCGATGCCGTCACGGTTGTCCTTCGTTTCTGGCGATACGACGTAGCGGTTGGTGCCGCTGTTGGCTTTCGGCACGAACTGATCGAGCAGCTTGCGCGCGACCGGGCTGAGGCGGTCGGCGGGGATGACGTTCCCGAAGAAGGGCAGCCCCGTGAGCGGATCCTTGATCGCCGCGCTCCCCGAGAAGTCGCCCAGACGCTGCGCGTCGGTCAGGACGAGCACGTTGCTGGTGTTGCCGCGGCTGTTGCGGTAGCCCTCGTAGTAGCCGAAGCCGAAGAACTTGTTCTTGATGATCGGTCCACCGAGGCTTCCCCCGAACTGGTTCTGCTTCAGCGTTGGCTTCGCCTGCGTTGCCGGCGCGAAGAAGTTGCGCGCCTGGAATCGGTCGTCGCGGTTGAACTCCCAGACCGCGCCGTGGACCTGGTTGGTGCCGCCGCGGGTGACGACGTTGACGACCGATCCGGCGTTGCGCCCGAACTCCGCGGTGTACGAGTGCGTCTGGATCTTGAATTCCTGGATCGCGTCCGGCGGCGGCCGCGCGGTGGCGGCGCCGAATCCGCCTGGCGTCGCATCGCCCGCCGCGCCGCCGAGGCCCCCGGGCGGCGCGACCACACCGGGGATGAGCGTGCCGAGCTGGGTGAAGTTGCGGCCGTTGAGCGGGAGCTCGACGACCTTCTGCTGATCGATCGTGATGCCGAGCGTCGAGTGGGACGTCTCGACGAGCGGCGTCTCGACCGACACCGTCACGCTCTCCTCGAGTCCACCGACCGTGAGCTTGACGTCGACGCGGCTCGTGTCGCCGACCGAGACGTCGATGCCCGGCCGCACCATCGGCTTGAATCCCGTCAGCGTCGCCTTGATGTCGTAGCGCCCCGGTTGCAGCAGCGGCAGCGTATAGAAGCCGTCCGGGCCGGTGACGGTATGGCGCACCTGGCCGGTCGCGGCGTTCCTCGCCTCGACCGTCACTCCCGGCAGCACGGCCGCCGACTGATCCGTCACCAGGCCGGCAATACTGCCCGTGGCTTGCGCGGCCGCCGGTGCGGGGTGGCCGAGAATGAGAATGGCCAAACAGAGCAATCTGAACATCTGCGTTTCTCTATATGAAAGGTGCAAGGCTGTCAATCCGGATCACGCCGTTCCAGTCAGCTCCAGCAGCGCCAGCGCAATCACTTTCGTCGCGTTCATCAGGTCCGCGACATCGCAGTACTCATCCGGCTGGTGGGCGAGGTCGAGGATGCCGGGTCCGTACGCGACGCAGTGCGGCACGCCGGCGATGCGCGCGAAGTGCTTCTGGTCGTACGTGCCGGGAGAGCAGCGCGATGATCTCCGCCTTGGTCGCGTCGAATCCCTCCTCGAGCAGGAACCGCCGGTCGAAGACCGTGCGGCAGCGATCCGCTACACACGGCGTCTGGATGCCGTCGACCGGCTGTCCCCCCTCGATGCCGTTGATGTTCAGCGTCGCATGCCGCGCGCCTGGCGGCACCACCGGCATCGCGGTCGTTCGCGCCGCCAGCCTGGGCTGCAGCTCGTTGTGAATGCGATCCAGGAGCATCCCCATGTGCTCGACCGCGTTGACGCCGTGGAACGGCATGCTGCCGTGCGCGATGCGTCCTTTGGTCAGGACTTCGAACCAGTAGACGCCGCGGTGGCCGATGCAGATGCGATCGACGTAAAGGGGCTCCGGAATGATCGCGAAATCGGTCCGGTCCGCGCTGACCCGGCCGTGATGGGCGAGCCACGCGACGCCGGCGAATCCGCCGCTCTCTTCGTCGACGGTGCCGCTGATCTCGACGCTGCCGTTCAGCTCGACGCCGGCGCGGCGAATCCCTTCCGCCGCGAAGACCGCGGCCGCGATCCCCGCTTTCATGTCGCACGACCCGCGTCCCCAGATCCTTCCGTCACGCACCTCGCCGCCGAACGGGTCGACCGTCCAGCCGGCGCCGGCGGGGACGACGTCGAAGTGGCCGTTCAGGTGGACGAGAGGTCGCAGCGAGCGGCCGCGCCGGGTGCCCACCACGTTGATGCGCGGGTGCGTGCGCGTGTGCTCCTTCATCCCTTCCGCCGGGTGGTACTCCACCTCGAACCGGCATTTCGCGAGCGTGTCGCCGATGAAGCGCGCGCACTCCTCGTACAACTCGCCCGGCGGATTCACCGTCGGCATCCGAATCAGATCGGAGGTGAAGGCGACAGCTTCGTCGGTGAGCGTGTCGATGGCGGCCATGACGCGGTCGGCGGACATGCGCAACGTTCTTACAAGAGCAATGCAAGGTTGTCAAACTCCCAGGCATGCACTACGATGCCCGCCTTTCGGATGGTCAAGCAATCTTCCAGGCGACGCCGCGCCGAGCCAGCCGGCTACGGCTTCCTGACCGTGGGCCGGACGGCGCGCATCCTCGGCGTCAGCGCCTCCACCCTCCGACTCTGGGAGAACGTCGGCCTCGTGAGCCGGGTGCGCAGCAACGGCCGCTATCGTCTCTACAGCCCTGACGTACTGAAGGTCCTGAAGCGCATCAAGTACTTGCGCGACGTGCAGCGGCTCAACGTCCCGGGCATCAAGCGCGAGCTCGGCGGGGCGATCAAGCCGCGCCCGCGCCGGGAGCAGCGCCCGCTCGGGCCGCTGCTGCGGCGGATGCGCCAGCGCCGCGGCATCGGGCTCGCTGAAGCCGCCGGACAGGCCGGGATTTCCGCGGGGTTCCTGAGCTCGCTCGAGCGCTCGCAGGCCAACGCCTCCGTGGCCACGCTGCAGCGGCTGGCCACCGCCTACGGGACGACCGTGATGGAGCTGTTTCAGACGCCGGCGCACCACGGCCGTCTCGTGAGGCCGGACGAGCGGCGCGTGCTCGAGGTCCACCCCGGCGTGCGCATGGAGCTTCTCTCGAGCGGTGCGCCGATGCTGCAGTCGATGCTCTTCCGCGTCGCGCCCCTTGCCGGCAGCGACGGCTCGTATTCCCACCAGGGCGAGGAATTCATCTACATGCTGTCCGGAACCCTGGAAGTGTGGCTCGACGAGCTGCAGTGTTTCGTGCTGCAGGCGGGGGACAGCTTCTGGTTCGAGAGTACGCACGGCCACCGGTGGTTCAACCCGGGAGACGCCGAGGCGGCGCTCCTGTGGATCAACACCCCGCCGACGTTCTGAGCGCGCATGGCGTACCTGCTCATTATCGTCGGCTACTCGATCGCGCAGATTGCGCTCGGGGTGTGGGTCGCGCGGCGCCTCAAGGGATCGCGTGACTTCTTCGTCGCGGGGCGGTCGCTCGGCCCGGGCCTGATCTTCGCGACGTTCCTCGCGGCGAATATCGGCAGCGGCTCCACGATCGGCGCGACCGGGCTCGGCTACCGTGACGGGCTCGCAGGGATGTGGTGGATCCTGTCCGCCGGCCTGGGATCCCTCGTGCTCGCGTTCGGTGTGGGTCCGCGCATCCGCCGCCTCGCCGCCGAGCACGACCTGCGGACGGTCGGCGATTTTCTCGAGTGGCGCTACGACCGGCAGGTGCGCGCGACGGTGGCCGCGCTCCTGTGGATCGGCACCATCGCGATTCTCGCCGGACAGTTGATCGGCATTGCCTGGATCCTCAAGGTCGTGGTCGGCATTCCGAAGCTCGCCGGCTGCGCGCTCGGCGCGTTCGTGGTAACGGCCTACTTCGGTGCCGGCGGCTTGAAATCGTCCGCCGTCGTGAACGTCGTCCAGTTGACGGTCAAGCTGGCCGGGTTCGCGATCGCGCTGCCGCTCGTCCTGCGGGTCGTCGGCGGGCTCGACGGCCTGCACGCGGCCATCCCGGCTCCGGAGATGTGGAATCCATGGCGCAACGGTGAGTCCGGCTGGATTTACCTCGCGATGCTCGGGCCGAACTTCATCGTGTCGCCGGGACTGCTGCAGAAGGTCTACGGCGCCCGCGACGACCGCGCGGTCCGCCTCGGTGTCGGTCTCAACGCCCTGTGGCTGATGGTGTACGCGCCCGTGCCGGTGCTGCTCGGCCTCTCGGCGCGGGTCCTGCATCCGGGACTGCCGAATCACGAGCTGGCCCTGCCGATGCTCTTCATGCACGATCTGCCCTTCTGGGTTGGCGCGCTCGGCTTGGCGGCGGTCTTTTCCGCGGAGGTGAGCGCCTCGGACGCGATCCTCTTCATGCTCGCGACATCCCTCTCACAGGACTTGTACAAGCGCTTCGTCAACCCGGCGGCGTCGGACCGTCAGGTGGTGACCGTCGCGCGCGGCGCGTCCCTCGTCGGCAGCATCGCCGCCGTGATCGTCGCCATGCAGTCGAAGACGGTCGTCGACGCGCTCGGCGTCTTCTACACGCTCGTGAGCGTCAGCCTGTTCGTGCCGATCGTCGCCGGTTTGTATCTGCGCCGGCCGCGGGCGCTCGACGCGCTGGCCGCGATGGCGGGCGGCATCATGGCGGTCGTGGCGGCGCAGCTCTGGAACGGCGGCAAACCGATTGGCGTGTTCACGCCCGCGATGTGCGGGCTGCTGGCGGCGGCGGCCGCGTTTACGGTGGTAACGGTGGTCTTTTCTCAACGGAGAGTGGCGTGAAAAACGGATTGTTCGATTTGACAGGGAAGACTGCGGTCGTGATCGGCGCGGCCTCCGGCATTGGTGAGGCAGTGGCCCTCGGGTGCGCCAGGCAGGGGGCGCGGGTCGTCTGCCTGGACGTTAACGAGGAGGCAGCCCGGCGCGTCGTGGCCCAGGCGACCGCCGAGGGGGGGCGCAGTGAGGCCGGGGTGGTCGACATCCGCGACGGCGCGGCGGTCGAGCGCGCCTTCGACGAGGTCAACACCAAGTACGGCGTCGACATCGCCATCTGTACGCCCAGCATCAACGTGCGAAAGCCGATCCTGAAGTACACCGACGAAGAGCTGTCGCGCGTGCTCGACGTGAACATCAAGGGAAACTTCAACGTGCTGCGGGCCGCCGGCCGGGTGATGACCGCGCGGAAGAAGGGCAGCATCATCCTCTTCACCTCGGTCCGCTCGCAAGTCGTCGAGCCCGGGCAGAGCGCCTACGCGGCGACCAAGGCCGGCATCGTCCAGCTATCACCGCCAACAAGGAGTGGTACGACGCCTACGCCGCGAAGAGCGTCTTCAACCGCTGGGGGCGCCCCGAGGAGCTCGTCGGGGCGGCGGTATTCCTGGCGTCCGACGCGGCCAGCTATGTGACAGGATCGGTAGTCTTCGTGGACGGCGGCTGGCTCGCCGCGGACGGGCGCTTCACGCCGCCCGGGATGTAACGGATATGGCACGAGTAGCGGTAATCGCGGGTGACGGCATCGGCCAGGAAGTGATCCCGGCCGGAATTGCCGTCGTGAAAAAGGCGGCGGCGGCGTGCGGCGCCGTGATTGAGTTCGTCGAGTTTCCGTGGGGCTGCGATTTTTACCGCCGCCACGGGCGGATGATGGACGAGGACGGCTTCGATCGGCTCCAGGCGTTCGACGCGATCTACCTGGGCGCGATTGGCGATCCATCCGTGCCCGACCACATCGCGGTCTGGCAGCTCATCCTGCCGATCCGGCAGCGCTTCGATCAGTACGTCAACCTGCGGCCGATGCGGCTGGTCGCCGGGGTCGACACGCCGCTCGCAGGCCGCGGTCCGGGCGACATCGACATGGTGTGCGTCCGCGAAAATTCCGAGGGGGAGTACGCAGGTATCGGCGGCCGGCTGCACGCCGGCACGCCGGACGATATCGCGCAGCAGGTGACGGTCATGACCCGCCGCGGGATCGAACGGATCGCCCGCTACGCGTTCGAGACGGCGATGACGCGGCCGAGGAAGCTCCTGGCGAGCGCGACGAAATCGAATGCCCTGCAGTATTCGATGGTCCTCTGGGACCAGGTTCTCGACAAGGTCGCGAAAGACTACCCGTCGGTCTCGTGGCGGAAGTACCATGTCGACGCGCTGGCGGCGCGCATGGTCACCGACCCCGCCAGCATCGACGTCATCGTGGCGTCGAACCTGTTCGGCGACATCCTGACGGACCTGGGGGCGGCAGTGTCCGGCAGCCTGGGAATCGCTCCCAGCGGCAACATCAATCCCGAGCGGCGGCACCCGTCGATGTTCGAGCCGATCCACGGCTCGGCGCCCGACATCAAGGGCAAGGGGATCGCCAACCCGATCGGCGCCATCTGGGCGGGCGCCCTGATGCTCAAGCACCTTGGCGCCCCCGCGGGGCACGATCTCATCGTCGGCGCCATCGAACGCGTGCTGGCGGGGCCGGGCCCGCGCACGCCGGACCTGGGCGGGCAGGCCAGGACCCGCGACGTGACCGACGCGATTCTTCAGGAGCTGACATGACGAGCGTGGACCCGACGCCCGCGGGCCTGAGCGGACAGACGATCGTCGATCTCACGAAGAAGCACACGCTCTTCGAGTGGTCCGCGCAGGGAGGCGTCGATCCGATTCCCGTCGCTGGCGCGAAGGGCTGCTGGTTCTGGACGCCGGAAGGCAAGCGGTTCCTCGACTTCAACAGCCAGCTGATGTGCGTCAACATCGGCCACGGCGACGAGCGCGTCATTCGCGCGATCGCGCAGCAGGCGGAAACCCTCGCCTACGCGAACCCGTTCATGGCCACCGAGGCGCGTGCGCGCCTGGGCCGCAAGCTCGCCGAGATCTGCCCGGGCACGGCGGCACGGCGGGCGCGATGACGCTGACCGGCGATCCGCGCCGCTGGGCCACCGAGCCCGGCATCCCAGGCGTCGTCCACGTGCTCAATCCGTATCACGGCATCCAGCGCGGCTGGGACACCGCGCAGGTCGCGCTGGCCCGCATCGAGGAAACGATCCAGCTGGAAGGGCCGCAGACGATTGCCGCATTCTTCATCGAGCCGGTGACCGGCACCAACGGGGTGCTGGTGCCGCCCGACGGGTTCATCCAGGGCATCCGCGATCTCTGCACGAAGTACGGAATCCTGATGGTGGCGGACGAAGTGATGTCCGGCTTCGGCCGTACCGGCGAATGGTTCGCCGTCGACCACTGGCGGGTCGTCCCCGACCTGATCACGATGGCGAAGGGGCTGACCAGCGCCTACGTGCCCCTCGGCGCGCTCGGGATGCGCCGCGCAATTGCCGATCACTTCCAGGACAAGGTCTTCTACGGCGGTCTGACCTACAACAGCCATCCGCTCGCCTGCGCGACCGCGCTGGCGACGCTTCAGGTGTACGAGGACGACAACCTGTGCGACAACACGCGCCGCATGGGAGCCGTGATGAAGGAGCTGATGGCGGGCCTGCAGGCGAAGCACCCGATCGTCGGCGAAGTCCGCTCGCTCGGCCTGTTCGGCGTCATCGAGCTCGTGAAGGACCGGCAGTCGATGGAGCCGCTGGCGCCGTTCAACGGGTCCTCGGAGCCGATGAACCGGCTGCGCAAGTTCTTCCGCGACGAGGGGCTGTACACCTTCGTGCGGATGAACTACTTCTTCGCGAATCCGCCGCTGATCATCACCGAGGAAGAACTCCGCCACGGCTTCGATATCTTCGATCGGGCGCTGACGCAGATCGCGGGTTGACACTCCACCCCTGACACACACGTCCGCTCACCAGGGCAGCAGGGGCATCACCGCCACCGCCGCCAGCAGGTGGAGATTGCCGGCGGCGAACCACGGCCAGAAGCGGCTCGGTCGAAGTTCGCTGGCAAGCAGAATGTTGAAGCCGACGGTCAAGGGCAGCAGGACGCGGGTGATCGCGCCCACGCGAGGATTGGCCAGAACCGGGTCGAGAACGAGCAGAAGGATCGCGTAGCTGACCGCGACTCGCCACCACGGGTTGACGTGGTTCCGTCGAACCAGCAGATAGGCAGCCTGGACAGCCAACGACGCCAGCAACGCCAGGGAAAGGCCGTCCGGCGACAGCAGTCCTCTTCGCTTCACCAGGACCAGCGTTGCCCGCCAGCTGTCGGCCAGGGCGATCCCGGGCACTCCGATCTGGTCAGTGCCCGCAAACAGCGTCGACCGGTATATCGATCGCAGGTAATCCTCCCAGATGAGCAGGGGCAGCACGCAGATGACGGCCGCCGCGGCCAGGCGCGCCCATTGACGCCGATCGCGAGGGATGGGCTGAGAGGCTGCGGCGAGAAGGTTCGTCTCGCGACCGAGTCCTGCGATTCCCACGAGCGCGGCGGACAGCAAGGGAAACCCGGATTCAACAGCCGCCACTGCGCCGGCGATCAGGACCAGGCTCGGTGCGTCCAGCAGCGCGAACCTGACGGACCAGAGCATGCCGTGCGAGAACAGGCATGCGCCCCACAGGCAGAGGCGACGTGCGTCGGTCGGAGGAATCCACCGCGTCAGCAGGGCGGCGAGAATCAGCCAGCAGGCGACATTCTGCAGTGCGTACGCCTCGATCACCCAGACGGGCCGGCCCAGGCCGAGCGCAAACGCGGTCCAGCTGAAAAGAATCCGGCGGGCGCGAAAGGGCGCGAGATCCATGCCGCGATCGCTCGCCGGATCCCGAAGCAGCGGATCCAGAGCGCGTTGCGCGTAGAACTGTCCGTCGTAACTCGCCCAGTCGGGATAGTCGTAGTGCGGGACGCCGCGCATCGCGGGCGCTTCGTTCTCGTGGCCGGCGGGAAACCCGATGAGCGCCGTGAAACCCGTGCCCGGATGATAAAATCGCGCGACAGATGCCAGGAAGAGGATGACGAGTGCGATGGCCAGTCCTCGATACATCCGGTGCATCATGATGCTGCTGCTGCTCATCTCCGCCTGTCGCCCCTACGATGACCCTATCGAAGTCAGCGTCGTCGATCTGACCCATGAATACGAGGACGCGGAGAAGCGCCCGGCCGCCGGCTTTCAGATTGCGGCGTACTCCATCGGCGGCGTCACCCATGCGTCCATCCTGGCGCCGGTGCCAAGCCGCCTCACGTGGCAGATGCCGCTTCCCCGGCGCGGCATGTTCCACATGTACGTCGCGCTCGCGGACCCGCCTCCCGGCGCGCAGGCCTCAACCGCCCGCATCCATATGGGCATCAGCAGTGGCCGCCTGTACGAGAGACTCACCGAAGCGATACTGACCCCTGGTCCTCGCCGATGGATCGATGTTCGGGCTGATTTGTCTGCGTACGCCGGATGGAAGTGGAGTTTATTCTACCGGCCCGATCTGGTCACCTGGAAGCTCGTCCTCGGCGCCGATCTGATGGACGGGGCGCCGGCCAAGGTGGTTTGGGCGTTGCCCGAAGTCCTGACCGACACTAAGTCCGCGCACGAATACGCCGTCCGGCGCGCGCGGCTCCGATGATCATGGGGTGTCCGGCCGGAAAATAAACCTACCAATGGGTCAGTGATCCATCCGGTCGCCGGTAGATGTTCTTGCGTCCCGGCTCAGTGACTTCTCCGATCATCGTCAATCGGCTCATGTCGGCCGTCACGCCAAGGCCAGGCCGCTGGTTCGTGTACGCTTTGCCGTTCTTGAACTCCAGGCATTCCGGCAGGTAGTCGATGGGACGGCCGCCGTAGTTGTACTCCATCAGGACGGGACCTGAGAATGTAGACAGGCAGTTCACCAGGGCCGCCGTGGCAATGGGCCCGGTGAAATGAGGCACGATGCCGACCGCGTGGGTCTCGCAGATGGCGGCGACTTTCATCATCTCGGTGATGCCGCCCACGTTCGGCAGCGTGGAGCGAATGAAGTCCACGTCGTGTTCATCGCGGACCGGGTCTTCGACGAAGAACGGTTCGTATGGTTCGATGGCCTTGCAGGCACGCAGCGCGTCGTTCAAGTCGAAGCGCTGGTGAAAGTCGATGCACCAGTTGCCGTCCTGGCCCACGCCCTCGCGCACGTCCCTGCACTCCTGTTCCATCCGGCGCACCACCGAGCGCGTGTCGTAGACGCTGCCGATCGGAACATCACCTGGCGCCATACGGAATGCGCGATACCCGGCTTCCATCGCGGCACGGGCGCGCTCCTTGAGGCTCAACCTGGCGCCCGGCGTCGTCCCCGCCGGCGTCGGTCCCCCAGTCGCGTAGCACTCGCAGTAGTCGCGCGCCGTTCCGCCGAGCAGTTCGTGCACCGGAACGCCGAGGGCCTTGCCCTTGATGTCCCACAACGCGAGGTCCAGCGCCCCGAGCGCGTGCGCTTTCTCCCGCCCAGGCGGATAGAACCACGCGATGTACGCTTCCTGCCAGATCGCCTCGGTGCGGAACGGGTTCTGACCGATCAGCGTTCCCGCGCATTGCTCCAGCGTGTCTCTGGCGCCCCCCTCGCCGATGCCGGTAATGCCGATGTTGGTCTCGACCGTCACGACCATGGTGCTCTGGTTGAACAGAGGATTCAGGTTCGGCGGTCGATAAATCCGCACCCGCGTGACTTTGGCCTTCGGCAGTTCGGCCACCGCCTCCCCGGACCGCAACCAGCCAATAGCCGGCGCCGCTGCGATGGCGTTGAGAAAGGTTCGTCGGTTCACGGGGTTCTCCTCAGGAACTACTTCAACGCCCTCGAATAGAACAGATCGTGGTGGCCCGGCGGCTCCAGTCCGGCGCGCCGCAGCGAGAGCGCGATCTGGGCCCAGTGGCGGGTCTCGTGTAGCAGGCAGTGGAAGAGCAGCTTGCGCGGCGTGAGGATGTAGTCGCCTGTCTGCAGGGTGAAGCTCCGCGGCTCAGCCGCGGCGTCCTCGTCCAGTTCTGACACGAACTGATCCAGCTCCCGCCGAACCGAAGCACCGTAATCAAAGAGCGGCGGCGCGTGCCGGCCGCTCAACCCCGTCGTCGTATCGACCGGCGAGTTCCTGAGGCGCTGCAGGTGCCGGCGCTCGACCAGGAAGATGTGATCGATCAGCGCTCCCACGGTCGCGAACCGGCCGCCGGGCTGCACCTCGATCTCCAGGGCTTCGGGGTGCGCGACGAACCAGGTGCGCCACTTGTCCCGCTCTTCCTGCGTGTAGCGGACCAGTTCATGAAAATCTAGGTGCATGTCTGTGATCTTCAGGCTGAAAGCGATCGCCGCCTTTACTTGAGAATCTCCGCAGGCTCGACAACCGTCATCGGCCCAAGGTTCAGCGCCTTGATCCCCGGTTCGATGACCTTGCGGTCGCCGATGATGACCACGGCGAACTTGTCCGGCTGGATGTACCTGTCGGCCGCGCGCTTCACCTCGGCGGCGGTCACCGCGCGGACGTGATCGGCATACGTGGCGTAGTAGTCGGCCGGCAGGTCGTACACGTGCGCCTGCGCGAGGGCATTTGCCGTGCTGCGGCTGGTCTCGAAGCTCCGCGGCAGCTGCAGCGCCAGATAGCTCTTCGCCTTCTCGAGCTCCTCGGCCGGGACCGGTTCGTGGATGTGCGTCAGCTCGTTGAAGAATTCCTTCAGCGCCTCCGGCGTCTTGTCGGTCTGCACCCCGGCTGCGGCGTAGAAGCTCCCGGCGCTCGACCGCATGTCGAATCGAGAGGAGGCGCCGTACGCGTAGCCGTGGACCTCGCGAAGATTGCTGTTCAGCCGCGAGGTGAAGGATTCGCCGAGAATCGTATTGAGGACACGCAGCGCGAAGTAGTCGGGCGTGGACCTGGGCACGCCCACCCACCCGATGCGAATCTGCGACTGCGCCGCGCCCGGCTTGTCGATCAGGAACACTCGACGCGCCGTGAGCTGAGGGGCATCGCCCGCCGTAACCGCCTTCGCGACACTCGTCCCGGGCGCCCCCCTCCATCCAGCCAGCGCGCGTTCGAGCTGGGGAACCATGGCAGCGGCGGTGACGTCGCCGGCCACGATCAGCACCCCGTTCGCCGGGCGATAGTAGGACGCGTGGAACGCCTTGAGGTCCGCAACGGTGATGCCCTTGAGCGACGCGGCCGTCCCGACCGAGGGCGTCCCGTACCGGTGCGTCGGGCCGAAGACCAGCCGGGGAAACGCTGCCCGGATCAATTGCGCCGGGTCGTCCTGGGTTTCGAGCAGCGAGGCGAGCCGTTCCTCCCGGAGGCGCTTCAATTCCGCTTCCGGGAAGGTCGGGCGCGCCACGACATCCGCCATGATCGGGAGCGCATCCGCGAGCCGCGCGACCGGGACGTGCAGGTCGACGTACGACGCGTCGACATCGCCCCTGGCCGAGAGCTCGGCGCCGAGGAAGTCAATCGCGTCAGCGATCTCGAGCGCGTTCCGCGGGCCGGCCCCCTCGTCGAGCATGTCCGCGGTCAAGCTGGCGAGCCCGAACTTGGCCGGCGGATCCGCGGCGATGCTGGCGCGCAGCGTCAGCTCGAGGTGGACGGTCGGCACTTTGTGGACGCCCATGATCCACACCTGAAGCCCGTTCGACAGCGTCCGCTTCTCGACCGGCGGAAGGTGCAGCGCCGGCAGCGGCCCGACCGCAGGCGGCTTCGACCGATCGGGCGCCTGCCGGGCCGTCACGGCGACGGCTGCCAGACAAACCGCGCCAACAACCAGGGACCACAGGGACCACAGGGACCGTGTACTCATTTGATTGGTTCCACCACGAGCTCGACTCGCTTGTTGAGCGGCAGCCACTTCTGCGCGATCGCCTGGATGTCATCGGGCGCCAGCGCGCGATAGCGTGACAGGTCCTCCTTGAAGTAACCCGGGTTGCCGGCGGCGAAATAGTAGCCGTTCAACTGATCGCCGACGCCCCCGAAGTTCCCGACGCGTTCCATGCGATCGTAAAAAGACGACTCGATCTGGTTGATCGCGCGCGTGAACTCCCGGCCGGCGGGCGGCGCCTGCTGGATCTTCGTCATCTCCTCGTCGACGACCGCGCGAATCTTGTCGATCGACGCGCCTGGCCGCGCGGTGACGACAATCTGATACTCCGAGTTCAGTATCTTGGACGCCTGGAAGGCGGCGACGTCCTGCGCGATCTGCAGCTCGTAGACCAGCCGCTTGTAGAGGCGTGAGTTCTTGCCGCCGGCCAGCAGCAGCGACACCACGTCCAGCTCCGCGTCCCCGGGCTCGAAGTGTGCCGGCGTGATCCACGTCAGGTACAGCCGCGCCAGCTGCACGCGGTCCTGGATGGTCTTCCGCTTCATGTCGGTCAGGAAGGGATGGGGATAGTCGATTGGTGGCACCGGCGCGGGCCCCGGCTTCACTTCCGCGAACCATTTCTCCACCGCAGCGCGGGCGGGCGCGACGTCGATAT
>WNFI01202503.1_pt1 | contig 15179 bp, 12 predicted proteins | sample 5400471 | NCBI WGS metagenome assembly WNFI01 (sample SAMN13153348, study PRJNA577476) | soil metagenome | isolation source: 100 cm saprolite on Douglas fir-dominated hillslope | place: USA:California | collected 2013-09-17
GTAGCTTAGATGTCTTGAGCAATGGGTCTCTCCCGTGAGGGCTCGCGCAAATAGTTGTCGTACATGAACTTACACTGGAGCGGGCGATGGGAATCGAACCCACGTCCGAAGCTTGGGAAGCTTCTATACTGCCATTGTACGACGCCCGCTCTTTTCCTATCGATTCTACCCGCGATTGTAGCGTAGTAACAATCGTTTCGTTCAAAAAAATCGAATATCCGGTTGCCTTGCTCCCCTAACTACATTGACTTCGTTGCCAGAATAGGACTTATTGCTTCTTGCATCGGTATCCCGAGGTGTTCTGGTTGACGAACTTGTCGGTGTTCGAGTCCACGGCCAGGTAGTTGGCCGGGCACACAAAGTACAAGAGCGGCCCATGGTCGTTTATCTCGTTACTCGACCAACCCGTGTTGCTGTGCTGCCCTGGCACAAGAGTCGTGCTCGAGGCTCCCCCGTACTTCGGGTCCTTGAACATATAGTCGATGTGAATCGTCTGCGAGCAGACGTTCTCATACGAGAGCCAGTTGTAGTATTGAGGATCCCAGAAACTGCGAACACAATTGTTCGAGAGCGGCGCAGCGTATTGAGCAGAACTGGCCGAAGAATTTCCGCCACCGCTTCCCGATGAGTTGCCATTTCCTCCGGAGCTACCTCCGGAGCCGCTGCCATTTGCTCCCGTGCCATTCGACGCGGAAGAAGCGGTGCCGGGCGCGGGGTAGGAATCAACATACACGATGACCTGGGGACCCGCGTAGGCCCACTGTGGGATGGAACAGCTCATCGCGTTTCCGGCCTTCAAAACTCCCGTTCCCGCGCTCATCTGGCAACTCAGACTTTTTACCGCGGAACTCTGGTCCGCGGTGGCGGACAGCATGACGGATATATTCTGCGGGAACTGGAAGGAACAAGCTCCTGGACAGTCTATCCCAGGCGGATTGGAAACAACTCGGGCATTGCCCTGGTAACCAGTGACTGTTTGAAAGCGAACGGTCAGCGGAGCTTGCGGGTGAGTCGTCGGAAGCGCCGCGCCCTGTGGAGCAGCGCCTTGCGCGCTTGATGAACCGCTCGCCGCTGATTGTTGAGCCGCCTTCTCCGTGGCTAAACGCTGCTGCGCTGCCGCCTGCTGTTGCGCTGCATTGGCATCGCCAACAGCCCGAGTCGCTGCGGCTTGCTGGTTACCGGCGTTCACGATAGCGTTCGGGTCCGAGCCCCCTGGCATGCTCTGAAGCGTTCCCATGACAGCATTAAAGCGTGCTTCGCTTTCTCTGTGCCGCTCCGCGCGGTCTTCGCGATCCTGCTGTTCACGCGCTTCCGCTTGCTGCTTCTGCAGGTTAGCCGCACCGACAACGGCATTTACATCTACGTCCCCACCTAAGGCCTTGTAGCGCGCGCAGTCTGGCACCGAGTTGAAGCGCGCGCATACCTGGCTTCGGACCTCGCGCTCTCGCGCGCTGTCGTTAAGCAACCTAAGCAGATCGGCAGCCCATTGCAGGCACTTATAGCCATTGGCATTAGCCAACGCACCATTCACAAACTCCCTGTCAGGTATTCGGTGGTCAAGCGCGTAGAGATAGACGCCCAAGGCCTAGCCGATTTGACTGGGCTCATACCTTCACGTGCTCCCTTTGCCAGCATCTGATGCCTCCAGTTGCTGCAGACTGCTGTAAGGATGTTCAGCGTTGAATCAGCATCACCGCGTAGGGCTGAGTGCTAACCATCACTCCGCCGCTTATGTCCGTGGTTAGTCCGAAAATGAAGTATTTCCCTGCGTTGTTGGTGACGAGGCCGACGAAAGGGTTATGTGTTCCGGTACTATCGGTCAAGCTGCCTTGTAGGAAGCCGTTGGCATTTGCCGTCGTTAGGTTTAGCGCGATGTCCGTCGCGTGATTTGCAAAAGGGTCGGTGTCGATATTCGTATAGGCACCGCCGCTGATTGAGGTACCGGACCCCGGGCCAAATCCCACAAAAGTGACTCGCGGTGTCCCGTTGCGCTTGAACACATAACCGTTGAAACCGTTGTTCAGCGCGGCGTTTAATCCAGCGGTGCCAACAAAATTCTGGCTTCCGATCGCCGATCCTTTCCCTGGCCCGAGGTCGATCAAGTACAGCCCGTTGCTCGCCGCGGCCACCGTTATCGTAGTTCCGGGAAAGGTGATCACTCCGTTCGTGCAGGTTCCCGGTGGCAATTGGCCGGACTGTTGCGCGCGCAGCGTGCCGTCCAGAAGGTACGAATTCACAGTGACAACGTAATTCGTCCCGACTTGCGTCGCCGTAACGCTGTCGTAGGATTCACTCGTCGTCGAGTCATAATCAGGTTTTCCCAAGTGCACTAGCTGGATGTTAGTGGGCGCGTTAATCGTCGGGCACGGCGCCTGCGGGATCAGCGCCACCGGCTTATCGGTTGCTCCTCCCAGCGAAAATGTTGCACCCACGCCAGGGACTTCTACGCCATACCCCACCGATCCGGCTGGCAAATTAGGATCCGTGCTGGTGGTCAGGGTTGTTTTTGTCAGGCCATTGGGCAAAAGCTGGGCCAGAGTCGTGCCGGTATACTGTGCTCCGGTGGTCTGATTGATTGCTGTGAATTGATTCAGCGCCGTGTTGCTGACGAACTGCCACACGTCACCGGGGCTGGAAATCCCAACGTAAGCGTTGGCCGTCCCTGCGGCGGTTATGTTGATTGAAAGACTCGCGGTCCCAGATTCCAAGAATACGGGGGCGTTCCGCCGGTGGCGCTAACTGGCGGCGTGAGATACACAGTGCTCACGGCTCCGCCCGGCAAAGAAGTCGTCGCAACCGATGGGTTTCCTGCGGCTGCTCCCGTCACGGTGAAAGTGTCTGAACCGGTTGATCTGGGATTCTCAACCGATGCCGCGGTAATGGTCACCTGGTTGGCATACGAATTCGGAGCGGTATACGTAATTGTCGCAGTGTCGCCATTTCCCGAGCTGCCGGAGTTCGTGGAATTGCCCAACGTTCCGCATGCCGGCATACAGGCGCTTCCTCCGCTCGTCAACGTCCACGTCGCCCCCAGGAACTGCTGGTTGTTGTGGATAATAAACGCGGTAAAGACTTGTTGTTGCCCCGCCGGTATCGACGCTACCTGGGTTTGAAGTGTCAGTGTGGTGGTGTTACCGCCGAGTCCACAGCCTGTCAAGAAGCTCACCGCTACCAATATTCCTGCCACCGCGACGTTTCGCGCATTCATGCTCATCCGACTCTCCTCCGCGCCGTTGGTAAAACTTATCGTGTCGGAATCTGCGCTACTTTGGCCTGCCTGGCAACTCCCGTCTCCGTTCCCCGCACATTCCGGTCCAACTTATTGAGAAATAAACCATTTCATGCTATAGCTAATTTTCATAAGATTCCCGGAGACCTCGATTGCTGCTTGACCACGGCCCTGGCTTGCTAGCGGTATTTTCCAATTTTCGGTTCGACCCACTCCATCTCGAGCTGCGGAAGGCAGGGCGGCGTATTCGACTGGAGACCAAGCCTGCCCAGATTCTCTCGCTCTTGCTCCAGCACGATGGAAAACTCGTAGCACGCGAGGAGCTTCGCGCCGCCCTCTGGCCCAATGATGTCCACTTGGATTTCGAACATGCCGTTAATAAAGCCATCCACAAACTCCGCGCAGTACTCTCCGATGATTCCGATGCACCTCGCTTCATTGAGACTATTAGCGGCCGCGGCTATCGCTTTATTGGATCTGTCGAGTTCGTCCCAAGACCACTTTCCTCCTCGCTTGCTTCCATCCTCCCTCCGACAAACGCAGCGCCCAAAGCACTCACCGTCCCAGAGGAGACACCCAGCGACGACTTTCTCGGCGCTCCTGCCCGCAAGCCTGGGTACGCCCTCCCTCTTTCTCGCCTGGGTATTTCTATTGCCGCGGCTTTTTCCGCTGCAGCCCTCGTGTTCGCCCTCGTCTATTTCTACAGTCCACTCTCGTCCGGTCTCCGTTCCCACTCGGTAAGGCGTTCGGTCGCAGTTCTGGGCTTTCGCAATTTGTCGGCTGACGCCAAGGATGCTTGGCTATCTACGGCCTTTAGCGAGTGGTTGTCCGTGGACCTCTGCGCCGGTGAACAATTGCGACTTGTTCCCTCTACGACTCTCTCCCACGCAGGGTCCAAAATTAGGCTGGACAACATTGGATCCCTCTCACCCCAAGAATTTGCCGAGTTCGGGAAAATCCTCCACGCCGATCTGGTGATTTCCGGGTCATACGCTGTGACCGCTGACGCCGGACCAGATCAGGTTCGTTTGGACGTTCTTATGCGGGATACTTCCACCGGCGAGACTCTTAAAGCCGCCTCCTTCCAAGGTGACCGGACGCACATATTTGCACTCGCCACACAAGCCGGCTCACACCTTCGGGAAACGCTAAATCTTCCGGCCACTACTCCGCAAGGTTCCGGTGGGGTGCGCGCCGCGTTGCCAATGGATCCCGATGCTGCCAGGTTCTATGCGGACGGCTTGCAGCAACTGCTCACATTTAATGACGCGAAGGCTGTTGATCTCTTCACGAAAGCGGAACAGATCGAGCCCCTCCATGCGATGACTCATTACGGCCTTGCCCGCGCCTTGATAAGACTTGGCCACTGCATGCAAGCCAAAGCCGAAGCGAAGAAGGCTCTCGATCTCTCTGCCGGCTTGTCCCGCGAACAGTTACTGATCATTCGCGGCCAATATCACGAATCCATTCAGGACTGGAATTCCGCAGCGGAAGATTATTCCGCTCTCTTCCGCTTCTTCCCTGACGTGGTCGATTACGGAGTACGACTCGCCTCCGCGCAAATTTCAGCTTCTCGCGTTGCGGTTGCCTTTGAAACGCTGGCTTCGCTCCGCCGACTTCCTCCGCCTCTGCGCGAGGATCCCGAGATCGATCTCGCGGAAGCTGTGGCCGCCGGAGCCAGTTCAGATTTCCAACGCCAACGTCAAGCCGCCGCTGCGGTGGTCAACAAGGGCCAGCAACATGGTTCCACGCTGCTCGTCGCCCGAGCGCAAGTCTCTGAAGGCGAGGCGCTGCGTTCCCTGGGACAATTCCAAGCCGCTCTGGAGCTCTGGCAATCTGCACAGGGCACGTTCACTGCCGCTGGAGACCTCTCTGGTGTTTCCCAAACCCTTAATCGCGAAGCATTTGTCCTTTGGAAAATGAATCAGGGGCCGGAGGCGGAAAAGCGATACACGTCTGCCATAAACACCAGTCGGTCGATCGGCGATCAATCGAGTCTTGCCGCAGCGCTCGCGGGTCTCGCTAACATCACGATGTATGAGGATTTACCCGTTCGCACCAGAAAATACCTCGACGAAGCGTTAGCGATTTATCGCGACACGGGCAACGTTAAGGAAGAGGCCTTAACTCTCAGTCTCATCGCAGACCTTGTTCTTCAAAACAATCACTACGCCGAGGCCAAGCAACTTTATTCGCAGTCCCTATTCCTGTCCCGTCAGGCTACCGACCGGAGTCGCGTAGCCGGGCGGTTGATGGACCTTGGCATCCTCGACACCGTTCAGGGCAACCTGCCGCAGGCCCGCGAGCAGCTATCTCAAGCTCTTCAGCTGTATCACGAACTCAGAGAGCTTGGCCGGGTCGCTTACGTCTTAGATCGACTGTCTGCCGTATATTTGCTCTCGGATGAGCTTGAACAGGCCCGGCAGGATATCGACCAATCCGCTGCCCTCAAACAACAAGTCGGAGACCAACTCACCATGTGGCAAACCCACATGTACCTTGCGCAGATTCTGCTGGCAATGGACCGCCCTGCCGAAGCCGAGCGTATTGCAAGACAATCTCTCGAAGAGCACACGTACAGCAGCGAACGTTTTTCCTGGTGGCTCATCTCGCAGTCCCTGCTAGATCAAGGGAAGGTCTCCGAAAGCATGGAGGCTTTTCAGCATATCCCGAGGCACACTCCGGTTTTGCCTTTCAGCGAATTTAATGCCAACTGCGAGATTCTCCGCGCCCGTCTCCAGATCGCCCAGGGCAGTTTCTCCGCGGCGAGAGAAACTCTACGCCGTGCTGAAGCCCTAACCGCGGAACAAGGCATGCGCAGCATGAATTTGCTTGTCCGCCTGGCGATTGGCAATCTTGAGATTCAATCCGGTCAGACTGCGAGAGGACAACACCTTCTCGAATCCGTTGCGCGCGATGCCGCTCACTATGGGTTTCGACTGGTGGCGCAAAAGGCGAATTCTGCGCTAGCTTCAGATTTTCACGCAAAAATCGCCGGTACGAACACGGCGCCAATCCATAATTAGTCGCCCTTCCCTTGAGAGTCCCGTTTACCATCGTGTCAGCTTAGCTGGCCTAAACTTTATGGCTCTCCAGGATATCCGCTCTGGATCGAACGAGTGGGCGTTTTTTCTCAGGCCTGAAACTCAATCGAACAGGCTAGAACGCGTTCCGTTTTCCATCATTTTCCAATTACCAGGAATCTTGTTCTACTTAAGTGCCGCCAGTTCAGCGTTTTAGGGTTCACTAGAGGAAGCTTGGGAAGCTTCTATACTGCCATTGTACGACGCCCGCTCTGCAGATTAAGCTAACAAATTGGAGAGGGGCCTGCAAGGGCCGGGCGAGCGCGGCATGCTTTTCATGACGTTCAGGAGATGTAACTCAGCTTTCCGCAGCCAGGAATTCTGGCAGGGAGGTACAAATGGGAAGAAGAAATGAGATTCTTTTGGGCGGCGCAATTTTGGGCCTGGGTGTTGCTCTCGCGTCGCGCGGGGCAGCCCCACCAACGGAAGTCAGCGAACTGAAAGTCACGATCCGCGAATGGGACGTTCCCACGAAAGGCGCGCATCCGCATGATCCTGCCGTTGGGCCGGACGGGGCACTGTGGTTCACGGAACAAATGGCAAACAAACTGGGGCGGCTGGATCCGGCCACCGGAGCGTTCAAAGAGTATCCGCTCGTGGAAGGAAAGAATTCCGGGCCGCACGGCTTGGTGGCGGACAAAGACGGAAACATTTGGTACACGGCGAATTTCGGCGGGTACATTGGAAAGCTCGATCCGCGCACGGGGAAGGTGACGGAATACAAGATGCCCGATGAAAGCGTAGACGATCCGCACACCGCGGTATTCGATGCCCGCGGAATCCTGTGGTTCACGGCGCAAGGCGGGAACGCAGTGGGCCGGCTAGACCCGCGCACGGGAAAGATCGAATTAAAAAAGGTCCAAACTGAAAGCGCGCTGCCCTACGGAATCCAGATCGACAGCAAGGGAGTGCCGTTCTTTTGCGAACTCGGCACAAACAAAATGGGCAAAATCGACCCTGCAACCTTGGGGATCACGGAGTACAAATTGCCGGAGGGAGCGCGTCCACGCCGCTTGGCGATCTCTGCCGACGACCGGATCTATTTCACGGACTTCAAGGGTGGAAATCTGGGCCGGCTCGACCCTACTAGCGGAGCCGTAAGAATGTGGGCTTCTCCCGGCGGTCACGACTCCGGCCCCTACGGCATTGCTATTACGCCGGACGGAATGGTCTGGTACAGCGAATCGGGAGTAAAGCCCAACACGATCATTCAATTCGATCCAAAGACGGAAAAATTCGCGCGCGCCACCATTCCTTCAGGTGGCGGCGTGGTGCGCAACATGGCGGCAACCCCGGACGGACGGGTGTATATTGCTTGCAGCGGCGTGGACAAAGTTGGCGTAGTGGAACGCGTACGCTGAAGCCCCTTCCCTGCTGCACTGTGTTTCGTGCCGTGGAGGATGCGATGAACGCAACAGCAGTAAAACCCAAGGAACAACTCTGTCAGGCAGTTTCGCGCGTGGATGAACCCTGCGACCAAGACGCTCAGCAATACTGCGAGCGCTGCGGCCAATGGTATTGCCGGGCTCATTTTCCTGACCCCGACTGGCATCCTTGCGCACCCGAACAGGGTGTGGGCTGATTCGCTGCTGACTTCGCCACCGAACGGCCCATTGGCGATTGCACAGCAGTCGCGGCGCGAATTCTTGACGGGGGCGCGCGCCTCCGCTAGCGTCAAAGGATGCGGAGCGCCGCCCCACTCCGTCTGCGCGCCATGCGCAAATTATCCCAGGTGAGAAAATCCATTGGCCAACGCGATCATCACGCTCACAACCGACTACGGCAGCAATGACCATTTGGTCGGCACGCTGAAGGGCGTAATCCTGAAGATCAATCCCGATGTAACTATCGTGGACATCACGCACAACGTCACGCCGTTTGATCTTCTCGACGGAGCGCTGGCGATTGGCTCTGCCTATTCCTACTTTCCGCCGAAAACTATCCATGTCGTGGTTGTGGATCCTGGCGTGGGAACCGAGCGGCGGCCGTTGCTGGTCAGCGCTCAGAATCAGTACTTTGTCGCGCCCGACAACGGCGTGCTGTCCGTCATTTATGAACGCGAAAAAGACAGTCTTGTCGTTCGCCACGCGAATGTCGAACATTACTATTTGCAGCCGGTGAGCAAGACCTTTCATGGGCGAGACATCTTCGCCCCGGTCGCCTCCTGGCTCTCCAAAGGCTGGCAGACACCCAGCATGGGTGATGAGATCAGCGACTATAAGCGCTTCTCGATTCCGCGCCCCAAGGAGGCGGACGGAACTCTGAAGGGCGCGGTCATGCGCACCGATGCGTTCGGCAATTTGATTACGAATTTTCGCTCGGAAGATTTGCCGGAATCGGCGCTGAACGGCGGCGCCATCAAGCTTCAAGTGGGAACTCATCAAGTGTCGCGGCTGGTGGATACGTTTGCGCGTGGCAATAACGGCGAGCCCATTGCTTATCTGGGTTCGAGCGGATACCTCGAGATTGCCGTGAACAAGGCCAACGCGGCGCGCACCTTGAATCTGGGCCGCGGCGCACCGGTGATCCTCACCAAGTAGAAACCTGCCTTCTCTCTATCGCACATTTGGCTTTTCACACTCGAGGAGCAGTTCAACGGGAAAATTCCTGCGCGGCCATCTGCGAGCGCGTCCGCGGATCGAGCCAATCGCGCCAGGCATCACCGAGCAGGTTGAACGAAAGCACCGCGGTCATCACCGCCAACGCGGGAAACACGACCATGTGCGGCGCGTCGAAGAGATGGCCGCGAGCATCATTGAGCATCGCGCCCCAACTCGGAACGGGCGCGAGCACGCCGAGCCCCAGAAAGCTCAAGGTAGATTCCGCAAGAATCGCCCCGGCCATTCCGATCGTGGCCTGAATTAAGACTGGTTGAAGAATGTTCGGAAGCAGGTGTCTGGCCATGATGCGCGCATGCGATGCACCGAGCGATCGGGCCGCGAGAATGAATTCCAGTTCCTTCACTTTTAACACTTGCGCGCGAGCCAGGCGTGCATAGCCGGCCCATCCGGTGATGATCAGCGCCAGTATCACTTTCCCGATGCCGGGCCCGAGAAACGCCGCAAACGCAATCGCCAGGAGAATTCCTGGAAACGACAGGAAGGCGTTAATCAGCAGAAGATTCACAATGCGATCGAACCAGCCGCCGGCGTAGCCCGCGATCATACCCATCGTCAATCCGATGAACCCACAGCCGCAAACTACACAGACGGAAACGAGCAGAGAAATTCGCGCGCCATATAAGGTGCGCGACAAAATATCCCGACCGAGTTCGTCCGTTCCCATCCAGTGCGCGCGAGATGGAGATACTAGCCTAGCAGGCAGGTTCTGGGCCGCGGGGTCGGCGGGGGCAATCCAGGGCGCAAGCAGGGCCGCCAATAGCAGAATGACGGCTGCCGTGAATCCAACCCGCGCTAGAACGCTGTGACCTAGAAATTCCCGGGCCGCCCGCGCCTTCGTCACGACAACCTCACACGGGGATCAATCACGGCGTAGAGCAAGTCCGTCAGCAGGTTCACGGCAACATAAGAGACCGCAATGACGAGGATGCAGCCTTGCAGCAAGGGATAGTCGCGCGCGGAGATGGCCTGAACGGTCAATCGACCGATGCCTGGCCACGAAAATATGGTCTCGGTCACAATCGTGCCGGCAAGGAGCGTTCCGAACTGCAGCCCCAGAATGGTGATGATGGGAATCAACGCGTTGCGAAAAGCATGCCGCAGCAGGACAGCGCGCGTGGAAAGGCCCTTGGCTCTGGCGGTGCGCACGTAATCGCTCGAAAGCTCTTCGAGCATGGACCCGCGAACCATGCGAGTGAGAATCGCGGCCAGAGCAGCTCCGAGCGTCACGGCAGGCAGCACGTAGTAGAGCGGTCCGCCGCGCCCTGAAACCGGCAAGAGCCCAAGCTCAATGGAAAAGAGAAGAATCAACACGGGTCCCAGGGCAAAATTGGGGAAGGCCAGTCCAAAGAGAGTGAAGACACCCACGGCGCGGTCCGCCGATTGGCCGCGGCGGTAGGCGGCAAGCATTCCTGCGGGAATAGCGATCGCGGCGCAGACAACCAGCGCGAGGAAAGCAAGTTGCAGCGTTGCGGGGTAACGCTCAAAGATGATCTGGCGCACCGGCGCCTGAAACTTGAAGGATTGCCCAAGATCGCCGCGCCCAAGTTGCCACAGGTAGCGTCCGTACTGGGTATGGAGAGGCAAATCCAATCCAAGTACATGACGCAATTGAGTCAGTTGCCCCGGTGCCGCACCTTCCCCCAGCATCTGCTCGACAGGATCTCCCGGCACGATGTGAATCATGAGAAAGACGAGCGTGAGAACGAGCCAGAGCGCCGGCAGCGTGAGGAAAAATCGTTTGAGGAGGTAGCGCGCCATTTGCGGTAAATGAACTATGAGTTCTCCCGTGAGGCTTTCGAATCTGTGGACGGTTGCAGCACTGCTTCCGTACCCCCCTGCGTCTTGCTTTCATTTTCAGCCGGACGAACGCGCTGAATCTTCACCCGCGCAACGCGCTTTCCATCCATTTCCACGACCGAGAAACGAAAGTTGCCATGCTCAAAGCTTTCTCCGCCCTTTGGAATGAAGCCCAATTGGTCGAGGACGAAACCACCCACGGTCGCGTAAGCCGGGTCGTCCGGCAAGGTGATGTTGTATTGCGTGTCCAGGTCGCGCACGTTCAGGGCAGCGTCAAAAATGAGCGCGCCATCCGCGAGCGTGAGGGGCCGCTCAACAACGTCAAATTCGTCGTGAATCTCCCCCACCATCTGTTCGAGGATATCTTCCATGGTCACCAACCCGAGGATGCTGCCAAATTCGTCCACAACCATGGCCATGCCGACGTGACGGGAGCGCAACTCGAGAAGCAGTTCGCTGGCGGGCTTGGTCTCGGGCACGATGAGCACTTCTCGCAAAACGCGCCGCAAATCGAAAGGCGGCGGCGATAGGTTTTCTTCGAGACGACGTTCGCGATCCAGAAGGATCCATATCATGTCTTTGATATGAACAAAGCCGAGGATGTGGTCCGCGGTGCCGCGGTAGACAGGGATCCGTGAACGCTGGGTTGTTGCGAAAACTCGCATCACGTCGTCCAAATTGGATTCCACGGGAAGCGTGTGTATGTCCGGTCGCGGCACCATAACCTCGCGCACCTGAATCTGAGCGAGTTCCATGGCGCTGAGAATGAACTTTTCTTCACCCGGCGCAATCAATCCGCGCTCGCGAGCCTGCTGAATCTGGATTTGCAGCTCCTCCGTCGAATGGGCAACGCCATGAACCTGTGCCGAAGTGATTCCCAAAGCCTCCACAATCGCACCCGATATCCGGTCGAGCAAATGGATTGCCCAATGGAAAGTGTTCAGGAACCACTGGAAGGGCATGGCAACCAGCAATGCCACGCGCTCGGCGCGTGCCAGACTGAGCGTCTTGGGAACCAATTCCCCGATTACGACGTGCAGCGCGCTCAGCAGCGCAAAGGCGCAGCCGAGTGCGATGGCATGGGCAAAAAGCGCCGTATGCGCGCCCAAACTGCGGGGCCAAATCGCCTGAAATATCTTCGCAAACGTGGCTTCGCCAAGAGCGCCGATCGCCAGGCTTGTGAGCGTGATGCCGAGCTGAACGCCTGAAACGACCCGGTGCAAATCGCCGAGGAGTGCTTCGACGACGCGCGCGCGCGCGCTCCCCTTTGCGACCAGCTGCCGGACGCGTGACAAGCGTATGGCAACAAGGGAAAACTCCGTCGCCGCAAAAAAGCCATTCAGCGCGACCAACGCCAGGATGCCGATCAGGCGCACGGCAAGCATAGCTGGATTCTGTCCCCCAGCCGCATTGTAGCAGTACTACCGCGGGGCACAGGCAACCGTTCTGTGCTCCGTGCGTCTTACTCCTTTGGATTGATGAATGCCGACCTTTGGTCTTCGGCCTTCAAGAAGAAATAAAAACTTTGGGTGAGATATTGACAAGCTGCTCTGGACGTTTTTAGGATATTGTTTGTCTTTCGAACGGTTCGAAGGAATTTTCGGCTAACTAGGGCAACGCCAATACGGGAACTCTTACTTCCAAAAAGAAAAATCTATGATTAGCGTGAAGGATCTTTCCAAGAGGTATGCGCGTAATACGGCCGTGGATCATATCTCGTTCGAGGTCGAGAGAGGCCAGATCGTCGGCTTTCTGGGACCGAACGGCGCCGGCAAGACGACCACGATGAGGATGCTGACGTGCTTCCTGCCGCCCAGTTCGGGCACCGCAACGGTGGCCGGATTTGATGTCATCGAAGCACCGCTCGAAGTCAAAAAACGCATCGGCTATCTCCCCGAGGCGCCGCCGCTCTATCTCGAGATGCGAACTGCAGAATACCTGACGTTCGTTGGGAGGCTGAAGGGACTTTCCGGCTCTGAACTGCGGCAACGCGTCGATGCGGTTTGCGACCGGTGTGCGGTCGGGGACGTAAAGAACAAGCTGCTCGGAAAACTATCCAAAGGCTACCGCCAGCGTGTCGGACTGGCCCAGGCCATCATTCACAATCCTGACGTGCTCATTTTGGACGAGCCCACTGCCGGACTCGATCCCAAGCAAATCAACGAGACGCGCGATCTGATCAAGAGCCTCGCCGGCGACCACACGATTATTCTGAGCACGCACATCCTGCCGGAAGTCGAGCAAACCTGCGAGAAGGTCATCATCATCAACAAAGGAAAGCTCGTCGCCACGGATTCGGTGAACAATTTGCAGAGCCGGGCGCGCGGCGCGGAATTAGTGCTGGTCGAAGTGGCCGGACGCAACGGCGCACTGGATTCCGCCAGCGTTCAACAGCGGCTCGAAAAGGTCGCGGGAGTGGGCCGGGTGGCATTCAAGGAAAAGAAACAAAGCGGTGCCACATTCGAGGTAGAGAGCCTCAAGGACAAATTCGTGCGAGGAGACCTGGCTCGAGCCGTCGTTGAGGCGGGCTGGAACCTCAATGAACTGCGAACCGCAGCAGTGAGCCTGGAAGAAATCTTCCTGCAGCTCACGGGAGATCCCGCTTCGCCGCCTGGAGAAGCCTCATCGGCAAAGGGAAAGGCGCAATGAGAAACGTCTGGGTAATTTGCCGCAAGGAGCTGCGCAGCTATTTCGCTTCGCCCATCGCCTATGCAGTGATGGCCCTGTTCGCGCTCATCTTCGGTTTAGTCTTTTTTTCGGCCACGCGCGATTTCGTAAATTTCACGTTTCGCTCCCAAATGTCGGGGGGAGCGCAACCCATGAGCGTCAACGAGTTCATTATCCGCCCGCTGCTCGGATTTGCCGGAACCGTGTCTCTGTTTCTCATCCCCTTGATCAGCATGCGGCTCATCGCTGAAGAGAAGCGCAACGGCACGATCGAACTGCTTCTGACTTCGCCGGTTCAGGATCTCAGCATCATCCTGGGCAAGTGGCTTGGAGCAATGCTCCTCTATCTCCTCGTCCTGGGCATGTCTCTGCCCAACATCGCCTTCCTCTTCGCCTGGGGTAAACCAGACTGGAAGCCGGTCCTGGTGGCGTATCTCGGTCTCATTTTGCAGGGCGGCTGCCTGCTGGCCGTCGGCACGCTGATTTCGGCTATGACCAGCAATCAGATCATTGCGGGCGGCACGGCGTTTTTTGTCAGTCTCCTGCTTTACATGTTGAGCTGGTTCACGGAGTACGACAGCACCACCACTTCGAGGGTGCTGAATTACGTCTCCATCGTCCCGCACATGGAAAACTTCAGCAAAGGCATCCTCGATCTGAAAGACGCTGTCTTCTACGTGAGCTTCATTTTTCTGGCCTTGTTCCTGACCGTGCGTCAGATGGAATCGCTGCGGTGGAGGTCCTAGCATGGCCGCCACCTGGCTCAAGGCAAGACAAACTCAATACGCTGCTTACGCGAGCGTTTACATCCTCGTCGTGCTCGCGGTTCTTGGCGCCGTGAATTTTCTAGCCAATCGTTATGACAAGTCTTACGATTCCACCGCCAATAAGCAGTTCAGCCTTTCCGACCAGACTATCAAAATTGTTAAGGGCCTGAAGAGCGACGTCCAACTCACCTACTTTGGCGGGCAAAACGACTTCCGTACGGCTCGCGACACGTTGGACCGGTATTCCAGTTTGTCTCCCAGACTGCACGTCACGTACATCGATCCGGAACGAAAACCTCAAATAGCAAAGGCCGCCGGGTATCGATCGGGTGCCACGGTCGTCGTCGAAAGCGGCACACGGCGCGAAAGCGCGAAGAGCCTTAGCGAGGAAGAACTGACCGGCGCTCTAATCCGCTCGCTCAAATCCGACGAACGCACGGTCTGCGTGCTCTCCGCCGCCGGTGAGCGTTCCATCGACGACACGGACGCGGCCGGCTATTCCCTGTTCAAACAGCTCCTCGAACGCGACAATTACAAGGTTCGCACCGAAACCCTTCGACCAGCGGCGGCAAGCGACAATAAACCCCTGGCTATCGGTCAGGCGCCCCCAACTCCCTCGCTGGAAGTTTCCAAAAGCTGCACCGTGCTGGTAATCGCCGGTCCTAAAAATGACTACCCGGTTCCGGTCGTCACCGCTCTGAAAATTTTTGTGGAAGCCGGCGGCCGCGCTCTATTCCTCCTCGATACGCCGATCCGCCTCGGCGACTCCGATCCTCCGACCGAGAACGAGGATTTGCTCAAGCTCCTCGCCGATTGGGGCGTCACAGCTAACAAGGACTTGGTTCTCGATCTCAGCGGCGTTGGCCAGCTTTTCCGTCTCGGTCCCGAAGTTCCTTTCATCCTAGGCTACGAAGCGCATCCCATCACGCAGCCGCTCACCCGCGTGCCGACTGCCTATCCACTGTCCCGCTCGCTGGACACACAGTCCGTCGGCAAAACCACGCTCTCAAAGCTG
>WNFI01683751.1_pt1 | contig 15178 bp, 14 predicted proteins | sample 5400471 | NCBI WGS metagenome assembly WNFI01 (sample SAMN13153348, study PRJNA577476) | soil metagenome | isolation source: 100 cm saprolite on Douglas fir-dominated hillslope | place: USA:California | collected 2013-09-17
GTGTCAGCCTTCTATTAGGCAACGGCGACGGGACGTTCCAACCGGTGCAGAACTTTTTAACGGCTGTGGCCTCGCGCGCCGTTGCCGTGGCAGACATGAATGGCGACAAGCAACTGGATTTAATCAACACTGATCTTGCTCGCAACAACGTAATCGTCTCGCTCAACACCGGCGTGGTCAGCTTTTCCCCTACTACGCCCATTAATTTTCCCTTCCAGCTGGTTGGGACCGGAAGTTCGGCACAGACGGTCACCCTAACTAACACGGGCGCGACTGCCTTGACGATTTCCTCTGTCACATCTCAAGGGCCATTCAGCACCACCACAACGTGCAAAAGCAGCGTCGCCGCTGGAGCGAACTGTGTGTTGAAGGTGAAGTTTTTGCCCGTGGCAGAGGGACCTGCTGGCGGAACCGTCACCATCAAGGACAGCGCTTCCAGCAAGCCCCAGGTGATCGATCTGACAGGGGCGGGTACCGTAATTGATCTCTCGCCGCTGAAACTGAGCTTTCCACCACAAAAGGTGGGCACTACGAGCTCACAGACCGTAACGCTGACAAATCAGGGCAGCACGTCGGTGAATATCACGGCGATCTTCGTTCGTGGGACGAATGCAAAGAACTTCGCCGAGACTCATACCTGCGGATCGACGGTTGGTCCTGGAGCAAGTTGCACGATCACTGTCACATTTAAGCCAATAAAGACCGGCGCGCTGAACGCCAATGTCGAGATCATCGATGACGGCGGCGGCAGCCCGCAAACAGTGACCCTCACCGGCACCGGAACCTAAGAACTCCGTCGTCTGGATGGTGTCGTCAAGGTAAGTGCCGTCCTAGCGGCTTTGCTGGACGATCAGAATCATCCCGGGACGGAGGACCGCGACGTCGCGGTTGTCATGCTTGAGAGCATCGACTGTGGTCTTGTAAGTGTTCGCGATCGAGTACAGCGTTTCCCCGCTCTTGACTCTATGCCGGACTACGGCTACCTCAGGCTTGGAATCAGCCGCCGTATTTGCAGCGTCCTTCTGGTCGGTGCTTTGCTTGGCTTTCTTACTGTGTCGTAAGGACTTATTCGTCTTCGCCGTCGCCAGATCACCGTTCCCCGAGGTTGGAGTTACCGGCAGGTGCAGGGCCAGCACCTTGCGCCCGCGCAGGCTGTCGCCGCGCAGTCCGTTCCAGCGGCGAAGCATCTGGGGAGATACGCCGAAGTTCTCGGCCACGGTTTCTACACTGTCACCCTTGTGGACTTTGTAGCGCGTGATGCGGCGCGCGTAGGTCGCAGTGTCGCTCATGGTGTGTTTGCTCGGAGTGACCGGGATGACCAGCTTAGCGCCGGTCTTGAGATGACTGTTGTCCAGATGATTGACTTCCACAATCGATTTGTCTGGGGCCCGGTACGATTTAGCCAGGGAAGCCAGAGTGTCGCCCGCCTGGACGGTATGGTAACGCCACGAGAGCCGCATGCCGGTGGGAATGGCAGCGATGGCGGTCTGATATGTATCTTTCGTTCCAGCCGGCAGATGGAGCTCAAACTTTCCTTCACGCGGCGTAGTCAAGCGAAGCAGGCTGGGATTCAGCTCCTGCAACTCCACTGTTGTCGCGCCAACGCACTCCGCTACCAGGCGGAGATCGACCGGGTAGGTGATGGTCGCGCTATCATACTTCGCCGGGTGGTCCATCGCGATGTCTTGCAGTCCGTATTGCGATGGATTCTTGGCGATGATAGTCACGGCCAGGATGATGGGAACGTAATTACGCGTCTCTTTCGGCAGCACGTTGCGCCGATAGAGTTCCCAGAAATCGGCATAGCCGGTACGCCGCACCGCGGCTTGCACCGTGCCAGGGCCGGAGTTGTAGGCAGCCATCGCCAGGTACCAGTCGCCGAACTGGTTATACAGATCTTTCAGATGGTGGGCGGCGGCACGGGTGGATTTTTCGGGGTCCTGGCGATCATCGACCCACATATTGTGCGAGAGCCCGTACCCGCGGGCGCGGCTGCCCATGAATTGCCAGATGCCGCGGGCACCGACGCGAGAAACGGCTAACGGATGGAAGCCGGACTCGGCCTGCGCCAGGTAAATCAGATCCTGCGGTACGCCCTCTTCCTTGAGGATGGAGACCATCATGTCGTGGTAGCGGCCGGAGCGGGAAAAGGCGTGCTCAAAAGTGCCTCGACCACGATTGGAGAAGTAGCTGATATAGCCCGCTACCTGATCGGTCATCATGAGCGGCAGATCGGAGCGGGTGGACTTGATCTCAGCCTGCGCTTTGGCCTTCACATTGGGATCCGCGGACGGGGTGATGCCATTGGTCTCGTCGATGGGCGCGGGCTCGGATTTTTGCTGTGCCTCAGACTCGGCGCCGAGTCCACCGATGTCGAGCTGATTGACCCCGGCGACGATGCGGTCGAATTCTTTTTGCAGGCGCTCGTCGGAGCGGACATCAAGATTACTGCCCAGCAGAGCGTTGAAGGCATTGTCGAAATTCTGTTTGGCGGCTTCGGTGAGACCAGCGTGATAGTTAGCCAAACCTGCCTGATATTCCTTCTCCACCCGAACCACGAGATCACCGATCAAGTCGGCGGCTGCTCCTGACTGCGACGAAGGATTAACTTCCGGCGACTGCTGACTCTTCGGGACCGGGATCGAAGTCGCGGCCGGCTGAGACGTGGAGGGAGCCGGCTGCGCACTCTGGGTTGAAGGCGGCGTGGACGCTCTCAGTGACGGCGCCGACGCAGGAGGCAAAAGCGAAACCGGTTTTTGCGCAGTCTGGCAGGACGAAGCTGCCAAGGCCAGGGAGGCCAGAAACGCGGTCCGGACATAAAGGTCTGCAACTCGCATATTTCTCTTATTTTTCTATTAGATGCGCGTGCTCTCCTGGTGCAGAACTCCGCTGGATTGTAATCAAAATCGTACCCGCCGGTCCGTCAATGGTCAACGCTGAAAAGGCCCGGCACAGGTTACTTTCGGCATCGGCCGGTTGTTACCGGGGTCCCGTTACTCAGACGGCAGAACGGCGGCAAAGGTTTGATTCGGTCTTTAGAATCGGGCATTCGACTCCGGGTTTCTCCGTTCTGACTTCACCCGAACGCCCTCATACGCGCCAGTAGTCGGGGCGCCAGTTTTGAATTGACTTCTTGATGTCGGTCCGTGACAGATTTTGACTAAGGGCCTGCTGGCACAGCCCAGGCAATTCCGCGTCGGGTGCGAAGCGCAAGCCGATAAGTTGAGTTTCGGTTAACTCCGGAATGCGGGAGCGCAGCGGTTCGGAGAGAACAGTAGCCAGGCGCAGCCGTTCCTCCAGGCGAATCACTCGATCCTGCACTCTGAGCGAGTACGTCCGAGTCTTGATTGCGACGACGGTTGCGGCGGTCAGCACCACGAATGCCACCGCCGACGGCACTCCGGGGTGGCGTATGAAGTGGATCACGGACCAGATCACGCTCAGACCAAATATTGGGAGCACGAAGAACTGATGCAGCGGATCAACTCGCCCATGATTGGCGAACGTCTGGGGTTTCTTTTCAGCCATGATGTCTCCTAAGCGCGGCCCCGGGGTGGATCAACATGTGAGTGGGCTTGCGCGGGACGTGCAAGTGTAACAAAATCCACCCGCAAATGGTGTCGCCCGGACTGTATAATCGCGCACCGATGTCCCTCACTCCGGGAACCAGACTTGGTCCTTACGAGATCGTCGCTCCTGCCGGACGGACGCTACCTGAATCGATAAAACTATGAAAGCCATTCAAGTGAAGCAGGTTGGTGGTCCCGAGGCGATGGCAGCTGTTGGCACCGATGTCAAGTCAGTGAAGGTTGGCGATCGCGTGGCCTGGGCCGGCTTGCTGGGTTCTTGTGCGGAGTATGCCCTCGTGCCTGCTGACCGATTGGTCCCGATCCCAGCGGGCGTGACCGATCAACAGGCTGCCGCCGCGATGCTGCAGGGCATGACCGCGCACTACTTGTTGCATGACACCTATCCGTTAAAAACAGGCGAGACCGCTTTGGTGCATGCGGCGGCAGGGGGCGTGGGCCTGCTGTTGACGCAGATGGCGCACAATATTGGGGCGCGCGTAATCGCGACGGTCTCGACGGAAGAGAAGGCGAAGCTGGCGCGCGAGGCTGGAGCGGACGACGTCATTCTCTACACGCAAGCAGATTTCGAGGCGGAGACGAAAAAGCTCACCGATGGAAAGGGAGTTGACGTCGTATATGACTCGGTGGGCAAGACGACTTTCGAGAAGGGGCTGAACATTCTGCGTCCGCGCCGGATGATGGTGCTCTTCGGCGGCTCGAGTGGGGCCGTCGCTCCCTTTGATTTAATTGCCTTGTCGCAGAAGGGCTCGCTGTATGTCACCCGCCCTTCGCTGCATCATTACATCGCAACCCGCGAGGAATTGGTGGCGCGGTCGAGCGCGGTATTTGGAATGATCACGGCGGGCAAGCTCAAGTTGCGGATTGAGCACACCTATCCGCTGGCCGAAGCGCAACGGGCTCACCGCGACCTGGAAGGAAGAAAGACGACCGGGAAGCTGCTGCTGATACCCTGATGCCTACGAATGTGATGGCTACAACCAACATGAAGGCAATCCTTGTCAGCCGGGCCGGCGGCCCCGAGGTATTGGAGCTTGCGGAACTCCCCGTGCCACAGCCGAAGGCGAATGAGGCGGTGGTGAAAGTGGCCGCTGCCGGCGTGAACTCGATTGACCTGTATTTCCGCGATGGGCGCTTCAAGACTCCGCTGCCCTTCGTGCCCGGACAGGAGGGCGCGGGCGTGGTGACGGCAGTCGGCTCGGAAGCGAAGTCGGTGAAGGTGGGCGACCGCGTGGCGTGGAGTGGGACGCTCGGGTCATACGCCGAGTATGTAACCGCATCCGCGGCAACGCTGGTCCCGGTGCCTGAGGGCGTGAGCGACCAGGATGCAGCCGGCGCAATGTTGCAGGGCCTGACCGCACACTATTTGTGTCACGATGCCTATCGGCTGAAGGCAGGGGACACGGCGTTGATTCTCTCTGCGGCCGGTGGAGTGGGACTGTTGCTGGTGCAGATGGCGCGCCAGATCGGGGCACGGGTAATTGGCACGGTCTCAAACAACGAGAAGGCCGACCTGGCGCGCGCGGCGGGTGCGGATGAAGTGATTATCTATACCAGGACAGATTTCGAAGCCGAGACCAAGCGGCTGACCGGTGGCGAAGGCGTGAACGTCGTCTACGACGGAGTGGGTAAGGACACGTTTGGAAAGAGCCTGAACGTTCTTCGGCTGCGAGGCATGGTCGTACTCTATGGAGCGTCCAGCGGACCGGTACCGCCGGTAGATCCGGCAACGCTCTCGGAAAAAGGATCGCTATACATGGCGCGCACCACGCTGGCGCACTTCACCGCCACGAGAGATGAGTTGGTAGCACGGTCGGGTGCGGTATTCGGCATGATCACAGCCGGAAAGCTCAAGCTGCGAATTGCGAAGACGTATCCGTTGGCCGAGGCGCCCCAGGCCCATCGCGATCTGGAAGCGCGGACGATGACGGGGAAGCTGCTACTGATTCCGTGAGGGGACAGTGTTACACGATGCGGAGTTTGGGGAAGTCCTGTCTGTACCGCCTGGAATCGAGGGTCATGAGTCGATCAGCGCGAAAGAGCGCGTGTGAGGCGATTATAAAATCGACCAAGAGACGTTTTGGCGCGTCACCCGCCGAACGCCGTCGCCGCTGCGCATAGGCTGCAAAGCTTTTCGCAGCTTGCCGCCAGACAGGTTCCTCAAGATTAAAGTCGACGACGATGCCCGTTTCCGCCAGAAAATCTTCTACAAAGTGCTGGGTTGCTTTGGGATGCGCAAGCAGTTCCGCGAAGACTGGGGCGCATACAACCAGTCCTCCCTGGGCATGTGCTTCCGCGAGTTCCGCTGCAATGCGCGCAGCGAGCGGCTCAGCCGACCAGAGAGCCGAGAGAACGTTGGTGTCGATCGCGGTCCTCATTTGCGGCGGCGCTCTTCGCTTCGCAAGTCGTCCACCCAGGCGTTGATTTCTTTTTCTCCTCCAGGAAACGTCGCCAAGGCTCCTTTGTACCGTTCGAATGGATTCTGCATGGATCGTGCCGGCCGAATGACTGTGCGTTCACCTTCCATGACGAACTCCACGAGATCGCCGGTCGCAAGGCCTAGACGGCTGCGGATCTCCTGGGGGACGGTAATTTGGCCTTTGCTGCTGATTGTGCTGGAGTTTTTCATCTTTACCATTACTCCCTACAGTAAAGATATACGTCTTTACTTACAGAGTCAATATTGGTGCCCTGTGGCGCGGGCACTCCTGCCCGCGAAATGCGTGCAGCAAAAGTAAAGCCCGCGGGACGTGCAATATTCAAGTCGCGAAAGAACGACAGACTCGCAGCCGGCAAGGAGAGATTCCCGAACTTCTTCCCAGCAACTACAAGCCAGGTCAAAAGCCGCGGGCAAGAGTGCCCGCGCCACACGACCTATTTCTTGCGCACGTAGTTCTTTGCGTAAGCCGGAACTTCGTGTATCGGATCGAGCCGGGGATCGTCGATCGGCGCGCCTGCCGTCATCTCCAGCGGGACCACTCCCGCCCAAGTGGGGAATGAGTAGTCGGGTTCGTCATCGATGGGCGGGCCCATGCGCACCTTCGCCGAAAACTCTTCAATTGGCACCCGCAGAATTGAAGTTGCTTTGAGCTCCCGCTCATTGGGCTGACGCGAATCGGCCCATCGTCCCGGCAGGATGTGCTCGGACAGCGCGTGCAGTGCCTCAATCTTTTCTTCCGGATTATCCACCAACGTTGCCTTCCCCAAAATTACCACCGACCGATAATTCATGGAGTGGTTGAAAATCGAGCGGGCGAACACCAGGCCGTCGAGCAATGTGACCGTGATGCAGACAGCCACGCCGTCTTTCATCTCGCGCAGCATGCGGCTGGCGGCAGAGCCGTGAATGTAGAGGCTGTCACCCCTGCGGCCGAAGGAAGTCGGAATCACGAATGGTTGACCGTCGACCACGAATCCCACGTGGCAGAGAAAACCTTCGTCAAGAACGCGGTACGCAGCGTCACGATCGTAGACCGCGCGATCGGCTTCGCGAACCACACGGGTCCGCGGCGTGGGCATATGGGGTTCAGACATGGAAAGGGAACTCCGGGCAAGCGCCAAGGATGGATGAAGAAAGAGTGTAACAGGAGAATTCGCCGAATGTTTCGGTCTCGAATTCCGCCACGAGGTCGCGAATCTACCGTCAGCCCAGCCATTGCGGGTTGCGATAGGTGCCATCGAAATCGTGGCTGATCTTGTAGCGTTCGAATTCTCCTTTGCCGGCAGCGGGCGCAGTCTTAGCGAGCAAACTAGCCACCTCGCCCTGATTCATCGGACGGAAGCTGCGCGCCGCATCCAGGGCCTGCTGCAGGATGTTCATTGCGTCACAACCAGTAATGACCACGCTGGTAGGCAGGTTCATCGAATAGTGCAGACACTCGACCGGCGTTGCAGTCTTGCTCGTTGAGCATCTTGAGATGGATATCCGGACTCTTGTGCCCGGTAAAGCCGATATACCGCACCTTCCCCTGTTTCTTGGCCTCAAGAACGGCCTCCATACCGCCGCCCGGCGCGAATATCCGGTCAGGGTCGTTGTCGCGAATGACTTCGTGGAATTGCAGCAAATCGATATGATCGGTCTGCAGGCGGCGCAACGATTCCTCGATCTGTTCCGCTGCTGCCTTCTTTGTGCGGCCATCGATCTTGGTCATGAGGAACGCTTTCTGCCGGTAGCCGTCGCGCAGCGCCTTCCCCATGCGAATCTCGCTCTGGCCGTCGTTATAGTCCCAGCAGTTATCGAGGAAATTTACCCCGCTGTCGAGCGCGGTGCGGATGATGCGAAGGCTCTCCGCCTCGTCGGGCACGCCCAGGTGGTACCCACCGAGCCCGATGATGGAAACTTTCTCCCCCGTGCGGCCCAAGGTTCGCTGGGGAACGGGAGCATCGGAGGCGTGAGCGAATTTCTTGCTCAGGGATGTCATGATAGTGGTAGCGGCTGCGGTTTTAAGAAAACGTCTGCGATCCATAAAACGCAACTCCTGTTATTGAGAGTCCGAGGGGCGTGGGGGAGTTGCAAACAAATTTTGTGCTTAATTACACGAAGGCGAATTCGTCGAATGCGGGTGTGCCTCGTCAGGATTCGACTACAGCACAAATCCCTACGGCACAGCGAGAAATCTTACCAGTTCAGCTTCACAGCGAATTGGAACTGGCGCATGTCGTAGGCGGACGTGGCTTGCCCGGCATTGGTAAATAGCGGGCTCACGGCTGCAATGTTGACCTTGTTCGCAATGTTGAAGACGTCGGCGATCAACTCCGTGTTGAAGCGCTCGCCAAAGTAGATGCGCTTTGAGACGCGCAGGTCATTGAACACAGTCCAGGGCGAAATTCCGGCGTTGCGGCCCAGGCTTCCATCAAGAGAGAGCAGCGTACCGTTGAAATCCGCGCCACAAACCTCCTGCAGCACTCCGGTTGGCGAATATTTGGATTTCACCGCGGCGCCGCAGGCAGAATTGACGAAGGTATTAGGGCGGCTGGTCAAGGAAGACAACTGCAAGTTGTCACCGTTACCTGTGATGATGTTAAACGGCCGTCCAGAACCGAATTCAATCAAGGGCGCAAAGGTCCAGTCACTGAGGAACTTCCCGGCGAATCCGCCGCCGGAAAGTTTTCCGGTCTGGTAAACACCGCTGAAGACGAAGCGGTGGCGTTGATCGAAGAGCGAGGTCGATCGGTCGCGTCCGGGAAAGTAACTGTCCTGTGGCGTGAGCGTGGACTGCAGGTCCGTGGAGTCGTCAATGGCATGCGACCAAGTATAGGAAGCCAGGAATTCGTAGTGCTTGCCGAATCGCTTGCGCAGATTGGTGGTGAACCCATGATAGATGGAACTGCCGTTGGAATAATTTGCATCCATGTCTCCGAAGGGGATGCAGTTAACGAGCGTGGCGAGGTCGCAGCTCGCGTTCAGGCCATATGCTTGTTGCACCAATGGCAAAACTACCTGGACGCAGGGTGCCGTGGCTGGATTCGATAGCAGAGCAATCGCGATCGAGGGGTTGATACCTGAAGGGCGGAAGAAGTTTGTGAGTGCAGCGGGAACATAGGCTCCTTGCGGACCGACGCCGCAGCCGCTCACAGTGAAAGGGCTGTCCGTGGGTTGAGCCGCGCCACCTGCAACCGCCGCACTTAAATTCCTGATCATCAGGTCGCCGCGAATCGTGTTGGCATTGATGGGACGATTGAGGTGACGTCCGCCGTTATAGTTGTAAGCCAGGCTGAGCGCAAACCCGCCGCCAAAATCATGCTCGAACGTGAGATTCGCCTGCTGAGAGTAAGCGTAGACAAAGTTCTTGGACTGGGGGTAGCCGAAAGGCTGGAACACCAGTGGAAGGAACGTCGAGGGGTTCAGATAATTCTGGTTGATGAATTCCGATTGCGGAAAATTCAACGCCTGAAAACGCTGCTGGTCGGAGAGGTAGCCGAGGCCGCTGGCGACTGCGGGATTGGCTGAAACAGCGCAAGGCCCTGACGTCGAGTTGATGGGCAAGCCCTGGAAAATCGGAATGGCATTGAGGTTGGCAGGATTGCCGAAGCCAGAGGAATTGCTGCACAGGGAAGTCCCGGGAAAGGCGAGTTGTCCGCTCGTCGATCCGTCCGAAGCGTCGCCGAGAAAATAGAGGCCAAGCAGCGGATGATCATAGAACAGACCATACGAGGCCCGGATAACGTTCTTGCCATCGCCCTTTGGATCCCAGGCTAAGCCGATACGCGGCTGGAAATTGTTTTTGTCGGTTTGAATTCCCTTTTGCAGTCCAAGGAACTTGTAACCGGCTTGCGCGAGTGTGCCGGGCGGGGTGAACTTCGGCGGGATTTCAACGTCGTAGCGTAGGCCGAAGTTTAGCGTGATGTTCGGACGCATGTGCCAGGCGTCCTGCCAGAAAACTCCAATAGGAATGTTCTTGAAGGAATCGTTGGGCTTGCCGATGCCTTGGATGAAATCGCCCGGCAAACCCGCGCCGTAGGCCTGGACGGCTGATAGGGGGCTGAAATCAGGCAGGCCGTTCGGAGACGGATTTACGAACCCGAGATTGGCGGCGCTGAAGCTTCCAAAATCGTACACGCCGCCGTAATTAACCGTGAACACGGCGGTAATAGGCAGGTAATTGACGTCGCCACCGAACTTAGTGTCATGGTGGCCGAGTGTCCAGGAGAAATTGTCGGTGAACTGGTAGCGCTGCTCAACCCGCTGGATGTAGGAATATGGCTCGCGGCCGAAGAAGGCGAAGCCGGGGATATTTACGGCGGGATCGGAACCCGCGGGAATCTTCGTGTTGTAGAAGTACGAGAGGCCGCGCCGCGCGTACTGGAAGCGGAATTCGTTCACCTTGTTGTTGCCAATGGTCAAAGTGTCCTGGACGGTGCCGGCAACGTCACGATAAGTTTGCTGCGAGGTCCGGGAATAAGCGTTCTGGCCGAAGGGCTGATCCTGGCCTCCGACTTCGATTCCCGTGACGGTGCTCGGACTCACATTCACGCGCAACATCAGCCGGTTGCTGTTGCTGATGTTGTGGTCGATGCGGAGCGAGTAAAGACTCGTCCCTTCAAAAATGGGGAAGTTTCCCATTTGCGAAGCTAGGGTCTGATAGGAAGCAGGCACCGGGACACATGGTCCCGGAGGAGCGCACGTCGTCGGGAAACCAGACCAGCTTGAAAAGAATCCGCCGGTTGACCCCTGCACGAGCGAAGTCGGCCAAGCGCCCTGAACGGCCTGACCGGAGGACGCACCCAGCAAAGCGGCGTACTGGCCGACCTCCTGCGCGTAAAGAGGACTTGCCTGTTCAGTACCGAGAACCGCTGGGTTCGTGAGGAATGATACCTGGTCGGGCGTCAATTGCAGCGTCCCGAAAGGCAGGCCTACCTGTGTAGTGTCGAACGGGACAAGTCCGAAATTATTCTGCCCAATACTGGAGAATCCAGTCTCGTGCCGCCGAGTGATTTCGTAAGCGAAGTAAAAGTAAGTCTTGTCCTTCTTGATCGGTCCGCCGAACGCGGCCCCGCCTTGCACGCGCGTGTACGCTGGATTCGAGACCGTGCTGAACGGGTTCACGGCCTGGAAGTTGCGATTGCGCAGGAAGCCAAAAACGTCCCCGTGAAAATCATTCGACCCCGAGCGCGTGATGATGTTCACCACGCCGCCCGAGGCGCGCCCATATTCCGCGGCATAACTGTTGGTGATGATCTGAAATTCCTGCACCGCCTCCTGGGAAACGGTCGAGCGCACGCCATTGACGGAATTATCGGTTGCGTCGGCGCCGTCAACATTCACCAGATTCGAGCGGGCACGCTGGCCGCTCATGTTCAAACCGGAAGCGGGTGCTGCACCCGTGTTCGGCGCATTGTCGCGGACGACTTGAGAATCGGTTAGCGTGAAATTGATATAGTTGCGACCGTTGATGGGAAGATTGTCGATACGGCGCTGGCCGATGGTGTCGGTCGTCGAACTGCGCGAGGTCTCAACAAGCTCGGCTTGTGAAGTGACGGTGACGACTTGTGTTGCGGTCGCCACCGATAGTGCGACCTGGAGTTCGGCCAAGCCGCCGACAGTAACGTTCACGCCGGTGTTCTCAATGCTTGCGAAGCCGGGGGCCTGGACCGTGACAGAGTAAGTGCCCGGAGGCAGCAAGCGAGCGCTGTAGCCGCCCTGGCCATCGCTGGTGGCGGAACGCTCCAACCCTTTGGCTGTATCGCGCACCGTGGCAATGGCATTGGCGACGAGGCTGCCCTTTGGATCTTTCACAATGACGTGCAGATTGCCGGTGGCGACGCCGCCCTGGCCGAACGCGACGGCGGAAAGCAACACGAAAAACAACGCAGTAGATTCGACTGTGCGGATCATGTGAGTCCTCCCAGAGTTCTCCCTTGAAACTCGCCGGGGCGAGTTGGACGGCGCAGACGCCAACGGCAGATTGCCGATGTGTACACGAAGATATTTAGGGGGCTTGGTCCCGCTGGTTTTTATATCAGAATGTGCCGCGAAAACAAGCGGAATGAAAAGGGGTAGTGCCCGAGTTACCCCTCAGGCGTGAAGTCGCTTCGTATTATTCCGACCACAACAAGACGCAACACAAATGTCTGTAGTCGGCTCATCTAGAACACCGCAAGACGGACGGCAGTGGCCGGGTTTTGCAGCCGTCCTAGAAGCATAGCCGAGCTGCTCAAGCGTCCGTACCCATCGATCACGGGAGCTGCCGCCAGCCCGGAGTTAGGCCACGCTAGCGCAACATGGATTCTGATGAGCGCGAAGGTTGCATTGCGACGCAGCGTGAGCGCGTCGTTGACGAGTGCTCGTGCCGCGTCAGCGATTCTGGGATCGCCGGTGGACAAAGCGGATTCTCCGATGCGCACCAGCACGGCCGCGTTTCTTCCTGCCGCCCGCACGTACGCAGAAGTGGCGCGCAGGCGTGCACGCCTCACTTGGCGGAAGTGCGAGGCGGGCAAACGGCGGCGCAAGTAGTCGTCCTCCAAGGGATTGATAAGATTGCGAAAGGCTTCTACATCGATGGGCTGGATCTGTGCGGGCAGATTCGCGCCCACGGAGACTTGGAGGCTTCGCGAAACGGCGATCCGCAGAATGAGAACCAGCGACAGGAAAGCAGCGATAACGATTACGATTGCAAGAGTCATTGTTGTAGCAGGCGCTCCAGTTCCCGGTTCCACATATCGAGGTTGTGCTCAGGTAGTGGAACCGCAGACTTCGTGCGTTTTCTTTCCGGGACCAGGAGATAGTAAAACCAGACCAGGACACAGGCGTGATAAGTAGCCATGTTCAGGAAATCGAGAAGATAACGCTTATCGATCAAGCCTCCGTTGGCCATAACGGCCCAGGTGGCGAGGTGCTCGCAGGACACGATGCCGAGCCCGAGTGCAATTCCGAAGGTTCGATTGTTCCACGCCAACCTAAAATATGCGGCGAATAGAAATAGAAATAACATCAGACCACACTGAACTATGTATAAGGTCTGTTCGAGAATATGAGCGCGGGAAATCGAGCTATATTGCAGATTGTCGATTGGAGCATAAGCCGCAGCCAGAGTGGCTAGTAGTACAAGAACCGAACCGGTAAAACTGATCAGCCGATTACCCAAATTGGCGACTGCGGGCCAAGGCCGGAGAAGGTGAAGAAACAACTCCCCGATCAAAACGAACCTTACCAGACCTTCAATGATTAAACCGACCCAGAAGGTTTGCCAGAAGGTATCCACCGTCACCCAAGGAAGAATGTCCATCCCGTAAAGGGTGAATTCCTCAATCGCTTCGAAGATAGTGTAAGCAACGAAAACTGGAAAAAGCTTATGAAGTCCGCGTTGCCAGAGGAGAATGGCGAGTACTATCTGCAGAACGTGCGGTGCGAGCCAGAGATAGTGCCAGAAGAATGAGTGCGCCTGCAGCATGGTCGTAGCTCGGCACTATACCGCGACCAGCTGCAGGCGGCAATATCGATGCAAATCCTGTTCGGGTTTCGTAAAGGTCACTCAGAATCTAGGGCTTGCAGCCAGCGCCTCCACCGCAACTGGTGCCGCCAACGCCGTCGGCATGGGCAATGGTTGGGACCACGAAAGTGTTAAGGAAAAGGACTGCTGCAGCGATTGCCAGGAATGCTCGTTTCATGATTGTTTTTCTCCTTGTTACAGAAATTGGATCGTGATACTTTCATACGCGCCAAAAGGTGCGTAGACAGTTGCCAAATCATTGATTGTTCGGAATTTGTAACAGAATGACACTGAAATCAGCTTTGCAGGATGTGAAGGAAACTACCTTGGCGGCAGTCTCCGGATTATTGGGAAAGCTGGCCTATTTGGCCTCGTTGCGGCGGGGGCAAGACGGCTACCAGCATTGGGGAATGTCGCTGGTGCATGGGTCAGAGTCTTCCGATCGGGCCATGAAAACGGCCCATGCTGAAGTGATTGCCGATGTTTTGCGCGCCCCAATCGCATCACTGGTGGACGATTTGGAAGAATCCAGCCGGAACAGCGGACTTTCTCCGCGCGCGTACGTCGAGGGGATGCACGGGCGAATCGAGGACTTACTCCCGGGAGCCCGCAAAGACTCGCCGGCGGCGAGTCATCTTAATTCAGTGCTGGTTGCGCTTTCGAGCCTGGAGAAGACTCGAGGGCGCGCCACTCGGTCAACTTCATAGCGACCCCCACGACTTGCCCCAGCACTTCAGCATCCTGGGGATGCCGCAGGATGCGCACCGCAACCGGCGACAATGGATGCGGGTGAAGAATAAGTTCCTCGCGTCGCAAGCTGCACCAGCAGCAGGTATGACCATCCCGGGTTTCCACGAAGTAGATGGGACGCTCGTATTCCGACCGCCACGATCCTTCTACGACTTTATTCCGCGCTTCGTCAACCTGAATGAAGCTGCCGGGCGGCAGGATCGGGTACATGGTAAAGTCCTGATTGCCAATGTAGCCGTAGGTGAAATCGGTGACGGCGAATTGGGCGAGATAGGCGAACGGGACCATCCCCCACTGTTCGACCATTCGTCCTAGATTGGTGGTGCGGCGATCATCGAAGCCAGGATCCATGCGTAGCGGGACCTGCACCGACGACAAGCCGGCGAGAGCCTCCGAGATGTGTGATCGCGGAGGGGATACTAAGCCAAGATCGGCGGCCATATTGTTCATGTCGACGCCATACCAGGACAACAGCTCGCGCAGATCACGACGGTAAATGACCGAAAGCGTGTAAAGACGATAGATACTGGGGAGAATCGCTTTGGTCTCAATGTCGGACAAGCGGCTGGGAGGAACAGAAAATTCTTCGTTGCGATACTTATCCGCGATGCGTGCGCTTGAGGTCTCTACGTCGCGCATCGTCAAGCCAAGTTTTTCGCGCAGGGTTCGAAGGCTCTTTCCGGCCGGGAGCATGAGCACGCCTCCAAGAAGTGTGGGACATCATATCAAAATGGGAACGTCGTATGGGTTGGGTTCCGAGATTTTTTGACGCGTGAGTACATGTTACGTTTTCCGAACAACCATTACCCTTCTGCTATAGGCGTATTAAGCGGAATACGCACAAGTACGGCTCCTCGGCAGGGCCCTTTATTTTTCGTGTAACTTGTAGGTTTGTTCGGAATTCGTAACAAG
>WNFI01710887.1_pt1 | contig 15177 bp, 12 predicted proteins | sample 5400471 | NCBI WGS metagenome assembly WNFI01 (sample SAMN13153348, study PRJNA577476) | soil metagenome | isolation source: 100 cm saprolite on Douglas fir-dominated hillslope | place: USA:California | collected 2013-09-17
CGGCCGCTACCAGATCGAGAAGGAGCTCGGCAAGGGCGCGATGGGTGTCGTCTACGGCGGCAAGGACCCGAAGATCGGCCGCGTCGTCGCGATCAAGACGATGGCGCTTTCGGCGGAGTTCGAGGCCGACGAGCTGCAGGACGCGAAGGAGCGCTTCTTCCGCGAGGCGGAGACCGCCGGGCGCCTCACGCACCCCAACATCGTCACCATCTACGACGCGGGCGAGGAGCACGACCTGTGCTACATCGCGATGGAATTCCTCAAGGGCAAGGACCTGGTGCCGTACACGAAGCAGCCGAACCTGCTGCCGCCCGACAAGGTGCTGTCGATTGTCGAGCGCGTGGGCGACGCGCTGGGCTACGCGCACACGATGGGCGTGGTGCACCGCGACATCAAGCCCGCCAACATCATGTTCGAGCCCGAGAGCGACACCGCGAAGGTGACCGACTTCGGCATCGCGCGCATCACCGATTCATCCAAGACCAAGACCGGCATGGTGCTCGGCACGCCGTCGTACATGTCGCCCGAGCAGCTCGCCGGCAAGAAGATCGACGGCAAGAGCGACATCTTCTCGCTCGGGGTCACGCTCTACCAGATGCTCTCCGGACGCCTGCCGTTCGAAGGCGAGTCGATGACGCAGCTCATGTTCGCCATCGCCAACAACGCGCACCCGCCGATCCGCGACTTCAATCCGGCGCTGCCGGAATGGGTCGACATCATCATCGACAAGGCGCTCGCCAAGGACATGGAGAAGCGCTACCAGACGGGCGCGGAATTCGCCGAGGCGATTCGGCAGGCCCGCAGGGCCGGCGCGGCGGCGCCCACGGCCGATGCCCGGGCTTGAGCCGCGGGCCGGCCGCGAGGCGCTGCACAGCCGCTCGATCGAGATCCGCGGATTCAAGCGCGACGACGGCCTCTACGACGTCGAAGGGCACCTGCTGGACACGAAGCCCTACGACTTCGAGCTCGCCGCGGGCATCCGTCCCGCGGGCGCGGCGATCCACTCGATGTGGTTGAGGATCACGGTGGACCGCAACCTGAACATCGTCGACGCCGAAGCGGCGATGGATGCCATGCCCTACGTCGGCTACTGCGACGACATCGTCCCCGCGTACCGAAAGCTCATCGGGCTGGCGATCCGCCCCGGGTACCACCAGCGCGTGAAGGAATTGTTCGCGGGCGTGCGCGGATGCACGCACGTGAGCGAGCTCGCGGCTTCGCTCGCCACCGCCGCCTATCAGACCATGGCGGGGCAGCGACTGCAGGATCCCGACGCGAAGCCCTTCCAGCTCGACCGCTGCCATGCGTTGGACGAGACCAAGCCCGCGGTGGCGAGGTTCTATCCCAAGTGGTATCGCGGCACCGAACCCATCGAGGCCGCCGGGGAAGGCGACCAACACTGAAAACCGGGGCCAGACCACTTGTCCCGCATCGAGGAACAAGTGGTCTGTCCCCTGTGTAGAATCCGCAGTTCGCCATGAACATCCACGAATACCAGGGCAAGGAAATCTTCCGCAAGTACGGCGTGGTGCGCGACCTCGCCACGAAGATGCTCGGCATGACGCTCGTCACGCACCAGACGGGGCCGCAGGGGCGCGTGGTGCGCCGGCTGCTGATCGAGGAGGGCGCGGACATCCAGAAGGAGTACTACCTCGCCGTCGTCGTCGATCGCGGGCTGCAGCGCGCGGTGATGATGGGATCGAGCGAGGGCGGCGTGAACATCGAGGAAGTCGCCGAGCACACTCCGGAGAAGATCCACAAGGCCGCGGTCGATCCGTTCATGGGGCTGAAGGACACCGAGGCCGAGCTCCTCGCGCACAAGATCGGCATTCCCTCGGAGCTCGTGCCGCAGGCGAGAGAGCTCTTCAAGGGCATCTACAAGGTCTTCGACGAATGCGACTGCTCGCTCGCCGAGGTGAATCCGCTGATCACCACCGGCGATGGTCGCGTGGTCGCCCTCGACGCGAAGTTGAACTTCGATTCGAACGCGCTCTTCCGCCATCCCGGCATCGTCGCGATGCGCGATCTCGAGGAGGAAGATCCCGCCGAGGTCGAGGCGTCGAAATACGATCTGTCGTACATCCAGCTGGACGGCGACATCGGCTGCCTCGTGAACGGCGCGGGGCTCGCGATGGCGACCATGGACGTGATCAAGCTCTACGGCGGTAACCCCGCCAACTTCCTCGATGTCGGCGGCGGCGCCACCACCGAGAAGGTGACCGAAGCCTTCAAGATCATGCTGCGCAACCCGAAGCTGAAGGCGATCCTCGTCAACATCTTCGGCGGCATCATGCGCTGCGACGTGATCGCCGAGGGAGTCGTCGCCGCGGCGAGGCAGGTGGGCCTCAAGGTTCCGCTCGTGGTGCGCCTGGAAGGCACCAACGTCGACCTCGGCAAGAAGATCCTCGCCGACTCCGGCCTGCCGATCATTTCCGGCAACGACATGGGAGACGCGGCGCAGAAAGTCGTCATCGCAGCCAAGGGCCGATAGATGTCCATCCTCATCGACAAGAACACCAAGGTCATCACGCAGGGCATCACCGGCAAGACCGGCCAATTCCACACGCGCATGTGCCGCGACTACGCTTACGGGAAGGATTGCTACGTGGCGGGTGTCACGCCGGGCAAGGGCGGCCAGGACTTCGAGGGCATCCCGATCTACAACTCGGTGCACGACGCCAGGGCGGCGACCGGCGCCACGGTGTCGGTGATCTACGTGCCGCCGCCGTATGCCGCCGCCGCGATCGATGAAGCCGTGGATGCCGGACTCGAGCTCGTGATCTGCATCACCGAAGGCATCCCGGTGCGCGACATGATCCGCACGCGCGCGAGGATGAAGGGCGGGAAGACGATCCTGCTCGGTCCCAACTGCCCCGGCACGATCACGCCCGACGAGATCAAGATCGGGATCATGCCCGGTCATATCCACCGCAAGGGCAACATCGGCATCGTCTCGCGCTCCGGCACGCTAACCTACGAGGCGGTGTGGCAGGTCTCGGCGCTGGGGCTGGGGCAGTCGAGCGCGGTGGGAATCGGCGGCGATCCGGTGAACGGCTTGAAGCACCTCGACGTGCTCAAGATGTTCAACGACGATCAGAACACCGAGGCTGTCGTGATGATCGGCGAGATCGGCGGCAACGACGAGGAGACCGCGGCGCGCTGGGTGAAGGAGAACATGAAGAAACCCGTGGTCGGGTTCATCGCGGGGCTCACCGCCCCTCCCGGCAAGCGCATGGGCCACGCGGGCGCGATCATCTCGGGCGGCAAGGGCACCGCGCAGGAGAAGCTTTCCGTGATGGAGGCCTGCGGCATCAGGGTGACGCGCAACCCCGCGGAGATGGGAAAGCTGCTGAAGTCGGCCTTGTGACCGCCGCAGCGGCTCCCCGCTCCTTCCTCGACGGCCTCGATGCCGAGGCCCGCGAGCTGCTGCTTTCGGTCTCCACGCCCATCTCGTTCGTCGCGGGCTCGACGCTGGTCCGCCACGGTGACCCGGCGCGCGGCGCCTACGTGCTGCGCGACGGAACCGTGGAAGCGGTCGTGACACTTCCCGGAGGCGAGAGCCTCACGGTGGCAAGGCTCGGGCCGGGCTCCGTGTTCGGCGAGATGGCGTTGATCGACCTCGGCACTTGCACCGCGACGGTCCGCGCGATGGGGCCCGTGGACGGGTGGTTCGTCGCAAATGAAGACTTCCGCGCGCTCGTCTCGCAGCGCCAGCCGGCGGCGATTCGCCTGCAGCACGCGGTGACGCTGATCCTCGCGGAAAAGCTTGCGGCGTTGAACGCGCAGCTTCTCGCGTGCGCGGCGCCGGAGGACCGCGCGGCCCGCGATGCGGCAACGGGAATCGATCCGTTGGCGAGAGTCGCGCGCACGCGCAACGCCCCCTTCGACGCGGCGAGCTTCCTGCCGCGCCTGCCGTTCTTCGAGCGCTTCTCGGCCGACGAGATCGACGAAGTCGCGAGCCACGCGTCGTACCTGGAAGCGCGGCGCGGCGCGGGCATCTTCGCCGCGGGCACGCCTGCCGCATCCGCGTTCATCCTGGTGAGGGGCGCGACCGAGATCGTGGCGATTCGGGCGGGGCGCGAGCGCCGCGTGGCGATCGTGGGACCGGGGCAGCTCATCGGCTACCTGAGCGTGCTTCGCGAGTGTCCGCATACGTCTTTCGCGTTCGCGCGCGAATCCTCGCTCCTGCTCGACCTCCCCGCGCAGGCGTTTCGCCCGCTCTACTTCGGTCCCTCGCGCGCATGCGCGCTGTTGCGTCAAGCGGTGCAGCGAAGCCTGCTCGCCTCCATGGGCCGCACCAACCGGTCGCTCACGCGGTTGCTGAGCCAGGCGAAGCTGGATTCGCCGCGGAGCGCAGCACCGCTCGAGGCGGCACTACACGGGCAGATCATCGCGGCGGGCGACTGACCCTCTCCCCGGCGCCCGGCCAAGGGATTGCCGGGGCAGGCCTCATCTCCCAAGGGAGCGGGAGAACTTTCAGTCGAGGTAGTGCAGGCTCACGGCCGGGCGGCCGTCGCGGATCTGCGCGTGCAGCAGGCTGTACTCCGGCACCTCGACCCACGCCGCGACATCGCGCGTGAGGGGCTCGGATGCGATGAGGATCGAGTCGGCGTTCCCGGCGCCGCCCGTCATCTTCCATTCGCCGTCGTGCAATCCGTAGTCGCGCCCGGCGGTGTACCACAGGCTCAGGAATCCGAGGTTCGCCTCATGCAAGCGCGTGGGATCGGCGGTGGCGTAGCGCCCGAAGTCGAAGCAGTAGCGCACCGCCACGACCTGGGTGCCGTCGGTGACGAAGAGATGCACCGACGAGGAGGTGTCGATGCCGAGCCTCTCGCGTTCTTCGCGGAGGATCGCGATCGCAGCCCGGATCGCGGCCACCAGCGCCGTCGCGGCGGGCGGCAGGTGCGGCTCCGCCAACTGCGATAGCACCAGCGCATAGATCCATTCGCTGTCGGTGGTGCCGCGCACGTGGCGCGCGATCTCGGGGCGCACATGTCGCGCCAGCCGCGGGCGCATCTCGGCGAAGCGCGCGAGATCGCCGTTGTGCGCGAGCGAGAGGGGAATTCCCGGGAACTGGAAGGGGTGCACGTTCTGCAGCGAGATCTCGACCTGCGTGTTGTAGGCCACGCCGCGCACGTGCGCCAGCACGCAACCGGCGGCGACCTTGCCGGCGAGGCTCTTCAGGTTGCGGTCGAACACCGGCAGCGAATCCGACGCGTAGGCGAAAGGCGCCGACGGATCGCGCGAGCGCGGGTCCCAGGCGCGCATGCCGAACCCCGCGAGGTTCAGCATGTGCAGCATCTTCGGCATGTAGCTCTGCCGCACCAGCGCGGAGTCGGGCTGGAAGAGCAGGTTGTCCAGCAGGATCGGTTCGCCGAGGTAGAGGACGGCACGGCACATGGGGGGCCATTCTGGCATAGGGCCCGCGCCTTGACTCGGGTCAACCCCCGAGAGGGCCCGAAATCTGTAAAGTAAAACCGACATGACCGAAATCGCCATTCCCGTCTCGAAGATCCGCCGCGCGCGCAACACGCCCAAGGGCCGCCAGGTCGACCCCGCCGCGCGCGCCGAAGTGGCCGCGCTTTTCGAAGGCGCGCCGCGCGAGCGCGAGTACCTGATCGAAAACCTGCACCGCATCCAGGATCGCTTCGGGCACCTCACGGCCGCGCACCTCGCCGCGCTCGCCGAAGCGATGAAGCTCTCGATGACCGAGGTATACGAGGTCGCGACCTTCTACCACCACTTCGACGTCGTGAAGGAAGGCGAGGACGCGCCGCCGCAGCTCACGGTGCGCGTGTGCGACACGCTCTCGTGCAAGATCGCCGGCGCGCAGCGGCTGCTCGACAAGTTGCCGGCGCTGCTCGGCCCGGGCGTGCGCGTCATCGCCGCGCCGTGCATCGGGCGCTGCGCGGAGGCTCCCGCGGTGTGCGTCGGCCAGAATGCGTTCGGCCATGCGACCGAGAAGGAAGTCGCCCAGTGCGTGGACGACGGCAAGGGCAAGGCACCGGCGCTGCATCCGCACACCTACGCGGATTACCGCGCGCAGGGCGGATACAAGACGTGGGTCGAATGCGTGAGCGGCAAGCGCGACGTGGAGTCCGTCATCAAGACGATGGAGGACGCGGGCCTGCGCGGGCTGGGCGGCGCGGGATTTCCGGCCGGGCGCAAGTGGCGCATCGTGCGCGGCGAGCCGGGGCCCCGCCTGATGGCGGTCAACATCGACGAGGGTGAGCCGGGAACGTTCAAGGACCGCCACTATCTCGAGCGCGACCCGCACCGCTTCCTCGAGGGCATGCTCATCGCCGCGTGGGCGGTCGAAATCGAGGACATCTACGTGTACCTGCGCGACGAGTACCACGCGTGCCGCGTGATGCTCGAGCGCGAGGTCGCGGCGCTGAAGGCCGATCCGCCCGCGAAACTCCCGCGCATCCACTTGCGCCGCGGCGCGGGCGCCTACATTTGCGGCGAAGAGTCGGCGATGATCGAATCGATCGAGGGCAAGCGCGGCATGCCGCGCCTGCGCCCGCCGTACGTAGCGCAAGTGGGCCTCTTCGGCCGCCCCACGCTCGAGCACAACATGGAGACGCTGCTCTGGGTGCGCGACCTCATCGAGCAGGGGCCCGAGTGGTTCAGCAAGCATGGACGCAACGGCCGCAAGGGGCTGCGCTCGTTCTCGGTCTCCGGCCGGGTGAAGAAGGCCGGCGTGCACCTGGCGCCCGCGGGCATCACCGTGAAGGAGCTCATCGCCGAGTACTGCGGCGGCATGCAGGATGGCCACGAGCTCTACGCGTACCTGCCCGGCGGCGCCTCGGGCGGCATTCTTCCGGCTTCGATGGGCGACATCCCGCTCGATTTCGACACGCTGCAGCCCTACGGCTGCTTCATCGGCTCCGCGGCGGTGATCATCCTGTCGCAGCACGACAAGGCGCGTGACGCGGCGCTGAACCTGATGCAATTCTTCGAGCACGAGTCCTGCGGGCAGTGCACGCCGTGCCGCGTGGGCACCGCGAAAGCCGAGCACCTGATGGCGCAGCCGAAATGGAACAACGAGCTCCTCGAGGAGCTCTCGGTTGCGATGGCGGATGCGTCGATCTGCGGCCTGGGCCAGGCGGCGCCGAATCCCATCCGCTGCGTGACGAAGCACTTTCCCCATGAAATCTGAAAAAGCCTTGAAGGTTTAGTCCCATGAAGATGAACGAGCCGGTAGGCAAGGCGGAAACCATCGACTTCAAGCTGAACGGCGACACGATCTCGGCCTTCGCCGGCGAGACGATCATCCAGGCCGCCAAGCGCCACGGCGTGGAGATCCCGCACCTCTGCTACAAGGAAGGCTACCGCGCCGACGGCAATTGCCGCGCGTGCATGGTGGAGATCAAGGGGGAGCGCGTGCTGGCTCCTTCGTGCTGTCGCCAGCCGGCGAAAGACATGGAGGTGCAGAGCAACTCGGCGCGCGCGGTGCATTCGCAGAAGATGGTGGTCGAGCTCCTGATGAGCGACGTGCCCCGCGTGGACTTGAAGCCGGGCGCGAACGAGCTCTTCCAGTGGGCGGGCGAGCTGGGCATCGCGCGGTCGCGCTTCGCGCCCCGCGAGCAACCCGCAACCGACGCCTCGCATCCCGCGATGGCGGTGAACCTCGATGCCTGCATCCAGTGCACGCGGTGCGTGCGCGCCTGCCGCGAGGAACAGGTGAACGACGTGATCGGGTACGCCTTCCGCGGCCGCGATTCGAAGATCGTCTTCGATTTCGACGATCCGATGGGCGAGTCCACGTGTGTCGCGTGCGGCGAGTGCGTGCAGGCCTGCCCCACGGGCGCGCTCGCGCCGGCGAAGAACGCTTATCAAGTGATCGCCGACAAGAAGGTCGATTCGGTGTGCCCGTACTGCGGCGTCGGCTGCCAGCTCACCTATCACGTGAAGGACAACAAGATCGCGCGCGTCGAGGGCCGCGACGGCCCGTCGAACCACGAGCGCCTGTGCGTGAAGGGCCGCTTCGGTTTCGACTACGTGCAGCACAAGCATCGCCTTACCAAGCCGCTCGTGCGCAAGAGCGGGGTGCGCAAGACCGAGGATTTCACGCTCGACCCCGAGCGCTGGAGCGAGGTGTTTCGCGAAGCGAGCTGGGAAGAAGCGCTCGAGCTCGCGGCGAGAGGATTGAAGCAGATCCGCGACGCCAACGGTCCCAACGCGCTCGCGGGCTTCGGCAGCGCCAAGGGCTCCAACGAGGAAGCGTATCTCTTCCAGAAACTGGTTCGCACGGGTTTCGGCACCAACAACGTCGACCATTGCACGCGGCTTTGTCATGCGTCCTCGGTGGTGGCGCTGCTCGAGGGAATCGGCTCGGGCGCGGTGTCCAACCAGGTGTCGGATGTCGCCGAGTCGGAAGTGATCTTCCTGATCGGCGCCAACCCGACGTCCAACCACCCGGTCGCGGCGACGTGGATCAAGAACGCGGTGCAACGCGGCGCCAGGCTCATCGTCGCCGATCCGCGCCGCAACGACCTCGCGCGGCATGCGTGGAAATTCCTGCAGTTCACGGCCGACATGGACGTGGCGCTCCTCAACGCCATGATCCACACCATCATCGACGAGGGCCTCGTGGACGAGGACTTCGTGCGCCAGCGCACCAGCAACTTCGAGGCGCTGAAGGAAAATGCGAAGGGATTCAGCCCCGAGACCATGGTCGCGCTCACGCTCATGACGGGGCAGATCGGACGCCCGGGCACGGGCCTGCATCCTCTGCGCGGGCAGAACAACGTGCAGGGCGCCTCCGACGCGGGCCTGATCCCGATGATGTATCCCGACTACCAGCGCGTCGACAATCCCGAGGCCAACGCGCGGTTCGAGAAATTCTGGGGGCGCAAGCTCGACAAGAAGCCCGGCCTCACCGTGGTCGAGATCATGGACGCGGCGTGCGAAGGCAAGATCCGCGGCATGTACATCATGGGCGAGAACCCCGCGATGTCGGATCCCGATATGCACCATGCGCGCACCGGCTTGGCGAAGCTCGAGTGCCTCGTCGTGCAGGACATCTTCCTCACTGAGACCGCGTACCTTGCCGACGTGATCCTTCCCGCCTCGGCGTGGCCGGAGAAAACCGGTACGGTGACCAATACCGATCGAATGGTCCAGCTCGGCCGCCGCGCGCTCGACATGCCGGGCGATGCGCGCCAGGACCTGTGGATCATCCAGGAGATCGCCAAGCGCCTCGGATGTGGCTGGAGTTTCAAGGGCCCCGAGAGCGGCGTGGCGGAGGTCTACGAGGAAATGCGCCAGGCGATGAACTCGATCGCCGGCATTTCATGGCAGCGACTCGTCGAGCAATCGTCGGTCACATACCCGTGCCGCACCGAGGACGATCCCGGGCAGGCCGTGGTGTTCACGGAGAATTTCCCGACCAAGGACGGCCGCGGCAAGTTCGTGCCGGCGGACCTCATTCCCGCCAACGAGCGTCCCGACAAGGATTATCCGTTCGTGCTCATCACCGGCCGCCAGCTCGAGCATTGGCACACCGGCTCGATGACGCGCCGCGCCTCGGTGCTCGACGCGATCGAGCCGCTCGCGGTGGGCTCGGTGCATCCGCTCGACCTCGACGCGATCGGAGCGATCGGCGGCGATGTCATCACCGTGGCCTCGCGGAGAGGCGAGATCGCGCTCATCGCGCGCACCGACGACGGCATTCCGCGCGGCTCCGTCTTCATCCCCTTCGCCTTCTACGAAGCGGCGGCGAACCTTCTCACCAACGCCGCGCTCGATCCGTTCGGCAAGATCGCGGAGGTCAAGTACTGCGCGGTAAAGCTGAAGAAGGGCGGCAAGCTGCGCCCGCTCACGAGCTACGGCGGCGGGCAGTCGTTCAAGGAGAGCACCCCGGTCTAATCAAAGCCTCTCCGCGGCTTTAGCTAGATTGTGGGCTTCTTGCGGACGAATTCGAGTCGATCGATCGAACGCACCGGCACATCGCGGATGTCGGTGCCGTGCAGCACTTTGAGCATCACGTCGACACCCGGGGCGCCCGCCGACCAGAGGCGCCGATAGAAGGCATCCAGCTTGTCGACTTTCTCGCCGCCGATCGAGAGAATGATGTCGCCCGGCGCGATGCCGGCGAGGTCCGCAGGACCGTCCGCGGTGACCCGCAATACCTTGATGCGACCGTCTTCCTCGAGCGAGCTCAAGCCGAGCCAGGGCCGCACGCCGCCTTTCTGCCGGCCGGTCTTGATCATCTCCTCGAGGATCGGCTTCAGCAGGTCGATCGGCACGAACATATTCCCCGGCAGCCGTTCGCCCGGCGTCATCGCGTCCATCACGAAGAGCGAGCCGATGCCGACGAGCTCTCCGTCGCGATTGATGAGCGCTGCGCCGCTGTGGGCAAGGTGCGGCGGCGAAGTGAAGATGGCGTTGTCGAGAAAGTATTCCCAGTAACCGGCGAAAGGCCGCCGCGAGACGACGGTCGCGACCGAAACCGTCTCGTCTCCCACCGCGGCGGCGATCATCATGCGGTCGAGCTGCTCGACGGGCGCGGAGGCTCCGAGCTTGATCGGCTTCACGTCGAGCGGGCCGATGGGGCGCAGCAGGCCGAATCCGGTGGCGTGGTCGTACGCGGTGACGGTGGCGGGGACCGTGCGCCCCTTGTTGGTCACGATCTCGACCTGGTCGGCCTCGAGGATGAGGTAGCCGATGGTGAGCACGAGCCCGCTCGGCGCGATGAGAACGCCGCTGCCGGTGCGCTCGGCTCCGAGCGTCAGGTTGCTGCGCGCGTTGGCGAGCGCCTTGGTCTTGACGGCGACCACCGCGTTGGCCGCGTCGATCAGGTGCTGGTAAGCGGCGGGTTCCGCCGCGGGCGCGCTCGGCGCCGCGCTCGGTGCGGCCGGTACCGTGGGCAGCGCCATCGCAACACCGAAGCTCAGGAAAAACGAGGCGGAGACGAAGAAGCGAGGAAGCGCGCGGTTCATGATGCCTCCTGTTGCCGCGGTGCGACGTTCGAAGAGGAATGCTAGCACCGCGCGGCGCCGCGCCCAAACTTCTTCGGGTAGAGTTTCGCCTTGGCTCGAAATGGTTTCGTCAACCGGAGGAACAATGAAGCGCGCTTTCTTCTGCACACTCGCGGCCGCGATGCTGGCGGCCGTTTCGCCCGGCGCCGCCGCGCAGAACCTGTGGCCCGTGAAGCCGATCAAGCTGATCGCAGTCTTTCCGCCGGGAGGATCGGTCGACCAGGTCGCGCGCATCCTTGGCGCGCAACTCGCCAAGCAGCTCGGCCAGCCGGTGATCGTCGAGAACCGCAGCGGCGCCTCGGGCTCGATCGGCACTCAGGCGGTGGCGACCGGCACACCCGACGGATATACCTTCGGCCTTGTTTTCGACACCCACGCGGTCAACCCTTCGCTCATGTCCGACCTGCCGTACGACACCCTGAAGGATCTGGCACCCGTGATGCTCATCGGCACTTCGCCGATGGCGATCGTGGCGCACCCCGGCCAGCCGTACAAGGATTTCCGCGAGGTGCTCGCCGCGGCGAAGAAGGGCCCGGTGTCGATCGGATCGATCGGGACCGGAAGCCTCGGCCACCTCGCGATCGCGCAGATCGGCAACCTCGCCAAGGCGGAATTCACGCACATCCCTTATCGCGGCGGCGGCCCGCTGGTGACCGACGCGCTCGGCGGCCAGGTTCCGCTCGCGATCGGCACCGTGTTCCTGGTGAATCCGCACGTGAAGGCGGGCAAGCTGAAGGCGCTCGCGGTGACCTCGGCGAAGCCCTCGCCGCAGATGCCGGGTGTGGCGACCGTGGCCGAGCAGGGCGTGCCGGGCTTTTCGGCGCTCGCGTGGTGGGGCGTGATCGCCCCGGGGAAGACGAGCCCGCAGTTCACGTGGCGCATGCACGAGGCGCTCGCCAAGGCGTTGAAGGATCCCGAGGTGGCCGACAAGCTCACCGCGCAGGGCATGGACATCGTCGGCGGCAATCCGCTCGAGCTCGACGCCTTCGTGCGCACGGAGATCGCCCGCTGGGCGAAGGTCGTCACGGAAAACAAGATCAAGGCGGGAGACTAGGGACAATCAGGCAAGGCCGACCAGGCGCGCGACGGCTTCGCGGCAGCTCATGCCTTCGGCGAGGCCGAGGCGGCGCGCGACTTCGTTCACGCGCGACAGCACCCCGGTGTCGTAGCTCGAGCGTCCGTCGCCGATGCGCGCGCTGTCGCATGAGACCGCGCCGCCCGCGACACTGCGTCCGTCCAGAAGCGGCAGGCGCGAATAGCCCGCACCATCCTTGCCGCCGCCCGCATCGTTGAAGAACGCGGCGAACACGTCGACTTCGAGGACGTAGTCGGGCCGTCCGCCGAGCAACGCGCCGTGCGATCCGGTCACCACGATGGCGCGGCGGTCCTCGGGGCGCGCGAGCGAGATGGAATCGAGCGCCCACACCTCGCGATGGCCGGTGTTGGCGATGGGTAGCCGCGTCTCGCCGATTTCCGGGATGCGCGGCTGCGCCTCCTCGGCGCTATCGAGCAGGCGCGTAGCCACCTCGCGGCACGAGTGTCCCGGGAGGCAGCCGTGGCGCGCGGCCACGTCGTTCACCATCGAGACCAGTCCCGTCGTCAGCATGTCCGCGCCGTCGGCGATGCGCGCGCTGCGGTAATCGATCGCGCACGCCGCGATGCCGAGCCCGCCCAGCCACGCGACCCCGGCGATGCCCGCCGAATGTTTTCCGATTCCCGCGTCGTTCAGGACCACCGCACGCACGCGCGCATTGGCGGCGAGCCACGCTGCGTACAGGCCGCCGTGCGAGCCGCACACCGCGACCGCCCCGCGCGCCGATTGATCGAGCTGTGTGGCCGAGTCGACCACGCGCAAGCCTTCCATGCGCCGATTCTAAAGGCCCTTGACAAAACGCCGGCGGTTGTATCAAAGTGATATCACTTTCATAGCACGCGCCACCTGCCGCCGAGGAGTACGTCCATGTCCGCATATCGCAAGGAAGGCTCGATCGAGAAAACCTACATCACGGCCAACGGCATCGCCATGCTCCTGCTGCTGATCGCCCTCATAGCCGCGCTGCCCCTGGTCGTCTTCACGCTGCGGCAGGCGGGCCTGTTCCTGGTGATCGGCCTGGCGCTCGGCATCGCTTTCGTCGCGCCCGGCTTCTTCATGCTGCAGCCCAACGAGGCGGTGGTGCTCACGCTCTTCGGCTCCTATCTCGGCACCGACCGCGCGCCGGGCCTGCGCTGGACGCTGCCCTGGAACCTGCGCAAGAAGCTGAGCGTGCGCGCTCGCAACCACAACATCGAGACGCTCAAGGTGAACGACAAGCGCGGCAACCCGGTCGAGATCGGCGCGGTCGTCGTGTGGCGCGTCGAGGACACGGCGCAGGCGCTCTTCGACGTCGAGGACTTCGAGAATTTCGTGAAGGTGCAGAGCGAATCGGCGCTGCGTCACGTCGCCACCCGCTACAACTACGACTTCGGCGAAGAGCACGAGGCGAACGAGGTGACGCTGCGCGCGGGCGCGGACGTGGTCGCCGAATCCCTGCGCGAAGAGCTCCAGGCGCGCGTGCAGCAGGCCGGCGTGCAGGTCGAGGAAGCCAAGTTGACGCATCTCGCGTACGCGCCGGAAATCGCGGGTGCCATGCTGCGCCGCCAGCAGGCCGAGGCGGTGATCTCGGCGCGCGCCAAGATCGTGGTCGGCGCGGTGTCGATGGTCGAAATGGCGCTGAAGAGCCTGTCGGAGAAGAACGTGGTCGAGCTAGACGACGAGAGGCGCGCCGCGATGGTCTCGAACCTCATGGTGGTGCTGTGCTCCGAGCGCGACACCCAGCCGATCGTCAACACCGGGACGCTCTACACCTAGGCGAAGTTGCCGACGATGGCCGAGCGCAAGGCGTACCTGTTGCGGATCGACCCCGATCTATGGGACGAGATCGAGCGCCTCGCGCAGTCGGAGCTGCGCTCGGTCAACGGCCAGATCGAATACCTTTTGCGCGAGGCGCTGGCGAAGCGGGGCATCCAGCCGGCGGCTGCAGCGCGGAAGTCGCGCAAGAGCTAGGGAGAACTTTGCAAATTGGTGCTTCCGTTGTATTGCGTTCGCGAAAAAAGTTTCCCACCTGCGCAGGTAGGATTTGATTCGCGGTAGGAGATTTCCCACAATTTTAGTTCGGTTGGAGGCTTCTTCGCAGTCTTGCTCCCATTGTATTGGGAGTCATATCGGAGTTTTCGTAACGTCTAGGGCGGGCTCGGTCCGTCAACTCGGTGGCTTCGGCCTGATACTCAGATGCCCGGTTTTCTCCGCATGAAATCCTGGCGGTCGATCGAGCGCACCTTCACTTCACGCAGCGTCGGGCCGTGCAGCACCGTGAGGTCGACCTCGGTTCCCGCCTGTGCGCCGCGGCCCCAGAGCGTGCCGTAGAACTTCTCGAGCGACTCGACCGCCTCGCCGTTCACCGAGAGGATGATGTCGCCCGCCACGATGCCGGCCTCCTCCGCGGGACTCTCCTCGTTCACCTGCATCACCTTCACGCGGCCGTCTTCCTCGAGCGAGTTCACGCCGAGCCACGGGCGGTGCGCGGCGGGTTGCGCGCCGGTGCGCACCATCTCGTCGAGCACGGGCTTCAACAAGTCGACCGGGACGAACATGTTGCCCGGCATGCGCTCGCCGGGCGTGATCGCGTCCATCACGAAGAGCGAGCCCACGCCGACGAGCTCGCCGTCCTTGTTGATGAGCGCCGCACCGCTGTGGTCGAGGCGCGGGGGCGAAGTGAAGATCGCGCCGTCGATGAGGTATTCCCAGTAACCCGCGAACTTGCGCCGCGCCACCACGGTCGCGATCGACACCGTCTGCTCCGCGCCTCCCGTGACGATCATGAGCCGGTCGAGCTGCGAGATCGGCGCCGAGGCTCCGATGCGAATCGGTTTCTCCGCGAGGCGGCCCATCGGCCGCACCAGCCCGAAGCCGGTTGCGTGATCGTAGGCCACGACCGTGGCGGGAATCGTCGCGCCGCCGGAGCCGGTCACCTCGACCTGGTCGGCCTCGGTGATGAGATAGCCGATGGTGAGCACGAGACCGTCATCGCCGATCAGCACGCCCGAGCCCTGGCGATCGCGTCCGAGCGTCTCGTTGCTGCGCGCATTCGGCAGCGCCTTCACCTTGACGCCCACGACCGCGTTGGTGGCGTCGATGAGGCGTTGGTACTGCGCG
>WNFI01295871.1_pt3 | contig 15175 bp, 12 predicted proteins | sample 5400471 | NCBI WGS metagenome assembly WNFI01 (sample SAMN13153348, study PRJNA577476) | soil metagenome | isolation source: 100 cm saprolite on Douglas fir-dominated hillslope | place: USA:California | collected 2013-09-17
CCGCATGTATTGGTTCCGCGTGCTCGACAGCCTCTACGACGACTGTCCCGGGCTGCGCGCCGTGCTGGGCGACACCAGGTTCATGCGCCTGGCCGAGGCTTACCTCGTCAAATATCCCTCCGGCTCCTTTACGCTGCGCAACCTGCCGCACCGGCTGGCGCATTTCATCCGGACCGAGCCGCATTACACCCGGCCGCACACCGCGCTCTGTCACGATCTCGCCCGTTTCGAATGGGCGCGGGTCGAGGTGTTCGACACGGCCTCGCGGCCGGTCTTCACAGTGAACGACCTGCGCGACCTGCCCCCCACGCGGCAGGGAAAGCTGAAGTTCGCGCTCCAGCCCTACCTGCAGTTGCTCCGCCTGGATTACCCGGTGGATGATTTCATCCTGGCGGTGAAGCAGCGCGAGGCGCAGCTGCTGCGGGGCGAGGCCAGCAACGCGCCGATGGAGCTGCACCGGCGGCACGCGAAGAAATCGCGACTCCCGCAGCGTGACCGCACCCACGTCGCCGTGCACCGGCTCGACAGCCAGATCTTTTTCAAGCGGCTCGAGCCCGCGGCCTACCGGATCCTCGTGGCCCTCCGGCGCGGCGCGACACTCGAGCAGGCGCTGGCCACCGGCATCCCGCGGGCGAAAAAATCCCGGGCGGACCGGGCCGCGAAGGTCCAGGGCTGGTTCCGCAACTGGATGGAGCTGGGCTGGCTCTGCCGCCGGGAATAATTTTCCACCCCATCACTCCCACGCCCATGCAACTCCGCCCCTTGCTCACCAGGTTTGATTCCGCGGCCTCGTGCCTCCAGCCACTGCTGCTGCTCGCCATCCGCCTTTACTGGGGCATCTCCTTTGCCCTGGGCGGCTGGGGCAAGCTGCACCGCCTGGATGAGATCGCCAAGTGGTTTGGCGACGAGCTCCATATTCCCTTCCCGAAGCTCAACGCCATCATGGCCAGCTCGACCGAATGCTTCGGCGGGGCGCTGCTGGCGCTCGGGCTGTTTGCGCGGCCCGTCTCCGTGCCGTTGATCTTCACCATGATCGTGGCCTACGCCACCGCGGATCGCGAGGCGCTCATGGCGATCACGAGCGATCCGGACAAGTTCGTCAGCGCCGCGCCCTTTCTCTTCCTGCTGGCCTCGGTGATCGTGCTCGCGTTCGGCCCGGGCAGGTTCTCCCTCGACGCGTGGTTCTTCCGGAAGACTGACGCGGCCAAGTAAACCGCGCGGCTCAGGCGGTCACAACCTTGGTGCCCGCGATGAGGTCGTGGATGCAGCGTTTGTCGTCCCGGAAGATGAAGCAGATGTCCACGAGTGAGTAGATGCCGCCCAGGACCGGCACCGCGCTGATCAAGCCGTTCACGAAGACCCGCAGCAGAAACGCTTTCACAAATCCCGGGTTGCTCTCGTCGTCGAAGCTCACGATCCGGATGCCCAGCAACTTTTTGCCGATCGTCTGACCGCGAGTCGTGAGGAGGTAGATCTGAAAAATCAGCAGGCCGACCAGCGCGAGTCCGAGCAGCCCGAAGCCCCCGAACATCAACGCGGGATTGGGTTGGTCCGGGTGGGAAAAGACACCGGCCATGAGCAACAAGCAGAAACCGGGCAGGGCGACCACGCAGCTGATAAGGCCATCGAGAATCTGAGCGCCCAGCCTAAGCCAGCGGCTGGCGAGCAGCAATCCGGCGCCGGCGGAAGCCGCAGGAGGCGGCGGGGTCGGGGGCATGGCCGCTTGGTTGCCATCGCTGCCGCCGAACTCGGGGAGCGCCCCGATGGTGGTCCATTCCGTGGCGTCCACCCGCTTGATCTTCGTCTGCGCGTTCGCGCGCCCCGCCTGCATCCACTCGATGACTTTGCCGGCCGTGACGGGCCCGTATTCCTTTCCATCGGCCCCAAGAATGGTGAACATAGTGGGGCCAGCTTGGGCGCGGCGGGCCGAAGGTCAACGCCGGGGTTCATCCGCGTCCCGGCGCGGGCTTCCCGGCTTAAGTATACTATTAGTTGACATGCATGCTCGCTTCGCCCCTTCGGCTGATGTCAACTAATAGTATACTTAGGCCCGACACCCGGGACGCGCGGGCTTCAGTCCTCGCCGGATTTTTCGCGCACCCGCTGCCGCAGGCCCTTGGTCAGCTTCTTGAAATGGGACTTGTGCTGCTGCTGGGCCAGCCGGTCGTGGCGCCGCGCCTCGTGGGCGGTGGCGCGGCCCATCCGCAGATAGCTCTGCCAGCGGCCAAGGTCGAGCGAGCCGTCGGCCAGCGCCGCCTGCACCGCGCAGCCGGGCTCGACCGTGTGAGTGCAATCGCGGAATTTGCAGCGGGCGGCGATCTCCGCCACGTCCGCAAACGCCGCCTGCACCTCCGCACCGGCGTCCCACGGCTGCAACTCACGCATGCCGGGGGTGTCGATGATGAGCGCGCCGCCCGGGGCGACGAGCAGTTCGCGCTGGGTCGTGGTGTGCAGGCCCTTGTGGTCGGCCGTCCGCACTTCCTGGGTGGCCTGGACTTTTTCGCCGACGAGCCGGTTGATCAGCGTGGATTTGCCTACGCCGGAGGAGCCGAGCAGCGCCACCGTCGCGCCGGGCTGGAGCCAGGGCGCGAGCGCCTTGAGCCCGCGGCGCGTCATCGCGCTGAGGATGAAGACGGGCACCGCGGGAGCGATGGCCTCGACCTCGTGCTTGAGCTTGAGCGGGGCTTCGCAGACGTCGGCCTTGTTGAGGAGAATGACCGGCTGCGCCCCGCTGGCCCACGCGGCCGCGAGGTAGCGCTCGATGCGGTGCAGGTTGAAGTTGGCGTCGAGCGAGCTGACCAGGAACACCGTGTCGATGTTGGCCGCGATGACCTGCTCGACCTCCTGCTCGCCGGCGGCCTTCCGCGAAAACTTGGTGCGGCGCGGCAGCAGGCCGTGGATATGCACGCGGGTCTCCTCCCCGGATTGCGGGGTGACCGCCACCCAGTCGCCGATGGCGGGGAACTCCGCGGGCGAACGGGCCTGGTTGACAAACCGGCCGGTGCACTGCCCGAGCTTCGCGCCCGCCTCGCCGGTGACTTCGTAGTAGCCCTTCAGTTCCAGCGTCACACGCCCGGGCACGCTGCCGTCCGCCGCGTAAGGCGCGAAGGCTTGCGCAAAAAATTCATTCCAGCCGAGTTCGGCGAGCGTCATGCCGTCAGCAGCTTGGAGCCTTCAGGCCCCGGGCGCCAGAACAGAGCCGTGTGCCCGACCGTGCCGACGCACAGGCAGGGCGTGTCGGCGGCCAGCCGGTCGCAGAGCACGACCCGCGCCTCGCGGTCCGTGCCCTCGAAGCGCAGTTTTACCAGCTCGCGCGCATCGAGCTGGCGGTTCAGTTCGACCAGGAGCGCCGGGGTGGAACCGTGCCGGCCGACGCGAAGCGAGTCGCTGAGTTTCTGGCCCAGGCCGCGCAACTGGGTTTTCTGCGCGCCGGTGAGGGAGGGGAGATCGTTCATGTAAGGAATGTGTCCAACGGCATCTCCCGCCATTGTCCAGCCGGGAGGTCGCCGAGCTCAAGATGGCCGAACTTCGCCCGGTGCAGCGCCAGCACCTCGCAGCCCTGGCTCGCGAACATCCGGCGCACCTGGTGATAGCGGCCCTCGGTCAGAGTCAGCTCGGCTTCGCGGGGTGAAATGATCTTCAATTCCGCCGGCGCGCACGGTTCCTTTTCGTCCTTTAGCATCAGCTTGCCGCCGGCGAAGAGCGGAATGAGGGCCGGCGACAGGTCGGCGCTCACGGTGGCCCGATAGACTTTCGGCACCTTGTGCCTGGGGGAAGTGAGCCGGTGGACGAGTTCGCTCTGGTCGGTGAGCAGCAGCAGGCCGCCCGTTTCCTTGTCGAGCCGGCCGATGCTGGTGACCGGCGGGTTGCGCTCGCGCCAGCGTGGCGGCAGCAGGCTGTAGATATTCGGGCCCTCCCGCCCGTCGTGCGAGCAGACGAGCCCGACCGGCTTGTGCAGCAGGAGCAGCAGGCCGTCGGGATGGCCCAGTGGTTCGCCGTCCACGCGCACTTCGGCCGGATCGGCCTTGGCGCCGAAGTCACCCTCCACTTGGCCGCGCACAGTCACGCGGCCGGCCTGGATCCAGGCACGCGCCTCGCGACGGGAGCAGTAGCCGAGATTGGCGAGGAGCTGGTCGAGCCGGCGCATGGGGAAGGGATTAGCCACGAAATGTCATGAAAAGCCACGAAAAGAATCCCGGACCGATCCAGATTTCTCCTCTCACCACGCGGCGCGGACGCCGCCGAAGATGAACCGGGGCGTGCCGGTGTTAACGACACCCTCGGGGCTGCGGCCGGTCTCGACGCGCGTGTTGCCGAGATTTTCCAGCGTGAGAAACAATTCGGTGCGCGGCGCGAGCGCATAACTGGCATTGAGGTCGGCCACGACAGCCGCGCCGAGGACCAGCAGGTTCTCGTCGTCCTCGAACTGACGGCCGAGCCAGCGCACGCGGGGCGTCAGCGTCAGGCCCCCGGGCGCGTGCCAAGTGGCCCCGACCGTGGCGCTTTGCCGCGGCACCTGCGCGAGGCGCTTGCCCTCAAGTGCAGGCGCGACAGCCGTGCGCACCACCGTCGCGTCGTCATACAGGAAGGCGGCATTGAAGGTGAGCGCCGCGGCGGGCCGCCACTCGGCCGACAATTCGGCGCCGCGCACACGGGTGCGGTCGAGATTGAGCCGCTGCCGGCCGATGCCACCAGCGGCGAGCGTGCCGAAAAGTGGGAAGGTGCCGGGCCCGCGGGCGAGGGTGATGTTGCTGACGGCGTCGTGAAGTTCGTTACAGAAAACCGCGGCACTGAGCGTGACAGCATGCCGCGTGTAATCCACGCCCAGCTCGCCACTGGTCACGCTTTCGGTGCGCAGGGCGGCATTGGCCTCGGTGATCACGCTGCCGGCGCGGAAAGGGCGGTAGAGTTCGTTGAGCGTGGGCCGCCGGAAAGCCTGCTGCGCCGCGGCGCGCAGCCGCCACGCGGGCGCCGCCTGCCAGACGAGGCCGGCGCTGGGGCTGAACTCCACCCCGTCGCTGCCGGCGTAGTGGTCGTCGCGGCTCGCCACGCCGGTGGCGAGGTCGCTCTCGCGGCGGTGCCCGTCCGACTCCCGCCAGTAATCGAGCCGGCCGCCGAGCGTTGCCCGCAGAGTCCCAGCGAGCGGCTGATCGCGCAGGGCGAAGAGGCCGCCGATGTCCTGCGTGCCGCCGGCGACGCGCAGACGCGTGAAAGCGCCGTTGGTGAACGTGAAATGCTCGCGCGTCTCGCCGCGCACGCGGCGCAGGTCGGCGCCGGCGGTGGTGCGTGCGCCGCCCGGCTGCGTCCAGGTGCCGGACCACGCGGCGCCCAAGGCGGTGGCCGGCACGGCGAACTGGTCGCTGGCGGGCATCTCGGTGGTGCGCACGGCATTGACCGAGCTGAAGGTGCTGGCGAACGACTGGTTCTGTGCGTAGGCGGCCGCCGTCCACGCGAAGGAGCCGGCCGCCGAGTGCAAAGCCACCGAGCCGAAATTCTCGCGCGAGGAATTGCGCTGGTAGGGCGTGCCGTTGCCGCGCTTTTCCGCGAAGGTGCGCGCGGTAACGATGAGCTCGGCGGGCACGTCGATGACGCCGCGGCGCTCGGGCGCGACGAGGGGAAATCCGTCCGTGGCGAAATCGCGCCCGGACAGTTGCAGCGTGCCCGGCCCGAGCGGCTGGGTGAGCGCCAGCTCGGCGCTGCGCGTGGCGAAATCGCCGGCGGTGACCGCGAAACGCGAGGACGCGTGGGCGGCCGGCCCGGTCAGCAGTTGCACGACGCCGCCCAGCGCGGCGTTGCCCCACGCGGTGGCGCCGCCGCCGCGCACAAGCTCGGCGCCGGCGAGCGACTCGCGCGGCACCTTGCTCCACGCGACCCAGCCGCCGAACGGATCGTTGAGCGGCACGCCGTCGAGCAGCACGAGCGAACGGCTGGCGCCGCTCGGCCCGAGCCCGCGGAGCGATACGCCCTGCGCGGTCGGGTTCGCGGAAAAACTGTCGCTGCGCCGGAACAGGCTGAAGCCGGGCACGGCGCGAAGGGCATCATCAAGGGTCGCGGCCGGGGCGGCGCGGAGGTCCGCGCCGGCGAGCACGGTCAGGGCGAAGGGAATCTGTGCGGCGGTCTGCGGCGCCCGCGCGGCAGTGACAACGACCGGGTCCAGCCGCACGGTCTGCGCCGACAACGCCGGCACCAGGCAGGCGAAAGCCAGCCAGGATGGACGCAGACTCACGGCTTGGCGCGCTGCGCCGCGACCTGCGCCGGGGTGACTTCTGTGGCGCCGGGCGGGGCGAAATTTTTCCGGAGATAATTGATGATGCCGGCCACGTCGGCGTCGCTGATCGCCGCGCCATAGGGCGGCATGATATTGCTGAATTTCTCCCGGTCCGGCGGGAGCACGGCGGCGGGACCGCGGAGGATCACATTGATCAAGCGGTCGGGATCGCCGGCGACGACGGCACTCCCGGCGAGGGCGGGCTGCATGTTGGAAACGCCGCTGCCATTGGGCATGTGGCAGGCGGCGCAGACCTGCAGGTAGATTTTGCCGCCGGGGGTGTCGGCGCCGGCGAGGGCCGCGGCCGGCGCCGGGACCGCGGTGGTGGATTTCTTTCCGGCCGCGGGGCCGGTCTCGCCGGTGTAGATGATGCGCCAGATGCGGCCCTTCTCGGTTTCACTCACATAGAGCGAGCCGTCGGGCCCGACGGTGACGCCGGACGGGCGGAAGCGCGCGTCGCCGGTATTGGTGAAATAGTCCACGCCGGCGAAGCCTTCGGCGAAGGTTTCATAGGCGCCAAGCGGCCGGCCCTGGTCGTCGAAGGGCACGAAGGCGATCTTGTAGCCGGCCTGCGCGCGCGGGGCGCGGTTCCACGAACCGTGGAAGGCGACGAACATGCCGTTGCGGTAGTGCGCGGGGAATTGCGTGCCGGTGTAGAGCGTCATCTGCAGCGGCGCCCAGTGCGCGGGGAACGCGACCACGGGTTTGTCGAAGAGCGGGTTGTCGTCGCGCTTGCGGTTGTCGCCGCCATACTCGGGCCCGACCATGCGGGCCTGCTTGATCGGGTCCCAGTAGGTGTAGGGCCAGCCGAGGTTCGCGCCCTCGTGCAGCAGGTGCATCTCCTCGGCGTCGCGCTCGGCATTGTCGAGGTCGTCGTAATACTCGGGGGCGATGGTGTTCATCTGGTCGCGGCCCATCATCACCATGAAAAATTCGCGCGAGGCCGGCTGCCACGCGAGCGCGAGGCAGTGGCGGTGGCCGGTCGAGAAGCGCACGCCGTCGGCCTGCGTCTGGTTGAGCTTGTTGGGGTCGAAGCGCCAGAAGCCGCCGTAGGTTTTCTGGAATTCGTCCACCTCGGCGGGGGTCTTGCCCCTGGCCCCGAGGCGGCGGTCGCCGTCGCTGTAGACGTTGTAGGGCGAACCGACCTCGACGATCATCCGGCCCTGGTCGTCAAAGGCGAAGGCCTTGGCGTCGTGATCCCTTTCCGCGGGCAGGTGGTGCACGATGGTCTGCATCTCGCCGCCCGGCACGAGTTCGCCGGGCGTGTATTTGTAGCGGTAGACCGCAGTGCGGCTCGAGTGGTAGAGCCAGCCGTCGTGAAACATGATGTGCGTGCCGCCGTCGCCGGGACCGAACTCCTTGATGACATCCGCGCGGCCGTCGCCGTCGGTGTCGCGCAGCGCGAGGATGCCGCCGTGGTAGATTTTCGCGTAGATGTCGCCGTTGGGGGCGACGGCGAGGAAGCGGAGGCGCTCGGAGGTGTTGCCGGTTTTTTTGCCGACGACGAGGTTGTCGGCGACGACCAGGGCGCGGAAGCCCGGCGGGAGGGTGATCGCACCGTCGTCGGGGTCGGGGGCGGGCAATCCAGCGGAGGCAGTCGCAGCGAGACCCAGCAGGAGGCAGGCGGGGAGTAGCTTCATAGTGGAGCAAAACATGGCCAGCTCGGCGGCTGAAGCAAGTGGCCGCCGTGCCGGTCCGTGTCACAAATTTAAGCTGGCGTCGGGCGGGGCGATGCGGGATGCGTTGCGGTCCACATGTCTTCCTGGGAATACAAACTGATCTCCAGCGGTCCACTGGGCTTCGCGTCAATGCAACTGCTCGAGCAGCACCTGAGCCAGCTCGGCAAGGACGAGTGGGAAATCATCAGTTTCACGACCAAGCCCGACAACCCGCTGGTGTTCCACGGCCTGGCGCGCCGGCCCGTCGCCCGCGACTGGTTTCCGCCCGCCGCCGCCAAGCCGGCCTATGTGCCACCGCCGATTCCCCCGGACGAGGCGGATGACGGCAAGGACGAGCGCTCCTTCGCCGACGAGCTGCCGCCCGCGCGTCCGGCCAACGCGCCGGCGCCCGCCGACCTCGGCTTGGGCAACTTCGATGACCTGGGCGGCAGCGAGGCGGACTTGCCCACGCTGTTCGAGGCGCTGAAGCCGTTTTTGCGGAAAAATCCGCGCGGCGACCTGTCGGTCGAGCTCGATTTCCTGGCCAAGAAATTCGAACAGGATACGCGCGAGCTGCTGACCGCCTTTGCGGAATGCGGGCTGCAGCTCCCGGCGGCTGGGGAGGAAAAGGGCGACGTGGTGGATCACGACGGCTCCCTTTACTGGCTGGAGCGCGACCAGAAGGGCCGGGTATGGCTCAACACGCGCGACAAAAAATTCAAGACGACCAAGACCACGCCCGTACCGGCCGGGTCCAAAACGGAGCGAGCACCCGAGACCAGGGAGCCACGGCCCGACAAACCCGCGCGCGCCGTGGAATCCGTCTTCGCGGACACCGGTTCCTTCCTCGGTCGCATCCGCTCGATGATGCGCCGCAACCGCCGCGGTCACGGCTGGTCGGGCAGCTTCCAATACCTGACCAAGGCGCTGAAGCTCGACGACCCTCAGCTGCTGGAAAAACTGGGCGAACACGGCCTGCGCCTCGAGGGTGGCGACGAGCCGGTGCTGGCCCAAGACGGCGATTTTGTCTTCTGGTTGAACCGCAACCAGCGCGGCGAAATCTGGATCAATGCGGACGAGAGAAAGCAAGGGGCGGAGAGCAAGGAGCAGGAAGCCGAACACACCGCCGCCGATGACGGCCCGCCGGGCCGCGAGTATGTTGATCCCCGGGCGGAAAGTACGGCAAACAAATCACTGCCGCCCGAGAACATCCTGACCGCGATGCGGCTGATGATGGAGCCGAAGAAACGCGGCGAGGGCGTGACCGCGCCGGTGAGGACCCTGGCGGAGAAGCTGGAAAAATCCGACGAGCAGGTGCTGGCGGCGCTGGCGTCCGTCGGGCTCATCGTGCCCGAGTCGCCGAAGGCGAAGCCGACCTTTGCCGGGCACGGCGGCGAAATCTACTGGCTCAACGTAAACGCCAAGGGCCAGGTGTGGCTCAATGCGAAGGTCGCGAAAAAACCGCGGGGCGCAAAGTCGGACGAATAATCCTCTTCACCAAGGCGAGCGGGTGCCCTCCGAACTCAAGGGTGGCAGGGAAGCCTGATGGAAGCGGGCGAGCGCGGCGAGCTGGTCGGCGATGAGCCGGTCGGAGCGGCAGCGCGGCATTTTGCTGGCGCTGGCGGTTTTGTGCTGCTCGTGGGCCCATTGCTCGAACACGCCCGGCACGACCAGCCGGACCGAGGGGATATCCAGCGTGCGGCTGGCCCGCCTGGCCGCATAGTCGCGATTGCGGTGCGCCAGCTCGGCATCGAGCTCCGGCCCGAGCACGTTGGCGGTGGGCGTTTTGATGGTGTGGGTGCCCAGTTCGAGCCACCATTCGTGGCAGTTGATGGTCTGCCCGGCCGCGATGCGCCGGTGGTAGGGGGCGACATGGAAATTGACCGCCTGCCAGCCGTTGCGGGCGCAGACCGCCTGCAGGGTCTCGAGCAGGTCGCGCTCGCTGACGTGCTCACCACAGGCATTGAGCTGGAGCGCGGTGCGGCCGGCGAATTGCAGGCGCGGCGGATCGACGGACACGAAGCGCACGATGTCCCCCGGCGCATAGCGGCAGAGCCCGGCGGGCGTGGTGACGAGCAGCACGTAGTCGACGCCGGGCTTGACCTTGCCGAGCGGCAGGCACTTCGCGCCCGAGTTGGGCAGCGAGGCTTCGGTGAAATCGGCCAGTGGCAGGAACTCAAAGAACACGCCGGCGTCGGTGAGCAGGCGCAGGCCCGGGGCCTGGCCGCCGTCCTGGGCAGCGAATACGCCCTCCGCCGCGGCGTAGACCTCGTGGAAATTGACCGTCGGCCCGAGCGACGCGCGCAGCGCCTCGCCGAACAGCCCGAGCGGCGCGCCGGTGAAAAGGCAGCATTCCAAATTGGGCCAGACCATCGACAGGTGGGCCAGGCGCGGCCGGCCCGGGCCGGCCGCTTCGCGCACGGCGAGGGCCAGGGCACACAGCAGCGCCGGCGTGCCGCCCACGAGCGTGACGTCGCGACGGAGCATGGCCCGGGCGGTCGCCGCGATTTTTTCCGCGCCCTCGGGCAGTTTGCTCACGGCGGGGAGCGGGGAGCGGAGGTTGGCCTCGACCCAGGGCGTGAGGCAGAGCGTGAGCATGCCGTCCAGGCTGGTGCAGTAGGCGTCGTTGGCCTCGTTCACCGCGGTGCTGGCCCCGACGTGCACGTGCCGGCCGAGAAACACGCCGTTGTGGCCGGCCCGGGCGGCATAAAGAAAGAGCGCGTCCCTCAGGCCGCGCCGGAATTGCGCGAGCATGGCCTCGGGCACGGGCAGGAGCTTGGCTGATTCACCGGTTGTGCCGGCGGATTCGACAAAGAAAAGACAGCGACCCGGGACGAGCACATCGGGCTCTCCATTGGCCATGCGCTCGACGAGCGGCTTGAAGTGGTCGTAGCCTTGCGGTGGCACGGCATCGCGGAACTGCGCGTAGGTGGTGATCGCGGTCAGGCCGTGGCCGCGGCCGAATTCCGTGCCGGCGATCTGCGCCATGAGCTTCGCGAAAACCGCCGCCTGCGCCTCGATCCCGCGGCCCGCGGCCTTGAGCCGGCGGACAAAACGCGCCACCCGGTAGCCCGCCCAGAAGTTCACCAGAAATCGAGGTGCCAGCGTCATGATTTGGCGCCAAAGATACGATGATTTCGCCCCGAACGCGACAGGGATTATTAGCCAGGGGATGAGGTAAAGCCCGCGGCTTGGGGGTTGCTGCCGCGGGACAGGGGCACAGGCTGGGAAAAATTTCCATGCCGCTGCCGCCCATAGTTTTTGAAGACGAGGCTCTGGTCGCGTTCGACAAGCCGGGCGACCTGCTCCTCGCACCCGACCGGCGGGACCGGTCGCGCGAAAACCTGCCGGACCTGGTGCGCGCCCGGCTGGGCCCCGGTCTCGCGTTGGTGCACCGGCTCGATGACGACACGAGCGGGCTGGTGCTCTTTGCTAAGACCAAGGCCGCGCTGGATTTTCTCAGCGGACAGTTCCAGGCGAAGACCGTGGTCAAGACTTTCCAGGCCCTCACCGTCGGGATCCCCGCGCAGGACGAATTCACGGTGGATTTGGTGATCAAGGAGGATGAAGGGAAGCCGGGCCGGATGTGCGTCGTCAAGAAACACGGGGCGGCGAGCGTGACAGAATTCATGGTCCGGGAAAAATTCCCGCGGCCCGCCGGCCGCGCGAGTTACGCTTTTGTGGAATGTCGGCCGCTGACCAGCCGCCCGCATCAGGTTCGTTTACACCTGGCGGAGTCCGGCACGCCCGTCCTCAACGACCCGCTCTACGGCGACGGGACGCAGCTCCTGCTCTCCGACCTCAAGCGCGGCTACAAGGGCCGGTCCGACGAGCGGCCGCTCCTCGCCCGGCTGGCGTTGCACGCCGGCGGGCTCACCTTCCGGCATCCACTGACCCGCGAGCCGATGACACTCACCGCGTCGCTGCCCAAGGACCTTGAAGTGCCGCTGAAATATCTGCGAAAGTTTGGCACTAGCGCGCCCCGCCGCTGACCGGAGCCCGCTCCCTCACTTGGCTTTACTTCCCTCGCGGAGGTGGGTTGTCTACGCGCCAACAAATACCTGCATGAGCAATCCCCTTCCTGTTACCCATGCCACTGATGCCGCCGGCATTGGCTGGATAACCTTCGACGATCCCGCCGGTCGCGCGAATGTCTTCAACCCCGCCACGCAGGCCGCGTTGCGCGCGGCCGTTTCCGCTCTGGCGGCCCAACCGCTGAAGGCCGTGATCGTCATCAGTGCCAAGGAAAAAATCTTTATCGCCGGCGCAGACCTCAAGTGGCTGGTGTCGCTGCCCGATGTCGAAGGTGCCACGCAGGCCTCGCGCGAGGGCCAGGAACTGTTCGGCTTGCTCGCCAATCTCGAGGTGCCGGTGGTGTGCGCCATCCACGGCGCCTGCGTCGGCGGCGGCTTCGAGCTCGCGCTCGCCTGTTCGTGGCGCATCGCCAGCGAGGCGCGCGAGACCGTGATCGGGCTGCCCGAGGTGGGGGTCGGCGTGATTCCCGGCTGGGGCGGGTGCACGCGCCTGCCCCGGCTCATCGGCGCGAAGGCGGCGGTGGAACACATTCTCAAGGCCACCCCGGTGCCGGCGGCCGCGGCCCACGCGGCCGGGCTCGTGGACGAACTCGTTCCCGCGGCGGAGTTGACGGTGCGCGCGAAGGCCGCGGCGTTGCGGCTCGCGGCGGAGGGCCTGCCGCGCCGCGCCGCGCCCCCGGAGGCGCCGGCGGATTTTTTTGCCAGTCAGCGCAAGGCCGCGCTCACCCGTTACCGCGGCCAGCCGGCGCCGCTCGCGGTGCTCGATGCGATCGAAAAGGGCGCGGGCCTCCCGCTGGCCCCGGCGCTCGACCTGGAGGCGGCGCTCTTCGGCGGCGTGGCGTCCGGCGAGGTCACGAAGAATCTCATCCATGTCTTTTTCCTCAAGGAGAGCGGGAAAAAAACCGGCGTGGACGCTTGGTTTCCACCGGCCGCGTCCGCCGCGGCGCCCGTGCCGTTCCGGATCATCGGCATCGTCGGCGCCGGTGTCATGGGCTCGGGCATTGCGCAGTGGTGCGCCTCGCATGGCTTCGGCGTCATCCTGTGCGACGTTGAGCGCGACGCGGTTGAGCGCGGCATCAAGGTCATCCGCGGAATCTTCAAGCAGGAGGAGGCCCGCGGCCGGCTGACCCCGGCGGAGGCGCACCGCATGATGGGCGGCATCGGCGTCACCACGAGCCTCGAGGACTTTGACGGCTGCGACATGGTGATCGAGGCCATCGTCGAGAACGTCGAGGCCAAACGGAAGCTTTTCACGGAACTGTCCGCCGTGATGTCACCCGACTGCGTGCTGGCGTCAAACACCTCGGCGCTGCCCATCGAGGAGCTCGCCAGCACGGTGAAGAATCCCGGGCGCATGGTCGGCCTGCATTTTTTCAACCCGGTCGGCCGCATGCCGCTGGTCGAGCTGGTGCTGAGTCCGATGACCACGCGGCTGACGGCGGAACGCGCGCTCGCCTTCGTCAAGGCGCTCGGCAAGACGCCGGTCCTCTGCAAGTCGTCGCCCGGTTTCCTCGTCACGCGGGTGCTGTTCTTCTACCTCAATGAAGCGTGCCGGCTCTGGGAGCAGGGCGCGCCGACCGGGGGCATCGACCGCGCGATGCGCGAGTGGGGCTGGCCCATGGGCCCGATGCGCCTGATCGACGAGGTTGGCGTGGACGTGACCGATTTCATCTTCGGCGAAATGGCGCACTATTTTCCGGGACGCTTCACCAGCACGACCCTCTGCCATAAAATGTCGGCGGCGGGCCTGAAGGGCCGCAAGAACGGCGCGAGCACCGGCTTCTACAGTTACGTCGGGGACCAGGAGGTGCTGAACCCGGCGCTGGCGGCGTTCGCGCCAGGCTCCGCCCAAACAGCGGCCGACGCCAAGGCCATCTCGGACCGGCTCAACGGCGTGATGATCGAGGAAACCAAGCGGGCGCTGACCGAGGGCGTCATCAAGACCCCGGACGAGGCCGACCTCGCGCTGCTGCTCGGCGCGGGTTTCCCGGCGTTCCGGGGCGGGCTCATGCGGTATGCGAAGGGCATCGGCGCTTTCTAGGTTTTTGTAGGAGCTTGCTTGCAGGCGATACCTCAAGGCATCGCTTGTAAACAAGCTCCTACAACAGATCCGGGTGCGGGGCTGTTCGCCGGCTAACCCAAAGGAATTAAAAGCCGCGGTGGCGGGCCGGCCGGGCCAGAAATGCGTTGCAGTTGCGGGTGGCTTGCGGGGAAATTTTCACCATACTCTTCCCATGGCCCAAGCCGCCACCCTCAACAAAGAACAAAAGCGCCATCTGCTGCTGACGATGCTCGAGAGCCGGCACGGCGATCTCCGCGAGGAGAGCCTGAACCGGCAGGGCAAGGGGCATTTCCACGTTTCCGGCCGCGGCCACGAGGCGCTGGCGGCCGTCGGCGCGCAGTTGCGGAGCAGTGATTTCCTGGTGCCCTATTACCGGGACCGGGGCCTGTGCATGGGGCGCGGCCTGACGACCCGGCACCTGGCGCTGGAGTATTTCGCCAAGCGCGACTCGGCGTCCCGCGGCCGCATGATGCCCTCGCACTACAGCTCGCGGGAACTGAACATCGTCAGCGTGCCCACGCCCACCGGGGCGCAGTTGCTGCCGGCTTGCGGCATCGCGTGGGGCCTGCAGCTCGACCAGAAAGACGGCGTCGTGGTCACCTGCGTCGGCGACGCGGCGACCCGCCAGGGGGATTTCTACGAAGCCCTGAGCTTTGCCCTCGAAAGGAAACTGCCGGTGCTGGTCGTCGTCGAGGACAACGCCTACGGCATCTCGACGCCGACGCGGGAGACCAACCCGCTGGCGATCGAGGTGTTGAACAAGGCGCAATGGCAGATAGTGGACGGCAGCGATGCCGGCGCGGTGCACGCCGCCGCCCAGACGGCCATCGCCGGGCTGCGCGAAGGTCGCGGCCCGGTGTTTCTCTGGGTCAAGCTCGAGCGCCTCTCCAGCCACACCAGCTCGGACGACCACACCCTGTATCGCTCGAAGGAGGATCTCGCCGCCCTCGAGCAGGCCGACCCCATCCGTGCCTTGAAGGACCGGATGATCAAGGACGGCGAGCTGACGGAGAAGGAATTCGAAAAACTCGACGCGGAGCTGAAGGAGAAGGTGCGCAAGGATTACGCGGCCGCCGAAAAGGCCGAGAACCCGCGCGCCGACGAACTGCTGCTCGAGACGGTGGGCCCGTCGCCCGACCTGAACGAGGAGCTG
>WNFI01667961.1_pt1 | contig 15171 bp, 14 predicted proteins | sample 5400471 | NCBI WGS metagenome assembly WNFI01 (sample SAMN13153348, study PRJNA577476) | soil metagenome | isolation source: 100 cm saprolite on Douglas fir-dominated hillslope | place: USA:California | collected 2013-09-17
CAGATTGCGTCCCACATCGAGCAAGGGCGCAGCGAAGAGACGAGTGAAAAGCGGCAATTTTAATCGGTTCTACCGGCAGTTTTATTATGCGCTTAACAGTTGTGCTGTGCAACGTCCTGGCAAGGCAATTTGACTATATTAACTTATCATTTCTTGCCTGAAAGAGTATTACACCCCTGGCTGCAAGAGCAGTTGCTCAGCATTCTTGCGTGTGAGGAAGAGGCCCGCAAGAAGGAAGGTCATCAGCCTGCGCCCCTTGAACAGACGGAGGTGGCAGCCCAATGTCAGCAGTGGGAGACCTGGGTCGGCTGGCAGCTGAGTGATCGCTATCCTCCGCTGCGCATGATTCTGGTGTGGGATAATCTGGCAGGCCATCGCAGTGACGCGATGGTTCGTTGGCTCTTTGCCCACGGCATCATGCCGCTCTACACGCCGCTTGGTGGCTCCTGGTTGAATATGGCCGAGTCAATGCAGCGTATTCTGGTACGGCGAGCCCTTTCCGGGCAGTATCCTCAAACGCAGGAGCAAATTATTGAGTGGTTGGAGCAGACCGTGGCTGGCTGGAACGAAGACCCTACCCCGTTCGTTTGGCATGGCAAGCGATACGAGCGCAGGCAGCGCGCCCGGCTCAAACGGGTCGCTGGCTCGGGGGCTGCAGTTCTCGCTTACGCAAGCTAATTGCAGATTGACCCACTAAGGATTTGGAGAGGTAATTCTGTCTTGTTTTCTCCCCGCTAAGCCTGGCTTACACTATCCCATGCTGCTTCATCCAATGACTCAGATTGCGGCGTGTGGTTCCGTACTTTTTCGCAACCCGGGTCTTGGTCGCACCATTCTTGAGCAAAGCGGTTATCTCCGCCTGGTGCACATCCAACTTACTTTTGCCAACCCCTTTGGGGCGGCCCAGCGGCATCCCCTGCTGCTTGCGTGCGGCAAGAGCCTCCATTGTTCGTTGCGAGATCAGGTCTCGCTCAATTTCTGCGGCCATCGCAAAAGCCATTGCCACGATCTTGCTCTGAATACTGTCGCCCAGTTGCCAGTTGCCTTTGACGGCATAGACACGGATGCCTTTTTGCCCACGTGATGCGCAACGAGCTTGTAGCTCATACGTGAAGCCACGTCTCGTGAGAAGCGAAACCGGGCTTCCTGATCAGCCAACACATCGCGGGAGCTTGCCGGTGCGGACAAGGCCGATGGCGGTTCCGATTGTACAGTCCAGTTTTGGAAGAGTAAGGTAAGAGGAGTTTTCATCATTGGCGCTACCCTGTTTATCTTTGCATAAGAAAACCTGGAGTGCTTTAAATTCTCTCATAACGGATATACGGAGTCAGAAACATGAACTTTATTTCTGAGGGAAGAGTGTCGGACTCGCCCTATATAGAGGGGATCTGGCGTGGCCGGGCCGGAGAGGGTTATGCGCCAGTTTGCCCGGCTGATAGTCGTTGGGATCTGCTGCTCTTGAAACAGAATGGCAGAGTCAAGGTCTCCGTTGAGGGACCACTGACGAAGGCGAAGGCCAAGTTCCACGTCGAGGGGACCGAGTGGCTTGTTATCAGATTTAAGCTTGGCACATTTCTGCCTTCTCAGCCCATAAGAAAGCTCATGGATGGAGAAGCAATCCTGCCTCTCGCTGCGAGAAACTCCTTCTGGCTGCACGGTTCTACGTGGCAATTTCCTGACTATGAAAATATGGAGACATTTGTTGAGAGGCTTGTGCGTGCTGACGTGTTGCTCCGTGACCCCGTCGTGAATGCAGTACTGCAGGATCAACCGCAGGATCTCTCGGCGCGTACGGTGCGGCGGCGCTTCTTGCTGGCGACCGGATTAACGCCCAAGGCTATCGAGCAGATCGAGCGTGCTCAACGGGCGGCAGCCCTCTTAGAACAGGGAGAGTCTCTCCTCGATGCAGCCTATCTGGCTGGCTATGCCGATCAGGCACATATGACGCGATCGCTCAAGCGTTTTATCGGTCAGACACCTGCTCAGAGCCACGTCATCCGATGAGGGTGTTGGTTCCTGGTGCATTGCCAAGATCTCCTCTCTGAAAAACTCATGAACGTCTCTCATCTGCCGGTCTCAGTATCGCACAGAACTTAGCGGATGTACCATTAGCTCGACTTTGTACATTTCCAACTTAATAACAGACAGCCCAAGATAAGCGTTCAAGCGTAGAGCAGGGGACTAAAACTACACCAGGCTGAGTGGGGGATGTGGGAAAAGTCCCAGAACCCCACAAATGGTGCCTGACAAGAGCGAGCACATCCCGAAAAGTGGCGGTGTACTTGCGATACCAGGCCGCTTGAGAGACAGGAACCTGTCCATCAGGGTGTAACGCTTGCCCAAAGAGGGTCACGAGACTGTAGAGGCCAAAGAGGAGTGGAGTCGAGCGCTCGATGGCTCGATCTGACCATTGGCGCTGCGTCTTAATGCCCAGATGGGCACGCCCTTCCTCAAAGGTCACTTCCAGACTCCAGCGCTTCATGAAGTCGCTGACGATCTGTTCAGCCGTCTGAGCCGGGTCGGTGGAAAAAATGGCTTTGGGAGGGCGCTTGCCCAGTGGATCACGAGTCAGGACCCAGCGAATGGGTAAAGGATCGTATCCATAGCGATACCACAGGGCTGTGCCGGTACACATCTCTAGAGTTCGCTCTCCTTCGCCATACCAGTCCAAAGTGAGCGTCTGCCAGACCGTTTCCGGGTCCTGTAAAACCTGTTCCAAAGCTGGCAGGCGTGTGCCGACGACACGAGGACGGCCAATGGTATGCTGGGTACGTTGGGGAGGTGGCTCATGGAGCACGGCATCCAAGCGGCCAGTTGTGACGAGGGTCACTTGCTGAGCCTTCGCGTGCAGACCCAGTTCCAGCACACTGTAGGCGGTATCACCTATCAGCTTGATGGAGCGATTAGGGAGCCATCGACGGACCAGGCTGACCATCTGATGTGCCCGCATCCCGACCGTCTTGTGCCGCTTGCCCAGCCGTTCACTCACTTCAGGAGTCGTGGCAAGGACACACAAGAAAGGTAACGCCCATTTCTGTTTTGTCCAGGGAAGTGTAACGACGACTGCCATCACGATCCAGCGCAATCCTGGGCTACTGACCGAGCGCTCACGGCTGGAAAGCGCACTATCACGGTAATGGCCCCGCTTGCTGATCTTGCTGCCCCAGCGTCGTTCGAGTGTCTCATCAATCACCAAATCGACACAAGCTCCTGCTGGAACAAAGGTCTCGACAATGAGAAGCAGGAGTTGGCGACTCACCGCTAATGGCGACCAGCGAGCTCGATTGAGCACTTGATGGAAGCTACTCCAGTTGCCCGCCATACCGTTGCCTGTGTGGCGCAAGGCTGTAGCGACTGTTCGGCGTCCGTGAGCCAGCAGCGTACCTGTGAGCAAGATCATCAATTTCCTCCAGGTGGGAGTAGTAAACAATGGGCGAAAAGTCATCAGAACCTCTATAATGGGATCGGGAAGGGGCATGAATATCCTCCTGAGTAAGATGGTGCTTTAGTCAGCTTCTATCTTACCTCAAGAGGTTTTCATGCCTGGTTCTTTCCCCCAAAATGTACAAAGTCGAGCTTAGGCTCTTAACCCTTGCTCTATATTAAGCTGGGACACACACCACCAGCGAAAAAGTCCCATGGCTCACCACCACAGGAGATGTGGACAAAGCATTTCTTTCCGTGGTCTTTAGACATCACCAACTGCCACGGCGAATGTTTCTGCACTTGTCCCCTTTCCACCGCCTCCCTTTCTATTCTTTTTAATGACAGATGCACTGTTGGCAAAAGTGTAAACTTCAAGAGGATAGCGAGCAGATTTACAATAGCCTTTTCCGTCGACCCAAGCTGATCAACCAAGCCTTTGGAGGGCCGCAGCTTTCGTTGCAGAACGCACATAGCACACGTCAATCCTTGCCTACATGCACTTGTCTGGACGGTTGCCTCTCCAAGCCTGCGTGAGTTGCACCGCGAGGACAGCCCAGTTGTCCAATTCCAGATGATTAATGCGATTGGTCCGTTTGAATCAGGTGGTCATGCTGTTCATGCAAATCCTTATGGGTAATTACAAGTGATCTTCTGAAAAAGTAAAGCACTTCTTGTTAAAGAATTGTATAATTTCATTTGAAAATAGGATCAAACCTATCATCTCTTATTGAAGAGATTGGATTTGGAGATATTTAGCTAAAGACTTGATACCACAAAACCAACAGCGAACAGACTGGTTACTGTGCAAGGCGAGAAAGGGGTAAACACATATGGTTAATATCTATTATGATGCAGATGCTAATCTTGAGCTTATTCAAAAGAAACTGGTGGCTATTATAGGCTATGGGAGTCAAAGCCAGGGGCATGCTCTTAATATGCAAGATAATGGTTGCAATGTAGTTATTGGTCTACCTACAGGTAGCAAGAGTAGCGAGAAGGTTGAAGCTGAGGGTTTGCAAATCGTGATACCGAATGCGGCTGAGCAGGCGCAGGCGGATGGATTGCAGGTTATGACTTCAGCTGATGCCGCAAAGCAAGCCGATGTTATAATGATAATGATTCCCGATCAATATCATCGCGAGGTATTTGAGCGGGATATCAGACCGGGTTTGACTTCGGGTAAATTAGTGATGACGACAAGTGGCTTTAGTCTGCATTACTCACAAATTATACCACCAGATGATATCGACGTAGCAATGGTTGCGCCTAAAACTCCAGGTTATATGATGCGCCGTCTCTTTAAGGAAGGTGTAGGTGTACCTGCCTTGTGGGCAGTCCATCAAGATGCGACGGGTAATGCAGAAGCAATTTCACTGGCATATGCTCGAGCTATTGGTTGTACGCGGGCTGGCGTATTGCGCACAACTATTGCAGAGGAGACAGAAACTGATCTTTTTGGAGAGCAGGCTGTTCTCTGTGGTGGTATGACTGCACTGATCCGTGCTGGCTTCGAGACGCTAGTTGAAGCTGGCTATCAGCCAGAGGTAGCGTATTTTGAGTGTATGCATGAAATGAAATTGATGGCGGACTTAATGCATCAGGGCGGAATGAACTACATGCACTATGCCATTAGTGAGACTGCGGAGTTCGGTGACTATGTTTCTGGACCGCGTATCATTGATCAACACGTTCGCTCTGAGATGCGTAAGATACTACAGGAAATCCAGAATGGAGCTTTTGCCACACGCTGGATTCTTGAAAATCAAGCTGGTCGCCCTAGTTTTCAGGCTATGCGTCGGGCTAGTGCCCAACATCTAATTGAACAGGTTGGTCGAGCCTTGCGTTCTATGATGCCTTGGTTGAATAAACAAGATTAGCCCATCGGAGATGAAATTGAGGTAGCTCCCCCGTAATTGGTGGAGAGGAGTTCTAAAGGGCTTGCAAAGCGAGGATTCATCTATAAGCTGTGCCTATGCAAACACGCACAGAGCAGATGAATGCCTCCCAGGTATTTTGCCCGAACCTGGACTGTAAGGCAAGAGGGAACATCGGGCAAGGCAATAGTGTGAGTCATAGGCTCAAGCGACCACGGTAGCGGCGCAAGACCTGCGGACAAAAGTTCAGTGCCAGGGAGAGCACGCTGTTTGCGGGTGTGCTGGCTACTTGAGGTATCCGACCGCCAGTTGAGGACTTTTAGAACACCCAATCACGTCTCTTTCTCCTTGCCAATTCCGAAGAGGAAGATTCCAATTTAAAGCATGCATCTGCGCGTCTTCACAAAGAGGTAACGTACACTGTGTATGAGATTCTCACCTATACCAAACGGTTGCCGGACATTTGTCTTCAGTCGCTCCATCACCGCTTCGTTGCCTGGACTAAACCGGGCACTCCCTAACTCCTTCTAGTACTACAGTGACACTTAGGGCCAAAAAGTGGTAAAATGCTTCCGAGAGGTGAAGCACATGACCACAGAAGAGCGAGAAGAAGAACGCACCAAGAGTGAACTGGGGACGATCAGAAGAGGAGCGGAGGCGCTGGCTGAGCTCCATGCGCGCATCGCGCCGCGATTTCGGCGGGCCGAGGTGAGGGCCCGAGCACGCCACTTCCTGGAAGGATTGCTGGCACCCGTCGAGCGCAAGAATGGCTGGCAACTGGCGGAGGAATTGGGAGAGCACGGACCGCGTGGGGTGCAACGGCTGCTGGGAGAGGCGGACTGGGATGAGAACGCCGTACGCGACGACCTGCGGGCCTATGTCACCGAGCACCTGGCAGGGGAAGACGGGATGCTGGTCCTCGATGAGACAGGGTTCATCAAGAAGGGAAAGAAGTCGGCAGGGGTAGCGCGGCAATACAGCGGGACAGCCGGACGACGCGAGAATAGCCAAATCGGCGTCTTTTTGCTCTATGCCTCCTCGCAGGGAGCCGCCTTCCTGGACCGAGAGTTGTACCTGCCGCAGGAATGGACCGTCGACCGGGTGCGCTGCCGGGAAGCGGGGATTCCCGATGAGGTGGAGTTTGCGACGAAAGGGGAGCTGGCCCAGCGCATGCTCGCACGCGCCTTTGCGGCTCTTGTGCCAGCCCAGTGGGTGGTGGGCGACACCGTCTACGGTTACGACGAACTGCGCAGCTGGTTAGAGGAGCAAGGGCGCAACTTTGTGCTGGCCGTGCCCGAGACGCATGCGGTCTGGATCGCCGGACAGTCCCAGCCGGTCGGTCTGGTCGCCGCACTCTTACCCCCGGACGCCTGGACGGTACTCTCAGCAGGAGAAGGCAGTCAAGGGCCTCGGCTCTACGAGTGGGCGTGGCTCTCTCTGTCGATGGGATCGGAGGGAGAAACCAGGAGCCGTGGATCGTGGCTGCTGATCCGGCGCAGCCTCTCGGATCCCAGCAAGCGCGCCTACTATCGGGTGAGTGGGCCAGCGGCAACGACCCTGCAAGAGGCGGTGCGTGTCGCCGGTCGTCGGTGGAGCATCGAAGAGGGCCTGGAAGAGGCCAAAGGCGAGGTGGGGCTGGATCAGTATGAAGTACGCGGCTATCGGGCCTGGTATCGCCACATCACGCTGGCATTGCTGGCGCATGCCATGCTGGTCGTCACGCGGGCGCAGGAAAAAAAACGGGAACCGACGATGAGTGCATCGAACTGAGTGTGCCGGAATTGCGCCGCTTGCTCCAGCTGCTGCGTGAGCCGGAGGAGCAACGGGCGAAGCGACTGTGGTGGTCACGCTTCCGACGTCTGCATCAGGCGGGGGCCAAACGCGCGCATGTGAGGCGGCGCGCGGCGCAACTGCCGAAGGCTTCCCCAGTGCTCCCGCCTGCGCGACAGGTGCTTGGGTTGGCACCACTCAACGATGAGCAATGGGAGGGGCTGCGTGCCCTGTTCTTTCCCCCACGGCATGCTCCTCGTCGCGTCGAGGTCAACTATCGGCTGATCGTCGAAGGCATCCTCTGGGTGATGCAGACCGGCTCGTCCTGGCGCAGTCTGCCTGCCCGCTTCGGAGCCTGGTCCAAGGTACTCTACTACTATCGTCAATGGAAAGGGGATGGGCGATGGACACGCATCCAACGCGCTTTGCAGATCCAGGAGGTCCCCATTTCCTCGTCAGCTTGATGTAAGTGTCACTGTAGTACTAGGGACGCTGACAGACCTTGTCAGGGGTAAGTCAAAATGCTTGGCAGAAAACGTACTCTTGTGAAAACTTCTGATCATCCTCCGTCGAGAGTTGAAACAGCCAGCCTCTACCAAAACGGATGGGCTGTTCCCGGTTCTTCTGGCAAAGGGGGTTCGGACCTTGAAACAAGCCCTGTTCATTGTCAGGGAAGATGACGCTTCGCTGCTGGCATTGTCTGAAAATGATTCCAGTGCTCTGCTGCCCTTGCGGAATTGTTGCTGTACAGAGGTGATCATAAAGAAACCTCAAGACGCTTGTAGCGTCACATGAGTAGTGGTAGGGTTCGAAGAAAATGTTCGATATACCCAAGAGAGAATCAGGCTTTCGTTAGTCGCTGGTCTTTGCCATCGATCCTCTTCACACAAGCAATCGAGAGAAAAGGGACGTTCTTTTGTTTCTTCCATTCACTATACGTATGTGTGAGCCCCTTTGAGATTTCGCTCGGTTGCGGTATTGTATGGCAATAGGTACCTTGTTCCGCTGATCAATGGGTTGCAGTGGTGTGGAGGCGTTGCTGTACAGTTGCTGTACTAAGGGAACGATGAAAACACCTCAAGCAGCTTCTATCCTTACTTGAGTTCTAGTGGGGTTCGAAGTAAAAACTCGGAACTGCCGAAGGGGGGACTCGAACCCCCATGCCCGTGCGGGCACAACGCCCTGAACGTTGCGTGTCTACCAATTTCACCACTTCGGCTCTTTGTGGACAGGCTTATATTACTGTAACTTTTGCGACCTGTCAAGAGCTTTCTGAGACCTGAGACTTCAATCTACTCGACTTTATCCTTTCGCGCATCTTTCTCTCAAAGTAGTCTTACAGACGTGTTATAATACAGTGAAAACAACCTGGATTAACCTCAACTCCGGCCTTCGTATGCTTGAAACGCTTGAAGCGAAATTGATAAAATAGGCCTGTGAGAGAGCATAGAGATAGATTTGATTCTATACTAGAGGAGCCGACATGAGAATGCACGAGCAATTCTCTCCGATGCGTGCTGCCATCGATATTGGTAGCAATACTATCCATATCGTTGTTGCTCGCAGTACTTCCAATGACCTGGATATTGTAGAAGACCAGGTCGCGTTGGTACGCATCGGCGAGAGCGTGAACGCTACAGGAGAGATCTCGCAAGAGAAAGCCGAAGCAACTATCGACCTTCTCAAGGAGTACAAGGCCCTGGCGGAGAAACATGGCGCAGACCCAATATTTGTCGTAGCAACAGAAGCGATTCGCCAGGCTAGAAATAGCGCTGCTTTTGTTCAGCAGGTGCAGCGTGAGACCGGACTTACAGTAGAGCTGATCAGTGGAACTGCCGAGGCCGTGCTCACCTTCTATGGCGCAACCTACGAAGTCAGTAAGGGACCAAATCCTCCTGCACAGGTAGGCGTAATGGACCTTGGGGGTGGTAGCCTGGAATTGGTGACGGCAAGAAACATGCAAATCACCTGGCGGGTCTCTATACCCATTGGTTCCGGCTGGCTGCACGACCGTTATCTTTCCTCGAATCCTCCTTCCTACGACGAGCTAGTGGTTGCAGATGCCTTTCTCCAGGCCTACTTTCAGGGCTTGCGAGTGAAACACCATCCCCCTGTACTCATTGTCACCGGAGGCAGCGCAAATTCGCTGTTGCATCTTGTCCATAGGGCATTCAAACTGGAAGAAAATCAAACCCAATTGACACAGCGTGACCTGGTGCGCTGCCAGGGCTTGTTGAGTTCACTCCCGGCGGAAGAAATCGCGCAACGTTTCGATCAACCGCTGGAACGGGCACGTATTTTATTAGCCGGGGCGTTAATTATTCAGGCAGTTATGTCGCGTCTACATATAAACGAAATTCATGTCAGTTCGCATGGTATACGAGAAGGAGTCTTGCTCGCCTATGAACGCTATGGGGATCGCTGGTTAGAAGTCGTGAGTAAGAGCGCTGCTGATCTCAATCATCAACAGCAGTCAGAGGCACCGGTTCCAATAATACCAGAAGAGCAACCCTTTGCCCGTTCTGGCCGGCGCATGCTCCTGGAACGTACCCAAAAAATGGTGGAATGGCTCAAGGAGGTCCAGAAGCACGAAGATATTGAGGCAGTCCATAAAATGAGAGTTGCCTCACGCCGCCTGAGAGCGGCTCTTGATGCCTATGAATCGTGTTGCGATCCAAAGCTCTTTAAGAAAGTCTATCGCCAGGTCAAAAAGACAGCCGATACGTTGGGCGCTGCGCGCGATACAGATGTCATGTTGCTCGATCTGCAAGCGCAACTTGAACAGGCGAAAAGCGAGGAGCAAGCTGGCATACGATGGATCATTAAAAGATTAGAGACCTTCCGGCAGCAGAAGCAAGATGAATTAGATTCGTTCCTCGAGTCATTGGACGAGGGCACACTGAAGAAGCAGGTAGAGTCGTTAATCCCGGAAGGAGTGAAGTCAAATGGCAAAGGCTAGGCCGATTACAGGACTTGATCCACAGGCTCCAACGGGTAAGAATGCACGCATTATCGCCAAAGTGCGACTGGAGGATTTGTATAGCTGGGAAAGCTACGTGGACAATCCCTACTCTATACAAGAGTTGCATAACCTGCGTATTGCAGCCAAAAGACTCCGCTATACATTAGAAGTCTTTGAAGGTGTATTACCTGAAGCGAGTAAGTCCGTTGTCAAAGAGTTGGCACAGATTCAGGAGGAACTCGGTTCCCTCCATGATAGTGATGTGATGATCGCCTTGTTGCGGCTTTGCCTGGCGAGCCAGGACAGCGCAACGAGTCCTGATATTGTACAATCGGATGCAAATAAACATAATGTAAAAGGTAAATCCTTGGTTTCACCAGAAATGGCCGCTGCTTTTTTGGATACTGCGGTCACACCATCTGCTGAGGAACGTTATGGGCTGGAGCAACTCTTACAGAGCCGGGAGCAGTTACGTGAAAAGCAATACAGCGCTTTTCGCCAGCATTGGTACACGCTTCAGGCGCGAGACTTCAGGCGTGAGACCCTGGAAATATTGGATGTGTAGTATAGTATCTTAGCAAATACCAAAGTAAAGGCGGGCATTTAAAATGAAAGGACCATTTCCGGTTGAAGAGTTGGACTGGTGGCAGCTTCCACAGCCAACTCCCGAGGAGCTTCGCCTGAGTGGCGGACTACTTGTAGAAGACTGGCCGCATGCCCGTCGGGTGGAACGACTCTCAGCGCAATTGTTTGAAGCGACGCAAGCTCTTCATCAGTTGGATCAAAGCGCGTTGCGTTTGCTCGAACGTGCAGCATTTCTGCACAATACCGGCATGATGATCGAAGTACGTCGTCACCACAAACACTCTTTTCGCTTGATTAAAGAGACGGAGTTACCGGATTTTACCGATGAAGAACGCTATGAGATTGCATGCATCGCTCGCTATCACCGGCGGGCGTTGCCCAGCGTGTCGCATGAGGAATTCGCCGCTTTGAGTCGCTCAGCCCGGAAACGGGTTTCTGTCCTTGCGGCCCTGTTACGTGTCGCTGATGCCCTTGATTATAGCCATGATGGGCGGGTGTTGCATGCTGAAGAAGAAGCAGAGCTATGTGATGAGCATACCTGGACAATTTCACTATGGGTACGTCCTTTAGCTGATCTCGATGATGAGCTGGAACATGCCTATGAAAAGGCCGACCTTTTTGAGAAAGTATTTAAGAGGAAACTGCAATTCTTGATTCAAGAGTAGTGGCAAGACCTGCTCCGCTTTATAGTGCCTGCTCATGAAGTACGATCGATGCTCCGCAAGCATAATCAGGGTGAATCCACACTACCGGGTGCGTTCCTTCTCCAAATGTATACGTTACACCGTGCTCATCAAGATAACGCCTGGAAGCATCCAGTTTCTCTACAGTTAGTGTTATACGACACAAGCTTTCTCCAAAGTGTTGCAGATACCGGTCAAGCGCCCCTGGTTCAGGCAGATGCTCATAATCCACTTCTTGATCGCTTTCGGCACTAAGGGGTAAAGGTGCAGCCAGTTCGAAACACTGACCCTGGTCATTACCGCCAAGCGGAAACGAGACCAGCATGGCGTCCCACCCATCGGCCTCGCCTGTAAAAGATTCCGAAGGTTGCAATCCATAGATATGCTGAAAGCGCTGCGTAGCTTCCGCCAGGTCTGCAACGGCGATAGTCGCGCCGCGAACCTGCCTGATACCTAGTGGATGCTCCGGCGGGGTCAGCCATCCTGCAAGGCGAAAACGGCGTTCTTCGCCCGTACTGTCGTGCTGGATCAAGAATGGGTAATGCTGAGCCAGGTCTGGACGCTCGATGTCTATACGTGACCAGCCCCTGGTACGGCCATCAGCAGCCCTTAATGAGCCTGAGGTTGGTCCCAGAATTGGAACACCCCGGCCGGCTATCGCGTTGCTATCGACCTTGATATCATTGGAAGTAATCGCAAAATTCAAATAGCCCTCATCCTTTGCCAATCGATCCAGCATACTCCGTTGTGCTTCTGCAGGGGTGCGAACGGCAATCAGTTCCAGGTATGTATCGCCAATCACAATAATGCGATTAGCGGTGCCTCCAGTAGGGTGTACTCCGCCCCCCGAGACTGCCAGGCCGAGTTTCTGGCTATAGGTTGTTGTTGCATGTTCTAAATCATTCACGCCAATGATGATATGATCGAGTGCTGTCAGCATTATGCATCGCACCTATCCTCGTGTGCGGGCCAATTCGCGTACATCGCGCCCATCGGGTGTGCGGTCGCGGCGTCCGAAACGACCAAAGCCGAGTTCACCTCGCTCCCAGATGACCAGCAGCATGCTGGCGTTGAAGATCGATGAGTAGGTGCCGCTAAAGATACCAACCAGCAAGGCCCCTGTGAAAGGTCGGATTGTCTCTCCGCCAAAGAGCGTGAGTGCGCTCAAAGTAAAGAGCACCGTGAGCGATGTATTGAGTGAACGGGCCATGGTTTGCACCAGGCTTGCATTCACCACCTGATCAAACGTCTCGGCCGTGCGGCGCTGCATATTCTCGCGGATGCGATCGAAGACCACAATCGTGTCGTGAACAGAGAAACCGACGACCGTAAGTAGGGCGGTTATGAACAGCGCGTCTATCTGGACAGCAAACAACCAGCCCAGGATTGAGAAAACGCCCAGTACCACCAGTACGTCATGCAGCAGCGCAATAAGCGCGCAAGCCCCATAGCGCCATGGTTTGTCTACTTTGCGGAATGCGAACCAGATATACAGTAGGATTAATACCGAGGCGGCAAGTACTGCCAGAAAGGCGTTGCGCGTTGTCTCGGATGCTACTGAACCGGATACAGTAGCATTAGACAACACTTGCATATAGATGCCACTATTCACAAAGTGCGACTGGAGTTGGACCAGCGTGTTAGAATCAATTACTGATCGCGTCAGCAGGCTAATTGTCTCTGTTGTCTGTCCTTGGCGTACTTCAGCTACATTTACAGGAATATTAGCAGGATTAGACCGTGAAGTAGGTGTCACAGTTGGTGTAACGAGAACCGATGGTGTACTCGTAGCCTTGGCTACTGTTGTACTTGTAGCAGTGGGCGATGCCTGGGGCGTACCCGTGACAGTCGCAGTGGCCGTTGCAGTAGCTGTCCCCGTTGCAGGGGGTGTCGGTGTCGAAGTTGCGGTCCCTTTCGTGGGATCCGATGTATCTGGTAGTTTGATGAGTACAGACTGAATATCGCTGATAGCAGGCGTAACGCCTTGCGGGAACTTCGTCACCGTGAAAACCGTGACAGTTTTAGGCTTTCCACCCGTGCTGGCTACCAGATTCAGATTAGCTACGTCGATGGCAAGCTGGGGGCCATATTTTGCTTTCAAGTCGCTTTTTACGGCGTCCTGTACATTGGTATCGACCTGTGTGTTCATGCGTATCCAGATAGTCTGTTTGCCAGGTACCTGGGGATTGTCACCGGTGACAACCTGCAAGTCTCCAAATTTGAAAGGCTTGACCAGGTTTCTCATCGCGGGGATGGAAATGCTTGTCTCAGGGCGAAACTGAACATTTGCGCCACCCAGGAAGTCAATACCGACATTAAGGCCTTTGAATGTCAATGAGATCAGGCCCGGGATAATCACAAGCAGTGATATGAAAAGAAACAGGTAGCGTTTTCCTACAAGATTAAACACGGCTTACTCCCTCTACTCACTCACTCATCAAACAGTGCTGTTCCGCCGCACCAGGGACGCCGAGGCAATCGAGCCAGGAGGGAGCCCAAATAGTGCGGGGTGACTCACAACGCCGGTCGGCACCAGCACGTTCAGGAAGGTGCGGGTCACGACAACGGCTGTAAACATACTGATCAAGACACCCAGGAACAGGGTCGTAGCAAATCCAACGATGATGCTCGCACCGAAGTTACTACCAAAGCCATAGAGCACTGCGCTGGTTATGAGCGTGGAGATGTTGGAATCTCGAATCGAAGGCCATGCGCGCTTCCAGCCGATATCAATGGCAGACGCGAGCAGTCGTCCTGCTCGCAATTCTTCTTTGACTCGCTCAAAGATGAGCACGTTGGCATCTACCGCCATACCGATAGAGAGAATGAAACCTGCAATACCCGCCAGCGATAAGACGACACCAATCAATTTAAAGACAGCAAGGGTGGTTGCCGCGTAAATGAGAAGCGCGATATCGGCCAGCAGCCCTGGCAAGCGATAGTACAGCAGCATGAATATCATCACAATGCCAAGGCCGATAGCAGCTGCAATCAAGCTTTTCGTGATCGAGTCCTGGCCCAGGGTAGGGCCAACCGTCTGTTCACTGGCGATCTTGAGTGATATAGGAAGGGCGCCATACTTTAATACAGTCACGACGCTCTGTGCTTGAGCAGTCGTGAAAGTACCTGTAATAACCCCTGGACCATTAATAGCGTTTTGAATAACTGCTGACTCAATGACACTCTTGTCCAGCGTGATAGTCAGATACTGACCTACGTTCTTGGCTGTGAATGAACCAAAGCTGCCGATGGCGCTACCCTTCATCTCGAAGCTGATCTGTGGCCTTCCTGCCTGATCCTGGCTCACGTATACCTGAGTGGGGTCGAGATCGGCTCCTGTGAATTCCGGCTTGCCGCCAGGATTGTACTGAACGTACTGTGTTGGATCGAAAGCTGAACCTAATGCGACAGGTGAAGGTCCCGTATTCCAGAACTCCAAAAGCCCAGTTTTGAGGAGTGAATTGACTGCATCCGTCTGGTTTCCTGTAAACCCTGGAAGTTCAACGGAGATGCTTGGTATTCCATTGCTGGTTACTATTCGAATGCTCGGTTCGCTAACTCCCAATCCACCGTTCACACGCTGTTCGATATTGTCGCGTACAGCGGGCATATCGTCCTGAAGCGTTTTCAGATCGTAATGCTGATTGGGATCGGGTACGAGCAGTGCGCTTACACCGCCTTGTAGGTCAAGTCCCAGCTTAGGCTGCAGCGAGTTATCGATCCCAAGAATGTGTATGCCAGCCGTGTTCGGCAGATCTATGTAGACTGCTGCCGCAGCCAGCAAAATGATGAATAGGAGGAGTGTAAGAGTTCCTCGGCGCATAAGTACTGTTTCCCCTTATATATCTATGTTATAGAAAATAGCAAGCTT
>WNFI01679984.1_pt1 | contig 15170 bp, 19 predicted proteins | sample 5400471 | NCBI WGS metagenome assembly WNFI01 (sample SAMN13153348, study PRJNA577476) | soil metagenome | isolation source: 100 cm saprolite on Douglas fir-dominated hillslope | place: USA:California | collected 2013-09-17
TAAAACTTCTGCAACAAGCGCTGATGAAAAAGAAGAACTTTGGAAAATTGTTGATGAAATAGTTCACCATAAAGTAATGGGATGTATTTTGGATAATTTGGATAAAAAACATCACGGCGAATTTTTAGACAAATTTACTAAAGCTCCATTTGATGATCAATTAATTATTTATCTGGAGGAGAAAAGTAGTACGAAAATTAGCCTCAAAATCAAGAATACAGTCCAAGAAATTGAGGCTGAAATTCTTAAAGACTTTACATCATGAACATTCCCCAAAGAGAATAGACACCACTGAGTCCAACTAATATATAAACTATTTGAACTAATGCTGGCCAACTTCCCAAAAGAGATTCTACTAAGTTTATGTTTGCAAGTCCGACTAATCCCCAATTAAGGGCTCCAACTGTTACTAAAACCCAGGAAAGCATCATTAAACTATTCATTTTCTTTTTTGATGCTGTTGAACTTTTTCTTCTTGCTGCCATTTGTAATCACCTCCGATACTACTTAAGTATTTGTCAAAATATGGGTTGGTGTCAAGTGGTATGTTAAAATACGTTGATTACGGGTTCGTCTAGTGGTAGGACAATTGATTCTGGATCAATTAACCGGGGTTCGAGTCCCTGACCCGTAGCCCAAGTTGACAAATTACTCCAAATATTGCCAAAATTAGGGAGAGGTTGAAAGGAGGTGAAGAAAATGGGAATTTTAATTAATCTTTTAGTAAGTGGAATAGCTGTACTTATTAGTGCTTATATTATTCCAGGAGTTAAAGTAGACGGATTTTTTACTGCAGTAGTTGTTGCTGTAGTTTTGGCTCTTGTTAATGCTTTTATAGAACCAATAGTTTTGTTTTTAACTCTTCCGATTAACATATTAACCCTTGGGCTTTTTACAATAGTTGTGGAAGCTTTGATGGTTATGATTGTTGCAGCTGTCGTACCAGGATTTGTTATTAGTGGTTGGATTAGTGCAATTTTATTTGCAATAGTCTTGTCACTTATAAATAGTATTCTTTTTGGTATGGCACCAAAGAAGAAGGGGAAGAGGTGATTTTAAATTTCTGAGATTTTTTCGACGATACTATTTTCCCAGAAGAGCATTTTTTCTTCTGGGAAAAGGTATGCTCTTTGTAGTTTTAGTTCAATAATAAATTCTGGAGTGTGGCTTACAATTAGCATTGCTCCTTGATATTCTTTGAGAGCTTCAAGAATAACGCGCTGTGATAATACATCAAGATAGGTTGTTGGCTCGTCAAGAATTAACACATTGAAATTATTTGCTGTAAGAAGGGCTATTGATAATCTTGTTTTTTCGCCCCCTGAAAGAGTTTCTATTTTTTGAAATATCTTTTGACCCGTGAACATATATCTACCCAAAAAAGCTCTGGCAAAGCCTTCTGTTTGATGAATGTTTTCAGCAAAAGTTTCTATGACAGTTTTATTCATATCGAAAGTTTCAAATTCTTGGGAATAATAGCCGATTTTGAGATCTGAATTTTTAACAACAGTTCCTTCATCAGCTTCTAAAGCCTCCATGATTATTTTTATAAAAGTACTTTTACCAACACCATTTGGTCCAATTAATGCGATTCTTTCTCCTCTATGCAAAGTCATGGAGACGTCTTTTAGAACTTGTTTTTGTCCGAAGGACTTTTTGATGGAATCAACTTTTATTGGGATTTCACCAACATTTGCAGGGTCGGGTAGTCTGATTTTTATTTTTCTAACCTCAGGTGGGAGCTCTGGAAGATTTTCTTTCATTTTTGCAATTCTATTTTGCAAATTTATACGAGCACGAACTCCAAGGCCATTTTTTATCGCTTGTTCGAGTTGGTTTACTTTTTTTTGTGCGATCACAACTTGGCGTTTTTGAAGTTCGTCTTTTTCTTTTTTGAGTCTTTCGAATTGTGAATAGTTTCCTTTATATTCATCTATTGTTTTCATAGCTGGATTTACAAAAAGAATTTTATCGATTGCATGATTCATTAGAGATAAGTCATGAGAAATTACAATTACTGTTTTTGGATAATTGGCTAAAAAATTCATTACCCATTTTTTACCAGCTATATCCATGAAATTTGTTGGCTCATCCAAAAGCAAAATATCAGGAGATGCTAAAAGCGCTTTTGCTAAGGCTAGTTTTGTTTTTTGTCCCCCACTTAATTTTTGAGGAAGAGCATCTAATTCTAAACTTATTTCTAATCCTGAAAATAATTTTTTAATTTCATGATCTTCATGGGTATTCTCTGGATCAACATAACTTCTAATTGTTTTTGCGTTTTCCATTTCAGGGTCATTTTTTATTTCTTGAGGGACAATCCCAATTTTACCTATAACCTTAATATCACCTTCAGTTTGGTCGAGTTTTCCTGCAATTATACTGAGTAAGGTTGTTTTTCCCGATCCGTTTGGACCAACAAGACCCACTTTTTGATTTTCACCAATAATAAAACTAACCCCTTCATATAGAGGCTCTTCCATGTACGCAAATGCAAGATTTTTGGCTTGGATCATGAGTCTTGATTATACAACAAATTAATTGAATCTTGTCGAAAGGAGTGTAAAGGTTTGAGAAGGTATATCAAACCAAAAGGAAGGTCCCTCTGAACCATCAGCTTTATTTGTGTTTAGAATAAGGAGTGTTGGTGCTGCCCAGCCAGTAACATCTTTTAGTACAAACTCTTTAAGTTTTTCTTTAAAAACATCTGAGACATTTATAAATTGGGAACCATTCTTAAAGGGGACACCGGATGCGTTTAATGCCAAAAATGAATTAGTTTGCTCATCGGTTTCTTTTAGAAAAATATATTTATTGTCTGGGGACCAAGTGTTAAATGGAATGGAAAAATTATCTGAAGTAGTGGTTGTTTTTGTGTAGATGATATTTTCTGTTGTAAAAGTGTAGGTGACGGAAGTTTTTATTGTTTCTTTTTTCATGGTTAGAGTTGATTTGTTGTCAGGAGAGGTAACTGAAATATTTGGGTTTGCAGCACTTACGGTGAGATTTGATGGAATATCTACTGCTAGAGGGATTGAATTTTTGTTTTTATAGTTTTCTAAGAATAGGAAAAGCAAAATTATTACAATCACGATAGTTATTATGGAAAGTATTAGTTTTTTATGCATTTTAAAGTGGTGCTTGGCCGTGAATTGTAATTGTAGTTGCATTTATTTGTGGATCATCGATCCAATTGAAAATTCTTTCAGCGTCAGCAATGCGCATATTAACGCAACCATGACTCATTGGATGGCCAAAGTTATTGTGCCAGTAAGCACCGTGAAGGCTGAATCCAGCACTTTCTGGGACATCTGCGTTTGCAAAAAACATGGTAAAAGGAACATTTGGAAGATCGTAGTAATCAGCTCCGCTTCCACCTGTCATTCTTGTAGCGCGAAGTTTTATCCAAATTTTAAAATCTCCGGTTGGAGTGGGATGCCATTTCCCTGATGAAATTAGAGTTTTTATAAATAGGGTATTTCCTTGGTATGCTGTTAAAGTTTGAGTCGATAAATCGACGTAAATATGTTTATCTCCAGCTGCGGCAGAGTCCCCGAGAACATTCGGTTTGGAATTATCAGCTGTAATATTAATTTTTGGAGGTGTGACTGCTCTCCCTTTAAATATACCTGTTTTATCATTTTCCACATTAACATTAAGATTTTTTATACAACTAATTGAATTTGCGCAGGAAACAGGTTTTTTGAGATTTGTGAAAATCAGGACAGCGAAGAGCGGAATTATTAAGATAAAAGCGTATTTGAGTAGATTTCTATTCACTTCTTAAGAATATTGGAAATTAAGATAAAAGTAAAGAAGCGTATAATAGCTTTAGAATGTACGGTTTTTTGATTCTTTTGGTTTCAGCTTCCTTTTATGCTTCTTATGGGGTATTTTCCAAAATAATTGGTTCAAGTTTTGCTCCATTTACTCAAGCATGGACAAGAGGAATGGTTTCCCTTGTTTGTTTTACTGTTTTTGGTTTAGTGACAAAATCTTTTATCAAAATTAAAAAAAAGGATATCAAATGGTTTTTACTCATTTGGTTGGTGGGCGCCTTGGCTATTGCTCCGACATTTTATTCGCTTGCAAATTTACACATCGGGACAGCTCTGTTTATTCAATATGCAGCCACTGTTATCACAAGTCATCTAGTTGGAGTATTTTTCTTGAATGAAAGATTAACAAAGAAAAGTTTAATATCACTTATAATTGCTTTTGTTGGACTTATGCTTGTTTATTGGGGCGATCTTTATTTTAATAAGCCCATCCCTGTTCTTGCTGCAATCATTTCAGGTTCGTTTTTCAGTATTTGGTTTTCATTTAGCAAAAAGATTAGTTCTAAATATCCAACAAACGAATTAAATACACTTGGTTACATATTTGCTGTAATTTTAAATCTACTTATTGCTCTTATTTTAGGAGAGAAACTGAATACTAATTTTGTATCAAAAGCGTGGTTAGCTAACATCGGATATGGAATTGTCGGATTTTTAGGTTCAGGTTTGACATTGTATGGTTTCAAATATGTTGATGCACACAAAGGAAGTATTATTTTGCTTTCTGAAATTGTTTTTGGAACAATGTTTGGATTTATTTTATTTGGAGAATTTCTGAGTATTACAACTCTTGTTGGTGGTGTGTTGATAATTTTTTCTATAGTATTGCCAAATATTTCTAAAATTGTTCGATCTAGAAACAAAGCATAATAAACTGACCATTTTTTGTTTAATATAGTGCTACCTAAAGTTATAAATTAATTTGTAAGAATATTTGTCAGAAGGAAAATTGCCACTGTTATCAAGACAATTGTTCCACCTGTTGCCAGGTTAAAATAAAAGGAAACAAAACTTCCAGAAATGACTGCGAAAACCGAAAAAGCTTGGGCTATTATAATTGTTGGAATCATAGTTTTTTTGAATTGCAGGGCGGTGAGGACGGGGATAATTAAAAGGGATGAAATTAGCAAAACTCCGACTATTGGAATACTTAGAGAAATTGTAGCTGCTGCCAAAACTGCGAAAATAGTATTGATTAAATTTGCATTAATACCGCTCACTTGGGCTGCGTCATTGTCAAAAGTTAGGAAAGTGAGTTTGTTGTAAATGATTTTGATTGTAATAACGACTGCAAGTGCAAGGACTGTGACTGTGATTATGTCAGTGGTTGTTACTGTTGCGATGCTGCCAAAAAGATAATTAAAAAGTGTGCTATTGAATCCGTGAGAAAGTCCAATTAAAACTATGGCAAGGGCAAGACTTCCTGAGAGGAAAAGGGCAAGGGCTGATTCACCGTAAAGTTTTTTGGAGTTTCTGAGTTTTTCGATAAAAGTTGAGGCGATGATGGTGCTTATAGTTGCGGTTATCAGCGGATTGATGTTTAACAAAAACCCAATTGCAATCCCGGCGAGTGATACATGGGAAAGAGTGTCAGCAATAAGCGAATAGCGACGAAGGACTAAAAAAATTCCGACAATTGGAGCAACGAGCGCTATAATAATTCCTGCAATCAGTCCTCTAATTATAAAATCGTATTGGAAAATATTTAGCATTAGTGTAAGTGTTGTTTTAGAAAATCTTTTGGATTGTCAAAGTAAGTGAGAGTTTTATTGACGTAAGCTATTTCTGAAGCTTGCTCTGTAACAATATTAATATCATGGGAAATCAATATTAAAGTAATATCTAATTTTTTATTTAACTTTTCAATAAAATCTAAAAATTCTTTTTGGGAACTAGCATCTATTCCAGTTGTTGGTTCGTCGAGAAAAATAATTTCAGGTTTTTGAGCAAGGGCTCGTGCTATAAAAATTCTTTGTTGTTGACCGCCTGAGAGTTCTCCAATGAGACGGTTTGCGTATTTTTGCATCTCCACAATTTCGAGTGCCCATTTTATATTTTCAGGATCAGCATTTTTCCCGAGACCTACAACCTCACCAGCTGTAATTGGAAAAACGGGATCAAAATTTGTAACTTTTTGTGCAACATATCCAATTCTTCTTTTGTCTCTTAATTTATTTACTGGTTCGCCAAAAATTAGAATTTCTCCGCTACTTGGTTTTAGAAGCCCTAAGATCAGTTTTATTAGAGTTGACTTACCACCTCCGTTTGGTCCAACTACTCCCAAATAGTCACCTCTATGGACGCAAAGATTTATGTCATGAAGAACTTTGTGATCATCGTATGAAAAAGAAACATCTTTTACTTCGATAATATTTTTTGTGTGATCTATTTGCATTGTAAAGCTACTCTAAGATTTTGAAGGTTATTTGCCATTAATGTCAAGTAAGTATCTTTATTGTTTAAGACTCCCTCGATTGGATCTAATACCAAAGTTTTTGCTCCAACTTCGTTTGCAATTGTTTGACTAAGTTTAGGACTTACTAAGCTTTCAAAGAAAATATATTTGACAGCATTTGCCTTTGCATAATTTGTTATTTGGACTAGTTTTTGTAGCGATGGTTCTGCGTCTGGAGATAGTCCATCAATTGCGACTTGATTTAAACCATAATCTTTTGATAAATACCCAAAAGCTGCATGGCTTGTAACAAAACTATTTATTTGGCAATTGGCTAAACCAGATTTATAATTAGAATCAATCTTGTCTAATTCACTTTCTAAATTTGATAAGTTTTTTTTGTAATAACCAGAATTTGCAGGATCGATATTGGCAAGTGCAATTTCTATTTTTTCTGATTCTATTTTTGCAAGACGTGGAGAAAGCCATACATGAGGATCAATGGACATAACACTATTTTCTTCAATTTTTCCTGTTGTCAGATTTTCACCAGCACTTAAAATCTGAGTGTCTTTTTCTTTTAAATTTTCTTTGATTTTATTTGCCCATGTTTCGACTTCCCCATTTAAAACTAATAATTTACTTTCTTGAATTTTTACAATATCTTGTGGGGTTAGTTCGTAATCGTGTGGTTCAGCTCCATTAGGGGTGATATTTATTACACTGATTTTGTCACCACCAATAAGGCTAGCAAAGAAATACATCGGATAGAAAGATGCTGTGACTTGAATTTTGTTATCAATCCCGATAGATCGGGATTGTCGGAAAACAAAAAAAGACAAAACGAACAACGCAATGATTAGGATGGGGATAAATATTATTTTTTTCATGATTTGATCACAAGCTTTGCTTATTGACAATTAATGCATTTACCAAAAAATTCCATTGAATGGTTTTCAATAAAAAAATTTGACTGCTTTTTGATTTTTGTTAAGAGTATCTTTTCGTCAATTTCTATGTCTTCAATTTTGTTGCAATTTTTACAAACCAAATGATGGTGATGGTCACGAGTAATTTCGTATCTTTTTTTACCATCACCAAATTCTATTTCGTTTATTAATCCATTTGACAAGAATTGATCTAGTTCGCGATAGATTGTAGTTTTGTTTGCAGAAATTTTTGAAATAATTTCAGGAACTGATATTGGAGTAGTCGATTTTTTCAATAGATTTAGAATTTGGTTTTTGATCATTCGAATATTTTATGCAACTTAGTTGCATTTGTCAAGGGATTATTTTTTAGTTACCCACCAACTAGCGATATAGGTGCAAATTGGAATTGCCAGAATTAAGCCACATGTTCCTGCAATTGTTCTAACTACTTCGTCAATTAATATTTCGTTGTTTAGAACGACCCAAAGAGGTTGTTTCGAAGGATTTAGGACAAAATAAATAAAAATTGCCAAAGAACTTCCAGCATAAGCTAGGACTAAAGTATTAACCAACGAAACGATATGTTCTTTTCCAACTCTACTTCCTTTTTTAATTAGTTCATGGAATTTGAGGTTTTTATTTGTTGCATGAAGCTCAAAAATTGTTGCTGACTGTGTTGTTGTTATATCATTTAGCGCTCCGAGCGTTCCGATAATAATTCCGGCCAGTAAAAGTCCTTGCAGATTTATACTTGAAGTACTTGATGCAGTTAAAAGTGATACTGCTGCATCGTCACCGATTCCAGCGAGCTTTGTAAAATTAACTGCGAAAACAGATAGAATGCTTGCAATGATTAGAGCTGAAGATCCGGTGATTGCTATTAAAAGTGGATTTGCCCCATTAATTATTTGTGGAATAATAAAATCTAGAATTATTGCCAAACTTATTATTAATCCCAGTATTGAACCAAGTCCTTTCCAGCCTGCAACTATAATGAGAAGCAGTACAAAACCGATGAGTAAATATGGAATGTAATTTAGGCGATATTTATCAATTATTAAAAAATTATTTGATACTTTGTCAAGAATCAATATCTCACCAGACTTTACAAGCCCGGCGTCTGTTATAAAAGTCTGACCACCGTTTTGGAGTTTAATAATTTTGTTTGTGTCACTTCCTGAAATAATTTTTAGGGTCAGGTTTTGAAATTTAATTTTTATGCCATCTGAATCAAGTACTCCTTGTTTATCAATCGAAAGAACTTCAGCTTTTTCAAATTCTTCTTGTGGTGTCAATGAGTTGTCCTGGGCTTTAACTAAGGAAGAAAAAGAAAAAATTAAAATTAGCGAAAATAAGGAACCAAATAAGATTTTTTTCATTTACTTATTATACGAAAATAAGAAGAAGACTTCCAATTGAAGCGAAAATTGCAGCACTTAAAAATACAGTTGAGTGGCCAACTTTGTCATACAAAATTCCTGCTAGTAAACTTGCAAAAAGACTTGAAAGACCTACGGTTGTGTTAAGCCAGCCGATTGCACTAGCTCTCAAATCTTCTTTGACAAAGTCGGCTGCAAATGCATTTCCTACTGCGCGGAAAATTCCTTGATAAATTCCATATAGGGTAAAAAGAACTGCGGTTAGTAAGGCACTTTTTGTAAAGGCAAATCCGAATAATGCAACTGTAAAAATTAAAAAGGAGGTAACTAAAACTTTTTTTCTTCCCAACTTATCTGACAAAAACCCTGCAGGATATGATGTGATTGCGGCAACTAAGTTAAAAAGTGCATATATCAAAATCGTGATGATTATTGGGACTCCAATGTTTCTGGTTTGAAGAATCATAAAGGAGCTGCTAATGTTTCCAAGTCCAAATAATGCGATGATTCCAATATACCTCCAATATCTTTTAGGAAAACTTTTGAGATTTGTATCAAGCTTGTATTTTACTTTTACTCCGTCTTTTTTTTCTTTGACAAAAAGAACCATGATTACAGCCAGAAATCCAGGAATAAAGCTCAAGAAGAATATTTGTCTAATTTGAATTTTAAAATAAAAGATTAAAGCAATTGCTAGAAGTGGTCCTAAAAAAGCCCCCATATTATCTCCAAGTCCTTCAAGTCCGAAGGCTTTTCCTCTACTTTTTTCATCGACAGAGTTTGCAACTAATGCATATCTCGGGGCAGATCTTGTCCCTGTTCCCAATCTGTCTAGAAATCTTGCACCTAAAACTGCTTGCCAAATAGTTGATAATCCTATTAAGGGTTTGCTTATTGCAGCGAGTATGTAGCCAATTAGTGCGATACTTTTTCTCTTGTGAATTTTATCTGAAATATAACCCGAGACCCCCATTTGGATATATTGGGTGGCTCCTGCTATCCCTTCGATAAGGCCTATTAAACTTCCTGACGCTCCTAGATAAGTTGTGAGGAAAATTGGAAGAATTGGATAGAGCATTTCAGTTGAGATGTCTGCAAAAAAAGAAGTGAGGGCGAGAAGATAAACGTTCTTTTTGTTCATAAGTTTATGCTAACATAACAAAGGGAGATGATTGAAATATGAATACCTTATTTTTTTTGAAATTAACTATTTCATTTATAATTGGTGGTTTATGGGTTGTTTTGGCTACAACCTTAGCGGACAAATTTGGCCCAAAAGTTGGCGGACTTGTTGCTGGTTTACCATTTACTGTAATGTTTGGTTTATTTTTTATTGCTTGGACACAATCTCCGAGTGTTGCAGTTAGTGCAACAACTATCATTCCAATAATCGGTGGAATAAACTGTGTTTTTCTTTTAAGTTATGTTTACCTTGTTAAAAAGAGGCTATGGTTATCACTTCTAGCTTCTTTTTTTATTTGGTTTGCGCTATCTTTTTTACTGGTGGTTGTGAAATTTGATAATTATCTATTTTCTGTTGTTGGATATTTTATATTATTGGGAGTTTCCTATTATTTTATGGAACACAAATTAAAAATAAAGTCTGTTGTTGGAAAAAAGATAAAATATAATTCGACAACTCTTGTTTTAAGAGCTTTATTGAGTGGAACTGTAGTAGTTTTTATAGTTTTTATTGGCAAAGTTGGTGGACCAATTTTTGGGGGACTTTTTGCTGCGTTTCCTGCAATGTTTACATCTACATTATTAATAACTTATTTTTCTCATGGGCCGGATTTTTCTTCTGCGATTGTCAAAAGTTCTATGATTGGAGGCGTAAGTATTACCTTGTATTCTATGGTAGTTCGATATACTTATGTTCCACTTGGAATAGGATTGGGAACTATTATTTCAATATTAATATCTTTTAGTTCAGGATACTTGATTTACAATTACATATTAAAAAAGTTGAATTAATTAAATGTTTAAAAGAGTAGCTTTAATTTTAGTTTTGGTCGTTGTTGCTCTTTTTTTGTTTTCGAGAAATATCAGTTCTCCAGTTCCAGGTAATCCACTGCAAATTTCATACATGAGGAATCAGAATTATTCTGGAAGCAACATAAAAATAGAACAAACTTTGATGAATGGTTCTAATTATAAAAGATATATTGCTTCATATGTCTCAGATGGATTTAAAATTTATGGGTTACTAACTGTTCCGAATGGAGATGTTCCAAAAGGAGGTTGGCCAACCATCATTTTTAATCATGGATATATAACGCCTGAGAGATATACACCTGATGGGAATTATATTGCATATGTTGATGCATTAGCTCGCAGCGGATTTGTGATTTTTAAACCTGATTATCGGGGAAACGGGAAGTCAGAAGGAACTCCAGGAAGTTCTTATTTTTCAAGTAACTACGATATTGATGATTTGAATGCAATTGCAACTATAAAAAAATTTAGCGGTATTAATTCAAATAGAATTGGAGTTTGGGGACATTCGATGGGTGGACATATTACACTTGTTGATTTAGTTGTCTCAAAAGACATAAAAGCTGCTGTAATTTGGGGAGGAGTGGTGGGGTCATATAACGATATTCTTTATAATTGGCAAAATAGAGTTAATTATAGTCCTGACGCTGAAGATTTGAGACTTCGTAATTTGGGATCTCAAGATTTAATTGCAAAGTATGGAACACCAACTGCTAATCCTGATTTTTGGAATTCTATTGATCCAACTGTAAATTTAAATTTTGTCACAGCTCCTATTCAAATTCATGTAGGATTATCTGACAATCAAGTGCCACCAGATTTCTCGCAAAATTTATATACTAAGTTGAAGGGGCAAGGTAAAACAGTTGAATTTTATTCGTATCCAGGAGCGAACCATGATATATCAAGCCCGAGCTTTAATACTGCGATGCAAAGGACGATTGATTTTTTTAAGAAATATCTTCAACCTTGAAGAAATGAATTTTCTTTTCTCAAAAATTACAAAAACAGCAGTTGCGTAAATTGCGCCAATAATTACGTCTGTGAAATAATGTTCTCCCAAATAAATTACTGCAAACCATACTCCCAAAACATATGGAACAAAAAGTAATCCAACATATTTAAATTTTTTAATTAAGAAAAATAGAATTAATAATGGAAAAGCAGCATGAAGAGAGGGAACTGCAGCAACTGGATCTGAGCCGATTAATGAATAAATACTTGGGAAGTTAATGGAAGTTATTGGAAAATGAGACATGATTGGTCCTAATGTTTGCTGAATTTTTGGCAAGTATCCCATATTGCTTGCCATCCATGGAGGCATTGCTGGGAATAGAATGAATGTCATAAGTCCGGCATAAGATAGAATTAAAAATGCTATTGCGTATTCTCTGAATATTTTTCTGTCTTTGATCCAGAAGATGAAACCAACAATCATTGGCGTTACAAAATGAGAAATATAAATAAATGCGGAAAGATAATCATACCAGGCAATATGTGTTGGATTATAAAAAAGGGTTTGGAATTTGAGAGATGGAATATATCCAAAAATAAACTGGTCAAGCTTGATCATTCCGAAGATGTGGACGTTACCTGTAATGAAAGGAACGATGCTCCTTAGAAATTCATATCCAATATAACTTAAAACAAAAGGCAACCAATCGAAGAGAAACATCCGAGCACGTCCTAGTATAAAAGTTCCAAAAAAAGCAAAAACAAAAAATTGGTCTGGGGAAAACCACATTCTGTGGACTAACATAAAAATACAAATAGCAAGAACATAAAGAAGAGACAAACTAATCATTAATTTTGGGTAGGTAATTGATAGTTTTTTCATTTAGTCGTACCGATAAGAAATTGGAAGACAAATTGTAAAAGCAGATCCTTTGTTTAATTCGCTTTCTATTGAGATATAGCCATGGTGGGTATCGACAATTTTTTTGGCAATTGATAAACCTAAACCGTAACCTTTTGCAGTATTACTTCCTTTGAAGAAGCGATCAAAAATGTGAGGAATATCTTTTTTATCAATGCCAATTCCATGGTCAGTCACAGATATGTTAATAAATTCGTCTGATTTTTTTGTAACGATATTTACTTTTGAGTTCTTTGGAGAGTATTTAACCGCGTTGTCCAGAAGAATCACGAATAGATCAATCATGGCATATTTGTTGGCTTTAATTTTGTAATTTTTAATTTTGGTAACAATAGCTATGTTTTTTTGTTTTGCTAAAGGGTTGATTTTTTGAACTGCAATTTTAATCAAATCTTCAAGTGATACAATCTCAAGCTTGATATGGTTTTCTGGTTTTTCGTATTGAGCTAGTTGCAAAAGAGAACCAGAGAGAACTTGTAATTTATCAACTTCGGTTATGCTTTCTTTTACCAAAACCTTTGCTTCATCTAAATTTGGTTTTTTGTCTCTTAGATAAACCTCCATAGCAGTTTTGAGGGAGGTGAGTGGAGTGCCAATAATGTGAGCCGCGTCGCTTATAAAACGGTTTTGTTCGTCTACCATTTCTTTTATTGGTTTTAATGTAATTCCTGCCAAAAAATAACCACCAGTTCCAGAAAAACAAGCGATTGCAAAATTAATTATTATTAAATTAATAACTATTCTTTTTTCTGTTTCTTGAATCAGCTGTGGGTCAAATTGGGCTCCTGGAAAGGTTAATCTCCTTTCGATTCTAGTCCTTTGAATTCTGTCAAATCGTTCAACTTCGTTTATGTCAACCTTATAAATGACAATGCTAAATGAAACGCTTATTGCCATAATCAGTATTAAATATCTGAACGTTAACTTAAGTCTTGCTTTTTTAAACATATTTAAATTTTGTATCCGAATCCTCTAACTGTCTGAATTGGAATATTTTTCTTTCTGAGATTTCTTATATAAACTTCGATTGTGTTTGAAAGAATATTTGAATCGTAATCCCAGACGTGATTAATTATTTCTTCTTTTGAGATAATTTTACCTGAATTGCGCATTAAATATTGGAGTAGCGTAAATTCTTTATTAGAAAGAGATATTAATTTATTGTCCTTTTTCACAATAAATGCAGTTGTATCAAGAGTAATACCAGAGGATTTCAGAACTGAACCAAGAGTGTTTTTTGGTCTTCTGGTTAGGGCCCTAACTCTTGCCAAAAGTTCGTCAAAGGAGAAGGGTTTTGTCAAATAATCATCTGCGCCGTTATCTAATCCTTCGACCTTATCTCTAATTTGGGCTTTTGCGGTTAGAATTAAAACAGGGACGTGATTATTGGCTTCTCGTATTTTTTTACAAATTGTAATGCCATCGAGACCGGGAAGCATGAGGTCGAGGATCAACAGGTCATAATCTTCGCTGAGTCCTAGATCTAGGCCAATTTCACCGTCATATGCAACGTCCACTGCATAATGCTCTTGTTCAAGACCTTTTTTGATGTTGTTAGCTATACGATGTTCGTCTTCGACTATTAGTATTCGCATGTTCTATATTATACATTTAGTGCTTAAAAATAGCTGAAAATTAAGTCCAAACTGGTATACTTAGAAAATGCTAAATTTGCTAATTATTTTTACGGCGAAGTATACGATAGGGATAAGCGTTTTGGGATTGATAACTTATTTTTTTGTTTCCAAAAATTTAAATAAAAAGAAATTTTTAATTTCTCTAATTTTTACTTTTGTTTTTTCATTTATTGTTGCAAAGATTTCCTCGCATTTTATTTATGACACAAGGCCGTTTGTAGTTGGAAATTTTAAGCCTTTGATTCCACATGCTAATGATAATGGCTTTCCGTCTGATCACACGCTTCTTGCTATGGCAATTGCTTTTTCAGTTTATCTGTACAATAAAAAGTGCGGAATTGGATTATTTATATTAGGGGCTTTAATTGGAATGTCGCGAGTTGTCGCAGGAGTTCACCACATCGAGGATATATTGGGAAGTATTGTTATAGCTTTTGTGGTTGCAGCATTAGTGAATTATATTTATGTCAAAGTTAATAAGAATAATTAAAGTTTGGCTGCCGATTGCGTTCGTTGTTACCGTTTTATCTGGAGTGATTTATTGGGTAATGCAGCAAAATTATAGACAGTCTGTGTATGATCCCCAGATCGAGATAGCAGAAGACAGTGCTTTGGCAATGCAGACCAGCCCTTTTCGGTTAGGGCCTTCTATGTTCATTGATATATCAAAAAGCTTGGCTACTTTTAAGATTTTCTATGGTGCAGATAGAAAAATTATAGAATCTGACGCTGTTTTAAATGGACAATCACCGACCTTGCCAAATGGTGTTTTTGATTGGGCACAAAGTCATGGGGAGGACAGGTTTACTTGGCAGCCTCAAGATAATATTCGCATTGCAACAGTTGTTGTTTCTTTTAATTCAAGTAAATCGAGCGGATATGTCGTTGTAGGGAGGAATTTGAGAGAAGTAGAAAGAAGAATAGAAAAACTTGGACTGCAGATTTTGATTGGATGGGGGATAAGTATGATGGGAAGCCTAACTCTTGTTTTTATTTTAGAGACGACTTCCCATCATAGATCTTAATAACCTGCAGGACTTGCTGCTGGACTTCCGCTTGGACGACCAAATAGCATTCCATTTCCTACTTGAACATTTTGGGCTGTGACGCTGCCGTC